>Ga0194125_10008830_pt1 | contig 14131 bp, 10 predicted proteins | sample TA2KigC250mmetaG_FD_148626 | JGI IMG/M metagenome (GOLD analysis project Ga0194125, IMG submission 148626) | Freshwater microbial communities from Lake Tanganyika, Tanzania - TA2015034 Kigoma Deep Cast 250m | ecosystem: Environmental > Aquatic > Freshwater > Lake | place: Tanzania: Lake... | reverse complement strand
TTGTGTGGGGTGCGGCCGCTGTGTAGATGTTTGTCCTGTGGGAATTGATATAAGAGAAGTTGTTGAAGCTTTTTTATAAGAGATTTTTATAAAAGCTTTTTATAATAATTGAAATTTTTATTTCATTTAACCTGTAAGTATTTAAAAAATTAATTCAAGTCAGGATTAAGAGATATAAAAGGGTATTTAAGGCGATTTATTAATTGAAAAATTTTAAAAGCAGCTATTTATCAGCTAATTTAAAAAAAATGGATAATTATAGTTAAAAATGGATAAATTAAAGAATCACCTGTTGCCGGAAGTAGCAACAATTAAAGAGATAATTAAAGAAACACCAAATATAATTTCTCTTCAGTTAGTGCTGCATGACGAAAATTCAATGCGAAATTTTTCTTTCAAGCCGGGTCAGGTCGGGCAAATTTCAGTTTTTGGATTTGGTGAATCAACATTTGTAATAAATTCCTCGCCTTCAAATAAAGAATATCTTCAATTTTCTATTATGAAGGCAGGATTTAATACAACAGCAATTCATAATCTAAGTGAAGGTGAAAAAGTTGGTTTAAGAGCTCCGCTTGGAAACTGGTTTCCGTATGAAGATATGCAGGGTAAAAAAATAATATTTGTAGGTGGGGGTATTGGACTTGCACCATTAAGGCCTTTAATATTACACGCACTTGAAAATAAAAATAAATTTAAAGAGCTTACACTGCTCTATGCTGCAAAAACTCCTGAAGATTACTGTTTTAAATATGATATTGCGGAATGGGAAAAATCCAGAGATATAAAGCTTATACAGACAATTGATAATGTATGCTATGGATGGGATAGGGAGGTGGGACTCTGTGCAGATGTCCTTGAGAGAATGGCTCCATCTCCGGCAAATACTGTAGCTGTGGTCTGTGGACCGCCAATAATGATTAAATTTACCCTTCAGGTTTTAAAAAAGCTAAATTTTACTGACGATATGATTTACACTACCCTTGAGCGCAGAATGAAATGCGGTATTGGAAAATGTGGCAGATGCAATATTGGAGAAAAGTTTGTTTGCGTTGATGGACCTGTATTTACACTCAAAGAATTAAACAATCTCTGTGAAAATTTTATCTAAATAGTTAGCATTCCCTTTTTCGTGATGGAAAACAAGTTATTTAATCAACGGCTGGATATTTCAAAAACACGCAAGCTTTGCCCAGCGAGTTAAAGCTTGCTCTGTTTTAAGTCTTCGCTCTCCTCCTAGAGGAGGAACCGTGCCCGCTTAAGCCTTCAAAAGGTTTTTTCAATATTCAGCCATTGATTCCTGCAGTCTTACTTTTATATGTATTAAGAAATTTGAAATTTTTTCTTTAAAATATCATAAATTCAGTCATCAAAGCTTCATTGTTTAAATCTTTTTAAAAAAATATATATTGTAGTTATGGTAAATAAAATACCCAGAAAGATATATAGAATCAGATTTCCAAATCTTGCGTAAAATGTTTTGTAAGGAATCAGGTAAATATTTCCATAAATTACTCCCTTTTCAGAGAGGTCAATTTTTTTAACAATATCGCCATCCGGTGATATAATCGCAGTTATTCCGGTATTTGTGGAGTGAACAGTATAGCAGCCATTTTCAATTGCTCTTACCCTGCTAAAGATAAGATGGTGCCATGGAGCAATGCTTTCATTTAAACTTGAATCATCTGATAAAACTACAATTGCTTCCGCTCCATTATTTCTAAAACGGCGTGCAATATCAGGCAGTGTGGACTCAAAGCATATATTTATTCCTAATTTTCCCTTACCGGGGATTTTAAATGGAGTATAATCATTACCTAAAATAAGGTTTACTTTTGAAAAATCAAGAAACTTTAAAAAACCCAAAATGCGTGGGTGAGGTATGTACTGGCTGAAAGGTATTGGGTGGATCTGGTTATATGTTCCTATAATTTCAAGCTGCGGATTGTAGAGTATTGCCGCATTATGCCATTCCGTTTTTAATTCATTATGATAGTACTGCCCTAAAATAAGGTATAGATTTTTGGCTTGCGCTGTGCTTTCTGCCCAGTCCTTAAAATCAGCATTGTCATCAAGCTTTCCCCATATAACACTTTCAGGAAATATAACAAGCTCGGTACCGGAGAGGAAATATTCTGAATTAGAATATGGCAGTGGTATGATTTCATTACCTTTACCTGAATATTTATCACCAAAATAAATATTGGGTTGAACTGCTGCTATTTTGATTTCTGTAAAATTTTTATTTTTAATTACACGGTCAAGGTTGCGGTTTACACTTATTATCCCATAAGTGACGAATAATAAAAGTATGGAAAGGCTTACTGCAAAGAATTTAAAATTAGGTTTTTTATAATTTAAATAAAAAATAATGGTTTCAAAAACTGTCACATTAAATAGTATAATAATAAAAGAAACACCGTAAATTCCTGTAAATCTGGTTATATGCATCAGCGGCAGAAAGTTATGCTGACTGTAGCCAAGTGTACCTATTGTAAATGCAAGAAAAGTCTGGGACCTTAAAAATTCTATAGATATCCAGACTGCAGGAATTAAAAAGATTCTTAGATATATCTGTGATATCTTATTTAATATAAAATGTATTAGAATTCCTGTAACTATTAAATAAACACTTGCAAATAAAAAAATAACAGGCCATACATATTTTACAAAAAGTTCAGTAATCCAGTAAGTTAGACCTATGAAAAATCCAATTCCAAATATAATGCTGCAAAATAAACTTTGCCTGAATGTTGATTTATATAATGCAAATAAAAATGGGAGCAGTGAAAACCACGCAAAAAAACCAAGCTCTTTAAAACTTAAAAATAAAAAAAGCGCTGATAAAAGTGTCAGAAGTAACTTTTGGTATAATTTCATTCTTCAGTATTTTTTAAATTAGGTTTTTGAGTTATTTTTAATCACGCAATTAGAGATGCTTCCTGAAATCAGTATCCAGCAATATGTATTTTTTTATTATACTGGTCCAGCGCTTGTATTTTTAAGATACTGCAAGCTGCTCATCAGGGTTTAGAACAGATATTGCAGCGTTGCTTCCAATAACTTCAACTTTTATTATTTTTTCAGGTTTTTTTAAATCAATTTTTTCCCTGTCAACAACATCTGTAAGTTTGATAATCAAATCATCATAACTCATTTTATGATAATATCGCTTGTCAAGTTCCATCTTCCACTTCTGGTTTTTACCTATTTCCGGAACCAAAGACTTCACTGCTGACTGCATATCGGCAACTTTTGATGCTACCCACCTGTCTACTGGAATATAGCGGTGTGTTCTTCCAAAAATATCTTTGTCCTTTTCACACAGTTTTTTTAGCTTCTTAATAACTTCTTTTGGTTTTACCACATCAATTAAGAAAATTCCATTGTATTTTGACTTTAAAAAAGTCGGTGATGCACCAACAGCACTGATTGCATTTGTAACACTTTGCTTGCATGCAGATTCGTGAGCAGGGTCATAAGTTACGAGTAGTTTTATATCCATGATAACCTCCATGTATAATTTGATGGTAAAAATTTATTTTATAATCTTTATTATATTCTTAAAATTTAAGGTTCATTTTATTATATTTCATAATGAGCTTTAAGTCACCAGCAGTAAAAAAATAATTTCTTAAAGGAAAGAATTTTTTTTAAGTAAAAATGGTAAAATATTTACAACTTAGCAGAATTAATATCTAATTGACAAATATCAATAGATCGTAGACTTTGTGGCCTAACTAAATTTAGAGTCTCAAAGACAACTATGTAAACGAGCTTAAAATTTATTAAATTTAATAATATTTTAATTTAAAGGTCTACGATGTATTTTTGCAAAACGTACTATATTAGAATCCAATATTGAACCATGAAAGAATATCATTTAAAAGAGCTTAAACCGCTTGCTGAGCGCAAATACAAAATAGATTATACCAGAGAACTTAACGAATCGCAGCTTCAGGCAGTAGAATTAAAAAAGGGACCCGCGCTTGTTATAGCAGGTGCCGGAAGTGGTAAAACAAGGACTCTTGTTTACAGGGTAGCCCGCCTTGTTGAAGATGGAATAAAACCTGAAAATATTTTGCTTCTTACTTTTACCCGTAAAGCTGCACAGGAAATGCTTAGACGTGCTTCAAATCTGCTTGACGAAAGATGCGGACATGTTTCAGGTGGGACATTTCATTCATTTGCGAACCTGATATTGAAGCGCTACGCAGAGTTTGTTGGATTTAATGAAAATTTTACAATACTTGACAGAAAAGATTCAGAAGATGTAATTGGCTTTATAAGAAATGAACTTGGGTTTTATAAAAGCAGGGTGAGGTTCCCACAAAAAAGCACAATTTCTGATATTATAAGTAAAGCTATAAATAAAGACTGTCAGCTGATAACCATAATAAGAGATGAATACCCCCATTTTTTAAACAATTGTGGAGATATTAATAAAATATACCAGGAGTATTCCTCATATAAGAAGACAAAATCAATAATGGATTATGATGACCTGTTAATTTATATTGAAATGCTCCTGCGTGAAAATGAAGATATAAGGGTAAAGGTTTCAAGCTATTATAATTATATAATGATAGATGAATTCCAGGATACAAACAAACTTCAGGCAAAAATTGCATATATGCTTGCAGGCCAGCATAAAAATATAATGGCTGTTGGAGATGACTCACAGAGTATTTATTCTTTCAGGGGTGCAAATTTTAGAAATATAATGGATTTTCCAAAAATGTATCCCGATGCACGAATCATCAGGCTTGAACAGAACTACAGAAGTACCCAGCCAATCCTTGACTTTACAAATCAGATTATAAGGTATGCCAGAGAGAAATATGATAAAAAGCTTTTTACAAAAAAAGAGGGCGAGCAAAAACCGGTATATATTGAGGCTGAAAATGATAACTGGCAGTCAAAATTTATTGTTCAGAGGGTACTTGAATTAAGAGAGGAAGGGGTTTCACTTGGTGATATTACAGTCTTATTCAGGAGCTCGTGGCAGTCAATGGATCTGGAAATCGAGCTTAATACTCACAATATTCCATTTATAAAATACGGTGGAATCAAGTTCACTGAAGCTGCTCATATAAAAGATGTTATTGCTCATCTTAAAGTTGCTTATAATCCGATGGATTCAGTAAGCTGGATCAGGATACTGATGCTGATTGAAGGAATTGGGCCTGCCTATTCTTATGAAATTATGAGAGAAATTGTGGAAGGCAGGGCAGGAATAAAACAGCTTGCATGTGATTTTTATCTTTCAAAGAAGTTTGGAAAAAATCTGTTAAAACTATATGAAGTTTTAACATACGTTGAAGCATCAGCTAAAGAGATTGAACCTGAAGCAAGTAAATTAAAAAAGGCAGATAAAGATTCTTTTTCTGCATACTTTTCTGAAAAATTAAGGCTGGTAATAGATTACTATAAACCGCTTCTCAAAGAAAAATACGATGATTACAACAGGCGTTTGGATGACTTAACATCGCTTGAAATTATCTCCCAGAGGTATAATAACCTTGCAGATTTTCTATTTGACCTGACTCTTGAGCCTGTAGATGAGCGTCAGTTTAAAGTTACTCCTGAAGATAGTGAAGATGAGAAATTAATTCTTTCAACAATTCATTCAGCCAAGGGGCTGGAATGGCATACAGTTTTTATAATTTCGCTTATTGACGGATATTTGCCTAGCTCTTATTCAATGAATTCGTTAGAAGAAATTGAGGAGGAAAGGCGTCTTTTATATGTGGCTTCAACACGTGCCAAACATAACCTCTATCTTATAAAACCCGGGGCAGGAAGATTCTCGGGTAATTATTTTGAACCTTCTTTCCAGCGATTTTCTGAAGTCTGCCGCTTTTTAAGAGAAGGTGATATTCTGAAAAATTATGTGGAAAAATGGGTTTTGAAAGAAGATTAAGGAATTTAGTTTTTTAAAATTCTATATTTAATATTATTATAATTATGTATAATAAATATATATAATTTTTTATACAATAATTTATTAAAAGTTTTTAACAGATTTAAAGGAGGACAAAATGCGAAAGAATAAGCTTTTCATTGTTCTTGCAGTAGTTACAATCCTGACTTTTTTAGCAACTGCAGCTACCTGCAATCTGTGTGGACTGGTGCCGCCCGTAGAAACAACTTATGAAGAATCAGAAGAAGAAGATGTTTCGGGAGGGCAAAGAACTGAAACCACTTCAGCTAAAACAGAAGCCGAAGAAACTGAACCTTCAGAAACTGAAGTTTCTGAAGAGGAGACATCTGCGGAAGAAACAGAACCGGAAGAAGCTCCACCTGAAGAACCAATTAGGGATGCAGGTGGAGAAGGGATCGTTTTTAATCTGAAAGTTAATAAAAATTTAAGCGGTTATGTTACCGAAGACGGTTCTGTACTGACAAGATCTGTTTTTATTGGTGATAATGTGTCAAACAAGGCTGTGAAAGGATATATAAGCTTTGATATAAGGGAATTATTCAATACCCCCATTATAACTGCAAGAATAAGTATCACAGACATTGTGGCGGCTGTTGACCCTACTTTTGCAGACCAGCTGATAATTAAGGTTTTTGATTATGGAAGTGTTTTAAATGCTTCAGCTTTTGCAGAAGGAGGCACCCACCTTGCAGCCTTTTCAACTGCAGGATTGACAAGCATAAATATTTCGGGTGATAATTTGAAAACTCTGGTAGAACAGTGGAATAATGATGGCAAGGACTATTTCCAGCTTAAGCTCGGGCTCAGCAGTTATACTGACAATGATGGGGTAGCAGATATGTTTGCAATAAATTTAGATGCTGCAAAATTAATAGTTGAACAATAATAAAATTTGGCAACTTTTGTTTTTAATACTTAAAGAAAACATCTATTATCTGGGAGCAAATTATAAGAATATTTATTACCTGGGCTAAAGGCTGCACTCAAGTAAGTGAACTTATACAGAAAGGCTAAGCCGGGTGTATTAATTACAGCTCTTTAGAGGACACTTGAAACAAGCTATTAGGTTTAAGAGTCAGCTTATTTCAATAAGTTTATTAGATTTGACTATTTTATGATAATAATGCCCTGATGGCTTTATTTTTCTTTCAAGTTTTGGTGATTTAAAATCAACAGATATCAGCCCGAATCTTCTTGATGGTCCATGAGCAAGTTCAAAATTATCAAAAGTGGACCAGTGAAAATATCCCAGCACTGGAATGCCTTCGTCACAGGTTTTTTTAACATAAAAGAGGTGATTGTACAAACTCTGTTTTCTTAATTCATCATTGTCCGTGCATGTACCATTTTCAGTTATAAGAACTGGTTTTTTATACTTGTCATAAAAGAATTTTATCTGTCTGTAGATTCCTTCAGGATACAGTTCCCACATATCATCATGCTCTCTTCCAAGCTCATCAAGTCTTTTTCTGCTTCGTTCCTCATAAGCTAAAAGCGGGTATCTGTCTATTGGAATTCTTCCATAATAGCTGAATCCAATGTAATCAACTTTAGAGCCTTTTTTTGTAAAGTATTCATGGACATGTTCGTGCTCAATAAAATCAAAGAACTTTTTAATGAGATTTGCTGAGATATTTTTTTTGTTCAGTATCTCAACTATCATATGAGCATGAGATATTCCTACCGGTATTTTTGGGTAATTTTCCTTTACATATTCATAAAGAACGCCATGAGCATTTGCCATATTTGACAATGCCATATTTCTAAGTACAGGGTTTATTCTTTTTGGCGGGAAACCTTTAAGCAGGTATGTCATGTTTACATATGCATTAGGTTCGTTAAATGTATTTACAATATCAATGTAATCAGCATAGGCTTTTAATACCTTTTTTACATAATCAAAGTAAATTTCTACAGATTTTTTATTTGTCCAGGATCCAGTTTTAAAAAACCACAGGGGATTTGAGAAATGGTTAAGTACAAGAAGGACTTTTTTATTGTTTTCTTTCAGGACTTTAAAAATTTCTTCATAATGCTTTAAAGCATCTCTGTCAAGAGGATAAAAAGGTCCTCCCTGAAGCTTTGACCAGTCCATTGAAAACCTGTAAGCGTTTCCAAGATAAAGTATATACTCAAGATCATCTCTGAATCTTGCATAGTGGTCTATTGCAAGCCCGAGTTTTGTGCCGTCAGCCCCAGTAAAACCGCTCCACTCTGTTTTTCCTTCACCTTCAATCTGAAAAGCTGATGTCGCAGTTCCTAAAATAAAATTAGCTGGAAAACTCATTTATACAACCTCCTAATATTTTTCAATTTATTTCTTCATTAATTTATACCTGATATGTTTAGTCTTGCGTTAAACCACCATACTTAAGACAGATGTTCAGTAAGCTCTATTCTATTTATATTAAGCAGAGAAAGCCCGCGACTTCAGTTGTGCAAGTTTCACTAACTGTCAAGTATAATATAAATTGAAAAAAGCATTACTTCTTTTATTTCTATTTATCCATTTTAAATTATTTTTATAAAATATTTATAGAAAATATACCAGAAATATAATAAAAAGTATTAAAAATATTAATTTAAGTTCATTTAGTCTACCATCAAACCATCAGACTTCGTTCTAATTATGAATGAGTTTTATTCTATTATGAATAGGTTCTATTTTATTTATAGCAAGAAGGGAAAGCCGCCACTTCAGTCGAAGAAGTTTCATAATTTAAAAAGTTTTTTAAATAATGAACCCGGGTATTGACTTTATCACAGTAACCACCAAATGCAGCAATGTTAGTACTTAATAACTTATCCAATAATAAGTAAATAGGGTGTACCGAAGTCAGGTAAATACCATCATAACAAATTTTTGCTTATGTTCGGTTTGGATTTAGTGAAAAATAACGCTATAATTAAGGCATGGAAATTAATGAAAAAATTAAATATGCAATAGAAAATACAGAAATTTTAAAACAGCCAAAAAGGCTTCTTTCAACTTATGAGTCAACAACAGTTCATTACTATATACTAACCGTTCCATTTTATCTTGAGTTTGAGGGTAAAAATCCGGATTCTGAAACTGTTATAAGAGAAGGCAGAATAACCTGGCAGAAGCCGCAGTTAATTACCCCTTCATACATATTAAGAATGGAAGGCTTCAGCGAGGAGGCTAAAAAGGCTTTCAGAATACTTGCAGGTGAAAATGCAGACTTAGCACTAATGCTTTACAAACTTAAATTTGTTAAGGATTATGACAAAATGGATATAATATCAACACCCATGGCAGAAATTGCAAGAAAAATAAATGAAGAAATAGAAAAAAGCCAGGACCCTTTCACAGCAGTTATAAAGGGGGTTGATGAGTTCTGGGATGTATCACTTACAAAATTTATTTATGATCTTGCTGTCAACAGCGCTTATTTCTCACAGTTACCTGAATTAAGCAAAAACAAACTGATTGATGTCAGTTCTTCCGGACTGACATTTCTTTCAAAGGATAACCAGGGAATCCCTGTTGCAGCAAGAATAGAAATTGAAAAATTGTTTGGCCTTTATGAAAAGGGTGAAATTGAAGCGAAAATATTAAAGGAAGAGATTGATAGCTGGGGCTTGTTTGAATATTATCAGGACAGATTTTTTAATTTATTTAAAAAAAGAAGATAAAAATCGGGTGGGTAAAAATGAATGATAAAATCAAAACAGCAATGGAAATAGCAATGGAAAAAGCTGCGATGCTTGAAGATTTATCTGAAGAAGAAAAAGAAAGAATTGAAAATGAAAAAAAACTTTCTCCGATAATGGCAGGTTTTTACAGAAATGAAATTGGCCCTGAAAAAATCTGGGAAAAATTAAAAAACGAAAAGCTTTCACTGTTAAAACAGGCGCAGTTAAATCTTATAGAATCTTTAAAGTTTACTCTTGAGCAGGAAGAATTGAAAAAGAGAAATAAAGGTATAATTGCTGTTGAATCACTAAAAAAGGAGCAAAAAACTTCAGCTATTCAGCAGGGTTTAAGTATGCTTGAAAACCTTAAGAGGCAGGCAGAAGCAGAAAAAAATCAGGTATTTAATGATTTCAAAAAAGCAGTAGAGAAAAACCCGCAGGCAAGAACAAGAATTATAGAGCAGAGTGGCGCTAAAATTGTCCTGAAACTTTCAACTGAAGATGCAGTCACGCAAAATCCGCAGTGGAAGCAATTTTTGGCTGATTTTGAAAAAAGGTATGAGGGTGAATTCACTAAGGTTATCGGGCAGATAAAAAAATATATTATTTAAAGTTTAATATAAGATTTTTTAAAATATTTAAAAAAGTTAAACGACCGGTTACACTTAATTAAGTTTTAGAGCACTTAGGTATAAATTAAAAGGTAAAATTTAATTAAGTCTAACTCTCATCATTTTCCTCTTTTCCTGCTGACAGGTCCCCTCCATCTATTAAAACAAGGGTACCAAGCAATGTTACATTATTTATCTCAAACTGTTTTGATGAGGATACAACAAGTTCAGTGGTTTCGAGCTCATCAGTGTCAAATATAGATGCTGTAAAGCCCGTCACACCCATATCTCTCGGGCTAAAGTTTCCAAAATTTTCCCATGGAATGCTTGCCTCAATTATATAACCACTTTCGGTTTTTACTGATTTTATTGTAATCCCTTCCGGTGTTCTTGACGGGAAATATATAAAAGCTTCCGGCTGAATTCCTGAAAAGTTTCCAGGTGAAAAATTTATATGGTAGTCATCATTGTTATAAAATGGAATATTAAAATCTCCTGAAAGATCGGTATCAAAAACCAATGTAACACTGTCGCCATTGTTTATCTGATTACCTATATAGGGCTGATTAAATATATCATCTGTAACTTCAACAGCAAAATAGAAGTTTAAATCATCCCAGCATGTATAGATAACACCCGAACAGTCTGCAATATTTGTAAAATTTTCTTTTCTTATTGTTGGATTTGAAATCTGGATTCTGTCATAAATTTCCCATTCTTCCAGTGTTCCGTCAATTACCGGAGGGCTGTAACATTTAAATGAAAAAAGAGGTGGTCCATTCTGTATCCTGTATTCCGAATTTTCTAAAGACTTCAGTTTTTTTTCTTCAATTTCAGGACTTCTTGCAATAGTTTCAATTGTTTCACTTAAATATTCAATAGTAAATGATACTTCATTTGAGCTCGATATTATATTATCTTCACTGTCAACAAGATTGGCTATCAGTGCATATTTACCCTGCTCTTCTGGTTTCCAGTTATATTCATACGGCGGTGAACTGAATACTTTAATTACATTTTCACCATTTATAACTAATTTTAGTTTATATTCAAGACTTTCAATTTCTTTTGAATCTATGATTATAGGAATGGTCTCATTTTCATTAAAAAGATTAAAAATCTGATTATTTGCCGGAGATGTAATGTAAACTGAATATGTTCCGGTATTCTGCTCCTCCTGCTGAATTCTTTCACCGGAAAAGAACGGGAGCGGAAATTTGGATTTAAAAACAAGCATGAAAATTACTGCAAGACCAATTATTAAAAAAACTGCTATAAATGGAAGTCTGTCAGCAATACTGATATACTTATTGTATTTTCTCCTCATTCTTTTTCCTTTTGTTCTTTCCTTTTATCAATTAAAGGCTGTGCAAGGTGTGCAGGCAGCTCATCATAATGTGAAAATTTCTGGCTGAAAGTTCCTCTGCCCTGAGTAATAGATTTTAAGTCTACAGAATAATTAAAAGATTCAGACTGGGGAATTGTTGCTTTTATTACCTGCATTTTGTTTGATTCCGGAGTCATTGTAATTATTTTCCCTCTTTTGGAGTTAATATCCCCGATAATATCGCCCATATATTTTTCGGGAACTGTTACTTCAAGCTCCATTATTGGTTCAAGTATTACAGGGTCTGCTTCTGCCATACCTTTTTTAAATGCCATTGAAGATGCTATTTTGAAAGCAATATCAGAGGAATCAACTGTATGGAATGAACCATCATAAAGATTGACATAAACATCAACTACAGGATAACCTGCAAGAACACCTGACTGTATGGCTTCCTTCAATCCTTTTTCAACACTTGGTATGTAGTTTTTAGGAATGGCACCACCAAAAATACTGTCTTCAAATTTAAACCCTTCCCCACTTTTCAATGGTTTAAGTTCTATAAATACATGGCCATACTGACCCCTTCCGCCTGACTGCTTTTTATATTTATATTCTGCTTTAGAATCTTTTCTGATAGTTTCCTTGTATGCAACCTCAGGTGTTGTCATTATTACATCTATGTCAAATTTTTCTTTTAAATTTTCTTTAAGTATTACAAGATGAAGATCTCCCATACCCCAAACAATATTCTGATGAACTTCAAGATTTAATTCCATCTTAAGTGTCGGGTCTTCCTCCACAAGTTTTGAAGTACCCATACTTATTTTTTCTTCATCACCCTTGCTCACAGGTAAAATTGCTTTTGGCAGTGTTGGTTCCGGGTAAACAGTCTTTTCCATTATTAGAGGTTTATCGGATGTAGAAACAGTATCATCATTTGATATGTCAACTATTTTTGATACTGCAACTATATCACCGCACGATGCATCAGCAACATCAGACTGGTCTTTACCCTGAAGCTTAAAAAGACTTATAAATTTATATGTATTTTTTGTGCTCGAAATCCAGTAACCTGCACCTGCCTTAACGGTGCCACAAAATATTCTAAAAATTGATAGTTTTCCAATATAAGGGTCAGCCATGTTTTTAAAAACATATGCAATAACCGGGCCATCCATTGAAGGATTTACTTCAATAAAGTTCTCTTTTGCAGCTTCCTGAACTTTTAATGGTTTAATTTCCAGAGAAGAGGGAAGAAGGCTATTTATATAATTCATCAAAATATCAATTCCTACATTTTTTCCTGATGAGACTGCAAAAACAGGAATTACTTTTCCTTCAACAACTGCTGTTTTTAATACCTCATTAATATTTGATATTTCTATTGTTTCACCTTCAAGATATTTGTTTAAAAGCTCATCATTTGTTTCAACTATTGATTCTACCAGGCTGTTATGAAGGCTTTCAGCCCCATTTTTTTTACTTTCATCAACCTGTGACTGCTGTCCCATACCTGAATTTTCTTTGTAATTAAACTGCACATTTTCAAGAAGATCTATAATTTGAGCAAATTTTTCACCTTCTTCTACAGGTATTGTAATTGGTACTAAATTTAAACCTGTACTTTTTTTTATTTCATTAACAGTAGAAAGATAATTCACATTTTCCTGGTCTAATTTGTTGATGATGCAAAATGCAGGTTTTGGATTTTGTTTTAAATATTCTACTGTTCTTTCTGAAGATGCCTGAAGGCCCGATTTTACATCTACCACAAGAAGAACACTGTCTATTATCTTTAGTACTGAAAGGGTCTGTCCAATAAAATCCATATACCCGGGTGAATCTATAAAATTTATTTCAAAGTTTTTCCAGCTATAATGCATAATGCTTGAACTTATGCTAAATCCTCTTTTCATCTCAAGAGGACTGAAATCAGAAACGGTGTTTTTTGATTCAATTTTTCCAAGTCTGTTTATCTTTCCTGCATTAAATAAGAAACACTCGGCAAGCGAAGTTTTTCCGCTGCCATTTCCAGATACAAGCCCGATAACCTTCTTGTTTGCTGCATTTACACTGCTCATTAATTTCCTCCAAAGTCATTATTTTTCGATAATTACCTGAATTATTTATAAAATGATATAGTTAAATATAAAAATAACCCATGAATAAATTAAAATGAAATATACCATAAAAAGATTATTGTGTAAAAGTTAGCTTCTAAAATTTCGTCATAAAAATAAATTAATGGACCAGGATAGGTTATTGAGAAAACCTTTTGAAGTCTGAGCGGGCATGGTTCCTCTTTTAAGAGGAGAGCGAAGACTGAAACTGAGAAAGCTTTGGCTCGCTGGGACAAAGCTTTGCGTGTTTTTGAAATAACCCATCCTGGTTTTTAAAGTTTTACTATTATTACTATTCCAAAATTTTAGATACTAATCTGTTTAAAAATAAATACAACGTTTTGGATTTTCTTATGCTATAATTTACTGTTAGTAAAATTTTATAATGGATTTCAGGGGAGGAAGAATGTTAATAGCAATTTTAGCTCCAATTATTGCAGTAGTGGCAATAATAATAATTCTCTTGCTTGCT
>Ga0194125_10008829_pt1 | contig 14131 bp, 14 predicted proteins | sample TA2KigC250mmetaG_FD_148626 | JGI IMG/M metagenome (GOLD analysis project Ga0194125, IMG submission 148626) | Freshwater microbial communities from Lake Tanganyika, Tanzania - TA2015034 Kigoma Deep Cast 250m | ecosystem: Environmental > Aquatic > Freshwater > Lake | place: Tanzania: Lake... | reverse complement strand
GGCGGCGGCGCCGCCGGCATGGAAGCCGCCCTGGGGCTGGCGGATCAGGGCTACCAGACGTATCTGGTGGAAAAGAAGGACTTCCTGGGGGGCCACGCCCTCAAGTTGAACTACACCTGGCGGGGCGAGCCGGTGCAGCCCTACCTGGACGCCCTCATCAAGCGGGTGACGGAGCATCCCAAAATCGACGTCTATCTGAACTCCGAGATCGCCCAGGTCAGCGGATTCGTGGGGAACTTCAAGACCACCGTGGCCACCCAGGGCCGGGAAACCGTATTGGAGCACGGCGCCGCCATCATCGCCATCGGCGGCCACTCCTTCAAACCCACGGAGTATCTCTATAAAGAGAACCCCCGGGTCATGCTCTCTTTGGAAGTGGACCAGGCCCTGCGGGAGAACAATACCCTGGTGACCGAGGCCCAGAGCGCGGTCTTCATTCAGTGCGTGGGCTCCCGGGAGCCCCAGCGGCCCTATTGCAGCCGGGTTTGCTGCACCCACTCGGTGGAAAGCGCCGTGGCTCTGAAGAAGCTCAATCCCGACATGGATGTGTATATCTTATATCGGGATCTGCGCACTTACGGGCTCCGGGAAAACCTCTACAAAGAGGCCCGGGAAAAGGGCGTCATCTTTGTGCGGTTCGAGGTGGACCACAAGCCCCAGGTGGAGCAAACCGCCGACGGCCGCCTCAAGGTCACGGTCAAGGATCACATCCTGGGAATGCCCGTAAGCCTCAACGCCGACGTCCTGGGCCTGGCCACCGCCATCATCGTCAAGGACCAGGAAGCCCTGGCCATGATGTTCAAAGTGCCTTTGACCAACGACGGGTTCTTCCTGGAGGCCCACATGAAGCTGCGGCCGGTGGACTTCGCCACCGACGGGGTGTTCATCGCCGGTTTGGCCCACTATCCCAAGCCCATGGACGAGGCCATCGCCCAGGCCAAGGCCGCGGCCTCCCGGGCGGCCCTGGTGCTGGCCCTGGATGTCATCCGGGCCGGGGGCGTGGTGGCCGCCGTCGACCCGGCCCTGTGCTCTGGCTGCCAGGCCTGCGTGGGGGTCTGCCCCTTCGGGGCCATTGACTACAAGGAACGGGAAGACGTCTGCGAAGTGAACCAGGCCCTGTGCAAGGGCTGCGGCACCTGCGCGGCCACCTGCCCCTCCGAGTGCATCACCCTCTTCGGCTTCAGCCATCAGCAGATTTACAAGCAGGTGGATGAGGCCCTGGCCGAGTTGGAAATGATGGATGAAGCCGCGGGAGCCTGATTGGGCCCGACTACGGATAAAGGATCAAGCTATGGCTGAAAAAGAATTCGAACCGAAAATCCTGGGGTTTTTCTGTAACTGGTGCACCTACGCCGGGGCCGATCTGGCCGGCGTCAGCCGGCTGCAATATCCCCCCAATATCCGGGTTATCCGGATCATGTGCTCCGGCACCGTCTCGCCCCACCACGTGTTGCGCGCCTTTCAGAAGGGCGCGGACGGGGTCCTCATCGGCGGCTGCCACATCGGCGACTGCCACTACCTCCGGGGCAACTACATGACCATCAAGCGCATGCGCTTCCTCCAGGACCTGCTGAAGTTCATCGGGTTGGAGGAGGGCAGGTTGCACCTGGAATGGATTTCCGCCGCGGAAGGCCCCAAGCTGGCCGAAACGGTGCGGAATTACACGGAAAAGGTCAAGAACCTGGGGCCCTCTCCCTTGAAGCGGGCCGCCCTGGCGGCTTAAGGTCAGATTAGAGCAAGCCCAAAAGGATAAACGTCCATGGATAAACTGCGTGACAAAGTCCGGAACCTGTTGGCCCAAGGCAAAGTGGCCGGATATATCGGGTATATCATGAAAGACGGGCACCCCCTGCCCCATTTCTTCACCAAAGACCGGTTGGAGGAAGTGGACCGGGCCATCGTGGCCCCCGGGGACGCCCGCTATCCCCTGGACAAACTGCTCCAGCAGGCCGCGGCCGCCGCTCCCGACGCGGTCTTCGCCATCCAGGTCAGGGGCTGCGACGAACGGGGACTCAACGAGCTATATAAATGGGGCCAGTTGGACCCGGAAAAGGTGGTGCTGGTGGGCATCGCCTGCCCCCAGGACCAGGCCGATTACTGCGAGTGTCCCGGCCCCTGGACCACGGTCATTGACTCCGGCGAGAAGTGCCAGCCGGTCTTGCGCAGCCCGCGGGTGGACCGCATCGACTCCCTGGCCGAGGCCGACGCCCTCCAGGAATGGACCACCCACTTCCAGCGCTGCGTCAAGTGTTACGGCTGCCGGGACATCTGCCCCATGTGCTTCTGCAAGGAGTGCGCCCTGGAGCACCAGGATCTGATGAGCACCGGCGCCGTGCCGCCGGACACCATCTTCCAACTGGTGCGGGCCGTCCACATGGCGGGACGCTGCATCGACTGCGGCCTGTGCGAAGAGAACTGCCCCGCGGACATCCCCTTAAGGGTGCTGTACAAGAAGGGCAACCTGCTGGTTAAGGCCCTCTTTGACTACGACACCGGCTCCCCCGAGGCCGGCCCCTCCCCCTGGAAATTCCTGGGCGCGGACTCCCCCTTGGCAACCAAGCCGATGTAACCTGGAATTACTGAATCCGCCAAAAAAAAGACGGGCGCTTTTAGCCCGTTTTTTTTTATCCCCAGATTGCGCCGTCAAGGGTAGAGCCTTCCTTTTCCCGTCGGCCAACGCCGCCCCGACTATCGCAGCAGCGGCCCCAAGAGGCTGATGCCCCAGTTGCAGATTAAAGTTCCCACTCTCCGACGTTGGGGCAGGAAGATGGCGGTGATTGTGGATCGGAATTTCTTTGACGCCATGGGAGAAATGGATAGGGTAGGGGACATGTCAAACTGCGACATCGCCTGGTTTGTGGTCAAATACCGGGAAGACGCGACAGAGGCCGTCTTGGAGCCTGACTTTGTACAGTTTACAACTTTGGAAAGGGCAGTGGAAGGGCTAACGGGAGGGGTTCCCGTTTCTTTGGGGGAGTTTGAACTGCGGATAAAGACGAAATTGCAGAAAATGTCCCTGGGGAAGGGCTGATTAAAAATTCCTGCAATTTCGCATGGTGGGTGTTCTTCATGGGGATTTTGCGGATCAGGAATCCGTGTCGAGCCGCAAGTTCCTCCACCTCCGGGGCCTCATCATACGTCATCAGAAATTCGCCCCGGGCGGAGGCCATCATGGCGAATAGAGCCTCATGGTCCACTTCATTATAAGCGTATAGCCGGGCCCCGGCCCTTTTCCCCCCGGCGGTATACGGCGGGTCTATGAAGAACACGGCGTCTGCTTCCTGGAGGAAATCAGGAATAATCTCAAAAGCATCGGCGGCAATAAAAGTTATTCGGTGCCGGTTTTCATAAATGGCGCGAATCCTCTTGGCCAGGGTCTGAGGATACCAGCGAGAGGCGATGCCCCGGCCGTTCTCTCCGGCTTTCATCAGACTGGCGCCCGGGGCCATAATGCCGCCCCGCTGACCCGGTTGCGCAAAATGGCCTGAAAAGCCTGGTCTCTTAGGGAAATAGCAGGAGTGGCCAAAACCTCCTGCGCGTTCTCCAGGGTGAGCTTAAAATCCAATATCTGATTTGTCAGCCATTCGGCATCATTCAGAATTACCTGCCAGGCGGCGGCCACAAACTCATCCCGCTCCACCATTATTGCTCGATGGGCCAGATCTTCAAAGACCGCGGTAAGGGAGGCGATGCCGCCTCCGGCAAAAGGCTCTACAAAGATATCGGGCTTTTGGGGCAAGGCTCGGAGCCAGGCGCGGATTTCCGGGACCAGCCAGGTTTTCCCTCCGGGATAGCGGAATGGACTCCTTTGCGGCACCGTGGCTACATTGGTGATGCGATGTCCTGACATACCCGGCCCTGCTGGCTGAGGATTGAGCTATCCCGCCATTTTTGCAATGATAGATGAAGAATAACACAGATTGTATATCTGTGTCTATCGGTGCAATCGGTGAATTACTTAACCAAAACCGGGTGCTTGGAGGAATATCCCCCTTTGTCCACCACCACCTGGCGGCCCCGGCGGGTCCGGAGGTTGATGACCAAGGGGGCCATGAGGTTGGCGGTCAGGTCCCGGGGGCAGCCCGGCGGGATGGTGAGGATCACCAGGACCTTGATATCCTTGGGGTCTTCCCCGCGCCATTCCGGCAGGTCGGAGTTTCCGGGAGTCAACTTGAAATCGGCCACCAGGTTGACCGGGTCGGTGACCACAAAGGCCACTTCGGGCCGGTCTATACATTGGAGACATACGAGCGGCGTGGGAAAGGGGTATTGCAGGAGGACGAAACGGCGGTAGTCTTCAAACCCGGGCAGACCCGTGGGAAAGCTAATGACGGCCTCCTCGTCCACCTGCCGCGGGCCCAGGTCCCGGGTGGAAATGGTCAAATACGACGCGCGGGAAGTTTTGTTCTCTAGCGGAGCAACCATGGTTTTTTTATGAGCTCCAGGATTTGCTCACCTCTTCCAGGTCGCTGTACCGGAAGGTGGAGGCCTGGAGATTTTCCTGGGTGAGACGCTGATGCACTTCTTCCCTAAGAACCACGACGTCCTCGGGCGCGTCGATGCCGATGCGGACCTGCTTGCCGCGGACTTCCAGGACCACCACCCGGATATCTTTGCCAATGATTAGGGATTCGCCCAGCTTTCGGGTAAGTATCAGCACATTGATTACAGGATCGAGCAATATAACCCCGAAGTTGGAGCAACCCGATCCCGATCCCTCCCTTGATTTTTTATTTATATAATCGGTTCATTATTGCTTAAGTTTAAATCCAAAAATATCGACCCGAAATAGATAAATTCACAAGACCTGATAAATGCTTTGTTCAGAACAAAAACAGGATGGATATTGATATTTGGCAATTTGAGGGTTTCAATGCAAATTCCCTGCCAAATCATGAGGCTGAATCTCCATTTTGTTCAGGAAACCGTACTATAAATCATAGGAGGGAAAAGATTATTCTGTTATGTTCAATTTTATCGACTCCCTCTAGCTTCGGCTCCCTTAAGGGAGCCGAGGCCTCATCCATTTATCCGGAAATTATGAAAAGTTTCTAGTTTCTCAAAATTAATATTACGCTGTCGCGATGATTTCAAGACATAAAATTATTTCCGACTTTCATATATTCAGTCACGGCTTCTTAACGTTTGCCTTAGCCTTGAAAAATCGGCCAGTGGGAGGTATGTTTTATAAATGGAACATATTATCTCTCCGGGAGCCAGATGGCAGGACCTGACTGCGGCCCTGTTCCAGGGAGCAAGGCAAATTCAACTCCACGGTCTCACCCCCGGGGCGGCGGCTTATCTCCTGGCTCGGGTGTTTCAGAATTTAAACCGCCCGGTGCTCCTGATTACCCCTAATTCCGGGGTCCACGAGTCACTTCAAAAAGATCTGGCATTTTTCCTGGGGGGCGATGGGGTGGAGACTCCCGGCGCGCCCCGGCTGCTGCTCTTCCCGGCCCACGAAGTCCTTCCTTTCCAGGAACTGAGTTTTGACGCGGAGGTGAGTGCGGCGCGCCTCGGAGCCGCGTACCGCCTCCTGGCCCCGGGGGAGCCTTGCCTGGTGGTGGCCCCCGCCCCGGCCCTGCGCCAGAAGCTGCCACCGGCGGCGCGCCTGAAAGACATCCTGGCCTACGTGGTGATGGGGGAATCCTTGGAACGGGAAGGTTTCTTAAGCCGCCTGCTGGAAGGGGGTTACGAGCGCCGGCCGGTGGTGGAAGCCCGGGGGGAATTCTGCGTCCGGGGCGGAGTTATCGATCTTTACCCGCCTCTTTATACCCACCCGGTGCGTCTGGAGTTTTGGGGGGACGAAGTGGAGTCCCTTCGTTGCTTCGATCCGGCCAGCCAGCGGTCCTTGGGAGTGAAACTGGAGGACCTGGTGGTGCTGCCGGTGAGCGAAGTGGTGCTGGACGCGGCGGCCCGGGACCATGCCCTGGCCCGGCTGCGACGGCGCCGGGACCCCCAGCTTTGGAGCCATATCCAGGCAGGCCGTCACTTTCCCGGGATCGAACGCCTTCTAACGGATTTCTATCCCCAGCCCCAGACCCTGTGGGAATTTTTGCCGGAAGACACCGTGGTGGTGGAATGGGACCCCCAGGGACTGACCGCGGAGCTTCAACAGCTTGAAGAACTAACGGTTTCCGAGCCGCCGGGCTGGCTGGACGAAGAGACTTGGGAGGCGCGGCGCCGGGACTTTGCCACCCTCTTTTGCCCCATGCTCCCTTGGGAACACCCGGATGCGGTCCAGTTTGGTTTCCAAGTGGAAAAAAATGACGGACTGGCCCCGGAACTGGCCCAGGCCGGGGCCGAATCCGGGAGGCTGATCCCGGCCCTGGCCCACCGCCTGGAGGACTGGCGCCGCCAGGGCTTCCAGGTGGTCCTGGTCTCCATGAGCCGCCACCGGGCCGAAAGGCTGGCACGGCTGCTGGCCGAGGAAGGACTTGAGGTCCAGACCGCGGCCACGCCGGCCTGGGAAGCGGGTCCGGGGGTGGAACTCAACGTGGGGGATCTCTCCAGCGGCTTCCGGCTGCTCTCCCAGGGACTTATCGTGCTCACCGAAGACGAGGCCCTGGGCTTCCGCCCCGAAGGCCGGCGCCACAAGGAATCCCGCCCTCCCCTACACCTCACGTCGCTGGCGGACCTCCAGGAAGGGGATTTCATTGTCCACCTGGACCACGGCATCGGCATCTACCGGGGACTGGTAAAGCTCACCGTGGGCGCCCAGGTCAACGACTACCTGGATTTGGAATACCAGGGGGGCGATCGCCTCTATCTGCCGGTGGACCGCCTTAATCTGGTGCAGAAGTACCTGGGGGTGGAAGGGGTCCAACCCCACGTGGCCCGGCTGGGGGGCAAGTCCTGGGAGCGGGCCAAAAAGAAGGTCAAAAAGGCGGTGGAAAAGATCGCCCGGGAGCTGGTGGAGCTGTATGCCCTGCGGCGGGTGCTGCCGGGGCACCATTTTTCCCCGTCAGACGCGGTCTTCCGGGAGTTCGAAGCCGGTTTCGAGTACGAAGAAACGCCGGACCAGCTTCACGCCATCCAGGACGTGCTGTCGGACATGACCTCGGAGAAGCCCATGGACCGCCTTATTTGCGGCGATGTGGGCTACGGCAAGACCGAGGTGGCCATCCGGGCCGCGTTCAAGGCGGCCATGGACGGCAAGCAGGTGGCGGTGCTGGTCCCCACCACGGTTCTGGCGGAGCAGCATTACGAGACCTTCGTCCGCCGGTTGGCCCATTATCCCCTGGAGGTCCGGGTCCTGAGCCGGTTCAAATCTCCGGCAGAGCAACGGCGGATCCTGGCGGGCCAGGCCCAGGGGAAAATCGACATCGTCATCGGCACCCACCGGCTCCTGTCCAAAGATGTGGCCTTCCGGGACCTGGGGCTGGTGATCGTGGATGAAGAGCAGCGCTTCGGGGTCAAGCAAAAGGAACGCCTGAAGGAATGGCGGCGCACCGTGGACGTCCTCACCCTCACCGCCACTCCCATTCCCCGCACCATGCAGCTATCCCTCACCGGCCTGCGGGATCTGAGCCTGATCAACACCCCCCCGGAGAACCGCCGGGCCATCCGCACCTACCTTTGCCGACCGGAAGCTGCGGTGATTCAAGCGGCCATCCGCCGGGAGCTGGCCCGGGGTGGCCAGGTTTTTTTCGTGCACAACCGGGTCTTCAATCTGGGGAGATGGGCCAGGTACGCCAAAGAACTGGCGCCCGAAGCCCGGGTGGCCATGGCCCATGGCCAGATGCCGGAGCGGGAGCTGGAGCGGGTCATGCTCCAGTTCTGGCGCGGCGAGATCGACGTCCTGGTATGCACTGCCATCATCGAGGCCGGGCTGGACATCCCCGCGGCCAACACCATCATCATCAACCGGGCGCACACCATGGGACTGGCCCAGCTCTATCAGCTCCGGGGCCGGGTGGGGCGGGGCAAGGCCCAGGCCTATGCCTATCTCCTGGTGCCGGACGAGGCGGCCCTGTCCGCCGAAGCCCAGAAGCGCCTCAAGGCCCTGATGGAATTCACCGAGCTGGGGTCCGGCTTCAAGATCGCCCTTCATGACCTCCAACTCCGGGGCGCGGGGAACCTTCTGGGCCAGGCCCAATCCGGCCACCTGGCAGAAGTGGGCTATGAGCTTTACCTGCAGCTCCTGGAACAGGCAATTCGGGAATTCAAGGGTGAGCCCGAAGAACTGGCCCCCGATCCGGAAATCCGTCTTCCCCTGGGGGCCTATCTGCCCGAGGACTACGTGCCGGACGTGCAGGAGCGCCTGGCCCTGTACCGCCGCCTGTCCGGCCGCCTCACGCCGGAGATGATCCAGGAGATGGAGGAAGAACTCCTGGACCGCTTCGGGCCGCTGCCCGGAGAAGGCCGGAACCTGCTGGGGGTGGTGCGCCTCAAATATCTGCTGCGCCGCCTGGGAGTCAAGCGTCTGGAGGTGCAGGACAGTTTCGCGGTGCTCCAGTTTGCCCAACCCGAACGCCTGGATCTTCCCCACCTTATTGAGCTTCTCCGGCGGCGGCCGGAACAATTCCGCCTCCGCCCCGACCAGGCGCTGAGAGTGCGCCTGCCGGAAACCGATTCTCTGCTGGGGAGGGTGGAAAACTGCTTGAAAGAAGTGGAGACTTTTGTTAAGGCAAATATAGAGGTAACCCATCATGCATAAAACCCCCATCTGGCGCATGACTATGATAACCTTGCTAATCCTGGCGGGGCTGGCCCCGGCGATGACCCCTGGACCGGCCCGGGCCGCGGTCGTGGACCGCATTGTGGCCCAGGTCAACGATGAGATCATCACCCAGTCAGAATTGGAGGCCATGTCCAGGTCCATTGAACCTGAACCGGGAGGCGCCCGGGCCAAGGGGGGAAAGCAGGTGCAACGGGAATTGCTGGAAGCCCTCATCGACCGGAAATTGGCCCTGGCCGAGGCCAAACGCCGGGGTATAAGCGTTAGCGACAAGGAAATGGACCAGGCCCTGCAAGAATTCCGGCGGCGCAACAATATTCCCGACGACGCCGCCTTGGACAAAGCCTTGACTCAGTCCGGCCTCACCTATAAAGACCTTCGGGACCAGATTCAAGGACAGCTTGTCCAGGAGCGCCTGGCCAACGTGGCGGTGGGAGGCAAGGTTACGGTGAGCGACGCCGACGTGCGCCGGATTTATGATGAACAAACCAAAGAAGGCGGGATGGGAAGAGAACAGGTCCACCTGCGCATGATTGTTTTAAATTTCCCGGCCAACCCCACCCCGGCCCAGAAAGAGGAAATCCAGAAAAAGGCGGAGACGTTAATTAAGGAAATCCGCCAGGCGGGGCCGAAGGCTTTCTCGGAGGTGGCCCGGAAGCACGAGGCGGAGGTCGTTGACCTGGGTTCCGTGGCCGAAGCCGACATGGCTCCCCCGCTGGCCGAAGCCATCAGGGGGGGTAAGCCGGGAGATATTTTCCCCATTCAGACCCCCAAAGGTTTCCAGCTTATCCAGATGACGGAGCGCCGGATCGGCAGGACCATCTCCTTTGAAGAAGCCGCGCCCCGCATCCGTCAAATGCTCATGCACCGGAATCTGGAAAAGTTGTATATTGAATGGGTTAAGACTCTGCGCACCAAGGCCGTTATCAAGATCATGATGTGAGCAGTGAGCAGTTTTACCGGATCAGTCGCGCATGAGCCTTCGGCTCTCTCAAAACAATGAAAAGTCAGTAACTTACTTACTGCTGCACGGCGCGCCCCCTACATTAACTTTGAACCTTGAACCTTGAACTTTGAACTTTTCCAAGCAGGTCTTGGAAGAAAATGCCTGGGAGAATGGTTTTTTGACCGAAGACCGAAGACCGAAAACCGAAAACCCTTCTCTCACCACCATCGCGGCCCTGGGTAAGCACGTGGGCGAAGTGGTTACGCTCCAGGGCTGGGTCCACCACCTGCGCTCCAGCGGCAAGGTGCGCTTCATCGTCCTCAGGGACGGCTCCGGCCTGGCCCAGGGAGTGCTGGTAAAGGGTCAGGTCCCTGAGGAGGATTTCGAGAATTTCGCCCGTCTAACCTTGGAATCCTCCCTGGTCCTGGAAGGCCGGGTCCGGGCCGACGCCCGGGCCCCCGGGGGTTATGAGCTGGAGGTGACCCGTCTCCGTCCGGTGCACCTCGCCCAGGAATACCCCATCGCCCCCAAGGAACACGGGGTGGCGTTTCTCCTGGATAACCGCCACCTGTGGCTCCGGTCCCCCCGGCAGCAGGCCGTCTTGCGGGTGCGGGACGAGGTCTCCCGGGCCTGCCGGGACTTTTTCCACCACCAGGGCTTCGTTCTGGTGGACACCCCCATCCTGACGCCATGCGCCTGTGAAGGCACCACCACGCTCTTTGAAACCAATTATCTGGACCGGGGCAAGGCCTACCTCTCCCAAAGCGGCCAGCTTTACCTGGAGGCCGCAGCCATGGCCCTGGGCAAGGTGTATTGTTTCGGCCCCACTTTCCGGGCGGAGAAATCCAAGACCCGGCGCCACCTCATGGAGTTTTGGATGGTGGAGGCCGAGGCCGCGTTTTGCACCCTGACCGACGTGATGGCCCTGGCGGAAGGGCTGGTGCGCTTCATTATCCAGCGGGTTCTGGAAAACCGGGGGACGGACCTTCAGACCCTGGAGCGTGATCCCGGTCCTCTCCAGGCCGCGGCCGCGGGGCCTTTCCCCCGAATCAGCTATTCGGAGGCTCTGGAACGCTTGAAAAGCCAGGGTCTGGAAGTTCCCTGGGGCGAAGACTTCGGCGGCGATGAAGAAACCGTGCTCTCCCGCATGTTTGACCGCCCGGTGTTGGTGCACCGTTATCCCCGGAGCTGCAAAGCTTTTTACATGGAGGCGGACCCGGAAGACCCCCGGCTGGCCCTGTGCATGGACATGCTGGCCCCGGAGGGCTGCGGCGAGATCGTCGGGGCCTCCCAGCGCATTGCCGATTTGGAAATCCTCTTGGAACGCATCCGGGAGCATCACCTGCCCCAGGAACCCCTGGAATGGTACCTGGACTTGCGCCGCTACGGCAGCGTCCCCCACGGCGGCTTCGGGATGGGGATTGAGAGAGTGGTGGCCTGGCTCTGCGGCCTCCACCACGTGCGGGAGGCCATCCCCTTTCCCCGGCTGTTGGATAGGCTGTATCCTTAAATAGTATACGAGGGATGGCCTTGAAAAGGAGAAAAAGAAAAAGCTCCTTTTTAGAGAGCCATAGAGTATAAGAGATGAAATTAAAATTTAAAAAAACCAAATGAGGTAAATAATGAAAACCCTTGAAGACAAAATACAGGAATTGCCTCCAGAATTGCGGCAAGAAGTTTCGGATTTTGTTGAGTTTCTTTTGGAAAAACGACGGCGAAAATCACTGGGTAAGCCGCGCTTTGATTGGGCCGGAGCGCTTAGAGACCTGCGGGAGCAATACACTTCTGTTGAACTCCAACACAAAATTTTGGAATGGAGGATTGGCGATAGGTGAGGCTCCTTATCGATACCAATATCTTTTTAGAGATTATTTTGGATCAGGCAAACTCCAAGACTGCCCAGGAATTGCTGTCGAGGACTTGGGAACATGAGTTTTTCATGTCTGATTACTCTCTCCACTCAATCGGGATTCTTCTCTTTAGAAGAAAACAGAAGCAGATATTTAGTCAATTTTTACTAGACATGGTGTATCAGGCAGGAATAAGAATAATGTCGTTAACAGTAGAAGATATGGAAGGAGTAATTGAGGTATCAAATATTTTTAATCTTGACTTCGATGATGCTTATCAATATCAGCTTGCCGAACTCCATGATTTGATTATTATAAGTTTTGATAGTGATTTTGACCGAACGACCCGAGGCCGAAAAACTCCCCATGCCCTCCCTAGATATTAAGCCACATCTTACCACTGTAAATGAATTCTTGTTAGCGCCGAGGACACCGCGAACCACGGAGAAAAACTGTAGCTCTGTGAATCTCTGTGTCCTCTATTTCTTTGTAGTGGATATTTCTTGCCAAACGCGGCATTCTAATGATGCAGACAACTCAGGAGTCTTTTTATGAGTATGCGGGCTTACTTGATTTTTTCCTATGTCATCCTGATCCTTCTGCTCAGCCTGGGCATGTGGGCGGTGGACGAATTTGTGATAGACCGGATGGAGGCGAGCAACCTGGCCTTCTCCGAAGAAGGGTTGATGAAGGTCACCACCTCCAGTTACCAGATCGCCCGGCAGATCCTCACCGAGTACGGGGAAGCCGTAGTGGAGGACAAGGCCGAGGACGTGGTTCGGGATCTGAGTTACTTACTGAAGGGGAAGAAAAGTTTCGATTACTCCCAGATGCGTCGGGACAAGGTTTTGCGGGCCTTGTGCACCCAGGAGATCCCCTCCCGTCATGGGGTGGCGGGCTACGTGGACCTCATTGACAATAAGGGATACGCCGTCCTCCATCCCAACCGCGACATCGAGGGCAAGAATTTCCAGGCGTGGCAGGAGCAATACCCCATAATGTGGGACCTGGTGCGCCAGTCTTTCACCCAGCCCAAGGTGAAGGGCTACTACACCTTCGTGGACACCAGTAACCACACCCGGGAAAAATTCATGGCGTTGCGGCAGGTGCCCGGGACTCCGTTCATTGTGGTGGCCGTGGTGAACATCGATGATTTCTTCACGCCGGTGCTGTCCAGAATCCGCCAGGCCAGCCTGGAAGTGGTGGGTGATGCCAAGGTGCGGATCAAGGACCATGCCGCCCAGATGGACTATCAGGTCAAGGCCGCGGGCTTGGTGGGCGGTCTGGTTTTCTGCCTTCTGGCCCTGTTCTCGGGCTTCTATTTCGCCCATGCCATCTCCCGGCCCATTCTCCACCTCCGGCGAGGGGTGGAGGAGGTGGGGGAAGGCAACTTTTCCGTGTCCGTCCCCGAACGGGGCGCCCGGGAAGTCATCCACCTGGCCCATTCCTTCAACCGGTTGGGGGAAAAGCTCACCGATTACATCGCCAAACGGGACTTCATCCGGGACACCTTCGGCCGCTATGTGACCATGGAAGTGGTGAAAAAGCTCCTGGAAGACCAAAGCGCCCTGGAGTTGGGGGGCGAAACCCGGGAGGTCTCCATCCTCATGTCGGATATCCGGGGTTTTACCGCGCTCACCGCGGGCATGGCCCCGGAAGAGGTTATTACTTTTCTTAACCGCTACCTGGGCAAAATGATCGAGATCCTGGTGGATTATCATGCCGTCATTGATGAGATCGTGGGAGACGGCATCCTGGCCTTCTTCGGCGCCCCCGAGCTCCAGGAGGACCACCCGGTGCGGGCCGTGGCCTGCGCCCTGGAAATGCAGGCCGCCATGGCGGGAATCAACCAGGCCAATAAGGCCGACGGCCTTCCCCACCTGGAAATGGGGGTGGCGGTGAATACCGGCCAAGTGGTGGTGGGCAACATCGGCTCGGAGAAGCGGGCCAAGTACAGCGTGGTGGGCGCCCACGTGAATTTCACCAGCCGCATCGAGTCTTACGCCCTGGGCGGCCAGGTGCTCATCAGCGAGGACACTTATCAGGAGGTGAAAGACTTCATCACCGTGCGGGACATTCTCAAGGCGGAGATGAAGGGGGTGCCGCATCCGGCCACCCTATATGAAGTGGGCGCCATGACCGGGCCTTATAATATCACCCTGCCGGAGAAACTGGATATCCTAATCCCGCTTCCGGAAAAGCTTCCCATCCACCTCTACCGCATCCACGAAAAGATTGTGGCGGGGGGCGTTACGAAGGCCTGGGTCACGCACCTGTGCGAAACCGGGGCCGCCATCGGCTATGAAGGTGAACTCGCCACCTGGGAAGATGTGAAGATTCACTTCCTCGATGAACGCGGCAGGGAAGAGGCCGGGAAGATTTTTGGCAAGGTGATCGCGGTGCAGGCCCCTCCGGACGGGGGCCAGGAAGCCTCTATCCGCTTCACCTCGGTTCCCCCGGAGATCACTCTCCGGATCAGGGAGATGGCGGGGGAGGGTTAAAGGGGGAAATAAAAAGAAAAAGGAGCCTCTTGCAAAAGTCATGGTCAAAAGCGGAATCAACGATATTGGGGCGGTTCCCTCCCCCTTGAGGGGGGAGGGTTAGGGTGGGGGTGGAAAAAACAATTTGTATTATCCAATAGTTATAAACGGCTTC
>Ga0194125_10008828_pt1 | contig 14132 bp, 8 predicted proteins | sample TA2KigC250mmetaG_FD_148626 | JGI IMG/M metagenome (GOLD analysis project Ga0194125, IMG submission 148626) | Freshwater microbial communities from Lake Tanganyika, Tanzania - TA2015034 Kigoma Deep Cast 250m | ecosystem: Environmental > Aquatic > Freshwater > Lake | place: Tanzania: Lake... | reverse complement strand
GGCAAGGGCATCGAAGGCCCGCCAGAAGTCGCGGACGCCGCCGAAGTGGGGCTGGCGGGCCTTGGCGGCCGACTGGGCGCCCTCGGCGAGGGCGGCCTGGAGCGGACCCGGCTGCCTCCGCGAGAGCTGGGCGAGATACCAGTCGAGCTGCCCTGCCCTCCCCCAGTCGTTGAGCGCCTCGTGGATGCGGCTGAGGCCGATGGCGGCGTCGCGGCGCAGCCGTTCGTCCTGCCCCTCGTCGGCCACGAGCCGCTCGAGCGCATCGCGGGCCTCGCCCAGCACCTTCACGTCGTCCGCCGCCAGCCCGGCCAAGCCGCCGTCGCCGTCGGGCAGAGCGGCTTGGCCACCCTGCGCGACGGGGGGAAGGGCCGCGGCGAGCGCCAGGAGAAGGCAGTGGGCCGTGGACAGTAGACAGTGGGCAGTCGAGCGCGGCTTGCGGAGCCCGGCCCAGCCCGCAGGGCGGCAGGGGATAGCCACGGGCGTGAGCCCGTGGACCGCGGCGTCCCCGCCCCCAGCCCCCGCAGGGGGCGGCAGAAGCCCCGGTTCGCCCCTAGCCCCTTGGTTTCTGCCGCCCCCTGCGGGGGCTGGGCCTGGGGTCATGCCCCTCTTCCACGGGCTTACGCCCGTGGCTACCCCCTGCCGCCCGCCAAGGGCGGGCTGGGCCAACGATGGCCCGGAGTTGGCGCCATTCTCGACGGTAGGGGGTCTCATGGCATCATCTCAGCAGGGGCTCGAAGGGGTTCCTGAGGTCGTCGGGGGTGCCGGGCTTGGCGTCGGGGCCGTCGGGGCCGAAGTTGACGTAATCGGCGAAGTCCTTCAGGCCGACGGCGTGGCCTCGGACGGCTCGTGCGCCGATGAGGATGAGGTCCTGGGCAGCGGCCTTGTAGTCATCGCCCGTCGCGCGGGCGAAGGCGTCGAGGTAGCACGTCAGCGCCGCCTTGGGGTCCCCTGCGTAGATGTGGGTGAGGGCGCGGAAGCGGGAGGCCTGGGCGGTGTCGCCGGCGGCCTTGCGTACCTCGGCGAAGGCGCGCTCGCGGGCGGGGTAGGCGGGGCGCGGCAGGGCGGCGAGGGGGTCCTTCAAGTCGTCGGGGGTGCCGGGCTTGCCGTCCTCGCCGTCGGGGCCGTAGCGTTGGAAGTTGATCATTTGGTTGGCGCGGCCGACGTGGCCGTCGAGTGAGCGGAGGATTTCGGCGATGAGCATGGTGTTGGCGGCGATGGCGGAGCGCTCGGGCGAGGCGTCGAGGCAGATGCGGGCGGCCTTGAGGGCTTCGTCGTATTTCGTCTGCCGGCGCAGGGCGTCAACGATCATCGTCTGGGCGATGTGCCAGTGGTCGGTCAGCTCGGGGTAGTCGGTGAAGACGCGTTCAAGCGCGGCCAGCGCGGCGTCGTGCTTGGCGCCGTCGAGGGCGGCGCGGGCGGCCAGGAGGCAGCACTCCTGACCGAAGCGGCGGTTGGCGGTGGCCTTTTCGGCCTTGAGGAACTGGGCCGCCGCCTCGTCGTAGCGCTGGAGGCGGAGCAGGCACTCGCCCGGGCGCTTGAGCAGAACGGGCCGCTCCCACTCCTCGCGCAGGGCGAGGTACTTGGGGTCGAGGAGGCGGGCCGCGGCGTCGAGGGCCTTCTCTACTTCGTTCTTGGGCCACACGGCTTCGAACATGACCAGCAGCGCCTCGGCCACAAGCTTGTCGTCGGCGGGGGCAAGCTCCGTGGCCTTCTTCGCCTCGTCGTAGGCGGCGTCGGGCTTGCGGGTGCGGTGGAGGAGGAAGCGGGCGAGCCAGAGGCGGCCTGCGGCCTCGCTCGGCTTGTCGTCGCCGCTGGCGGCGATCAGCTCGTTGGCCTTGGCCACGCCGTCATCGGACTTGTTCCATTCCCAGAGGGTGGCGAGCTGGGCGTGGAGGGCCTGGCGGACCAGAGCCTTGTCCTCGGGGAAGGCGGCGCGGAGGCGGTCGAGGGTCTGGACGGCTTCGGCGAACTTGCGTTTCTGGCGGTAGGCGTCGGCCATGAGGCCGAGGGCGGCCACCTTCTGCTCCTTCTTCGCCAGGGGGCTGGTGGCAACCTGTTCGCAGGCGCGGAGCACGTCCTCGTGCTTCCGCGGGTCGCCGCTCCAGGCCTTCGCCTGGTCGAGGAGCTTGGCCACGGGGTCCTCGGGGGCGGCATGGGCCGCCAAGGAGAGAAGCAGTGGACAGCAGACGGTGGACAGTAGACGGTGAAGAGCGGTCATTGGGGATGGGGCCTCACGTCAGTATCGAGTTCGTCTTTCGATTGCACCAGGCGGATGTCGTCCACCCACCAGGTGCCGGGGCCGTCGGCCGAGAAGATGACCCAGCAGAAGAGGCGAGAGAGGAAGCCTGGGGTCTTGGCGAGCAGGGGTTCGAGGGGGACGACGACGCGGCGGAACTCCCCTGTGACCCCAAAGCTAACGGGCGGGGTGGTGGTGGTGGCAACGTAGTCGGGCTGGTCGCGGAACTGGACGCGCAGCTCGCCGGGGCTTGCGGGGCCGGCCTTGACCCAGAAGGAGACGGCGTGGAAGCCGGCAACGTCGCGCGGCACGTAGGGGTTGCCGATGGGGAGTGTCCAGGGGCCTTTGGCTGCGGTGATGCGCCAGCTCGAGCGGCTGGTGGGCGGAGGGGCGGTCTGCGGGTCGAGGGAGACGGCCACCTCGCCGGTGGGGTTGCGGACCCAGGGCACGTAGTCCTCCTCCCAGTAGGCGAAGCTCTCGGGGCGTTTGACGCCGAAGAGGATGCCGACGGCGCCGGCGAGCGCGCCGTCAGCGCCGACGGCTGTGACCGTGAGGTCGAGGGGGCCGGGCCACTCACGGCGCCAGTCGCGCCCGTCGCGATGGATGTCCCGCGGCCGCAGCGAAACGGATGTTCCGTAGACGCTGTCGCCGGCTGCTCCGTCGCCGTGCTGGCCGTCGTCGTGCATGGGCGTGCGGGGTGAGCCGCCCAGGCGGCTGAGGTCCACGGTGACTGACTTGGGCTTCCCCCTCTGGTCCGCGGCCAGCGCGGTGATCGTGAGCTGGGTGGGCGCGAGGGCGCCCTCCACGCCCTTCGCGAACCGGGCGATCTGCTGCGCCAAGGGCGCGGCATGGCTCGCCCGGGGCAGGGCGGTGAGGCAGCGCTCGAGGCTCTTGGCGCCCTCGGTCCAGGCGACCTGAGCAAACGAGAAGGCGGGGGGCGAGAGCGCGACGTTGCTCACCTTGAGCGGCCCATCGAAGCGGAAGCCCTTGGAGAGCACGCCGTTGGCCACGGCGTAGAAGACGGTGCCGCTGGCGTTGGCGCGGAGGTGGGCGCCCTCGGCCACGAACGGGCTGGTGTAGAGGCCCTGGCTGCACGTCGTGAAGGTCTTGAAGCCGTCGAGCGACACGGCCATGCCGAGCCGCGTTGGCTCGTAGGCGAAGAAGACCTGGCAGTCGGCGTGGTGGCCGGGCGCGACGCCCAGGCTGGCGAGGCGGGTCAGCTCCTCTGGCCCGACCTTCTCGAAGTTGGCCCCGCCGTGGGTGACGACGTGGATGCCGGCGTCGGACGTGGCCCAGTAGACGCCGCCGCGCAGGACCGGCAGGGCGGCGTCGGTGGGCACGACGTCGCGGACGATGACGTACCAGGGCTGGCCGAGGGATGCGGCGGAGAGGATGTGGCGCACGTCGGGCTTGTCGCGGGTCGAGGCGGACATGTGGAGACGCAGGCTGTCGGCGCCGCTGAAGACGAGCTTCCAGGTGTGGTGGTCGGGCGATGTGACGCGCCAGGTGCGCCCGCCATCCTCGGTCACTGAGATGCCCGCGGCCGCGTCGCCGTGGATGGCCAGGAGCGTGAGGAGCCGCATGTCGGGCGGATAGAGGTGGACGGCCAGGGCCGCGTCGGCGGCCATTCCGCTGGCCTTCGAGCCGATCTGGCGAAGGGTCTTGCCGCCATCGCTGGTGGCCCAGATGCCCTTGCCATCGGTGGCGAGATAGAAGGTGTCGGGCGCGGCGGGGTCGAAGGCCACGTGGCGGACCGCGCCGAGCTTTGCGGGCGCCGCCTCGGGCAGGGGCGTCCACGTGCGGCCCGCGTTGTCGGAGAGGAACAACCCCGCGGCGGTGGCGGCGGCGACCCGCTCGGGCAGGGTGGGATGGGGGAACACCCCCGCCACGTCGGCCAGCCGCGCCTCGCGGAGCCAGGTGACGCGGAAGGGCGGGTACTTGCCCGCGTGGCGCCACTCCTCTTGCGGCTGGCCGCCGGTCTTCACGCTCTCGAAGGGGGGAAGCTCGGCCTCAGCGGCCCATGCCTGTGGGCAGTGGGCAGTGGACAGTAGACAGTGGACAGACGACAGAAGGCAGAGGGCAGAGGGCAGACGGCAGACGGCAGAAGACAGACGGCAGAGGGCAGACGGCAGAAGACAGAGGGGAGAAGACAGGAGACGACCGAGCACCTGGCGGCCCTGGCTGGCTCTGACCACTGTCCTCTGTCCTCTGTCTACTGTCCACTGTCCGCGAGGAGCGCCGGCCTGCCGAGGACCACGCGTCGGGCGAGGGCGCCCGGCTCGCCGGGCTTGGCGCCGCCGATGGGCTTGTAGCCGTCGCCGCCGAGGGGAGAGACGCCGCGCTCCTCGCCGCAGTCCTCGAGCACGGCGTGCTCGGCCACGATGCGGCGGCCGAACCAGAAGGCGTCCAGCCCGCCCTTGGGCCGCAACGGCACCGGCTCATCGGCGGCCGCCGCGTCGCTCGCGGGCGAGAGCTTTCGCACGGCTGGCTCGCCCTCCGGGCCGCCGTAGAGCTTCTGGAAGATTTCGACGCTCTCTTTCCCGTCAATCTTCCAGCCGCTTTCGGTGGACTTCATTCGCCCGATCCACATTGCGGCCTGGTGGCTGGCCCAGTTGGCGGCTTCGAGGAGGGTGATCGTGCCGTCGAGCAGGCCCGCCTTGGGCGCCCCCTCGCCGTCGGCCCGCTTGGACTCCAGGCCGCGGAGGAAGAACTCGGCGAGGACCGATTCCGTGACCTCGGCGGGGCTGGTCGCAGCAAGGGTGACGCGCCCGCCGCGGGCGAGGAAGCGGACGGAGTCGCCGGCGCTGGCCGTGAAGTTGAGGACGGCTTGGTTGCGGGCGCGAATCGGGGCAAGGGCGTCGGCAAGCTCCTGCGCATTGATGTCCTGGCCGGGGAGGATGATCGAGGGCACCGTCTCGGCTGCGGCGCCGTGGCCGATGAGGATGAGGATGAATTGGTCTTCGGGCCTCACCTTCTTCGCCAGGGCGGCGAGGGCCTGCTTGAGGGATTCGCGGGTGGCCTTGCCCGTGACGATCGCGTCCTTGAGGGCCTCGTCGCCGGAGAGGACGACGAGGTTCTCCGCGGGCACCTTAGCGGTCTGGGCCAGGTAGGCGTGGAAGCGCTTCAGCCAATCGGCGTATCGGCGGGCGTAGATGGCCGGCCCTGGCATGCCGCCCACGAGGAGGGCGTGGCAGGCGGGCTCGGCGGCGAAGGCCGGGAAGTGCAAAAGGCAAAAGGCAAAAGGCAAAAGGCAGAAAGGCAAGAGACGGGACACGAGCGTGCGGCGCGCCGCCCCGCATTTCCCGTCTTGCACTTTGCATCCTGCACTTCGCATTGCCGGGCGTCTTCAATGGCTGAGGAAGTAGACGATGATGTTGATGCCCATTTTGATCGCTTCGAGGTTGCGGCCGTCGCTCCAGTAGCGGTTGACCCAGCCGCAATGGATGTCGCCGGGGCAGTTGATGGTCATGACGCGGCCCGTGCCGCGCTCGAAGAGGCCGTAGGCGCCGTGGGGCACGCCCTGCATGTGGGGGCAGCCGTCCTTGAAGTGGTAGTAGATGTGGAAAATCTCGTGGTCGTAGGGGATTTTCCGCATCGGGTTGTCGGGGAAGAGCTTGTCGAGCAGCTTGTTGTAGGTGCGGAAGAAGCGGTCCTCGCGGGCGGCGTAGACGCAGTCGTCGGCCAGGATGAAGCCGCCGCGTTCGAGGAACTCGCGGAGGTTGCGCTCCTCCTTCTCGTTGAGCTTGAAGTAGCCCTCGGAGGTCATGAAGACGAAGGGGTTGCGGACCATGTCGTCGAAGTCGTCGAGGCGGACGACTTTCGGCTCCTGGCTCGCGTTGATGTTCGTCAGCTCGCGCAGCTTCAGCCGCAGATTCACGTCGCCCACGGGATGCACGTTCCAGATGTCCGGCGTGTTGTCGTAGACGGAGAACTGGAGGCGGGGGAAGATGAACTGCCCCGTGGTCACCGCCTTGTCGGCGAGGGCGTCTTTCGCAGCCAGCCCCGCGGCCACGCCGCCCAGCGCCGTGGCCAGGAATCGCCGCCGCGAGAGCCGCTGGACGGTCTCGATGCCCCCGGCCAGTTCCTCCGCCGCGCGGCCGAGGTACCGGTCGCGTTCCCTGCGGATGATCTCGCTCACTTGCCTGGCCCCTTTCGCCTGCGGCCCGGTTTCGGGAGTCTCTCAAGCTCTTCGACGTCCGCCAGGTCCTTCAGCCGCCCTGCCGCGCGCTTGTTGGCGATGCACTGCTCGCGGCCAAGGTACTGAACCGGCACGCCGCCGCACTCTCCCGCTGCCCTGCCGTTCCATGCCTCCTCCCACGGCACGCCCGAGAGGGAGGTGATCATGTCGATCCGAACGGGCTCGTAGCCGAGCTGGATCACCTGGTCGGGCCTGTCGAAGTCGGCGATCTCGAGCCCCGAATCCGGGAAGCCGAACCCGGCCAGAGCGGCGAGCACCCGCCCCGCGTTCTCCGCGGTCGGCCTCACGAGAAGGTCCATGTCGCGAGTGAATCGCGGCGCCCCGTGGAATGCCAAGGCGTACGCACCGACCACAAGGTATTCAACGCTGTGGGCGTTGAATAACTCTAACAGATCTCTGTAGTCGTTGGGGACCTCCATAGAACTCCCGCCTGAGTTCATCAACCATGGCCACGCGCTCTGCCGGAGGCCGGGAGAGCCAGTACTCGAGATCCTCTCGCTCCAGCGCAGGGTCGCCGAGCTTGCGGACTCGGACTACTTTCTTGAGCCTGCGCATGTGGCTCCTCGATCCACGCGGGCCATTGGTCAGGCCAATCCGCTCCGGCGGCGGACGAACCACTCAACTCCCATTATACACAGGAGAAGGATGAAAAAGAACGGGGCGTCCCAAATCTCCTGGTCGTGGGGCTTGACGCCGGCCAGGCGGGCGGCGCGGACCGCCGTCTCGACCGCCTTGGGCAGCTCAGACGCTTCAGAGAGGGCAAAGTAACGGCCCTTCGCCGTCGCAGCCATCTGGCGGAGAAGCGGCTCTTTCAGCCCCGCATCGGTGAACTCGACGAGCGGCTCGCTCACGAGGAACCCGCCCACGGCAGACCGGCCCTTCCACCCCTCGACGCGCACGGCGACCTGGTACTCGCCTTCCTCGCTCGGCACGTAGCGGGCCTGGTAGACGCCCTCCTGGGTAAGCACCCAGTCCATCGGCACGTCCTCGGTGTTGCCGAAGGGGTCGGTGACGGCGGCGATGGCGGTGGCGTCGTTGACGGGTCGCAGGTCCTTGCCGAGGACGGTGGCGCGGATGTTCACCGGGCTGCGGCGCGAGTAGATGTCGGCATCGGTCTCCACCGCGAGCTGCTCCTTGGCGCCCACGGCGAGCCAGCGGACGAGCTGCTTCCAGAACTTCTCGTGGAACTCGTCGTCAGCGGGCATCGAGACCTGCCAGTACCAGGAGCCGCCGGAGGTGAAGGCGGCGACGCGGCCCGCGCCGTAGTTCTGGACGGCGAGGACGGGGCGGCCCTCCTTCTCGCTGGCGATGAGGAGCTGGGCGCCGGCCTTGACGCCGCGGACGGGCGTGATGCCGATGAGCGGCGGGGCCTTCTCCCACAGGCGGCGGTTCGCGTCGGGGTCGGGCGACAGGCGCATTACGGGGTGCTTGAGGCCCTCGGGCGTCACCACGGCGGCGTAGCGCTCGTCCGAGTAGGCGGCATCGGTCGGCGAGATGTCGAGCGGCAGGGCCTTGCCCACGGGCGTGCCGGCGTACTTCCCGAGGCCGAATGAGTTGACGCCGCCCAGCATGAGCAGGCCGCCGCCACGCTCGCGGACGAAGCTCTCCAGCAGCTCAAGCTGCGGCACGGTGAAATGGCTCGCCTCGATGTCGCCGAGCACGACGGCCTCGAAGCGAAAGAGCTGCTCGCGGGTCTCAGGAAAGCCCTTTTCGAGGAATGCCTCGGCCTCGCTGGCGCCCTGGACGTAGAAGCGGTCGGAGGCGAGGCGGAGGAGGCCGACGAGGCGGAAGTCGCGGTCGCGGAAGAGCGCGCGGCGCAGGAAGCGGTATTCGAGCCGCGGGCTGCCCTCGATGTAGAGCACGGGCAGGCGGTCGTCCTGGATGTGGATGGCGAACTCGCGGGCGTTGTTGTCGGTGATGCTCTCGCCCTCGGCGGCGGGGACGGCGAGCTTGTAGGTCGCCGTGCCGTCATGGTCGGGGGTGAAAGCGATGCGAAGGCTCGTGAGGTCCGTGCCTTCCGTCGGCTCGACCTTCCTGGAGACGAGGGGCGTTTCCCCGCGGCTGATGCGGATCTCGAAGGGTTGCGAGAAGTCCGTGTGGCGGATCGTCGCGTAGACCTCGATCTCTGTGTTTCGCCGCACGCGACGAGGGGCGAAGACCTGCATCACCTCGTAGTCCCGCGGCGGGTTCGGGTTGCCGATGCCCACGACGTAGAGGGGCGTGCCGCGGGCCTCCAGCAGGCGGGCTGCCTCCTCGGGCTCGCCGCCCGTATTGCGGCAGCCGTCGGTCAGCATCACCACGGCCGCGAGCGGCACCGAGCGCAGATCGGAGTCCACGTCGCGGATCGAGCGGAACAGGTTGGTCTGCTGCCCCTGAGCCTTGAGCCGCTCCACGTCCGTGACCCGCGACGCCTGGGCGTCAAAAGTATAGGTCAGGACGTTCGAGCCGCGTTCGAGCGCGAGAAGCACCCCGGGGTCGCTCAGCGTGCCGCTGGCCAGGAGCACGCTCTGTGCGGCGGCCAGACGGCTCTGCTTGCCCCCCTTCGCCGTCGGAACGTCCTCGATGGACATCGAGCGCGAGGTGTCGAGCAACACGGCGGTGAACACCCCGCTTGGCCTGGGGCTGCGGAAGCGGAGCGCCGGAATCCCGAGCATGAAGACCAGGAGCGCCACGCCCACGACGCGAAACCCAAAGAGCACGCGGTTCGCGCGCTTCGCCGTCCGTCCCGCGACGCGGCGGTAGAGCACCCACGCGAGCGCAATCAGGCCGGCCAGCACGAGCAGCCGGACCTCGCCCGGAATCCGGCTGAGGAAAACCAGCCGGCCGGCGCCATAGTCGTGGGCCGGGTACTTGAAGAGCGCTTCAAACGGGCTCACTACCGATCCAACCCTTACTACACCGCAGCAGAGAAAAGGGCACAACGAAGCTCGAGTGAGTCTCCTTCGGTGTCCCGAAGGGACAGCAGTGGGTGGCCGGCGGCTTCAGCCGCCGGAACCGGGGCCACCTCTAGCAAGTCCCGAAGGGACGACAGAGCCATCCCCGCAGCCGCGCCCGTGCACACGTTCTGCCGTCCCTTCGGGACTTGCCGCCATTCGGGGCCCGACTCCGGCGGCTGAAGCCGCCGGCCACCCACTACCCTCCCTTCGGGAGGGAAGCATCATCCCACAGAACCCCGTCCCTTTCGCTCTGCGACGGGGTATCTACTTTCTCGCTTCCGAGAGCGCCTCATAGTACTTGTTGACCAGCTCCCGGTATTGTGGTGGACACTCCTCACGTTGAGCGGCGAAGAGCTTCTTGGCCTCCAGCTTGGCCTCGTATTCGGCCTCGAGCTTGTTGCGGACGCGGCGGACGACGCGGAGGACCTCGGCCCGCTTCTCGTCGTCCTTCGCGAGGCCCTGGCCGAGGGCCTGGGGGTTCTGGGCCGATTGCTTGAGGAACTGGGTGTCCTGCGGCTCGGCGAAGTCGCGGTTCTCGAGGTGCTTGGCCAGCCGCTTGATCTCGTAGGCGGCCTGGGCCGCGCGCTCGGCGTCGCGGGCGGACGGCTCGGCGGGAGCCTCGCCCTCCCGCCCCTCTGCCTTCTCCAGGTTCTTCTCGATCCGCTGGGCCTCGTTCTTGGCCCTGCGGAGTTCGGATTCGATGTCGGAGGCGAGGCTGTCGTTGGCGGCTCGGACGCCCTCCAGGGCCTTCTGAAGGGTTGCTTCGGCCTGCTTCTGCTCGCCGGCGGCCTTGTCGGCGCGCTGGGCGGCCAGCTCGACCACGGCGTTGGCCATCCGCTGGTCGGCGCGGCCGCGGACGAGTTCGCGGTTGGCCTGCTCGATGTGCTTTGCCGTCTCGGGCCGCGCGCCGCCCTCGGCCCAGTCGCGGAGTTCCTTGACGTTCTTGGCGACCTCGCCCAGCTCGGTCTTGAGGCGCACCTGGTCGGCGGCGGCGCCGCGGAGGTCGCGCTGCTGGGCGGCGTCGGGCTGCTTGCCCTTGGGCACGGCGCGGTCGAGGGCCTCGGTGGCCGCGCGGGTCTCCTTCTGGCGGTCCACGAGGCGTTCGAGGCGGGCCTCCGCCTCGTCGAGGGCGCGTTCGAGCTTGGTCTGGGAGACACGCTCGGCGGCGTCGCGGATTTCCCGAAGGGTCTGGCGGGCGCGCTCGGCCTCGGGCACGGCCTGCTCGATGCGGCCTGTGCGCATCTTCTGGGCCGCGGCCTGCATGTCGGCGGCGGCGCGGCCGAGCTTGCGCGCCATCTCGGCTATCGTGGGGTCAGCCTGGGCGGCGGGGTCCTGGGCCGCCTCCTGGCCCGCCTTGCGGGTCTCCTGCGCGACGCCCTCCTGTTTCTCGGCGAGGGCGCCGCCGGCGTCCTGGTTCTCCGCCCCCTTGGGCTGGGGCTCGCCCTCTTTGGGTTGGGTGGCTTGGGCCTGGTCGGTGGCCTCGCGGACGACCTCCGCCTGCTTCTTCTCGAGGTCGCGGGCTTCGGCGGCCACGCGCTCGGCCTGACGGGCCAGGTCGCGGCGGCTCTCCTGGCTCTGCTGCGGAGGGCCGTTCATCTGCATCTGGGCCGCCTCGGCCTTCACCCGCTCCGCCTCGATGAGGGCGAGCTGTTTCAGCGGCTCGCTCGACGTGGGCACCGCGCCCTGGGGCACCACCTGGGCGAACTCCTCCGTCACGTCTATCTTCGCAATCTCGGCCAGCGCCACGCGGAAGGCGTCCACCGCCTTCCCCGTGTCGTGGGCGAGGAGGGCCTGGTGGCCTTTGGCGACGAATTCGGCGACGCGGCGCAGGTTCTCCTGCTTCGCCGGGTCGTGGCTCTTGGCGTAGGTGTAGAGCTGGTTGGTCTGGGGGTCCACCATCGTGGCGGCCAGCTCCTCGCTCTGGCGGTTGTAGTCGTTGGGCGGCAGCGTGTCCTTCTGAGTGTGGATGTGCCAGGCGGCGCGGAAGATTGGTTCGAGGCTGCGGACCTCCTCCTGCCCCTCCTCCATCGGCTCGGTGGTCCAGGTGGCCCAGGTTTCGTAGTGGACGACGGTGATGAAGTAGATGTCGGAGACGGCCTTCTGCCCCTTGCGGTCGCGGCATTCGAGGTAGTAAGCGATGACTTCCTCGGGCGCAGCGGGCGGACGGATGTCCTCCAGGCGGAAGTTGAGGAGGGCCTTCGCCACCACGGGCGGGACGCCTGTGCCGCCGTCCACGTGCATCGGCAGGCGCAGTTCCTTCGGGTTCTCCTCGCTGGCGCGCATGTAGACGAAGTCCACACCCTCGATCCCGAAGTCGTCGCCGGCGTCGGCCAGGGCGATGATCTCGCCCAGGGGATTGAGGTCCACCGTCTCGGTCGGATGGGTGAGGGCGATGGTGGGCGGCTTGTCGGGCAGGGCCTTCACGGCGGCAGGGCCGGCGCTCTCGCCCTTCTGGCCCATGATGTCGCGCACGCGGAAGGTGTAGGCCGCGTCCTTCGTGACCTCGAAGGAGGCGAAGGCGGAAGTCTTCTGCTGCGGGTCCACGGCCAGGGGCTGCACGTTCGTAGTGCGGCCTTCAGGCCGTTCTTTGGGGCCGGGAGACGGGCTGAAGCCCGCACTCCCAACCCATTCGAGGGCGCCGTCGGCCAGCGGGCGGTTAGTGAGGATGCGGACAGTGACCTTCGAGCCGACGGGCGCCGCAACGTCCCCCGTCACCTGCACGTCCTTGTGGTCGGGCAGCTTCAGGTAGTCGGGGTAGCGGGTAGTGACCTCGACGCCCTCGATGGCGAGGGGGTCGTAGACGCTGATGCGGTGGGTGGGCGAGCGGTCCTCGCCGGCGGCGACGAAGAACTCCATCTCCTCGTTCACGTCGGGGATGACGATACGGAAGCCGTTGAGCCGCTCGACCTCGGCCATCGGGAGGTGGCGCCAGCGGGTCTGGGCCTGCTCGGCGGCCAGCGAGCGGAAGTGCAGGAACACGGGGGCCTCGGGCGCGCGGGACAGCGTGGCCTCCAGGTCGAAGGGCGTGCCGCGCAGCAGGCTCGTGTCCTGGCGCGAGAGGGCGAACGCGATGGGCGGCTTGGCCTCTGGCGGCGTCTCGACGGCCGGGCGGTCCTCCTGCGTCGGCTCCCACGGCCTGAGCACGCGGACCGCGTGGTGGCCGACGGCCGAGGGGAAGCCGATGCCCGCGGCCAGGTAGGCCACGAGCACGGCGGCCGCGGCGAGGCCGTACTTGCGGAGGCGGCTCAGGTCAATCACCCGCCGCAGGTCGAGCCGCTCGGCCCGCTGGGCCGCCGAGGCGATGATGGCCTCGACGAGGCCCGCCTCCTGGGCCGAGAGGAACTGGCCGTCGCGGAACTCGGCGGCGGAGACGAGCGCTCCCTCGAATCGCTGGTCGTGCTCCTCGACGTACAGCGCCAGTTGCCGGTCGGCGATGCGCCGAAGCAGCGGCGCCACGATGTTCCGCGCCACCAGGTAGCCCAGCGCCGCCACGGCCAGCGCGAAGATGCCCACGCGCACCGGCGGACGCGGGCGGTAAAGCACGTCAATCAGCATGGCCACGGTGAAGATGCCGGTGGACTCCAGCATCACGATGGCCAGCCCTGAGAGCGCCGCCGTGCGCTTCCAGGCCCTCCGAACCGTGTTGAGCCGTTTGGCCACGCGAGCGTAGTCGTTCATGTTTCGCGGCCTCGAATAGGGCAGATCGGACGGATCCGACCGATCGGACAGATCGAACCGACAGCACCTTCGCCCCACCGCCCTAATGTCGGGCGGTGCGGTTTCCCAGCGCCAGCTCCCCCACGGAGAGCAGTGCCACGGCCAGGAGCACGTACCACCAGAGCCCGGCCTCGTCGTCGCGGCTGGGGCGCTTGCCCTCCTGGGCGCCCTCCTCGTCGGGGAGCACTTCGCCCTGGACGCGTTCCAGGGCGGCGATGATTTCCTGCGGCGCGACCGCCGCGGGGTCGGCCTCGGCGGGATCGCGATTCACGGCGAACTGAAAGACCTCCTTGCCCCCCTTGTCGAGCACGGCATAGAGGCCGGGCTGCGCGGCAGCGGCCTCCGCCGCCTCGACGGGTTTGCCGTCCGGGCCTCGGAGCGTGTGGCCATCTGGCACGGGCAGGCGTTCGCCGACGCGATAGGCCGTCTTGCCCTCGGTGCGGACGGCCAGGTAGCGTACGGTCTGGTGAAGGAGGGGCAGGAAGATGGCTCGGAGCGGGAGATTGCTCCACTGGAGATCGGCGGGGTTCGTGAGCATCATCGAGGTGCCGGCCTCGACCTGGCGTTCGAGCAGCGCGGGGCGGCCGTCGTCGAAGCGGGCCAGGACGCGCGAGAGCTGGGAGTCGGTGACCTCCCAGAACTGGGTGAAGCGCGCGGTCGAGAGGTCGCCGTGGTGGGGGCGCTGGAAGACTTCGAAGACGGGGTGCTCGTAGTCCACGCGGGCGAGGCCGGCCTCGGCCCGCTCGTCGGCGCGGGCGGCGGGCGTCACGATGCGGCGGAGCTTGCAGGGCGCCAGGTGTAGATTTCCGAACTTTCCTTTTCCTTGAATTCAAAACAAAACAAGCCGCTGCCCGCCCGCCCGATTGCTGCCCGCCCGCCCGCCCGCCTCTGCCCGCCCGCCCGCCCGCATTTTCTTTTCCCGAAAAACAAAACAAACGACCACCAAAAGCCAACAAAACAAAACACCCAAAAACCAGAATTTTCAACAGAAAACCAAGATTTTCCGGAGGCCCCGCTTGACACCCAACCCGCCATCCTGTAGAAT
>Ga0194125_10008827_pt1 | contig 14133 bp, 8 predicted proteins | sample TA2KigC250mmetaG_FD_148626 | JGI IMG/M metagenome (GOLD analysis project Ga0194125, IMG submission 148626) | Freshwater microbial communities from Lake Tanganyika, Tanzania - TA2015034 Kigoma Deep Cast 250m | ecosystem: Environmental > Aquatic > Freshwater > Lake | place: Tanzania: Lake... | reverse complement strand
CGGCATCCATGATGTCCATGGCCTTGTCGATCATGCCTGTGCGGTAGTGATGGACGATCTCCTTCACCCGGTGCGTGTAGCCGATGTCGAAATGGGTCTTGATGACGACGATGACCTCCCGGACTCGGGATGGCGCGGGCTTCGCGCGCGCCGGGTTGCGATCGGCCGGGACCGCCGTGGATCGCGCGGCGATCGCGACGGCGACGAGGGCGATGAGTTCTCTCTTCATGTCGGAGAACGGTAGTCCACCCGGCGCCCTCCGGTCAATGGCCCGCCCGTCCCCGCCGCCACGGGGCAGGCCTGTCATCGCGGGCTACTTCGGTTGCTTTTCCGTCGGAGGCATGCCCTTCGGGTCGGGGGGCCCCTCGTCGAGGGTGAGAGGGTGCGGATAGGTGTATGGGGTGTAGCCGGGTTTGCGCGTGTTCACGAAGTAGTCACGACCGAGGACGATGTAGGCTGCGGCGGACGGCGCATCGCGGCCGCACTCATTGGGAGAGTATTCCAGGATCGACGGGTCATCGTAGTTGCCTCCGCCCGTATTGCCCCAAAGGTATACCGGTTCCGAATCCTGAAAGACCCCGCTCGTCCCGGCCTGCGTCTTTCCCGTCACGTAACCCCAGCCAACTTGATGGGGAAGGGGATAACCGCCGGTCCAGCACGGAAACAGGCCCGCCCTGCGCCGCAGGTTCTGGGCGGCAAAGGAAATGGCCGGTTTCTTACCCCATGCCCGGGTCTGCATCGCCGGATACACATCGTTCCAGATGACCGCGGTGCCACCGCGCAGGGAAGTGAAGCCGGTCACGTTCGCGGGCAAATCGCCGTCCTTTCCTGAAATGGGCGTCTGATCGTAGATGAACGTATTGTGATACACTTCAAAGGTGCGTCCGCCCGAGTGGCTCGTATCCGCGCCGTGGCTCGCGACGGCACTGTTCGTAATCGTGTTGTACCGCACGACCGTGCGCGCGTTGTCGTCGACATCGACGCCTTCCTGGGCGTTGGTCATCACATTCGTCTCGAAATAGAGGTTCTGATCTCCATGGGCATCATCGGCGCCCCACTTTGCCGGCGTCGTCCATGAAGCGGTCAGGCCGTGCTTGTGGCGCAGCGCGGAGGCGTTGTTGGCGTACGAAGCGCCTATTGTGCCCATGAAAGCGTTCTTCCAGATCACGCCGCGGTTTGTTCTGACCCCCAGAGCATTTCCGCTGTAGCCCAGCGTGAACTTGTTGGCGGTGATGAGGACCGGTTTTCCGTCAGGCGCGTGACCCACTTCGATGAAGAACGTGGGGTGGCGACCGGGTCCGGTGCCTGCGACGAAATCGAACCCCTCGACGCGGATATGGCCGGTCGCTGACTCGCGGATGTTCACGAGCGTACCCTCGGGATAATTGTCGGTGATGATCGTCCCGCCAATCCCCGCGCCTTTCAGGGCCAAGGTCTTGGAGATGGAGATACCGCCGGTCCAGGCGGACCTGCCCGCGGGCACCACCACCGTGTCGCCGTCGGCGGCCTGATCGATGGCCTTCTGCACATCGGCCCGATCGCATGACGGCGACGCGATCGTGGCGGAATCGAGGACGGCGGCGAAACCCACCAGGCAGATCGCCAGCGCCGGCAATGAGAGCGGATTCGTTTCGGAACGGTTCATCTCGATCTCCTGGCTGATGCCAAACATGCATGATTCGCCGGCCTGCGGGGCAACGGAGAAGCGTTCTTCTCCAGGACGTCTCCCCCCAGGATCTGGTGGAACCCGACCAGCCCCCGCGGGTCTCCTGCAACGTCGCCGGGATGATACCGGGAATGCCTGGTGGGAATCAATCGGTTCCTCCCCATGGCGGCGAGCCGCTGAAGCTCCCGTTCCGGGCGCTGGCGGGGGCAGGTGTCGCAGTCAAGGGCAGTGCGGGTATTCTCTGCAGCCCAGATGATCCTCTGTCGGATCCATCCCGCAGTGGATCGAGGGAGGAGGGGGTCCTTCCATGCCGGCGAAGAGGTAGTCGAGGCCGAAGACCGCATCGCGGAGATCGATGTCGCCGTCATCATCGAGGTCGGCGGTCTTGAGACAGGCCGGCGGAGGCTTCTTCCCGAACTGATATCCCAGGAGATGGACCATGTCGGCGAGGTCGAGCCGCTCGTCGGCATTCGTATCGCCCCGGATGAACGGCAGCGCCTCGCGATCATCGGCGACGCCGTCCCCATCCAAGTCGGCGCCGATCGGGCCGTGGAACGAGCGCTTGCCATCGACATCGATCTCTTCGAGCCTGTAGTAGTAGACGGCGCCCGGCATGACGTCCTCGTCCAGATAGGAGTATTCCCTGCCCCCGATGGAGAACGAGAGGGCGGGGATCGCCGCGCGGGTGATCCGCTCGAAGGGGCCTGCGGGTCCAGGCCCCCGGTGGAGATGGAAGCCCACGCTGTCGATCTCGTAGCCTGTCTCCCATTTGACGAGGATCGAGTCCCCCCGGCCCGTGGCGGTGAAGGACCTGAGCGCGACGGCCGTGGGAGGGGTGGACTCTTCATTGCCCAGCGTGTAGAAGGACGAGGGTGCGCTCTGGTTGTTGTACTCGGTGGCGATCCAGCCGGCGGAGCGCGCAGTGTTGGAGACGCGGACTTCGTCGAAATACGCCTTCGGAAGGAAGTCGTTCACCGCGCAATTCGCGACCATCATGCTTCTACCTACATTATTGACGGAATGCGTGCCGATGTTATTGGAGTTCTTCTCGGCCCCGTTGACATAGATGCGGAGGTATGTGCCGGATTTCACCCCGACGACGTGATACCATGTGTCCAACGAGAACGTGCTTGTATCTTTGACGACATAGCTTGTCGAACCATCCTCAATCGTGAAATAGAACTTGTCGTCATTGCCTGTATCAGTCAACGTGAGGGCCCATTCATTGCTTCCGGCAGAGCCGCCAGAATTCCATTTTGTGATTGCCCACGTATTATCCCAGCTCGAAGAAGCCTGCAGCTTGTTGACCCACATACTTACGGAGAAGTCTCCAGATCCGAAATCGAGAGTGGTATGGTCCGAGACCTCTATGTCGTCATCCGTCCCGTCAAATTCCTGCCCGCTGCCGATCTTGCGGGTCTGGGCAGACCTTATGTAAGTGACGTAGATGCCGTACTTGTTGTTATTGTGTGTAGCATCGGTTGGGTCTGCGGGGCTTGTGTAGCTGTCGCTGGAATCGTAGTGGCCTTGGTCCGTGTCGCCTGCTTTGAACCAGAAGCGGAGCGTCCCGTCAGCGATCAGCAGCAACACATATTCCGTACTTGGCGACAACGCTACAGGCGTAGGGAAGGTGACGGTGTAATCGGATTCGGTCGTGGAAATCAGTGATGCTGAACTAATACCATTGGACACAATCGTCATGTCACTGTGTCGAACAATGACTGCCTTCACATTCACGCTGGCAGACGCACCTCGAGCATGAAAGGTCGCACTGACAGCGCTTCCGACGTCACTCGGCGACGTGAACACTGAACCCAACATTCTGTCAGCTCCGGGTTCGCTATAACTGGTCCGATCATTGGCATTCCCGAACGTGCCTGTCACCTGATTCGTGGCGGTGTTGCCATTGGACGTCGAATCGGCCAACGTGCTCCCCGATTCGTCCAAATGCCACACGCCCTAGTAGTTCGAATCCCAGACGCTCGTCGCTCTCTCCGTGGAGGTCGTGATGCTCGAGTTCCCGTAGTAGACGTAGAGGACCGTGCCGTTGTTGATCGATGGGACGCGGACCCAGGGGACGAGTCCCCCCGTCGTCGGGTCGTACTTCTCGATCTCGTGGTCGAGGGTGCAGCTGATCGTGCCGCCGCAGGTCGTGGTGTCCGTGGCTCGGAAGACGATGTCATCGCCCTGCGCATCGGTGACATGGCCCCCGTTCCCCGTGGTCTTCAGGTTGGCGCTCGTCGTGTTGAAGAGGAAGGGGAAGTCCGTATGAGGGCCGCTGGAGACCTGGCTCTCCTGGACCGTGATCGACATGCGGTAGCCGAATGCGCCGGCGGCGCGGATCTCACCCTGCAGGAGGAGGATCGAGAGGACGGCCGGCGCGATGACAGAAGCGGCGTGACGAACCAAGGCGTAGTTATCGGCAGGCGTGGCGGAGGCGTTCAGGTTTTTCGTGAAGCGGATCCCGAGGACGGCGCCGGGGGGGCGAGCCGGGGGTATGCCCCGTCGAGGCGGAGGCGAGGATCGGGTAGGATGCGAGGCCGATGCGAGGGCGCGGGCGGCTCGATCGAGTCCTTCCTCAGGGGGTGAGCGATGATCGGAACGTCCTGTCGATGCGTTGCGGCAAGCGGGGTCTCCCTCATCTGCTCGTGCCTTCTCCTGTGCATCCCGGCGTCGAGCGCGGACCTCCTGGTGGGGGGCGCGACGGTCAGCATCACGCCGGCCGAGCCCGTGGCCGTGGACGGGCAGTTCCCCGCGAGGATCGCGAGGACGGTCGAGAATCCGGTCATGGCGACGGCGGTGGCGCTGGAGCGCCGCGACGGGGACCGCGCGCTCGAGCAGGCGGTCATGGTCTCCTGCGATCTCGTGGGGATCCGCGGGACGATCCAGGAGGATCTGCGCCGGCGGCTCGCGGGACGGCTGCCCGATCTCGACCTGCGGAAGATCGTGCTGACGGCCACGCACACCCACACGGCGCCGGTGACCGAGGATGGGATCTACCGCATCCCCGGCGAGGGGGTGATGCACCCGCCCCAGTACGTCGAGTTCCTGGTGGGGAGGCTCTGCGATGTCGTCGAGCGGGCCTGGAAGGCGCGGAAGCCCGGAGGCGTGAGCTGGGCGCTGGGGCACGCCGTCGTCGGCCACAACCGCCGCACGGTGTACGCCGATGGGAAGGCGCAGATGTACGGCCCTCCCGGCCAGGCCGAGTTCCGCCGCTTCGAGAGCGGCGAGGACCACGGCGTCGAGATGCTCTTCTTCTGGGATCGAGAGGCCCATCCGATCGCCGTGGCGATCAACGTCGCCTGCCCCTCGCAGGTCGTCGAATCGAGAAGCACGGTCAACGCCGACTTCTGGCACGACGTCCGCGAGCGACTCCGCGAGCGGCACGGGAAGGAACTCCTCGTCCTGGGCTGGCCCGCGGCGTCCGGCGATCAGTCGCCGCATCCGATGCTCCGCAAGGAGTCCGAGGCGCGGATGCTGCAACTGCGCGGGCTGTCGGAGACGGCCGAGATCGCCCGGCGGATCGCCCGCGAGGTGGAGGACGTGTTCGAGCTGGCGCGAAGGGACGTGCGGACCGATGTCCCCTTCATCCATCGCGTGGAGGATCTCCGGCTCCCCCGGCGCTGGATCAAGGAGGAGGAGCTGGCGGAGGCGAAGGCGCGCGTCAAGGCCATCTCGGAGAAGAGCCAGGAGGACCCCGAGGATTTCCTCCGCCGGAAATGGCATCAGGACGTGGTGGACCGATACGCGTCCCGGGAGAAGGACCCCGAGTTCGCCGTGGAACTCCACGTCCTGCGCGTGGGGGACATCGCCATCGCGACGGATCCGTTCGAGCTCTTCCTGGACTACGGGCTCAGGATCCAGGCGCGGAGCAAGGCGGTGCAGACCTTCGTCCTCCAGTTGAGCTGCGGGTGGGGCGGCTACCTGCCGACGCGCGAAGCCGTCGAGGGCGGCGGATACAGCGCTGTCATCGAGAGCGGCATCGTCGGCCCGGAGGGGGGACAGATCCTCGTCGACCGCACCGTGGAGATGATCAACGCCCTGTGGTGACCGGGGCGCCGCGGAGCGACAGCACCTCGACATCGAGGGACTCGTACGCCGCGACCTGCAGGACGCCGCTCGCCGGAAGGACCCGGATCGGATACCCGGGGATCGGGACGCAGGCGTCGCCGAATGCGTATCCCATGTCGATGGCCTCGAGCCACTCCATGCCTCGCCCGGACGCGTCCGGATCGGGATTCTCGGCCGTCATCAGGATGACTCGCTGCTTCTTGCGGCGCATGAGCTCGGCCAGGTCTCGGTGAATGCCCGTCTCGCCGAGCCGGACGACGAGCGCCCCGTCGGGCGTGTCCCGGCCGTAGCCCTCCATCAGAGATGCGAGGAACGCGTCCACCCCGTGATGGACGGCCCAGGCCCGGTCCTCGTATTGTCCGACGTAGTACATTGGCATGTGGCCCGCCGAAGCGATGATCGTCTTGCGCCCGGCATCGAGTTCGCGGGCGACGTGCCCCGCCGCGGCGCGGATCCCCGCGAGCTGGGTCGCCTCGAAGCGCCGCAGGAGGAAGCGGATCCGATCGAGGTAGGCCCGAGTCAACTCGCCCGCGGCGATGGGCGCGATGCGGTAGTCGTCGTGGAACGGCTTCTTCCGGAAGTACGGATCGCTCCAGGCCCGGCCATCGGGGCAGAGCCAGGACTTCCACATCACGGGCATCCGGCCCGCCCGCGTGAGCGCCGCCACGATCTCGCCGGTCAGCGCCCAGCCTCCGAGGGCGTTCGCCAGGGGATTGATCCGCCCCGCGCGCGACCCGTCGGCGAGCGCCACGACGCGGTCGTCCGCGCCCGTTCCGGCATCGATCCAGGCATCGCATGCGGCGGCGTGCGGGGCGAGTTCGGGCATCTCCCGCGGCCCGAAGCCGACGACGTAGCAGCCGCGCTGCTTCTCTCGCTTCACCGCATCGAGATCGCCCGCATCGGGCGGCCTGTCCCAGCCGAGGATCGCGATATCGCGCGCCTTCTCGGCGTCGGTCCGGTCCTCCTTCCAGGGGCGGTCGAATCCGACGTGCATGATGCCCCCCGAGCGGCCGTAGAGTTCCACGCCGAGGGTCTGCCGGATCCAGGGGAATCCGATCATCCCGCCCCCCGCATGGCGCTCGGCGATGATCTCGGCGGTCCGGATCAGGCCGGGAAGATTCGCCTCGACCCGGTCGCAGGCATCCAGGGCCTCCCGAATATAGTGCTGAGAGGGCGTGGGAGGGGCGCTCTCCTTCCGGAAGGCTTCGATCTTCAAGAGCGCGAAGGGATAGATGACCGTCACGTAGATCGTCCCGTCCCGCGCGACGAGCATCGCCATGTGATGGTAGAGCGGCGTAAGCGCGCCATCGGGCAGCCGGTGAAACCCGTGGCTCCAGGGGGGCTCCTTCCCGTCCGGGCCCGGTCCGAAGGCGAAGAAGTCCGTATCCTTCACGGCGATGACGCCGAGGTCCTCCATCCTCTTCGCCCCGGGATCGAAGCGGACCAGGTGATGGAGATGGCCTTTCCCGAACCCCGTCGCATTGTCGATGCGCACCACGGCGTAGACCCGGCCATCCGGAGCGATCGAGAGGGCGCAGCGCGAGTCCGGATTCTCCCCCTCGATCATCCTCCCGTGGCTCACCGCGCGGACATCGGGGCCTTCCGACGCGAGATCGATCGCGAGCAGCGTCGGGTCATTCATCAGGATCGCGTACGCCGTGCGGCCATCGGCGGCCAGGTTCCAGGTCGGGATCGAGGAAGGATTCGCCCGCGTCCACCGCCGGCCGTCCACCTGGATGGGGCGGATCCGCGCCGCGCCGCTCTCCGGATCGTACTGGGCGAGTTCGAATTCCTTCGTGATGGCGTTCGCGCGTCCCCGGCCATCGAGGAGGGTCGTCGCGTAGGGCGTGAGCAGCGGACCGATCTCTCGATAGGCCCGCGCCTTTGCGTCGCCCCACATCCAGTGCTGCTCCTCGCAGGTCACGACGTACAGGATCCCGCGCCGCTCGTCGGCCACGACATCGATGACCCCCTGCCCCGCGTACGGCATCCCGAGGTTCTCGGTCTCTCCTGTGCGAGGGTCGTACACGATCACGTATCCCCCGCCGTACGCCACGCCGTCCTTCTTGTCCTGCTCGGTCGGGTAGCCCTGCTTCGTGCCCACGTACACCCGTCCGGAGGGGCCGACGAAGTTGCGCGTATGGATCTTCGCCTGCGCGGCGTAGCCCGTGGCGCGCTGGCCCAGCACCCGGTGCGCATCGATCACGATCCGCTGCGCGCCGGTACGGGGATTGAACTCGACCAGGAAGGCGTTCTCGCCGTACTTCGCGGTCCCCACGTGGATGGCGCCGTCCAGGCCCTCCGAGAGCGAGAAGTACCCCGACTGGTTGTTGTGCGTCCCGGGGAGGATGGGGGCCGCCGTCGCCCAGACGTACGGGAAGGGGGGCTCCGAGCAGGTCCCGGACTCCGTTCGGGCGGGCGCGAGGCGAAGGAGTTCCCCGCCGCCCGGACCGAGGGGGAATCGCACCGTCTCTCCATCCCGCTCGAGCGTCCTCCACGAGCCTCCGAGGCGGTCGAACATCCGGACCGCCGCGGTCTTCTCTCTCCGGATCGCGAGCACCATCGACTGGCCGGCGAAGGCGTTGTGGTTCGCGACGTAGATCGCGTCGTCCCCGCCCGGGTACCGGAAGAACCCGAGCACGGCCTCCCCGCCCAGGACCCGGACCCAGTGGTCCTCCGGGAACTCCGCCATCGGCTTCGGGATCCCCTTCTCCTTCTCCCGGTCGTCGGCCGTCCTCGTCGTGGGCGTCGAGAAGACCGCGATGGGGCGTCCGATCGCGGCGAGTTCTGGATACAGCGCTCTCATCTCGCGCCCGATCCGGACGTGATGGTGCCCGGCGTCGAGCGCGCCCGTCTTCGGATCCAGGGCGCCGCCGATGAACCACAGGACCACCTTGAGGCCGTGGGCGATCGATGTGTTGAGGGTGTACGAGTTCCGCTCGTAGTCGGAGTTCATGAGCCATCGGCCCAGGCAGGCCCCGCGGGATGCGACGAAGGCGGAATTCGCGGCGAGCAGCGTCAGGTTCCACTCCATGCCGCGCTGCCAGTGGTAGTCGTAGTAGCCGAAGACGCCCGGATTCCCCTCGATCTGGTCCATGAAGTAGTTCCGGTAGGTGCCGACCCAGACCGGATGCGTCGGATCCCACTCGCGGAGCCGTGCGAGATCCTCGTTGAGGCCCTTCAGGCCGCCGAGGTAGAAATCGGCGCGCTCGTTCCAGAGGTTGTAGCCCCAGACCGCGCGGTCGCCCCGCACGCGCTCGCAGATCGCCTTCACCTTCTCCCGCTGCCCTTCCCGGCGGATGTCGGTGCCCGCGTCCTCCTTCCAGGCCAGGACATCGATCATCATCCGGATGCCGTGCTTCCGGCACAGCTCGACTCTCCAGTCCCGATACACACAGTAGATCGTGTTGTATCCCGCCTCCTTCGCGCTCTCGAGCAGCTTCTCGAAGGTCGCCTCGTCCTTCGGCAAGTGGTCCACCGTCCCGTAGCCGACGGTGAACACGCTCGCGAAGGTCTCGGGGGCGGGGGGCGCCGGGATCGGTGCCGCGCTCGCGAGCGCGGCCAGGATCCGAATGGTCGTCATCGCGCCGGCAACCTCCGCGAGTAGGCGTAGACCCAGTAGCGGAACTCGGTCCAGTCGCCGCGGTCCGGCGAGGACGGCGGGACGTTCTCGATGCGGAGCGCGATCGACTCCTTGCCCGCGGTGCAGCGCGCGGGGATCTCGAACTCGATGTCGCGCCAGAGCTGGTTCGTGTCGAAGAAGCCGTTCCCCTTGCGGTAGTGGATCGGCGAGTAGAAGCGCGACTCGGTCACCTCCGCCCCGTCGACGAAGACCCTCGCCTCCTGGATGCCGCGCATCGCCATCCGCCGCCGCAGGCGGACGCCGTCGTTCGCCGGGATGATCTTCGCCGTGAAGCGGCTCCCGCCGGCGAAGGCCCTGCCATCGTCCTCGATCAGGACCTTCTCCTCGCCCTGGTAGGCGTGGCTCTCCTTGCCGCTCCAGGTCCCGCCCTCGACGGCGTACGCGTGCGCGGCCTCGGATGCGGCGTCCCCGACATCGACCTCGTCGGTCAGGGTCAGGCTCGGCGCGGGGTTCAGGTAGTAGAGGCAGAGGGTCTCGATGGGGATCTTCTGGGTGTTCGGCTTGAGCCAGCCGGTCGGATGGTTCTCGCCGTGCTCGAACCCGAAGCGGATCTCCTTCTGGAAGTTGATCGTGTCGCTCACGTGAAAGCGGTGATAGCGCCAGTCGTTCCAGCCTCCCCACATCGGGTAGCTCTCCGTCCGCATGCCGTAGCAGAAGAGCGGATAGTCCTCGCCGCCGGTCCCCCAGGACTGCGGGCTCAGGTTGTCATCGATGTAGACCATCTCGTCGTTCTCGCCGAGGGTGCCCGCGCCCTTGACCACGCCGACGATGTGCCCCGTGCCCCGCGCCTCCAGGACGATGAAGTTCTCCGGCCCCGCGGCCTCGCCCGAGACGAAGCGCGTGCAGAAGTACCCGCACTGCTCGCGCGGGTAGTCGATGACATCGCGGGGCTTGTACTGGATCTCGTAACGGAGAGAGGAGCAGTCCGTCTTCGAGCTATTCTCGATCTCGATCCGCGCCGACTCCCAGTACGGCATCGGGAAGTAGAAGTACCAGGAGCCATCGGTCCGCATCCCCGCGGGAAGCGCCCGGCTCCCGTCCGTCTCGCCCCGGTCGGCGCCGCCGAAGAGATAGGAGAGAGGGGCGTCGACCTGCGGCGCCGCCGCCCCGTCCCACGTGGCGCGGATCCGCGCGCCGATCAGGAGGTCCCTCTCCGGGGGCTCGGGATCGATCTTCAGGCTGGCGATCGTCTCCTGTCCCTTCCGGTCGTAGATGACCGCGGTCTTCCCCTGCGGGATTGCGACCTGTCCCTCGACCTTCCGATTCCCCACCGCATCCTTCGGATCCGCGCCGCACGCCCTCCACTTCGCCTCGATCCCCGAGAGATCCTCCTTCCCGGTGAAGGTGCGGATCCCCTCGGCGGTCGGATAGGTGTGGGCGTACATGTGGTGGAACTCCTCGCCGCGCGGGCCGTCGGTCGAGACGACGCAGCGCGTGCGGAAGGGCATGGGGACGAAGTTGACGTCCGCGGAGGAGCGATTGAGGGGGCTCTTGCGGTTGCACCACTCGGCGATGGTCGTCGCCAGGCGCGGCGTCTCCTCGCCGTCGAAGTAGAACCGGAGCCCGACCCCATCGGACATCCCGCCGGTGCTCCACCACTGGTTGAGCGACCCGGGCCCCTTGATGTCGATGAAGACCTTGAATCCCTTCGCGTTCGGATCGGGGTAGTAGAACTCGTCATCGTTGGCGCTCGGATGGCTGAAGCAGGACCACTGGAAAGACTTCGCCCGCTTCAGGTAGGGGAGGTGGTCGAACTCCATCGCGGCGGCGCCGACCGGCTGCGGGCCGTAGGTCGCCGCGGCGAAGCTCCCCTCGCCCGCGACGGCGGCGCCGTCGCCGGGGGACGAGCCGATGAGACCGAGCGTCAAGGCCATCGAAGGGACGGAGATCAACACGGGGTGGCGTCGCATCGGCTTCCCCTCCAGCGCAACTCCGCAGGTCTTTCGATCGCAGCGTCTCCTTTGGTCCGATGGTGCCCGCATCCGGGGGGGCGTCAACGCCCGAGGATGATCCTCTTGCCGTCGAAGCGGACCGTCTGCCCTCCTGCGACGACCCTCTCTCCCTCGGCCTTGGGCGCGGGCGCGCGGCCGCCGAGGAAGAGGAATGCGAATCGCCTGCCGCCGGCCTCGACGGCGCCCTCGGCCGGCGCGCCCGGGCCGGTCATGAGGAGCATCGCATCGGCTCCCGAGGCCTTCGAGAAATCGATCGCGAGCCATGAGCCATCGCCGGTCTCCAGGATCGTCGAGCCATCGCTCGCGGGCAGGAACTCGCCCTTGAATCCGCCCTTGATCTTCCCCCACCGGCGCTTCTCCCGGCCCGCCTGGATGGTCAGCGTGTCCTCGGCCTTGCAGTCGAAGTTGCCCTTGGCCTGCTTCGTGAGGATCGAGATGATGACGTCGCCCTCGTCCTGCCAGCGGTTCCGCCAGGCGTAGAAGCCCCAGCGGTCGTCCAGGAAGACATGGGGGAGGACTTCGTCCGGATCCTTCGGCTTCATCCCGATCGGCCAGTTGACGTAGGCGAGGACCGAGTGGTGCGGATAGGGTCCCGGCGCGTCGAGGCCGAAGCCGCACTTCACATCGAAGTCCTTGACGCCGGCGCGCTCGTAGAACCACAGGATCGCCGACCTCTCCTCATCGGTCGCCAGGCCGAATCCGATCGAGAAGTATCCGCCGCCGCTCAGCCCTTGGCGCGACCAGATGTTGTGCGGATACGCGCCGCGCTCCGGGAAGCTCGCGCGCAGGTTCTCGGGGTCGCCCCCCAGAGCGGTGAGGAAGAACCACTTGAGCGCCATCCATCGGGCGTTCGGCCTCGGGGTGTAGAAGTCCTTTCCCGCGGCCGTCCGCCACGCCTGGAGCGCCGGGAGGAAGGAGATGTGGCTCGCCATCGAGCCGGTGCCATCGCCCTCGGCGAAGAATCCGCCGCTCCCGAATCCCTGGGTCATGTTGATGAGGGCCGCCCTCTGGCTCTGCGCGAGGAGAGGCCCGATCTTCCCCATCTCCACGCCGGGATCGCCCACGATCGCCAGGAGGGCGAGCGCCGCGCCGCCGACCTGCATCCCCCAGTGGTTCGAGCCGGGATGCTGCCGCTCGCCGCGGGTCAGCTCCTCGATGCTGCACCATGAGCCCTCGCTGTAGTCCTGGAGTTCGGCCGCGGCCTTGCGCCGGAACGTCTCATCCCATCCGTCGTAGCAGAGATCGTAGCCCACGGCGGTCCAGCCCAGGACCGGTCCGGCCCGCAGGGCGCCGCTCGGCTTGCGGAACGAATACCGCACGTCCCGGTCCATGATGCCCTCGAACGCCTTCTCCATGCACTGCTTCCCCAGCCCGGCGTACTTCGCATCGCCCGTGATCCGGTAGAGGAGCCCGAATCCCGCCGCGTGCGAGAAGGTGTAGTAGTCGAGCGAGCGGTCCGAGTCCGAGGGGGCCCTTCCCCCCCGCTCGACGAACTTCGAGGGCAGGGTCTCGCCGTCGCTTCCGTTGAGCTGGGCGCGCAATCTCCGGATGATCGCCTGGCCCTCGGGGGTCTTGGCGCGCTCCCGCATCTTCTGGATGTCGCTCGCCCGGAAGAGGAGCCTGGGGTGCTCCCCCGCGCCGACGGGCAGGTGTCCCTTGACCTCCACCGGCCAGGGTCCGGTCCCACGGTCGAGGACCTCCTTGGGCAACCCGCCCCACGAGATCCCCGCGAGAATCAGGACGATCGCCCCGCCGAGGAATCGAGCCTCACGCCCCTCCATGAGCGCCTCCTTCCCACAGGGTTCGACCCGGACATGGTTTCGAGTATAGTCAGCTCCGGTGCACAGAGACAGGGTGGATCGGCTGGACGACGGACTCCGGGTGCGGGAGCTCCTCGAAGGCCTCTTCGCCGGCCAGCGGCTCGCCGTCCTGGCCACGCAGGGGGAGGGCCAGCCCTACGGGAGCCTGGTCGCCTTCTCGGCGGCGCCCGACCTCCGGCGCCTCGTCTTCGCCACGGCCCGCTCGACGCGGAAGTACGTGAACCTGCGCGCGGATCCGCGCGCCCTTGCCTCGCGGGCGGGGGCTGGATAGAGTACGGCGTCATGGTGGAGGCCTTGGACCCGCAGCCCATCGCCGTCATCGCAGGGGTGGGATTCGACAACGATGCATATCTCGCCGACCAGGCCGCTCGGATCCTCGATCGCGTCGAGCGATTCCACAACAAGCTCTACCTGGAGTTCGGCGGCAAGCTGACGTTCGACTACCACGCCGCCCGCGTCCTCCCCGGCTACGACCCCAACGTGAAGATGCGGCTCCTCGCCGAGCTCAGGGATCGGGCGGACCTGATCCTCTGCATCCACGCCGGGGACATCGAGCGGAAGAAGGTCCGTGCCGACTTCGGGATCACCTACGACTCCGATGCGTTCCGGCTCATCGATGACCTCCGCGAGTGGGGGCTCGAGGTCACCGGCGTCGTCATCACGCGGTTCGAGGGGCAGCGCGCCGCGATCTCCTTCCGGAACAAGCTCGAGCGCCGCGGCGTGCGCACCTACACCCACGGGACGATCCGGGGCTATCCGGCGGATGTCGACCGCATCGTAAGCCCCGAGGGGTACGGCGCGAACGAGTACATCGAGACGACCAAGCCCCTCGTCGTCGTCACCGGTCCGGGCCCGAACAGCGGGAAGATGGCGACCTGCCTCTCGCAGGTCTATCACGATCACCATCGCGGCGTCCAGGCGGGGTACGCGAAGTTCGAGACCTTCCCGATCTGGAACCTCCCGCTCCGCCATCCTGTGAAC
>Ga0194125_10008817_pt1 | contig 14147 bp, 13 predicted proteins | sample TA2KigC250mmetaG_FD_148626 | JGI IMG/M metagenome (GOLD analysis project Ga0194125, IMG submission 148626) | Freshwater microbial communities from Lake Tanganyika, Tanzania - TA2015034 Kigoma Deep Cast 250m | ecosystem: Environmental > Aquatic > Freshwater > Lake | place: Tanzania: Lake... | reverse complement strand
CGAGGTCGCGGTTCTGCCCCATGAGGTCCATGGCGCGGGCCAGGTAGTAATACTCGAAGTACGCGTTCTTGACCTGGTAGGCGACCTTGAGGGCCTGGGCGTCGTGCAGGCGTCGGGCGGCCTCGGCCTCCTGCCGGGCCACCTCGCCCCGCAGTTCCAGTTTGCCGAACCACGGCAGCATCTGCTCGATGACCACCTCATGCTGGCGCATGCCTTCGCCGAGGCCGGCGCGGTAGGAGATGCGCGGGTCATCCAGGGTCTTCGCCTGGACGATGCGTTCCTGGAGTGCCTTCCAGCGCGCCTCGGCAGCCGCAAGGCCGGGGTTGCGCGCGCGGGCCAGGGCAAGGTAGTCCTCCAGCGAAGGATTCTCCGGCAGGTCCGCCGCCGGGCCGGAAGGCGCCGCCGCAGCCGGGGCCGCGCTCTGCCCCCGCAGCCCGACCGCCGGTCGCGCCGCCGCCTCGCCGCACCCCGCCGCCAGGGACACCAGGAGAACCGCCGACAGACCGAGCCGATGGCCAGACATGCCCGTTCCCTCCCGCCAGTGCGTCAACCCGTGCACATCAGAGCCGCGACCGTAAGGGAGCGGTGCAGTTGCGGTCACCACCCCACGGCACCGCTCCCTTACGGTCGCGGCTCCGATTCGGCGCTGCTGCGAAAGCATGAGTGCCGGAACCCGCGGTGCATGCTCTCGCAAGTGTAAGCACGCCGCCCCACGCCACTTGTGCCGGGTCGGCCGCACATGACCCGAAGTATGCCCACAATTCTTCATGTTATCGTACCCCGCGCGGCGCTTTCAGCGGAATTGCAGATGCCGGCGGCGCGCAGCATGAGCGTTGCGGCACGAAACGGAAACACGAAGGGCGGGCTACTTACGGAAGTGGCGGGTCAGCAGATAGACGGCCGGAGCGGCGTCGGGCGCAGGGGACGGCGGTTCAATCGCAGACCGCTCGTCGGCAGCCTGCGCACGCGCGGCAAACTGGCTGCCGGCGCACTCGCAGTGCATGCTGCACGACTGCCGCGCCTTGGCATCGGCAGGCACAGGCGTCGTCGGAGGGGCGGAAACGGCGCAACACTGGCAGGCCGGGCCGCAGCAGCAATCGCCGCCGACGGTCATCTCGGCGGAGGCGGACTGCGGCGGCGCGCACGTATCCCCGCCGCCGCCGGAAAGCATCGGCGACAGGACAAGAAGAACAATCGCAAAGTGTCCCATGAACGGGAGCCGAATCATTGTTGACACCTTGTCAGCCTCAGATGATTATTCGCGCGCCGCCCCGCGGCCGTCAAGTTCCGCCCGCGGCGTTTGCCGTCACGCCTGGGAAGCCTTCAGCGCCTGGTCGAGGTCGGCGATGATGTCCTGAAGGTCCTCGATGCCGACGGAGAGGCGGATGAATTCGGGCGTGACGCCCGTGGCGGCCTGCTCCTCGGCCGTCAACTGCGAGTGCGTGGTGGATGCCGGATGAATGACGAGCGTCTTGGCGTCGCCGATGTTCGCCAGGTGGCTGGCAAGTTTGACGCTGTCGATGAAGCGGATGCCGGCCTCGCGGCCGCCGCGGATGCCGAAGCCGACGATCGCCCCCGCCCCCTTCGGCAGATACCGCTTCGCGTTCGCATGATGCGGATGGCTGGGCAGGCCCGGGTAGTTCACCCACCCGACGGCCGGATGCTCCTGGAGCCACCCGGCGACGGCCAGCGCGTTCTCGCAGTGCTGCGGCATCCGCAGGTGCAGTGTCTCGATGCCCAGGAGAAACAAGAAGGCGGCAAACGGACTCATGCATCCGCCCACGTCGCGCAGCCAGTGCGTGCGGATGTGCACAATGTAGCCGATGTTGCCGAGAGACTTCAGGGCCTCGGTAAACACCAGGCCGTGGTACGCGTCGTCCGGCGCGCAGAACTCCGGCCAGCGCTTCCGGTCGGCCGTCCACCGGAACGTGCCGAGGTCCACGATTGCGCCGCCCACGTGAACGCCGTGGCCGCCCAGGAACTTGGTCGTGGAGTAAACAACGATGTCGCAGCCGTGCTCCACCGGCCGGAACAGCACGGGCGTCGTGACGGTGTTGTCGATGATGACCGGCAGGCCCAGCCGATGGGCCGCGTCGGTCACGGCCCGGAAGTCGGGCACGTCGTTCTTCGGGTTGCCGAGCGTCTCCAGGTACACGCAGCGGGTGTTCCGGTCGGCCAGCGTGGCTAGTTGCTCAGGGTGGTCCGGGTCGAAGAAGCGGACCTCAACGCCGAGTTTCTTGAATGTCTGGGTAAAGAGGGTCCACGTGCCGCCGTAGAGGCTGGTGGCGGAGATGAGATTCTGTCCGGCGTGGGTGATGGTGAGGATGGCCGCCGTGATGGCCGCCTGGCCGCTCGCAAAGGCCAGGCCGCCCACGCCGCCGTCGAGGGCCGCCAACCGCTTCTCCAGCACGTCGTTGGTCGGGTTCATCAGGCGGCTGTAGATGTTGCCGAACTCCTTGAGGGCGAACAGGTCGGCCGCGTGCTCCGTGCTCTTGAAGACGTAACTGGTGGTGGCGTAGATGGGCACGGCGCGGGCGGTGGTCGCAGGGTCGGGCGTCTGCCCGGCGTGGAGCGACAGGGTTCCGAGACCGTAGTTTGGGCCGGCGTCTGCCATGACGTCTCCTTCCGGTTAGTCGCGCAGGCCGGGGCAACGCCCCGGCTGCTTACGCAGGCCGGGATGTGATCCCGGCAACAACCCATCGCCGGGATTCCATCCCGGCCTGCGTGAAATCAAAAATGGATCTCGCACGGCCGCGGCGGAGCGGGGTCGGGCGCCGCCCACTCGCCCAGCACGGGCCCGATGTCGGCCAGGAACCGCCGCCATGCGGCGGGGTCCTGGAGGAGCGCCCCCAGGCGTATGCGGCCCTTGCCTGCCGCGTTCTTCTCGTACCACGAAATGACGGCCTCAATCAAGCCGGAAACGTTCGCGTCGGGCAGCATCGCGGCAATGCGGGCGCCCACGATGGGGTGCCGGCCGTGTTTGCCGCCCACGCGGACCATCCAGCCCGTGCGCTGCGCCTGCCAGGCGTCCACCGGACAAGCCCGGATGCAGTCGCCGCAGAAGAGGCACTTGTCGCGCCGATATCGGGGTTTGTTCGTCCCGGCCGCCAGTTCTATGGCCCCCTCCCTGCACGCGGCGGCGCACAGGCCGCACGCCGTGCAGGCCGATTCGTCCCACCGCGGCTCAACCGCGCCCTGGAACCCCAGGTCGTTCTCGCTGGTGCGGGCACAGTCAATCGGGCAGCCGGAAAAAGACATCTTGAACTTATGGGCGAACGGCCCGCGGCCGAAGAATCGCGCCGCAACGTCGGCCGCCATCTTCTGCGTGTCGGTCAGGCCGTTGGGGTTATACTCGCACCCCGAGCAGGCCGTGGGCACGCGGACGCGTGCGCCGCAGGTGGCAATCTCCTGTCCGGCCTCGGCCAACTCGCGCCTCACGCGGTCCAGGTCTTCAAGGGCCACGTAGGGAATCTCAATTGACTGGCGGAAAGACAGGTGGACGTACTGGCCGCCGTAGCGGCGGGCAACCTCGGCGATGCGGGCCAGCCGCTCAAGCGGCACGCGGCCGCCCGGGCACTTCAGGCGCACCGTGAAGCGGTCCTTCTGGCGCTGGCGGACCATGCCGCCCGCCTTGAGGGCCTTGTAGTCGGGTTCCGCGCCGCGACCTTCGCCTGGCGGGGCCTGTGCCGCCGGCCCGCCGCGTCCGGGCGCGTGTCCGTCCCGTATCATCTTAGCGTCCTTTCGCCCCTCGCCGGCGAACGGATTTCGCCTGGCGCTTCAGCGGCGCGGCCGGCATGCAGCAGCCGTCGGGTCCAGCAACGCCGCCCGGACAGCACGTCAGGCGGTACTCCACCACGTCGGCAATCGTGGCCTTCGGGCCGCACAGGGCGCAGGCCGGGTCCTTCACGCGATTAGCGATGCGCACCTTGCCCGCCAGCGCATCGTACACCAGGAGCCGCCGCTCGAAGCCGTGGCCGATGCCCAGCAGGACCTTGATCGCCTCCACCGCCTGCATCGCGCCCAGCACTCCGGCGGCCGCGCCCAGCACGCCCGCCTGCCCGCACGTGGCCGCATACTGGTCGGCCGACGGCTCCGGCAGCAGGCAACGGTAGCACGGGCTGCCGGCCTGCGGCAGGACGGTGAGCAACTGGCCCTGGAATCCGACCACGCCGGCCGACACAAGCGGCACGCGCTCCAGCCAGCAGGCATCCGAAATCAGGAACCGCGCCGGAAAATTGTCGGTGGCATCCAGAACCACGTCCCAGCCGCGAACCGTCTGCCGCACGTTCCGGGCCGTAAGGCGGCAGAAAATCGTGACCACGCGGCACGCCGGGCTGCGGGCCAGGACGGCGTCGCGCGCCGACTCCACCTTCGGGCGGCCCACGTCGGCGGCACCGTGCAGCACCTGGCGGTTCAGGTTCGAGAGTTCCACGCGGTCGCCGTCGGCGATGCCGAGCGTGCCCACCCCTGCGGCCGCAAGGTACAGTATCGCCGGCGACCCCAGGCCGCCAGCGCCGACGACCAGGGCGCGTGCGGCGGCGAGTTTCCGCTGGCCGTCCACGCCGACCTCCGGCAGAAGAATGTTGCGCGACCAGCGCTCCAACTCATCGTCCGTAAACTCGTGCCCGGTCATGGCTCGCCCTTGCGTACCAGCAGGTGGTACTTGGGGCCCTTCCGCACGACGGCCAGTACGCGGTGTCCTTCGTCCTTGAGGTTCTTCGGCACGTCCTGCATCTGCTCGCCTTCCAGGAGGACGAGTTCGAGCACCTCGCCGGGGGCCAGGCCGTCGAGGGCCACCTTCACGCGGACGAATGTCATCGGGCAACGGCTGCCCGTGACGTCAACCGTGCGGACGGGAACAACCGGTCTTGCCGCCTGCGCCGCCATTTCGTGCTCCTCGGTGCTGCCCGCCTAGACTTCGCGGTAGAGGTCCGTCGTCAGGTACCGCTCGCCCGTGTCGGGGAGGACCACGACGAGCAGTTTCCCCTGGTTCTCGGTTCTGGCGGCGACGATGCGTGCGGCGTGCAGGGCCGCCCCTGACGAGATGCCCGCGAAGATGCCTTCCCGGCGCGCAAGTTCCCTCGCGGCGGCGATGGCGTCGCGGGTCCGCACCTGGATGACCTCGTCCACGGCCGCGCGGTTCAGGACGGCGGGGACGAAGCCCGCGCCGATGCCCTGGATTCCGTGCTGGCCCGGCTGCCCGCCCGTCAGGACGGGCGACTCGGCCGGCTCAACCGCCACCGCCCGGAAAGACGGTTTGCGGGCCTTGATGGCCTCGGCCACCCCCGTGATGGTCCCGCCCGTGCCGACGCCGGCGACGAAGATGTCCACCCGGCCGTCGGTGTCGCGCCAGATTTCCTCGGCGGTCGTGCGGCGGTGGACCTCCGGGTTCGCCGGGTTCTCGAACTGCTGCGGAATGAAGTACCGGCCGTCCTGGGCGGCCATCTCGCGTGCACGGTTCACGGCGCCGGTCATGCCTTCGCGCGCGGGGGTCAGAACGAGTTCCGCACCGAAGGCCTTCAGTATCCGCCGCCGCTCCTCCGACATGCTCTCCGGCATCGTCAGCGTAAGGCGGTATCCCTTCGCAGCACACACCAGCGCCAGGGCGATGCCGGTGTTGCCGGAGGTCGGCTCAAGGATGATCGTATCGGGGCCGATGCGGCCCTCGCGCTCGGCGGCCTCAATCATAGAGACGCCGATGCGGTCCTTGACGCTGGAGCCGGGGTTGTAGAACTCCAGTTTGCCGGCGACCCGCGCGGCCAGGCCCCCGGCTGCGCGGTCAAGCCAGACCATGGGCGTGTTCCCCACAAGTTGTGCCACGTTGCTCGCGATTCTCATCTTGCGCTCCGCTGTCAGATCTCGTATTCGGGGGGTCTGGCCACGTAGCCGCGCTCCTCCAGGATCAGCCGTATCTCCGCAACGTCCCGGGCCGTCAGGTCCTGCTTCATGCAGAAGTGCTCCAGCGGATGCCTGATCTTGCCCCAGGAAACCCGTTCCCACATGCGCTCGTGCCAGTAGTATAGAACCAGGCGGAGGCCGTGAAACAATAATGTTATGATGCTCATCGCGCCGAGGTCCCTGGTGACGGCGTACGATATGCCGCCCAGTATCACCACGCCGGCCGCTCGCCACGTGATGGACTTCACCCATGAGCGTTTTTGCGTATCCACGTGCCGTCCCCTTCCCGCCCCTGAGCGACCGCCGCCGGCAACCACCGGCAGCGGCCGTCAGATACCCGCGCCGTCCGTCAGTTTCAGCGGCCTCGTGTGTATGCCGCACTCGCCGCCGCATTTGCTTGTGCCGAGCCAGCGCCCCGCCCGCTCGTCCGGCCCGCCCGCGATCTTCGTGCACGGAGCGCAGCCCAGCGAGCGGTACCCCAGCGCGTACAGCGGGTTGACGGGCACCTGGTGGATGGCCAGGTACTGCCAGATTTCGCGCTCGTGCCAGATGAGGACCGGGTTGAGTTTAATCAGGCCCTTGTCGCGCTCCTCGACCTCCTGGAAGTCGGTGCGCGTGCGGCCCTCGGTGCACCGCAGGCCCGTCACCCAGCATCCGACGTTCATCTCGCGGATGGCGCGGCGCGTGGGCTCCACCTTCAGGACGTCGCAGCAGCGGTCGGGGTCCGTCTCGTAAAGGCGGTCCGGCAGGGCGGCGTCGCTCCGGTACACGCGGAGTTCAGGGTACCGGGCCGTCACGCGGCCCATGAACTCGACCGTCTCGCGCGGCTTGTAGCGCGTGGTGACGATAAAGCCCCGGATGGAGGGGCTCAGTCGCTTGGCCAGGTGCCACACGACGCAGGAGTCCTTGCCGAGGCTGTCGGCGACCACGAGGCGGTCGCCGAACTCCTCGTGCGCCTCGCGGATGAGCCGCAGCGAGCGCTCAACCTTCTCGGCGAAGTTAAGCCCATCGACCAGCGCCCTGACGTTCTCGGCGGTTGCTGAGAGCGGCATGTGCGGCCCTTTCACGCAGGTGCGGTTCCCGAGGTGCTCTCACAATGTCAATCGTTTTGCTCAACATTCACGCCAAAAAGAAGAAGACCTTAGATACAGTAGGAGAGCGCTGCCGCGACCTTGCGGCGCTGGCGCTCCAACAGGTCCTGGAAAGTCGTCCGCTGGAAGATCTCGGACATGGCGCTGCGGGCCTCATCCCAGACTTCCACGAAGACGCAGCCTCCGTAGAGCACACATCGCTCTTCGGCGGACGCCGAGACACAGGCGACCGGCCGGATGGGACCCTCGATGAACTCGATGACCTCCAGCAGCGTCAGGTCCCGCGGCGACCGGGCCAGGGCGTAGCCCCCCGCCTGCCCCCGCCTGGACTCCACGAAGCCGCCCTTCTTCAACTGGTTCAGGATGATCTCCAGGAACCGCGGCGGGATGGCCTGTGCCCCGGCAATCTCGCCCACTTTGACCGCCACCCCCTGGCCGCGGCGGGCCAGTTCAAGCACCGCCCGCAGACCGTACCGGCATTTCTGTGAAATCTGCACGCCGCGCCCCTAACAGCACTATTCCGATTGGCATTATGATGTAAAGCCGCGCCGTTGTCAAGCCCTTTCCCCCGATTCTCGAAAAAATCCGGGCATGGTTCAAAGCCCCCGGCACCGCCGGGGGATGATCGGCCCGCACCATCCATCCCCACGCGGTGCGTGGGGCTTGTTTGAACCATGCCAAAATCCGCGCCGGCACAGAGCGCGGGGGGTCCGGCCTGATGCGTCCCGGCCGCCGGGCGCCGAGCGGCACGCGCATGCCGCCGTTGTGGCGGTCGCCGTCAGGGCCGTTGTCGCGGAAGAACAGGACGGTCGTGTCGCCCGCAAGGCCCGGTTCGCCGAGTTTCGCCGGCAGCCGCGCACCGGAAGCCGCGGCGCCTCATTTCTTTTTCCCCTTCGCGGGCGGCGCGTCGGCCTTCTTCTCGGCGGAAGCCGCGCCCAGGCCGCCCTCGGCCGCCTCAGGCTTCTCGGGGTACTGGCCCTTGTCGTCGGTGTCCTTTATCCATTTTTCGAGGATTGCGCGGAGCGATTTCAGGGTCTCCTGGTGCTCGGGCCTGGCGGCCAGGTTGCTCACTTCGTACGGGTCGGCCTCCAGGTCGTAAAGTTCCTCGGGCGGTCGCGTGGGGGCCATGAAGAGGGCCTGGACGGCCGAGAGTTTGCCCTCGGCCTGGAGTTGCTTCATGAAGTTCAGCACCGGGTACGAGCGCTCCTTGTACGCGTTGGGCTGGGTGTACGGGCGCTCGGGCATGAAATTCTTGATGTATTTCCACTTCTTGGTGCGTACGCAGCGGATGCGGTCCACCGTCTCGTCGCACCTGTCGCGCGCGGCAACGACGAACTCGCGCGGCGGGCGGGCGCCGGGACCCAGGAACACCTGCCCTTCCATGCGCGGGGGAATGTCCACCCCCGCAATCGCAAGGATGGTTGCCGAGATGTCAATCGCAAGCACCAGGTCGTTGCTGACCGTGCCCGGCCGCGTGACGCCCGGCCACCGCACGATGAGCGGAATACTTATGCCGCCCTCGTACAGCCACTGTTTGCCCCTGACGTCGCACCGACCGTTGTCGCCGATGAAGAAGATGACCGTGGAATCGTACAGCCCCTCGTCCTTCAGGCGCTGGATGATCTTGCCCGCCTGGTCGTCCATGCAGCCCATGGAGTCCAGGTAGTGGGCCCAGTCGTCGCGCACCAGCGGAAGGTCGGGATAATACGGCGGCACCTTGACCTTGTCGGGGTCCACCAGCAGGCCGGCCTGCTTTGCCCACGCGCGCGCCCCGGCCCACGAGCGGTGCGTAACGCCGAGGCTGAGTTGCGCGAAGAACGGCTGGCCTTCCTTGCGGTCCTTCCAGTCGGTCCCGTCGAAGGGCTTCTCGCACTGGAAGTTGAAATCGGTCTTGCCCGAGCCGCGAACGCCCGGCGCCGCCGTCGTCACGTTGCAGGTGTAGTAGCCCGCGTCGCGCAGGTGGTCGGTGATGAGCCGCACGCCCTCCGGCAGCCGGTATCCGTCCTTGCGGTGGCTGCGGTGGTGGTGCGCGCCGATGGTCGTCTGGTACATGCCCGTGATCATGGCCGAGCGGCTGGGCGAGCAGACCGGCGCAGTGCAGAAGGCGTGGGCGAACCGCGTCCCCTCGGCGGCCAGGCGGTCGAGGTTCGGCGTGTGCACCAGGGGCGTGCCGTAGCAGCCGATGTCGGGGCTGATGTCCTCGGACATGACCCACAGGACGTTGAGGCGCTTGCCCGGCGCCTCTGGGGCGGCGGCCGCGCGGTCCTGCAAGGCCATCGCCGCCGCGCCGAGGCCGGCGGCCTTCACGAACCGGCGGCGGGTAAGAGTACATGCTTTCATCGCAATTCCTCCTTGAGCGGCCGTACTGCGCTCCCCTGCGGGTCGCGGCTGACCATGACACCCCCTGCGCTTCGTGCTTGGACGTCAGCCGCCCGCCGGCCGGCGGCCGCTGAAGACCAGCATAACGCGGGCGAGGGTGGCGCGCAAAACACTTTTTGCGCCGTAAGGACCGCCGGCGGCGACAAAATCTTCCCGCAGGTGCACCGGCCGGCCGCGCGACGGCAGTTGATACCGGCGCCGCGGCGCGGTACGCTACTGTCCGCCGCAACCGAAGCCAGGGAGGCGCCATGCAACCCGACCAGGAATCGCCGCTGCGGAAAATCCCGTCGGTCGATGCGGTCCTCCAGGAGCCGGCCATCGCGAGGCGGGCGCCCGATGTCCCCCGCCGCCTCCTCGTCGAGGCCGTCCGCGAGGCCGTCCAGGAGACGCGCGAGGACATGTCGCGCGGCCGCTGCGGCGGGTTCGACGTCCGGGCCGTCATCATCGAGCGGACCGAGGCACGCATCCGCGAGGCCGTCGGACCGCACTACCGCCGCGCAGTGAACGCCACCGGCATCATCCTGCACACCAACCTCGGCCGCGCGGTCCTGCCGAAGAAGGCCCTGCGGCAGATCGAGGAGCACCTGTCCGGCTACTCCGTCCTCCAGGTGGACGAGGAGACGGGCAAGCGCGCCCGCCGCGACGGCCGCATCGAGTGGCTGCTTCAGCGCCTCACCGGCTGCGAGGCGGCCACCGTGGTCAACAATAACGCCGCGGCCACGATGATCGTCCTCAGCACGATTGCCGCCGGCAAGGAGGTCATCGTCTCGCGCGGGCAACTGGTGGAGATCGGCGGCTCGTTCCGCCTGCCGGAGGTCATGGCCGCAAGCGGGGCGAGCCTGGTCGAGGTCGGCACAACCAACAAGACGCACCCGCGCGATTACGAGAACGCCGTCACCGAGAACACCGCAGCCATCCTGCGCGTGCACCCCAGCAACTACCGCATCGTGGGATTCACGGCCGAGGTTCCTCTTGAGGAACTCGTGCGCATTGCGCACGCCCGCGGCCTCGTGCTGATTGACGACGTGGGCGCGGGGGCGCTGCTGGATTTCACGCGGTTCGGTTTCACCGACCAGCCGGCGCTGCCCGATTCCGTCCGCGCGGGGTCCGACATAATCACCTCCAGCGCCGACAAACTCATCGGCGGCTCGCAGGGCGGCATCATCCTGGGCAAGGCCGCGCTTATTGAGAAGGTCCGCAAGAACCCGCTGGCCCGCATCCTGCGCGTGGGCAAACTTACCCTGGCGGCGCTCGAGGCAACGCTCGGCCTCTTCTTCGACGAGGCGGCGGCCGCGCGCGAGGTGCCCACGCTGGCAATGCTGTCGCGCGATTTGTCGTCGCTCGCGCAGGCGGCGGAGCGCATCGCCGCAGCCGTCGGCGCAAAGGCGCCCGGCGCAACCGTCGCCAGCGTTGACGGGGCAAGCGAGATGGGCAGCGGCAGCCTGCCCGCCCGGCCGATTCCGACGCGCCTGGTGTCGGTGGCGGCGCCTGGCGTGTCGGCCGACGACCTCGCGGCGCGGCTGCGCCGCCACGAGCCGCCCGTCTTCGCACGCATCGCCGACGGCCGCGTGCTCCTCGACCCGCGGACGCTCCTCGACGGCGAAGAGAAGATCGTCATCGACGCGCTCGTTGCGGCACTGAGCGCATGAAACGCCGCGCGTGGCCCCGACCCGAAGGGGAGCGCGCCGGACGACCGCATGACCGCACAACAGATCAACATCACGCTCGGCACGGCCGGACACATCGACCACGGAAAGACCGCGCTGGTGAAACTCCTGACGGGCTGCGAGACGGACCGGCTGAAGGAGGAGAAAGAGCGCGGCATGTCGATTGAACTCGGGTTCGCCCCGTGCCTCATCGCCGGCCAGGAGGTCGGCATCGTCGACGTCCCCGGCCACGAGCACTTCATCAAGACGATGGTCGCCGGGGCCACGGGCATGGACGGCGTGCTGCTGGTCGTGGCCGCCGACGACGGCATCATGCCGCAGACACTTGAACATCTTGATATCCTCACTCTTCTAGGCATCCGCCACGGCCTCGTGGCGCTCACCAAGACCGACCGCGCCGGGCCGGAGCGCATCGCCGAGGTGCGCGGGCGCCTGGAGGCGCTCCTTCGCGGCACGTTCCTCGAAGGCGCCCCCGTCTGCCCCATCTCCAGCGTCACGGGCGACGGGTTCGACGATTTCCTGAAGGCCCTCCAGGCGCTCATACGCTCGATTCACCCCAAGAGCGCGAGCGGCGTGTTCCGCCTGCCCGTCGAGCGGGCATTCTCGGCCAAGGGATACGGCACGGTCATCGCGGGCATCCCCGTGGCGGGCCAGGCGCGCGTGGGCGACGAGGTGGTGCTTCTGCCTCGCGGCATGGCCGGCCGCATCGCCGGCCTCCAGGCCTACGGCCGCAACACCGACGCGGCGATGGCCGGCCAGTGCGCCGCCGTCAACGTCCGCCACTGGGAGGCCGGGGACGTAGAGCGCGGCAGCGTCCTTGCCCTGCCCGGCTACTTCGCCGCCGAGCAGTGGTTCCTCTGCCGCCTGCGGCTCCTCGCGCACGAGAACTGCTTCCTCAAGAACGCCGCCAAGGTGAAGTTTCACACGGGCACAAGCGAGGTGCCCGGCACGGTGTACCTGATGGAGGGCGACCGCGCCGCGGCCGGGGCCGAGTGCCTGGTGCAGGTGCGGCTTGACCGGCCGCTCGTGGCCGGGCCGACCGACCGATTCATCCTGCGGACGCAGTCTCCGCCGCAGACCATCGGCGGCGGGGTGATTGTCGAGCCGGCGCTCGGCCGCCTCCGCCGCAACCGGCCGGAGTTGCTGGCCGACCTGGCGGAGCGGGCCCAGGCCGTGCTTCAGGACACAACGTTCGTGGAGTACGCGCTTCAGGGCCGCGACCGTCAGGGAGCGGTGTCGTTCGCAGCGGCGGCCACGGCCGCCGACCTCGCACGCCGCGCAAAGGTCATGCCCTCGCGGCTCCAGGAAATCCTCCAGGAACTCGTCGCGGCGGGGCGGGCCGTGGCCCTCCCGGGCGGCCTTTACCTGCACCGCGCCCGCGCCGACGAGGCCGAGCGGCGCATCCTCGACGAACTGGCCGAGTACCACAAGCGGTCGCCCGAGAGTCCGGGCGCGGACCTTGAGTCGCTCCTCGCGGCCGCCGCGATGGACAAGGACGTGGGCGAGAAACTCGTGGCACGCCTCCGGGCCGCCGGAAAAGTGGCCGACCGCGGCGGACGCCTCGCCCTTGCTGCGCACCGCCCCGCCGTGGCCGACGAGGACCGCGCAGCCATGGACAAGGTCGAAGCCCTCTTCCGCGCGCGGGCCTTTAACCCGCCCGACCCCGCCGAGGCGGCCGCCGCGGCCGGCCTCCCGCCTGCCCGAGCCGCCAAGGCCGTGCGCGTCCTTATGGAGAACCGCCGCCTCCTGGAGGTCGCGCCGGGAATGCTCTTTCACCAGGAGGCAATCGACCGCGCGCGGGCAATCCTCACGGACTATATCCGCAAGGAAGGGCAACTGGAGAGCGTCAAGTTCAAATATCTACTTGACACGACGCGGAAGTACGCCATCCCGCTCCTGGACTACTTCGACCGCGCCGGCGTCACCCGCGCCTCCGGCCACACGCGGTACCTGCGCCCCCCGCGGCCGACGGCGTAGGCCGGCGCGTCGCGCACGCAGCAGCCCCCCGAGCAGCCGCTGTGAAGCGGCGGCCATGCTCGCTCAGCGGGGCCGCGCCTGCCGCGCGGACGAATCGGGGCGCCGCCCCGGCCTACGCAGGCGAACCCGACGCCGGGCGATTCCCGCGCGCCCGCCCGCCGCCCAGGACGCTCTCCACGCGGATGGCGCTGCACCGCGTGCAGTCCATGCAGCGGATGCAGGTGGGGTCGCCCAGTTGCCGCTCCGGCTTCAGGCCCACCTTGCATTCCCTGGCGCACCGGCCGCAGTGCGTGCACTCGTCGGAATGGACGCGCAGGAATATGGCCGAGACGCGGTTAAAGAGGCCGAAGACCGCCCCCAGCGGGCACAGCAGCGTGCACCACGGACGCCACTTCACCAGCATCGCGGCCGCGACCAGGCCCAGGATGATCAACTTCGCGGCGCTCGGCCACGGAACGGCCGCGCCCTGGGCGGCAGCCTTGCCGACGTTGTATATGCCGCCTTCCAGCGTCCCGGCCGGGCACAGGCGGCAAATGAAGAGCGGGTGGCCCTCGCCCCACAGAAAAGGCACGGCCAGCACCGTCACGGCGAGGACCACGTAGCGGAAATTCCCCGTCCACGGCGGCAACTGGAACTTCGGCGCCGGGATGCGCCCGATAAGGTCCTGGAGGAACCCGAACGGGCACGCCCATCCGCACACGAATCCCGCGAAAACTCCGCCCACCACCAGGAGCGTCCCGATCGCCAGCAGCGGCACAAGGTGCAGCGCGCTGAAGTTTGCCACCACGCCCACCGGGCAGGCAAAAAGCGCCAGCGGACACGCATAGCAGTGGAACACCGTCCCGCAGACGTTGTGCAGGCGCAGGCCCAGCGGGTCAAGCCACACGACGGCAAACGCCGCCTGCACCCAGGGCCGCATGCGGACCAGGCGCGACGGCGTCGGTGAGAAGGTTGGTCTGGTCATGGCCGCCATGACCGGGGGCTACTTAACTCAGGTGGGGCACTGCGCGGGCGCCTGGCCGGAATATGTGCGCTGGACGTCGCCGGAAGCGGTACGCACGACGCCGCCCACGCTTACCTCTTTGACGACCGCCGGCTCGGACTCAAGGGTGACGGCCGGCTGGGCCGAGGAAGG
>Ga0194125_10008816_pt1 | contig 14147 bp, 16 predicted proteins | sample TA2KigC250mmetaG_FD_148626 | JGI IMG/M metagenome (GOLD analysis project Ga0194125, IMG submission 148626) | Freshwater microbial communities from Lake Tanganyika, Tanzania - TA2015034 Kigoma Deep Cast 250m | ecosystem: Environmental > Aquatic > Freshwater > Lake | place: Tanzania: Lake... | reverse complement strand
GTATGCCTGCCGGGGTGGTAAAGAGAGCACGAAGTTCTGGTGGGGCGACACGATGGAGAAGGGCAAAGGCCGACTCAACGCGGGCAGCGGCTCGTGGGAGGATTCATACAAGTATGTATCTCCGGTGGACGCCTTCGGCTCCCGCGGGCGTAATGGGTTCGGGTTGGCTGACATGCTGGGCAATGTTCTTGAGTGGTGTCTGGACGGCTTCGATCCGGAAATTGCCCATGCCGAGCCATACAAAGAAAAGACTGACGCGCGGGTGTTGAGGGGTGGCTCGTTCGTGCTCTACTTCCCCCCTGGCTACATCCGCTGCGCCAATCGAAGCCGGACTGCACCATCCGGCGCGTATGCCCACTACGGTTTCCGGTTGTGTTGCGGTGTAAGCTACTGAGGCACCGGGAGCAATCTTGCAGCCAATATTCGCGACCTGCCGGCGGCGGAGTTCTGGAAGCGTGTGGAAGCGGGCGAAGTGAGGCGGAGGAGGAAGGTTGAGGGTGGAGGGTTGAGGGCTGAACCGCGTGAAGCACGTCAGGTGGCGTCGCGTTCTTTCGGGGGCGGGGTTTCACGGACCACGGCCATGCGCTCACGTTCCTGCTCGGCGACGTAGCGGCGCAGTTCTGCCGCGGTGCGAAACACGGGGCCAGTGGCCGGATGGTCCTCACACCAGCGGCGGAGGGCCTCCACAAAGCGGTCGGTGTTATAACCGGCCTCGCGCGCGAGTTGGTCTTTCACGCGCCAGGCTTCTTCGAGTATCGGACCCGGTTTCATACGGACAAATCTCCCATCAGTTCGAGCGGCGTGCAAACGACCGGCAGTTTCCAGCCCATCCGCGCCGCTTCCTGGTCGAGCCGCCGCAGGATTTGCGCGTTGGCCAGATGGCGGCAATTCCATGTCATGAGGAAATCTACCTCAGCCGTCGTGGCGATGGCGAGGTGCAGGGCGTCAGGTTGCGCCAAAGGCGGCAGCGCGCCCGTGGCGAGAAACGCCTTGGCGATGGTCTCGCCATGTGGCGTCAGCAAGGCTTGCGGCAACGCCGAAAGCACGGCCAGACGGCGCGCGACCTGTTCGGAATCGCCGAGGGAAGCTTCGCGGACGACCTCCGGCGAGCAAAGGCAGACGAACTCCTGCCGCCGGTTCTGCCACCAGTCGCGCGTGGCTTGTTGGTGCGCGGCCACGAGCAAGTCCCGGCTCGGTTCAGCCACGAGATAGCTGACGATCGTCGTTTCGATATAGACAGTTTCCATGCCGGCTTTCGGCGTCGAGATTACGCCTTGCGGCTATGGCCGGTCAACAGCCGACGGCGACGCATTTCTTGCGATCGCCATCGGGAACTTTTCAACCGGAATGCTGGAAGCGCGTGGAGGCGGGCGAGGCGCCGCAGGCGAAGTGCGGCGGCGGAAGGTCGAGAGCGGAGAGTCGAGGGCTGAGAGATGAGAGCCGGAGGACGACGACGGCTTACGCATCGCGGCGAAACAGGGGTCGAAATCGGCTTGGGCGGGCCGCACACTGCAAAGCTGCACGAAGGCGCGGCGCTAGCTGACTGCGACGAGCTTTTCCTTGAGCCAGCGGTTGATGAGCCGGGGCGCGGAGGTGTGCTTGGCCTTGGCGAGTTGCATCAGCTTGTCCATGACCTGCTCGTCAACGGAGACAAGGAACCGTCGTTTCTTGATGTCCACGTCGAAACGGGCTTCAGGCCACTGCTCCCAATGCTCACCCAGGTCGTGGCTGTCGAAATACTCAGCAAGTTTCTCGGTGGAGCCAAACCGGGTCCAACGATGGGTTTTACTTTTTGCCATACTGCGTTCTCTCTCTATCGGCCATGTCACGGGCGCTGACGATCAACGCCTCGTTCGATTTCTTGTGGATGAACAGAACCGCCAGGTAGTGGTGAAGGTTGAGATTAAGGCTGAGAGAGACCAGCAGGTGACGCGGGGCGATTGATCAGGCTTGTTCGAGGTCACGCGGGGTGTTGTTGGTGCCAGAGATGAATGAACTGAGCGGGAGTTAGCACCACGACGCCGTGGCGCCGGTCGGGTGGAAAATGGGCGATGTTGCCCGTCACCAGATAGTCCGCCCCGCAGGAAAGGGCAACTTCCAGAAACGGCGCATCGTCGGTGTCTGGCAATCCGCGCACGGAAACTCTCGGCCGAACCGACAGACCGTCGGCCCGGATTTTGGAGAGGACCGCACGCACGTGGTGCGGGTTGAACTTGAAGCGCGGACGGTGGAGGACTTCGGTGTATTCGGCCAAGATGCGCGCGTCATGACAAACCTGGATAGCACCGCCCAGCACCAACGCGACAACCTCGGCGGGATTGCCGCTGCGTTTGAGCAAGCCCGACACGAGAACGTTGGTGTCGAGCACGATCTTCACTTGCGGCGGGCGCGGCGGGCCGCGGCGATTTCCGCGTCAATCGCCGTCATGGAGAGACGCGCCGTGCCGTTGGTTTCCGCGGCCTCCTGCAATGCGCTCATGGCCTGCAAAGCCCGCACGCTGCGCAACGCGGCCAGGGTGACAGGGAGCGAGTCGGGACTGGTGGGTGTGAGGATCGCCACCGGGCGGCCCTTGGCGGTGATGACCCAACCGTCGTTGCTGGCGGAGGTCAGCCATCGCTTGCTCGTCTTCTTGCGCAGTTCTGTGAGGGTGATTGTGCTCACGGCTTGAGAGTAGCTTGGCGCGCCGTGAGAAGCAAGAGTTGCGCGCATGAGGCGTTTCGAGCGGGGTGACCGCTATTTCGTCGCCTGAATCTCCGCGCCGAGGCGGCGCATGGACTCGGCGAAGGTCGGGACGGTGATGGCGGCGGCTTCGGCGGTGCGGATGATGGTCTGGCCGGGGATGGAACAGCCGGCGATGGCCAGGGACATGACGACGCGATGGTCGTCGTGGCCGTCCACTTCCGCGCCGGTGAGCCGGCTTTGCTCGATGACGAGGCCGTCGGGCAGTTCGGTGACGCGCGCGCCGAGCTTGGTGAGTTCCTGCCGCATGACGGCGATGCGGTCGGTCTCCTTGATGCGCGCCTGCGGGACGTTGGCCAGCGTGGTCTTGCCCTCGGCGAAGCAGGCGAGCACGGCCATCATCGGCACGGCGTCGGGCGTGGCGTTCATGTCAATGCGGCAACCCTTGAGCTTGCCGGGCCGCACGCGAATGCCGTCGGGCGTCGGCTCGACGCGCGCGTCCATCGCGCGCAGGTAGTCGAGAACGGCCTTGTCGCCCTGCGGATCGTTCAGGTCGAGTCCTTGCACCAGCACGTCGTTATCGCCGATGGCGCCGGCGCAGAGGAAGAACGTCGCGGAGGAGAAATCGGCGGGGATGCGCCGTTTGAACGGCTTGTGGTTCTGCCGGCCCGGCACGCGAAACTCGCGCATCTCTTCGCGCTCCAGCCTGATGCCCGACCGCGCCAGCCAGTCGAGCGTGATTTCCGCGTAGGGCACCTCGTGCAGCAACGGCACTTTGATGATGCTGTCGCCGTCGGCCAGCGGCGCGCTGATGAGCAGGCTGGTGAGATACTGACTGGTGTGCGCCTCCAGCGAAGTCGTGCCGCCGCGCAGCCGCCCGCGCACGACGATGGGCGGGCAGCCGTTGCCGCGGGTGGAGTCCACCGATGCGCCCAGATCGCACAGCGAGGCGATGAGCGGCCCGCACGGACGCCGGCGAATCTGATGGTCGCCGGTGAAAACGACAAGTCCTTTGCGAAGCAGCGCGGCGGAACCGAGAGCGACGTTGACGGTGGTGCCGGAGTTGCCCACGTCCACGACGTCGTCGGGCACGCGCAGTTCGCCGCCGGTGCCTTGGACAGTCCACAGGCCGGGCTGGCACTCGATCTTCGCGCCGAGGGCGGAGAAGACGCGGACGGAGGACCGCGTGTCGCCGGAATCCAGCGGCTCTTCAATCCGGCTCTCACCCGGCGCGAGACTGGCGATCGCCACGGCGCGAATGGTGTGCGACTTGGAGCCGGGAATCGGCACCGCTCCGCGCAACCGGGATTTGCGGCAGATGAAATTCATGTGGGTGGCAGGCTAGCAGAAGGGGGACTGAAACGTAAAACGTAAAACGTGAAGCGCAAACGTGAAACGTAAAACGTGAAACGTAACCGGCCGGAGGCGCATCCGCACACTGCCCCCAATCACCGTGCTGCGGGTTTGGAGTCCCGGCTTTAGCCGGTTGCATCTGAAGCGTTGGAACTTGCTGAAACCGGCTAAAGCCGGGACTCCAAACCTAGCACACATCCGACTTCCCAAAAGCGGATTCGGGGGCAGTGCCCGGATGCGCCCACCGGCCGGGACGTCCTTCACGCCTTACGTCTTACATTTCACGTTTTACGCTTCAGCATCTGCTCAATCTCCCGCCGGGTCGGCATCGAGGGTTGCGCGCCGGGACGTGTGACGCAGATGGCGGCGGCGGCGCAGGCGAAGCGGATGGCGTCGGTGAGCCACATCTTCTCCGCGATGGCTACGGCCAGTGTGCCGCTGAAGCAATCGCCCGCGCCTACGGTGTCCACAGGCTTGACTTTGAACGCAGGCACTCGCGCCTCGAAGCCGGGGCCGACGGCGCGCACGCCGGCAGCACCGAGCGTTTCGATGAGATAACAGCAGCAGAGTCGAGAGCGGAGAGTCGAGAGTCGAGAGCCAGAGCGGATGCGCTTGCGTTTCTCTTCCGGCTCTCGACTCTCGACTCTGGACTCTCGACTCAACAACAGTTTCAACTCGTGTTCGTTGGGGGTCAGATAATCCACCTGTCGCAGCAACGCGCGGGGAAGCTCGGTTGCGGGCGCGGGATTGAGCAGGACGGTCTTGCCGAGAGATTTGGCGAGCCGCACGGCGTGGGCGACAGTGGGCAGGGGCACTTCCAGTTGGAGCACAACGATGTCGGCGCGTTGTATGGCCCCTCGCGCATGGTCCACGTCGGCGGGCGAGAGGGCGGCGTTGGCGCCGGAGGCGACGGCGATGCAGTTCTCGCCGCGGGCGTCCACGAAGATCAGGGCCACGCCGCTCGGACGTTCGCGGTCCACGACGGTGTGGTCGGTGCAGATGCCTTCGCGGCGGAACCCCTCGACGGCGGTGCGGCCAAAATCGTCATCGCCGACGCGGGCGACAAGCGTCACTTCGGCGCCGGCACGGGCGGCTGCGACGGCCTGGTTGGCACCCTTGCCGCCGGCGGCGCGCAGGAAGGTGCCGCCGATGACGGTTTCGCCGGGGCGCGGCAGGCGGTTGATCTTGGCGATGAGGTCGGTGTTGGAGGAGCCGATGACAAGAACGCGCGCGGACATGGTGGAGGATTTCCTAGCACGGCGAGGCCGACAGCGGCAGAAAAAAGTGACAACACAGTCTTGCGGGCAGTCGGCTAAGTGGGGTGAGCTTCCAAGCTCGCCCGGCGTGCTGGGACACCGATGGGCGAGCTTGGAAGCTCACCCCACTTAGGAGCGGAGCGTGTCAGCCCCGCGACTGACCCGCGACACGAAAAATCCTGGTGAAATATTTTCGCCGGATGCTTTACAGGGCGGGAGTCATGCGCTACCATGCGCGCCGCTTCGCCGGATGAACTGCACGCTGCGTTGAATTGTTGGTTGACGAAAGGAGTTTATGTCAGAGGACAACCCGCTGGAACCGGATCTTCTCCGAGCACCACCGCCAGGCCGTCAGGAGCTGGACAGTTCGTTGGAACAGGCGCGCGAGCGGATTCAGATGTTGCAGCGTCAGAAGGATGAACTGGAGCGCGCGCGGGGCGAGTTGGAGGAGTTGCGCCGGCGGCATGACGAGTTTCAGCGCGGTCGGGCGGAGATGCTCGAGGCGCTCAACCGCGGCCTGATCGTGCTCGAACATGAACTGGTGGAGGCGCAGCGCAAGACGGACCTCGTGGCGCGCACGCGCGAGACGTTCAAGGAGCAGCTCGCGCGGGTGGAGGTGCTCACCGACGCGCACTGGACGCCGGAGAACCTCAAGTCGGAGTTGTCGAAGTCGCTGGCGACGATCGAGACGGCCCGGATGGAGTTCAACCGCGCCTGCCTGCGCATTGACGCGCTGCAGGGCAAGACGCCGGAGAGCCTGCCGCCGACGCCGCTGGAGCAGATGATCGCGCCGCCGAGCGCTCTGGAGCGGTTGAGCTTGGGGCGCGCGCTGAAGCTGGGGTTTGCCTTCACGCTGCCGTTGCTGGTGATGGTGTTGATCCTGGTGATAGCTTTGCTGGTCAAACGTTAGTAGAACATGGGCTGGTTTCGGAAAAAACAGGGGCCGCTGGACCGCCAACTGCACGAGTTGGAGAAGCAGTTGCGGCAGCTCGACGCGCAGGTGCGCCAGCTTCAGCGGTCTCCTGCGAAGGCCCTCGGCAAGTCACAGGCTGCCTCGACTGCCCCTCGATCCGGCGCCTTCGTCCAACCCGAACCCACCGCGATGCCGCCGCAGCCGGACCTGCGGCTGCCGCGCGAGCGGGACCTGTGGTCGCGGCCGACGGCGGAGGAACAGCAGGCTCGGTCGGGCAACCGCCAACCGTGGTGGCAGGCGTTGTTTGGCGCCAAGGCCAAGCCGCACGACCCGCGGCTGGTGAGTTACCTCTCGACGGGCAGTTTCAAGACCGTCCGGCCGTTGCGTTATGAGCGGCGTATGGCGCGGTATCGTTACGCGTTCAGCTTCGCGCTGGTGGTCGGGATCATCCTGTTGTTGTGGTTTGCTTTGCAAAAATGCGGCTGATGATGCGCAAGGAGCTTTCGATGAAGGAGGCAGAGACCATTCAAAGCTACTGCCTGGCCACGCCGGCAGGGCGATTGCGAGTCGAACTGTCCGAGCGCGGGCTGTGTTCGCTGACGCTGCCTCGCGGACGGGCACGGCGGCGCGGCAAAGGCCCCGCCCTGCTCGACGCGTTGTTGCGGCGGTTGCAGCGCGACCTGCGCGACTACTTTGAGGGCAAGCCGGTCGAGTTCCGCTACCCACTCGATCTGGCCGGCGCGACGCTGTTTCAGCGGGCGGTCTGGCGGGCGTTGCGGCGGATTCCTTACGGGCAGACCCGCAGCTATGCGCAGATCGCACGGGCCATCGGCCGGCCCCGCGCGTTCCGCGCCGTGGGCGCCGCGTGCGGCAGCAACCCGCTGCCGTTGTTGATCCCCTGCCACCGCGCCGTGGCCAGCCACGGCGGGCTGGGCGGATTCTCCTGCGGTTTGCGCTGGAAGAAATACCTGCTATCGTTGGAAGCCGCTGGCGCGGAGGAACCCGCAGATGTTCAGCCGGAGTAGCTTGCGCTGAGAGGCCAGGGCGCGCCGTGCGGGGGAAAGACGTGCGGGGGAAAGACGTTGACTTGCCGCAGGGGCTTTGCAACCATCCGCAGCTTCACGGGTCCGTTGCAGCAACAAACAGCAGGAGAATTCTATGTCAGACTTGGTTGGCAATTGTTTGATGGCGCAGTCGGGTGGACCGACGGCGGTGATCAACGCCAGCATCGCCGGCGTCATCGAGGAGGCTTACAAACACGAGCAAATCGAGGAAGTTTTCGGCGCCACGCGCGGCGTGCTTGGGGTGCTCAACGAAGAGATCATTGACCTCAGCGAGGAGAAGAACAGCGCGATCAAGGGTCTTCTCTACACGCCATCTGCGGCGCTCGGCTCCTGCCGTTACAGGCTCCGTTTCGCCAGCGAAGACCCCGCCCAAGCCGCGCGGGCCCAGCGCGACTGCGAGCGCATCCTGGAGGTCTTCAAGGCCCACAACATCCGCTACTTTTTCTACGCCGGCGGCAATGACTCGATGGACAGCGCCGACAAGATCAGCAAGCTCGCGCAGCAGCAGGGCTACGATCTGCGCGTCATCGGCGTGCCGAAGACGGTGGACAACGACCTGCCGTTCACCGACCACTGCCCGGGCTACGGCAGCGCCATCAAATGCTGCGCCACGGTGGTCCTGGAGTCGTCGCTCGACACCGAGGCCATGTCCACGGGCGACACCTGCAGCCTCATCGAAGTGATGGGCCGCGAAGCGGGGTGGGTCGCCGCCGGCACCGTGCTGGCCAAGCGCAGCGAGCAGGACGGGCCGCACATCATCCTGTTGCCGGAGGTGCCATTCGAGGAAGACAAACTCGTCGCGGAGGTGTCCAATGTGCTGACGGCGCATGACCGCTGCGTCATCGTGGTCGGCGAAGGCCTGCGCAAACCCGACGGCAAGCTCATCAGCTTCATGGCGGGCAAGTTCGAAGAGGACGCGTTCAACCACAAACAACTGGGCGGCGTCGCCGAGGCGTTGCGGGCGATCATTGAAGAGAAAGTCGGCGTCAAATGCCGCACCTCCAAGCTCGGCAACATCCAACGCGCCGCCGGTCACCTCGCCAGCCGCGCGGACCGTGACCACGCCTACATGGCTGGCGCCCGCGCCGTGCAACTAGCCGTGGAGGGGCAAACCGGCCTCATGGTCACCCTCACCCGCGAAGGCGAAGGCGACGGCGTCACATTCGGCACGGGCACGGCGCCGCTGTCGGAGGTGGCCAACAACGTCAAGAGACTGCCGCGCGAGTGGATCAACGAAGCCGGCACGCTACCCAACGAGAAGTTCATCGAATACGCCCGGCCGCTCATTCAAGGCGAGGTCTCGCCGCCCTTCGAAGGCGGGCTGCCGAAATATGTCCGGCTGGAAAAGCACTTCGTCGAGAAGAAGTGCCCGGCCTACGAGACGAAGTAATCGGTTGCGGTTGAGAGTGTGGTTCTTCGCTGTCTCGATCGGGCGAAGCAGCGAAGCTCCAAACTTCAAACCCCAAGCTCCAGAGAAGCTCCAAACTCCAAATCCAAAAAGCTGCCGAGGCTTGCGGCCTGCTAGGGTATAGGAAACCTGTTGCCGGCGCCGTCGCCTTGGGCATTGGAGCTTGGGGCTTGGAGATTCTTTGGGATTTGGGGCTTGGGATTTGGAGCTTCGATGCCTTCCGCTACACCCGTTGTTCTGGAAGCGGGTAATCGCTTGTGGCAAGCTTCACGTCGGTGTCCGACGTCTGCATCATCTTTAACCCTGCCGCCTCCGGCCATCGGGCGCGCGCGCGCCTGCGTCGTTTGCAGAGCATGGCTCGAGGAGCGGAGTTTCTGCCCACCGACGCGGCGGGGCATGCCGTGGCGCTGGCGCGCGAGGCAGCACAAGCTGGCCACCGCGCGATCGTCGCCGCCGGCGGCGACGGCACGATCAACGAAGTGCTCAACGGCCTGATGAGCGTGCCTTCCGAAAATCGCCCGCGGCTCGGCGTGCTGCCGTTGGGCACGGCCAACGTCTATGCGCGCGAACTGGCCCTGCCGCTGAATCTGGAGGCCGCGTGGCGGGTCATCACCGCTGGCATCGAACGCCGGGTGGATGTCGGCGTCGCGCGCGCGGCCGACGGGACGCGCCATTATTTCGCGCAACTCGCCGGCGCAGGCTTCGACGCGCTGGCTGTGGCGGACGTCGAGTCGCATTTGAAGCGACGGCTCAGCGCGCTGGCTTACGTGCTCAGCGGTTTTCGCGTGGTGGCGCGCGGATTGCCGAAGATGTTTGTGCGGGCAGATGACCGGCGAGTTGAAGGTTGTTTTGTCTTCATCGGCAACGGGCGACTTTACGGGGGACCGTTTACGCTATTCCCTGAAGCGCGGCTGGATGACGGGCTGTTGGATGTCTGCGTCTTTCAGGGCGGCAGGATCGCTGACGTTTTGCGCTACGTCCCGCTCGTGCTCTGCCGTCGCCACACGCGTTGCGCGGATGTGAGCTACCTCAAGGCAAAGCAGGTCCGCGTGGAAGCGGCGGCAGCGGTGCCCACTGAAGTGGACGGCGAACTGTGGAAAAACTGTCCGGTGGAGTTCTCGGTCGAGCCAGTGTCTCTGCGAGTGCTTGCCTCGGCAGAATAACGGAGTAGTGGAGTGTTGGAGTAATGGGGTATTGGGTTTCCGATGTCAGCGCCTTCCCATCACTCCATCACTCCACCACTCCAATACTCCATCGCCGCGCTACCGCGCCGCCGGTTGGCCGCCGACGCCGGCCATCACGCCGGCTTCCTGCATGACGCGGTAGATTTTTTCCAAGGGGATGGAGGCGACCACCTCGACGCTGCCATCTTCCAGATACTTCGGATCGCTGATGTCGGCGCCCTGCAACACGCTGACGACGCGCGCGCGGACTTGGTCGTTCTGTGTCACGAAATCTTTCACGGTCGTTTGCGCGTCAATTTGCACACCGTTGACCTTCTCCAGCAGGTTGCGCCGCGCGTCGAGTTCCGCGGCCCGCTCAGCGTTGAGCTTGGCCGCCGTGCCGGTCTCGCCTTCCTTGGGGACGCCGGAGCCTTTGGCCGAGACGGCCCCCGTGGCCCACGCAGGCATGCCGGCCTGCGTGGGTGGGGGCGCGATTGAACTGCCTGAGGGCTGCGCGGGGGCGCGAATGGTGTCGCCCCGCACGGTGCCGGAACCGGTCTCGCGGATGTCTCGCGGCGGACCGAAGTCCATGATGTGCTCAAACCGATACGTGCGGATCGGATAAGCGAAGGGTGGATTGAACGGCGTCGGCGGATGGATGACCCATTCCTGGATTTCCTGCAACCACTTCACTACGTCTTGAATGGTGACCTCCAAGTCCACTTCACAAGTTTGGTCAGGCAGGAACCGCGTTGGCCCGATCTGCCGCGCGCCCTTCATGTAGGACTCCAGACGGCCGTTGATCACGTCGGCTTGGGTGACGAAGTCCCGCACGGTGGTGTTGGCGTCAATGCGGATACCGCGGATACGTTCGGCCAGCTTGCGCATGGCGTCCACCTTGGCAGCGCGTTCCGCAAGCAACCGGCCTTGGGCGGTGATGTTCTCCCAGCCGGCTGGCACCTGCCGCGGCACGATGGCGGCCACGCCGCCATAAGCGGGCGCCGGTTGGCCAGGAGCGGCCGCGCCGGGCATGCTGGCCGCGCGGGTGGTGCCTTGGCCCTGCGCGCGGATGGTGACTTCCTGGTTCAGAGTCGTCATCTGCTCGGTGACGTAGGTGCGGCCGCTGGGATAGGTCCGCTGAATTTGCTCGATGGCGGCCTTGACCTGTTGCAGCGTGACCTCCATCTCCATCCTATAGACCTCGCCATCCCACGTCTCGGTGCCCGGCACGACGCGCGCGCCGCGCAGGTATTCCATCATGGCGGTGTTGATCTGATCGCTCTGGGTGACGAAGTCGCGCACGGTGGTCGCGGCGTCAATCTTCAACCCCTTGATCTGCTCCAGCAGGTTGCGTTGGGCGTCCTTGCGGGCGGCTTCCTTGGCCAGCAGTTTCTCCTGACCCGGATGGAACTGCGCCCACGCGGGGGTGAACATGGCGGTGAGCAAAAGGCCCAACGACCACGCGATGATGCGGTTGCTCGATTTCATGGCTTCTCCTTCGGTTTCGGACTGTGCTCCTTCGGTTGTGCGTGAAGCTCCAACCACTCTTGTTCCGTAATCTGTCGCTTCTGCGTCTCCACTTTCGGCGCCGGCTCCGGCGCCTGCGGTTGCGGCGGTGGCGGCGGCTCAATCGCCGGCGCCGACGGCGTGTGCTGCACCGCCAACGTCATATCCACCTCGACGCGACCGTCAGGATAATACCGCGTCTGCACGATATGCGCACCTTGAATGTAGCCCGACGCGGAGATGTAACGGCTGCCGTCCGCGACCACCTGTGTGCCCTGGCCCAACGCCAGCGCCAGGTTGCGGTAGCCTGTCACAATCGCCGCGCGTTCGGCCATCAGCCGCATCTGGCCGCGATTCCCGCCCGCGCGCGGCGCCAGACCCACCCCGGTCACGCGGATGACCCCCTGCCCGGGCGCGGGCGTGTTCGGCTGAAACGCGTAGCCGGCCGCGTCAGCCGCCCATCCGGCCGTCGCGAGCAAAAAAAGCAACGCCGCGCCCCCCGCAAAAGCGGTGCGTCGCGACAGGCTCCGAATCATCTGTTTCAGGGTCAAGGTCGTTACCCTCATCAAATTGGCGCGCGTTTGACGGCGGCACGCCAAACATATTCGACCGGCGGCAGTTCCGCTAGAACGCTTTTGGCACCGCGGCGATCAGCTTCTGGGTGTAGGGATGCTGCGGCCGGGCGTAGATGTCGTCGGCGCTGGCTGCCTCGACAATCTTGCCCTCGGTCATCACCAGCACCCGGTCGCTGATGTGTTCCACCACCGCCAGGTCGTGCGCGATGAACAGATACGTCAGATCGAACTGCTCCTGCAGGTCTTGCAGCAGGTTCACAATCGCCGCTTGGATGGACACATCGAGCGCGCTGACCGGCTCATCGCAGACGATAAACTTCGGCTCCACCGCCAGCGCGCGCGCGATGCCGATGCGTTGCCGCTGGCCGCCGCTGAACTCGTGCGGGTAACGGTTCATGTGGTCCGGCTCCAGCCCCACCTGCCGCAGCAACTGCGCGATGCGGTCGCGACGGGCGTTGCGATTCAGATCGGGGAAATGAATCTTCAGCGCCTCGCCGACGATGGAGGCGATGGTCATGCGCGGGTTCAGCGAGCCGAACGGGTCTTGGAAGATCATCTGCATCCGCTTCCGCAACGGCCGCAGTTCATGTTCCGAAAGGCGTGTGAGCTCCTGTCCGTTGAAGACGATCTGCCCGTCCGTCGGCTCCAGCAGCCGCAAAAGGGCGCGGCCCACGGTCGTCTTGCCACTGCCGCTCTCGCCGACCAGCCCGACCGTCTCGCCCGGCTCGATGGCGAAACTCACATCGTCCACGGCCTTCACCTCGCCGACCTTGTGGCGGATGACGCCGCCCATGATCGGGAAATAGACCTTCAAGTTTCTGATTTCGAGCAGTGCCATGATCAGAGAATTCTCCGGCAAAATCATTCAGGGCAAAATCATGATTTTGCCAGCCATGATTTTGCCTCCGTCCATCGTTCAGCCTCGCAAAGCCGCCTCGATTTCGGCGTGGTTGATGGTTTTCAGCCGATGCTTGTGCGCGCCGAGCCGCGGGATGCACTCCAGCAGCGCCTTCGTATAAGGATGTTGCGGCGAGCGGAGCACTGTCTGAGTCGATCCGTATTCCACGATCCTGCCGCGGAACATGACGGCGATGTTGTCGGCGATGTCGGCGACGATGCTGAAGTTGTGCGTGATGAGCATGATCCCCATGCCGAGCTTCTGCTTGAGTTCCTTCAGCAGCGCCATGATCTGCGCCTGGATGGTCACGTCGAGCGCCGTGGTCGGCTCGTCGGCCACCAGCAGCGACGGGTTGCAGGCCAGCGCCATCGCGATTATCACGCGCTGCTGCATGCCACCGCTGAGTTGGTGCGGATAGTCGCGCATCCGCAGGCGCGGGTCGCGAATGCCCACCAGCGTCAGCAACCGCTCCACCTCGGCGTCAATGTCGGTCACGTCGCGCCGGTGCAGTTCGATCGCCTCGGCGATCTGGGAGCGGACCGTGAAGACCGGATTAAGCGACGTGCTCGGCTCCTGAAAGATGTAGCTGATTTCCGCGCCGCGAACGTGGCGCAGTTCCTCCCCCGACATCTTCAGCGTGTCGCGACCCTTGAAGATGATCTCGCCGCCCGCATAACGCGCCGGAGGCGACGGCACTAAGCGCGTCAACGCCAGCGCCGTGACACTCTTGCCGCTGCCGCTCTCGCCCACCACCGCGAGCGTCTCGCCGGGCTGCATCGTGAAACGGATGCCGTCCACGGCCTTGACCAAACCTACGTCGGTGGCGAAGTGAACGGAGAGATTCTTGACTTCGAGCAGCATCAGGCGGTCGGACCTCCTTCCGTCTTGAGTTTCGGGTCGAGCGCGTCGCGCAGGGCGTCGCCGACGATGTTGAGGGCGAGGACGAGGAAGAACATCGCGGCGGTGGCGCCGCCGAGTTCCCACCAGACGCCGAGCCAAAGGCGCTGTTTGGCGTCGTTGATCATCACGCCCCAACTCGGCTCGTCCACGATGCCGACGCCGAGGTAACTGAGCACGACCTCGGTCAGGATGAATCGCGGGAAGGCGAGGGTGAAGACGATGATGATGATGTGCAGGACGTTCGGCGCGATGTGACGGAACATCACGGTGAAATGGCTCGCGCCAAGCGCGCGCGCGGCGGCGACGTAGGCGCGCTGCTTGTGCTTGAGGTATTCGCCGCGGATGAGACGGCAGAGGCTGACCCACGCCACCAAACCCATGCCGATGACAATGCCTTTCATGCCGCGGCCGACGACGTAGCTGATGGAAATG
>Ga0194125_10008800_pt1 | contig 14166 bp, 12 predicted proteins | sample TA2KigC250mmetaG_FD_148626 | JGI IMG/M metagenome (GOLD analysis project Ga0194125, IMG submission 148626) | Freshwater microbial communities from Lake Tanganyika, Tanzania - TA2015034 Kigoma Deep Cast 250m | ecosystem: Environmental > Aquatic > Freshwater > Lake | place: Tanzania: Lake... | reverse complement strand
CACCGCCATCAAGCACATCGGCTTTCACCCGCCAGCCGGGCAACGTTGTTTCTCCGGGAATTTCAATCTTGAAGGAACCATCCAGCGGCGGCAAGGTACATGTTGATATCCCCTTCGGAGCGAGCACCATGCGGTCATATTCCGTGGTCAGCATCAGGCCATCCGGCAAGGACAACTGCTTCCCTGCCGGACGTGACAGAAAATCCAACATGGACTCTATGTGGCTCGCCTCGACATCTTCGAGGCTACCCCGGAGTCGGGCTAATGCCTCTTTGAATATCTGTCGCTGTAGCGCCAGGGGCTGAACCTTTAGCCTAGCCACATCCAGGTAGATAGCGTTTTTATCCACCTTAGCAACCTTGTGCCAGGAGCGCAAGGCCTGTTCCTCGACGAAAGAAACATCGGCTGTGGCAATACCTGCCAGCCTCACCAGGGCATCGTCGATAGCCATGTTGAACTCCCGCAGTATGGGCAATAGCTCAAGCCGGATGCGATTTCTTAGTAACAGCAGAGATTCGTTGGAGGTGTCAAAGCAAGGGCGCAGTTTGTGTCGCTGGCAGTATTCCTGTGTCTCCTGCCTCGAAATTTCCAGCAGCGGTCGCACCACCTCCAGCCGCTTTCCACTAAACGATAGCATTGTCCTGGGCAGCAGACCACGCAACCCCGAGACCCCGGACCCTCGTAGCAGGTGCAGCAGGATGGTCTCCACGTGGTCATCTCGGGTATGCCCCACCACAGCCCTGACAGCACCCACATCTTGGATAACTTCAGCCAGGAAGTTGTAGCGCACGTTGCGTGCCGCTTCTTCCAGGGAAAGGCTATGACGCCTCTGATAGGCCGCCACATCCCGTTGTTCCACAAGTACAGGTAGTTTCAGCTTGTGAGCCAGATTGAGGACATAAGCTGCATCTGCATCAGACTCATCGCCCCGCAGCCGGTGGTTGAGGTGCGCCACGTGCAACTCAACACCAAGCTTATCTCGATTCTTCGCCAACACATGGAGCAAGCAGACTGAGTCGGCACCACCGGAGACAGCCACCACCAGCCTTTGGCCGGTTGAAAACAGGTCGTGCTTCTGGATGAAGGCTAAGACCCTCTGCTCCAGTCCCTTTTCTTTCCTGGCCAAGGTCAGACCTCCCTAAGGTGGCAGGTATCCCCCAGCGAAACGAGAACAGGACGATTCCCACTGAAATCCAGCACCGTTTTGCTGGAAGGTTGAACCCTGATGCGCTGGATATGGCCTAAAGGCAGCCCCAGAGCCTTGCAGATGATGGTAACAGTGACGAAATAATGGCTGACTACCGCAATGTCTCCCTGCTTGTTATTGTTGAGCATGCCCTGGACAACCGGCCAAACACGATTTGCCAGGTCAACCAAACTTTCTCCACCGGGCAGTTCGCCAGCGCCTTCTCCATTTCGCCACTCCACCAGGAACTGGCTGAAGTTCTTGCCCAGTTCAACCAGGGAAAGCCCCTCAAGGTCGCCCACCTCCATCTCCCGCAAGGCAGGCTCAACCAGCACCGGCAATCCGTGGTGCCTGGCAATGGCCTCGGCTGTAACCAATGCGCGCTTCAAAGGACTGGAATAGATAGCGCTGAGCTTCACCTTTCTCAGAGACTCCCCCAGGCCCACTGCCTGCTTCAGCCCAGTTTCGCTCAGCTCGATATCGCTGCCGCCGCCCTGGATTTTTCGCTCTGCGTTCCAGGCCGTCTCGCCGTGTCTTACCAGGATTAGTTTGATTTGTCCTCTCCTTGAGAAACTTTTTTCAAAAAGCCCTGCGCCAGGTTTACCCGCCTGACATAAGGTTGGTGGTCATAGAACCATAATTCTACCAGACGGCTGGGGTTGGCGACACTCAGATTCTGGTCAGTGAGCTTGGTCATGGCGCTGACAAAAGCGCCAGGATTGGCCGTCAGCTCCAGCGCAGCCTTATCTGCCAACTTCTCCACGTACCTGCTGAAGGCATTGACCAGCGGCGTTATCAACAGGCCAAAGGCAGCCAGCACCAGAGCCAGCAAGGGAAGCCCGGTTACATCGGAAATCCCACGAAGGCCGAAAGGCACAATCCCAGCCTTCAAGGCCAGGTCACCAAGATAGAAAGCAGCCACGAATACAACCGCCTGCACCGCAATCAGCTTAGGTATGTCCTTATGGAGATGATGTCCCATCTCGTGAGCCATGACTACCTCTATCTCCTCCGGCGTGTACTGGTCGATAAGGGTATCACTGAGGATAATACGCCTGGTGTTACCCAGGCCAGCCAACATGGCATTGGCTGTAGTATTTTTGCTGCTCAAGTTCATGGTGAAGATGCCACGGATGTCGGTCTTAGCCCTCCTGGCAAGCTCGGTGAGCCGCTGCTTCAAGTCAACGTTGCCCAGCGTTTCCAACTCGAAGAACAGGGGCAGAAGCAGGGTGGGCGTCAGATGTGTCAGCAGCACAGTGAACAAGAACAATGCGCTGGCAGCCCAGAGCCACCAGGTACCCTCGAATCGGTCTATGAACAGATAAACCACAAGGACTATGGCCACGCCCAAAAGCAAGCCAATACCCGTGGCCTTTAGCCCATCTGTTATCCAGTCGCTCAGGGTCTGCTTAGAAAGGCCATAGCGATGCGACAACACGAATCCCTGGTAGTAAGTCAGCGGCAGGGTCAGGATTCCAATCAATATCACCAACCCCAGGAAATACAGGGCCGAGGCCCAGGGCTGGGGAAAATCCAGGAGGTGGCTCACCCTCGCTGAGATGCCACCAAAGACCAGAGCCAGCAGCAAAACGCCGACCACCCCCATCTCAGCAAACGATAGCCACCGGCTGATGCTGTCGTATTCCCTGGCCAGTCTCTGACGCTCTGAATCGAGTAGGGATTCCTGGAATTGCATGTCAGTCAAGAATCAATCTGATGCGGTGAATAGATTTGGGACGCTGGACAAACCCCAACGCCCTGGTCACCTGCTCCGGCCGGCCGGTGCCGCTAGCATCGCAACGCAATCTCATCCCCAGCAAGTGCTGGCTTTGCATCAACCACACGTCATCTACCAGGGCACGCAGGTCGTAGTATCGTGGCCCTGTATCCCTGAGGTGTTGCCAACGCAGCTCCGTGGCTGAAAGCAGTAATTGGATAGCCGATTCCACATCCGTCACTGCCTCTTCTCTTTCCATTTCGACTCGGTATTCTACAAAGCGCACCTGGGACTGTAGCGACGGCACGTTCAACCCCACCGGCCAGCTCTCCAGAAGCTCTATGCCTTCAGGCAACTGCTGCCGTAATGCTGTGGTCACGTTCTGCGGCGAAACCCAGCGTGCCAGGTGGATGTCCATAAGCTCCGCTTCGCTGGTCACACCCAGAGACAACGGTGCTGCAATAGCTATCCTAGGATGAGGAGTGAATCCTTCTGAATAGGCCAGGGGCAATCCTGCCCGACGCAATGCCCTTTCCCACAGCCGCATTATGTCCAGGTGAGAGAGGAACTTAAGCTCCTGGCCGCGGCCAAATTTAAGGCGCAGGCGCTGCATCCTTTTCCTTGGTCACCAGTATCCGCTCTATCTTCCTATCCCGCATCTCAAGTATGGCCAGTTTCAGGTCCTTGTATCTCAGGTGCTCACCCTGCTTGGGTATGCGTCCCAGGTGGCTGAGGATGAAACCAGCCACAGTATCGTAATCGCCATCAGGCAGGTCCAGGTCCAGTTCTTCATTAGCATCTTCTATCCTCAGCCCCCCATCAACTTCAAAAGTGTTGGCATTGATGGTGACGATGTCCTCATCTTTGCCTGCCAGCTCATCGCCAATGGTGCCCATTATCTCGGCGGTCAGGTGCTCAAGAGTGGCAATGCCCGCAGTACCGCCAAACTCGTCAACAACCACTACGATGTGGTACTTGTTATCCCTCATCTCGGCTAGCAGCTCACCCAAGCGCTTGGTCTCGGGTACAAAATGAACAGGCCTGACCAGTTCATCTATGGAACTGTCTGTCTTCAGCTTATCATTGGCCAGCGCCATGAGCACATCTTTAATGGAGAGGACACCAACCACATTATCACGGGTTTTCTTGTACACTGGGAATCGGGAGAATGGCTGGTGGCGATATACCTCCAGGAACTTAGCCAAGGTGATACCCTGCTCCACCCAGGCAACCTCGGTACGAGGCTGCATGACCTCATGTACAGGCCGGTCAGCGAATTCGAAGGCGCTGTGCAGCATCTCCGCCTCTTCTTCTTCCCATATGCCTTCCTCTTCGCCCACAGATATCGCCGTACGGAACTCCTCTTCGCTGATGGTCGGTTTCTCCTCTTCCCTTACCAACTTGGTGAACCTGAGCCCAATGTGGTTCAGTCCCCAGACAAAAGGATAGAGAATCCATATTACCAGTTGTACCGGAATCACGTAGGCTAAAGCCACTTTTTCGGCATAGTGCTGTGCTATAGTCTTGGGGATAACTTCTCCAAAAACAAGAATTAGCAGGGTTACCACTATAGTAGCTGCCAGAGCACCCCAGGCAGGGCCTAATGTGGCAATAGCAATTACTGTTGCCAGAGCTGCCGCACCGATGTTAACCAGATTGTTCCCCAACAGGACGGCAGATAGAAAACGACTTGGTTCGGCGGTTATCTTTTCTAACCTGGCCGCTCCCCTTCTTTTTATGCTCACCAGGTGTTTCAATCTGAGCTTGGGCAGCGCAACAAATGCCGTCTCAGCACTGGAGAAGAAAGCTGACAGCACTAAGCAAACTATAAAAAGTATTATCTGAAGACTATTTATGTTTTCCATACAAGAGCCAGCTACGCTGACTTTGATTCAACTCAAATATCATCATATCATCGGCTACGTAGGGTGTCAAAGAATGCGAAGCTATCCAACTGTCTCTTGTCTTTACCTGGCACGTTGTAATAATATGGGGAATCTCTGTTGGGGGCAGTGTACAGTCCGCATTAAATACAAGGGAGGCTAATAATGATAATCTTCTGGGCATTATTCTTCGTTTTGTTCCCGGTCCTGGTCATCTATCTCTGCCAGAGGTTCCCCGTTCTCAATAAGCTCGGCGCTGTAGTCATCTGCTACGCCGTCGGCATCATCATCGGTAACATAGGCATCTTGCCCAAAAACATCTATGGCACACAGGACATGTTGATGACGCTGGTCATCCCCATCGCTATTCCTCTCATTTTCTTCTCCGTTGATATTAAGAGATGGTCCAGGCTGGCCGGCAAGTCGCTCTTGTCATTCACCTTCGAAGTGATATCAGTAGTCATAATAGTCTGCGCCGGCTATTTCATGTTCCGGTCGCTGATAGGCGGTGAGACCTGGAAGGTGTCAGGCATGCTCATCGGCGTCTATACCGGCGGCACACCCAACCTGGCGGCTATCGGCACGGCGCTACAGGTCGACCCCACGGTCTACGTGGCAGCCCACACCGCAGACGTGGCCGTAGGCGCCATCTGGTTGCTCATAGTTCTCACCGTCTTACAGAGAATTCTGCTCAAGTTCCTGCTACCATTCCAGCCCCTAGGCGACCAAAGCCAGAGCCAGGATACGGCTAACTTCGACTCCTACGCTGGAATCTTCCAGCGTAAGGTCATATTGCCCCTGCTGGGGGCTTTCGGCATTGCCGTCGGCATCTTTGCCGTAGGTGCCGGACTGACCTTCGTAGTCCCCAAGGAGTTCGCCATGGTGGTGGCTATCCTCACCGTGTCCACCCTGGGCATACTTTTTTCCTTGATACCGGCTGTGAGACGCATCCCCATGACCTTTCAGCTAGGACAATACTTCATTTTGATCTTCTGCCTGGTGGTAAGTTCACTTGCCGATATCCAGCAACTGCTGAACACTGCGCCGGCAATGATAGGCCTGGTAGCCTTCGTCTATTTCGTCTCGGTTGCCCTGCATGTGGCCCTTTCCGCCATCGCCAGAATCGACGCCGATACGGTCATCATCACCTCGGTGGCAGGTCTCTACTCACCGCCTTTCGTGCCCATGGTAGCCGCAGCTTTGAAGAACAAAGAGGTAATCGTCTCTGGGGTCATCACCGGCATCATCGGCTGGGTCATAGGCACCTATCTGGGCGTTGCTGTAGCCTATACACTGCATATGTTCTGAGTCTGAATCTGCGCAATGTACTGATGGCCTCGTTTGAACCAAGGAAGGAGACAAAATCATGGCCAAGGTTGAATTCCCACAGAAAGGAATGCCTGGGAATGATGTTCTGTCCACGCTGCGGTCGCTGAAATCGGGCGATAGTGACTATAAGCACGGCCGTATGTTCAGCCTCATCTTCAATGCCGGTGAAGATGTGGCCAGAGTGTCTGAGGAAGCTTACTATGCCTTCATCATCGAGAATGGGCTTAGCCCCTTTGCCTTCCCCAGCCTGCTCAAGATGGAAACCGAAGTTGCCTCCATGATGGCAGACTTGCTTGGCGGCGACGAAAATACAGTGGGCAACATGACCTCCGGTGGCTCGGAGAGCATCATGGTGGCAGTCAAGGCAGCGCGGGACTATGCACGTGCCAAGAAGCCACACATTACCCAACCTGAGCTGCTCATGCCTCTCTCGGCTCACCCCGCCTTCAATAAGGCAGCTCACTACCTGGGGCTGAAAACAGTCATCGTCCCCACTGACAAGAAGACATTGGCCGCGGACGTAGCTGCCATGCGTCAGGCTATCACAGAGAATACTGTCATGATGGTAGGCTCAGCGCCATCATATCCCCACGGCATAATCGACCCCTTAACAGACCTGGCAGAAATAGCAGCCAAAAATGGCATCTGGATGCATGTGGATGCTTGCGTGGGCGGACTGGAATTGCCCTTCGTGGAGAAACTGGGCTATCCCATACCAACTTTCGATTTCCGCATCCCGGGCGTATGCTCCATATCGGCTGACATCCACAAGTACGGCTTCACACCAAAGGGGGCTTCGGTGATACTGTATCGCAATCCAGAGTTCCGGCAGTACCAGATTTTTGCCTATGCCGACTGGCCCGGCGGCGTCTATGCTACTCCCAACGTCTCAGGCTCGCGGCCTGGTGGCCCCATAGCATCGAGTTGGGCAACCCTGAAATACCTGGGCATCGAAGGCTACATGAAATTGCACAAGCAGAGCATGGAGGCTACCAGGAAACTCATCGAAGGAATAGAGACCATACCAGGATTATATGTGCTGGGGAAACCGCTGGCCACTGTCTTCGCCATCGGCAGCGATGTGCTCAACGTCTTCGCCCTGGGCGAAAAGATGAAGGAATTCAGGTGGTACATCGATAGCCAGCATCTGCCACCATGCCTGCATATGACCATCTCGCCTATCCATGCCACCATTGTGGAACCCTTCCTGGCCGACCTGCAGGCGGCGGTCAAAGAGATAGCCAAGCTAAAGCCTGAGGATATCACCGGGGAGGCTGCTATGTATGGCATGATAGGCTCCATGCCCGACCGTGGCATGGCCAAAGACTTCGCCGTACAATACCTGAACGACCTGTACCGCGTACATTGAAGGTGATATGGCCCTGACGCTCTTTCTGCTGGGGTGCATCCTGGTCCTGGCACATACCGCTGAGACCATCTTGGGCTTCGGTTGCACACTTATTGCGTTGGCTCTCGGTGTATATCTTCTGCCACTGGAAACGCTGGTGCCGATGCTGGTGATACTGGGTTTGCTGCAAAGCATCTGGCTGGTGGCCCGATGGTACCGCCATATCGACTGGCGCACGCTATTGTTGCAGATTTTGCCACTGGCTGTTGTAGGCATGGTCATTGGCATATCGAGCCGAGGAGTTGCCGATGAAAGCACCTTGAAGATGGTGCTGGGCGCCTTCATAATCGTGATATCGTTGGCAGAGCTAGCCATGATATTCATCAAGAGGGCTCCTGCCGGACAATTGCGCTGGTATTACCGCATACCGCTGCTTACCGGCGGCGGTATTTTCCATGGTTTGTTCGCCACCGGAGGACCACCCATCGTGTACTATGCCAGCCGCCAGTTCCAGAAGCAGGAAGACTTCCGCGCTACACTGTCCACGCTCTGGCTTTTCCTCAATGTAGGACTCATCATCGGTTTCATTCTAGGTGGACAGATGGATTTGAATAAACTGGGTATGGCAGCGATGGTGTTGCCCGGCATGATATTGGGTATCATCATTGGCAGCCTGATTCGTGTCAAGGAGCTCTGGTTTAAGATATTGACCTATATACTTTTATTCTTCGCTGGCTTGTTTCTGCTGGTGCAATTATAGGCACAGGTTTTATGGTCATCGCCCAAACCTGAAAGCGTCACTGCAGGGAGTCCCGATGCAATGGGGACATGGCGGTCCCAGCCACTTCTGTCATCGCGAGGAGCCCCGATTGCATCGGGGCGACTTGGCGATCTCAGCCTTTCCCGTCACTGCGAGCCGAAGGCGTGGCAGTCTCATAGTTGAGGATAAGCGATGGGATTGCTGCGTCCCGATGCAATCGGGACTCGCAATGACATTTTGGGTTCCCTCGCCCTCGAGGGGAGAGGGACAGGGTGAGCGTGATTTGCGGACAGGTTTGAAAACCTGTCCCTACGAGATTATGGTAGCGCGATGGAAATAGAGCTACATCCCACCCTCGACCACTGTATTGAGACCACTGCCAGGAAAGAGCATCAGAGACTGATGCAAGAGTACCTGGCTGGTAAAGGTTCACCCGATTTTGAGCAGAAAATTGATCTATTACGCGCTTTTCTGGAGTCGGCCGACTTCAGGAAGCTGCGCCAAGAAAGCGAAGCCGAATTACTTCAAGGGGAAAAAGTCACCTTTACCTTATGCCGAGATGGTGACGAGACCAAATATCACATGTCCGTTGATTATTGACTACCGGCAGTTGCCTGTTGCCTTCAGACTGTGACTGCCGACTATCTACTGCCGACTGGAAACTGTTGCCTGTTGCCTCACGCCTGTTGCCTTTAAGCGAGCGACGAGTCCCGAGCGACGAGCGACGACCCCTACGTGCCTCGTTTCTGATAGTCAGGGCACCACACGGCGTTGGGCCGCTCAGGATGGCGGCAGGCGCCGCGCCAATCATATTTGCAGCTATCGCAGAGAACGACCTTCATCCCCATCCACTGCTTAAAGCTGATCTTGAAGTTGTCAAACCAGCTTGGCTTGGTTTTTCTGCCCATCTCCAGAAGTCTATCCCAGCTATCAGCACCTGTCAACCACTGCGGCCTTAGCAGCTTGACGGCCTGAAGCACGAAGGTCTACTATAGTATCATTCGCGGAAGTGGAGGCATCGGATATGCGGTCACGCGTGAAAACCCTAACAAATTTTGTCTTTGCGTCACTACTTGCCGTAGCCCTGTTTGCTACTGGCCTTGCCTGCGACAAAATAACCATAAACCCCGGTACCGGCGAAATCATCATAGAAACCACATCACCGCCCAATGGTCAGCCTTCAGCTACAGGGGACGATTGGCGACTACCGAGCATCGAATCATTCACTGCTAACCCATCCAGCGTAACACCCGGGGATATGGCCACCCTCGAATGGGATGTATTTGGCGCTACCGAGATTTCCATAGACCAGGGCATAGGAGATGTTGAGCGCAGTGGTAACAGCGACGTCTCACCACCTGCAACCATCACCTATACTCTGACTGCCAAAAATGCTGCTGGTAGCGTCACCAAATCCGTTACTGTTGCAGTTGGCATTGCTACACCGCCGACTTCGCCACCCACTCCTCCACCTGCGTCCCCACCTTCAACGCCTTCTTTTACACCACCCTCACCACCTCCAACACCCACCCAACCCGTTATCATCTCCTTCGTGGCTAACCCCGCCAGCATCCCGGCCGGAGATGCCACCACCCTGGAATGGAATGTGGCCGGCGCCACATCCATATACATCGACAACGGTATCGGCCCTCTCCCTCATACCACTGGCTATGCCACCATCCGGCCACCATTTACCACCACCTTCACCTTGACCGCTAATGGCCCTGGCGGCACAGCTACCAGGTCAGTCACAGTTACAGTCGCAGCACCAGCCACACCAACCACTCCACCCGTCATCATTTCCTTCACTGCCAGCCCCTCTAGCCTCAGCAGTGCTGGCACAACCACGCTGATGTGGAGCACGTCTGGCGCCACCTCGGTCACGCTATCTCCCGGAGGCGGCAGCGTCCCTGCCTCCGGAAGTGCCGTAGCAACGCTGTCAAGCACTCGAACCTATACTCTGACCGCCACCAACTCAGCCGGCAGTGTTTACAGGTCGGTAACGATAACGGTTGCTGCAGCGCCAGCTTCTCCACCGCCTGCTTCCCCGCCTGTCACTCCACCTGTTATCAACGCCTTCACCGCCAGCCCTACCAGCATCAGCGCCGGCGGCAGCTCCACCCTGTCATGGAACGTCACCGGAGCCACCTCGGTCACGCTATCTCCCGGAGGTGGTAGCGTCCCTGCCTCCGGAAGTGCCGTAGCAACGCTGTCAAGCACTCGAACCTATACTCTGACCGCCACTAACTCAGCCGGCAGTGTTTACAGGTCGGTAACAGTAACGGTTGCTGCGGCGCCAGCTTCTCCACCACCTGCTTCCCCGCCAGCATCCCCCCCACCCGCAGACGCGGCAGCTTGCGAGCAAGCATTGTTTAATGCGGTCAACGCAATAAGAACAAGCAACGGCAAGGCTGCCCTGACACGGGACTCATATATCGATGGGCTCTGCCGACAGCACGCCCAGTACATGGCAACAGCGGGCGACCTCAGCCATGACAATTTCAGCACAAGATGCAACGCCATAGTAGCCAATGTGTCCGGGATGCATCAATGCGCAGAAAATGTCCTTCAGGACAACACCCCCTGCGACGCCAATGCCATGGCACAGCTCTGGTACAACTCATCGGGCCACAGGACCAACATGCTCAATGCAGCATACACCAGGGCAGGCATGGGCATCGTCATCGACGGCAGCGGCAAAATCTGGGCCTGCCAGATATTCGCCGGGCCCTAGCTCACAAAATCCCTCACATTATGTCAAAAACCTATTGACAAATAGTTGATAGGTTATCTATAATCGAGCAAGCGCTTGATTGACAAGCATTTTCCCATTCCAGCGACGCGGCTAAGCGCTTATCTGGGGGATTAGCCGAGGTATGGTCAGAGGTACGGGCATCAAGGCAAAAAACGAGGCCAACCAGGATTCTGTTTCCAGGCGCCTGCAGATTATCAGGGCGGCTGCTGCCCTCTTCATCAGAAAAGGACTCCTCAAGACCACCGTGCGCGAGATAGCCCGGGAAAGCGGAATTACCGTGGGCACACTGTACCATTACATCAAGACCAAGAACGACATCATGTCGCTAATCATGGATGAGGAGCTGGCCTTGGTCAATGATTTCATACGAGAAGGCGAAAAGGCTCTTTCGCAATCGGGGCCGGTTGAGGCATTGCGCCTGGCAATCGAGCGGTATTTCCGCATGACAGCCGAAATTCAGGACCTGAACCTCTTCTGGTATCAGGAGACCAAGAACCTATCGCCCGACCAGCGCAAGAGACTCCTGGAATACGAGTACCAGTTTGCCGAAACCTTCAACAGAATACTGATGGCCGGCTGTAAGTCAGGCCATTTCAGAGACCACGATACCCTGCTCACAGCGCATGACATCATCGTCCTTGGCGACATGTGGGCCTTCAGGCGATGGTTCGTCGGCAAGCACTGCACCCTGGATGAGTTCCTCAAGCATCAGACCAACCTGATTCTGTCAGGTATATGCAATAGCACTTAAATGAAGTCAGCAGTAGATTAGTAATACCAGGAATAAGCAAAGACAGGAGGTGATATCGGCAAAAAGGCTCAGAGGAAATCCCGAAAGGGAGCGATAAGAATCTCAGTCAGGGAAGGAGGTCATGAATTGAAAAAGGCATTATTTGTTCTTCTATCCATTCTGGCCGTGGTGGCCATAGTTGTTGTCGGCTGTGCTAAACCAGCAGCAACGCCCACAGGAGAGGGAACCCCAGCAGCTACCACGCCACCAAAAGAGGGTGTCGTCGAGTGCAAATTCTCCGTCGCTGGCCCGATGTGGCTGGATGCCGCCGAGGGCTTCGGATTGAACGCCTACATGGCGATGTTCCAGGCACTGGTAGAGAAGCACCCCAAGTTCAAAGATAAGTTTGTGCTTAAAATCTACGACAAGGCGCAGCTTTATAACATGAACGATGCCCAGACAGCACTGGCTTCAGGCGCTATCCACATGACCTACGGAGGCCCCCATTACTTCGAGCAATGGAACCCGGCATGGGCATTACTGGAGGCTCCGGGCATCATCGATAACTACGAACATTTCATGAGAGTGCTGGAGACAGACCCGTTCCAGGCGCTTACCCAGGAGCTGGCCGGCAAGGGCACCACCATCCTGGCCTGGATGGGTAATGTAGGCGACGTCTACCTGTTTACCTCTAAGCCCATAAATAGCCTCTCCGACCTCAAGGGCATCAAGATGCGGTACTTTGGTGGAGAGGGACAGGCCAAGGCGCTGGCTGCGCTGGGCGCGGAACCGGTATTTCTCCCTTACACCGAAGTAGTCACTGCCCTGCAGACAAAGCAGATAGAGGGCGTGGTAACCGACCTTTCCGGCGCGCTGTTCTTCTACGAGCTTCCCAGGTACACCCCCTACCTGCTCCCCTACGTCATCTCGGTGCAGCCCGTCTGCATGACCGCCAACACCAAATGGCTGGACTCGGTGCCAGAGAGCGGACAACTGACCGACCCAGGCATGCGAGAGCTTATCTCGCACCCCGTCTGGGGATACTTCAACAGGATGGACACCTGGCCATACTACGAGCGACAGGGCGCCATCATGATGCAGTTCTGGAAAGCCAGCGCCAAGGTGTCACCCTATAATGAGGACGACGCCAAAAAGCTGAAGCAGACCATGGTGAATGCCCAGAAGTCGATTTTCGCCAAGCTCGACCCTAAATACATGCAGGCCATCGATTCGGCGAGGTAAGGCCAACGTCGAAATATATTCTCGATGTTGTCCGGAGATAACATGTAGGGGCGTACCTTCAGGTGCGCCCGCAAGACAGGCGGGCGGGTTTGAAAACCCGCCCCTACGCAAATCAAGTTATTTCTTGGAATTTTTCGGACAGTCTTGTAATCATGACTCAAATTGCCATTGTGAGCGAAGCGAAGCAATCTCCGCCTAACTTGTCACTGCGAGCCGAAGGGCGTGGCAGTCTCATAGTTGAGGATAGGCAGCGGGATTGCCACGTCCCGACTGCATCGGGACTCGCAATGACAACTTGAGCCACCTGCACCCTAGTCTCCGACTTCAGCGGAGCAATGTGCGAACTTGCGCAACTTGGTATTAGAACAATCTCGACCAGAGGAGGTGAACAGTGAGCGGAGACGCCTTTAAGAAGGTAGAGGGAGGTTTCCAGCTTGCCTGTGCTTATATACTGGGCTTAAGCGCTTGCCTGATGCTAGCCGGCATAATCCTGAGAGAGGCTTTCGGTATAAGCTTTGACTTTATATCCGATTTCACCGTATGGCTCACCGTGTGGGCCATGTTCCTCATCTTTGGACCACTCTTGGGCGAACGTGCACATATTGCCATAGGCTTCCTCATCGAAAAAGTGCAAGGCAAAACCAGGTTGACCATCGATTTCTTTAATGCCCTGTGTATTCTGCTCTACGCAGTCGCCATGGCATACGGTGCAATCGTATCACTGCATTTTCTGTTCACGCATAATGTGGTATATCCCAGGTACATACCTATTCCCATGTGGATAGTACAGCTTTGCGTGCCTGTAGGCTTCCTGATATTCGCTGCCTACGCAGTAGGGGAGATATACAAGCTGGTCAAGAGGACGAGGGGTAAACAAGCATGAACGTCTGGACCATCATAGGCTTGATTCTAATTCTGATTCTGTTCCTCAGTGGTGCCCCCCTGGCTATTGCCTTTGGTCTTGGCGCCCTACTCATAGCCCTGCTGGCTGCCGGGCTGCCCATTGACGCCATCGCCAGCATGGCTTTCAACAGCATCAATTCTTTTCCATTGTTGGCCATGCCCTTCTTTATCCTGGCAGGGAACCTGCTGCTAAGGAGCGGCGGCATGGCCGACGTACGTGACTTCCTTCAGTCATGGATTGGGCAATGGAGAGGGGGGCTGGCTGCCGGTGCCCTCGTCATCGGCGCATTCCTGGGAGCTGTCTCCGGCTCCA
>Ga0194125_10008796_pt1 | contig 14168 bp, 9 predicted proteins | sample TA2KigC250mmetaG_FD_148626 | JGI IMG/M metagenome (GOLD analysis project Ga0194125, IMG submission 148626) | Freshwater microbial communities from Lake Tanganyika, Tanzania - TA2015034 Kigoma Deep Cast 250m | ecosystem: Environmental > Aquatic > Freshwater > Lake | place: Tanzania: Lake... | reverse complement strand
GCCAGCACCGGTACCCCCTGCAGCAAGCGGTTGTAGAGCAGCAGGTTGGCCTCCTCCGGGCTGAGTCGACCGCGGTAGTAGGCGGGATAACGCAACCGATCGAGCTCGGCATTCCACAGCTTGAGCCGAGCTTTCGCAGCCCGGGCCCAATCCAACAGCGGAGACAGGGCGCTCATGTCAGCCACCCAAAACCAATGGCGTAGCCGAGGCTCAAACAGGCCGCCCCGCTCAGCCACCACCTCAGCCCAGCATGGCGTGCACTCAGCAGGGCCAAGAGCGCCAAGCTGCTGAGGTCGATCCAAACCCGTGAGTAATCGGGAAAACGGGCCAGGATTTGCGTGCTGGTGCAGAGGGCGGGCAACACGTAGAAGGCAGCGGTCATCTGCAGCCAGCGGCCACCCCAGCCCCGCACTGCAGCCGCAGCGAGCACCACGAGGGTGGCAAGCCAAAACAACAAAGCGAGGCCGTCAAAGCAGCGTTCAAGACCGATCAACGGAGGGCCCGGCAAGGGGCGAAGCCCCATCAGCTGGGCCAGCTTCTGAAGGATCCCAACGGTCGGTGGACCGAAATGCAAGCTGGCCAGCAACCCATCGCTGGTGGCCGAGAACCGCGCTCTTAACCAAGCGGTGAGGGCGACCAGCGGCAACGGCACCAAGGCCAGGGGCAGAAGCCACCTCCAACGCCGCTGCCCAACGCTGCTCAGGGCCGTGGCGGCCCAAGCCAAAAGGGCTGTTTCACGGGTCAGCAAAGCCGCGCTGAGGGCGCCGGCCAAGGGGACCAGTCGCGCTTGCCGCCAGGCCACCGCGGCCGCCAACAGCAGCGTGGTGGCCAGCAGATCGGCGGTGGAGAGGGTGAGCGTGATCCAGTAACCAGGCAAGGCCAACACCGCCAGGCCCCAGCAGGGATGGCGTTGCTCCAGCTGGGCCCAACGGGCCACCAACCCAGAGGCGGCCGCGATGCAGGCCACATTGATCAAACTGAGGCTCCAGGTGATCAGGCGCGGCCGCCCCAACCCGCCGAGCCAGGCCAGCAAGGGATACAGCAGCCGTTTGCCCCGATAGATGGGGTTGTCCACCGCTGGCGCTGTGGCGGCATCGAGTTGGAGCGGATCCGTGGCCAGCACCAGAAACTGCTGCCCGTCGTTGCCGCGTTTGCCGGGAAGCAGCACCAGCTCCTCTCGGGGCAGATGGGGATTGGCGGGAAACGCGGCGCCGATGCGCGCAAGGCCCGTGGGATTGCCGCCGAACTTGCCGAACACCAACAGCGCCCACACCATCAACGCCACCAAGCCCGCCAGGGCGGCAGTGCCGCGCGGGCCCAGTTCACCGCCCCCCTGCAGCCCCCGTTTGAGCAAGGTCTTGAGCACCGGCCAGCTGGGCCAGCCTGGCAGCATCAGGGCGCGGCCCCAGAGCTGCCTCAACCAGCGATGCTCATGCCACCACGGGGTGCTCACGGGCCATGGGGGAGGGAGCCGCTGGGTGGCCAGCGAGCTGGCCACCTGCAACCAGGCCTCACGCACGGCATCAGGGCCAAAAGCCTGCTCCACATAGCGTTGCCCCTCAGCCCCGAGTCGCCAGGCGCGCTGCGGGTCACGACACAAGGCAATGGCTTCGACCGCCAACTGCCGATCCGAACCCACCAACACCCCGGTGCGCTGATCAAGCACCGTTTGCACCAAGGCGTTGCGGCGGGGAGCCAGCACCGGAATCCCACAGGCACTGAATTCAGCGGCGGCCAAGCAAAACGTTTCGTCGCGGCCGCTGGGGTTCACCACCCCCACGGCCACCTGATCCAGGGCCCCGTAACGCTCCAGGCCGCAGCTGCCCTCAAACACAACACGATCGCCGTAGCCCCCCTGCTGGAGCAGTTGATGGCAATGGCGCTCAAAGGGGGTGAGATGGCGCGAATCGGCGCGCGCACCGTAGAGATCTGCCCCACCGAATACCCGCAGGCGCGCCTCTGGGCAGGCGCGGGCAATGACAGCCCACTGCCGCGCCAGGCGATCAAACCCCTTAAAGGGGGTGAGGGCCCCCACATAGGCCAAATCCGTTGCGGCACTGGCCAGCTCAAACGGGCGCGGCAACCGCTGGGCAGGCGGCACCGCCACCGGGTTGGGCAGCACCACCGCCCGCTCAGCCAACCGGCTATGGCGGAAGGCATCCACCTGGGCTCCGCTCACGAGCAGCCAACGGTCGAGGGCGGCTAGGGCTTCGTAGCGACCCTGCTGCTCGACACCCAGGTTGTGCAGCCAGGGCAAGAGCGGCAGGGGAGAACGCTCCAGGGCGGCCCAGTCGGCGGAGCTGGCGAACCCTGGCCGAAACACCAACCCCAGGCAACCTTCGGCCGCCTGAATGGCCCCGGCCAATCCAGACACAATCCCAACCGTGGCCGAATCGATCCCCTCCACGGCCTGGGGGGCTGTCAACAGCAACCGAGGCTGCAATGGCGAACCCTGCAGCAACCGCACCACCGCCAAAAAGGCGAATTCGGTACCCCCGAGGCCTGGGTTGCCGAGGCCCGGGTCCGGCAGGCAGCCGTGGCCGGCAATGCCCCGGTTGTCGAGGAAAAAGGCCAGCCGCATCAGCCCAGAATGGCAGGGCTTGCAAGGCGGCCTTGGGACGTTGGCGGTTATCGGCCACGGCTGTAGCCCTGGCGCTGCTTGTTTGGCTTCCCTTGGGGGTCAGCGGCCTGCCCCTGGACACCCCAGATGGCTTCCTGCATCTGGGCTGGAGCGTGGCTTGGGTGCGCCAGTTGCAGGCGGGCTGGCCCTGGCCCACCTGGAGCGATCTGCCCTGGGCGGGGGCCGGCAGCTTTGCCCTGCTGATTTACCCGCCGCTGTTTCGTGTGATCAGTGGCCTGCCGATGCTGGTTGGGGTAACGCCCGACCACGCGATCGCCAGCGGCCTGCTGATGATCCTGCTGCTGAATGCCGTGGGAGCAGCGACCCTGGCGCAGGCCTGGCTGAGGCCCGGGGGTTGGCGCTGGCTGCTGCTGCTCACCGCCGCCCTCAACCCCTACTTGTGGGTGAACATCTACGTTCGCGGTGCCTGGCCAGAGGCCCTGGCCCAGGCATGGCTCTGGTGGCTGGCCCTGGGATTGCTGGGGCTGGAAGGGGGGCGCCGCTGGGGAATCCCCCTCAGCACGGCGGCCCTGGTCGGCATCGTGCTCAGCAATTGGAATTCGGCCCTTCTGACCGGACTGATCTGGGCCTTGGCGGGCTGCGGACTCTGGTGGCAAGGGCAAGGCCGCTGGCGAGGCTGGCTGGTCTGCAGTGGGCTTGCCCTCGGCCTCACCTCCCCCTTCTGGCTGCCGGCCTTGATGGCCCTGGGAAGCGTGCGACCGCCGATCCCGGCCGGTTTGTTCAGCACCGAATTTTTCTTCGGTGGCGGCGGTGGAGCGCGCACCTTTGCCGACCTGCTCTGGATCCAGGGGCTCTGTCTGGCACTGCTGCTGGCGCTGCGCGGGTTGGGCTGGGGCTGGCGCGGATGGAGGCCGAGCCCACAGGTGAGCTTGCTGGCCCCCTGGGGTCTGTTGATCGCGGTCCTGGGCCTTGCGCTGATGCTGCCGCCTGCCCAGGCGGTCTACGACCTGCTCACGCCCCTGCAGCGCATCCAATTCCCCTGGCGGTGGTTGGCGCCCGCCTGGCTGGGGGCCCTGCTGTGGTTGTGCAGCCCAGGGGCCCTCGAGCCCCAACCGGCCAAGCGGCGCTGGGGCAGCGCCGTGATGGTTCTGGCGGCCCTGGGCCTCTGGGGCGACAGCCTTGGACGCTTTGCCGCCAATTGGGTGGGGCACGCCCCCAGCCGGCAGGAGCAACGGGCCCTGCGCCGATTGCTGGCCTGCGATCCGCTGCAACCCTGCCCCGATGGGGTTCAAGCCCTACCAGCGCAGGGTGAGCTCAGCAAACGCTTTGTGGCCCTACCCGACGGACGCATCGCCCTCAGTGGGGTTCCGGATTACAGCCCTGCGGGGATCCCGGCAGCGAGCTGGAACCCGCGGCTGGCGATTTTCTGGCTACCCCAGTGGCCCCAAACCGCCTGGGCACAATTCCAAGGCGCGGGCACGGTGGATCTTCTGCACAGAGGGCCGCAGGAGCGCACACTGCTGGTACGAGCCAAGCGACCCGGCCGCCTCCGGCTGATGCAGTGGGCCCATCCCCATTGGCGTGTGCAATGGCGTGCCGCGGCCAGGGACAAGCAGCCTCCAGGGCCCTGGAGCGCACCCCTGATCCATGGGGGCCGCGATGCCGAGGGCTGGATCAGCGTGCCGCTCAAGCCTGGCCTCTGGGAGGTGGCCCTCACGCATGGCCGGCGGCGCTGAGGGCCGGCCGCGCTGAGGGCCCGTACGATCCCGCCATGGCCAGCAGCACCGCCCGTCCAGCCCAGCCCCTGCTGAGTGCGGTGGTGCCATTTTTGAATGAGGCCGCCACCCTGCCGCGGCTGATCAGCACGCTGGAGCGTGAGCTGGCGGAGCTGGGACTCCCCTGGGAGCTGGTGCTGGTGGATGACGGCAGCCGCGACGACTCCCTGGCGGTGGCCAAACGGGAACTGCAGAAGCACCCGCAGATCCGCGCCTCCCTGCTCAGCCTGTCGCGCAACTTCGGCAAAGAAGCGGCCCTCACCGCGGGCCTGGAGGCGGCACAGGGGGATGTGGTGGTGCCGCTCGATGCCGACCTGCAGGACCCACCGGAACTGATTGCCCCAATGCTGGAGCAGTGGCGACAAGGGTTCGACGTGGTGTACGCCGTGCGCCGCCGCCGCGCCGGCGACAGCCCCACGAAACGGCTCACCGCCTTTGGCTTCTACCGGCTCATGGGCCGACTCAGCAGCACCAACATCCCGGCCGACACCGGCGATTTCCGGCTGATGGACCGCTGTGTGGTGGAGGCCCTGGCCCAACTGCCCGAACGCAGCCGCTTCATGAAAGGGCTCTTCGCCTGGGTGGGCTTCCGCCAAACCGCCATCCATTACGACCGCGATGCCCGCCGGGGTGGCGCCAGCGGCTGGACCTATTGGAAGCTCTGGAATTTCGCCTTGGATGGCATCACCTCGTTCAGCAGGGTGCCCCTGCAGGTGTTGAGCGGCAGTGGCCTGCTAATCGCAGCGTTGGCCCTGCTCTATGGCGCCTGGATGGTGCTGCGCACCCTGCTCTTCGGCATCGATCTACCGGGCTACGCCTCGCTGATGACGGCTGTGTTGCTGCTGGGGGGCCTGCAATTGCTCGGTCTGGGGGTGCTGGGGGAATACCTCGGGCGGGTCTTTGAAGAGGTGAAGCGCCGCCCGCTCTATCTGGTGCGCGAGCGCTGGCAGCAGGGCGGTTCAGCCCTGGAGGGCTCAGCTCAGCGCTGACAGGATCCCCCCCACGGCCGCCTGGGTGGCGTGCGCCGTTCGCTCCCAGCTGTAGGCGCGCACACGCTCCAACCCCCGCTGCCGCAGGTCATCGCGCAGCCGCGGCTGGGTGATCAGATCCCGAAGCGCCGCGGTTAGGGCCCCTTGGTCCCAGGGATCCACCAACAGGGCCGCATCACCGGCCGCCTCCTCGGTTCCGGAGCCCAGGCTGGTGAGCACGGGGGTTCCCGCAGCCATCGCCTCCAAGACGGGCAGACCAAATCCCTCCCAGAGGCTCGGGTACACAAAAGCCAGGGCCCCGGCCATCAAGCCCGGCAACGCAGCCGATGGCACATAGGGGCGAAACTGCACGCGCTGCTGGAGCCCCAATTCCGCCACGAGAGCCTGCAACCGGGGGGTTTCACTGGCATGGGGCTTGCCCGTCAGCACCAACTCCAGCTCAGGCTGGGCCGAGGCAACAGCGGCAAAAGCCCGAATCAGGCGCGCCAGGTTTTTGTGGGGATAGGCCTGGCCCACATGCAGCAGGTAGGGGCGGCTGGCTGGCCTGGGATCGAGGGGAGCTGCAGGCTGAAACCGCTGCAGGTCGACCCCCAGCGGAATCACCGCAATGCGCTCAAGGGGCACCCCCGTGCAGCGCTGGATTTCAGCGGCCGTGAACCTGGAATTGGTGAGGATCTGGCGGCACTGGCGCAAGAGGGGCGGCACCCAAGCCCTGAAATACAGGCTTTGCAGCGATCGCTCCGGATGGCTGATGGGGCGCAAGTCATGCACCATCACCACTTGCGGAATGGTTTGGGGGCCGAGATACCCCTCCGGGGCCGGCGTAAAGATCAGCGAAGCATGGTGGCGGCGCGCCAAACGGGACAAGCGCCACTGGCTCCAGGCCAAACGGCGGAGACGCTGCTGAGGCGTGCCCTGCTCGCCTCCGGCGATCAGCACATGGGGCAGCTGCTGGAGGGCCGGCAGCACCGCCTGGGCATACACGCCAATCCCCGTGGGTTGGCACAACACCGGCCTGTAGTTGAGCAGCAGGGTCATCAGGCCAGGCCGATCCAGCGGCGACGGCCATACTTCGCCCAATTCAGGGCCCAGCACACAGCACTCCAAGGCGTGCCCAGGTGACGGCGCTGGGCACGAAACGTTTCGGCATACACCTGGGTGATCCGGGTGTGGCTGACCCCCGCCTGCACCACCTTCAAGATCGGATCGCTGCTGTGCACCGTGCGCAGATCGGGGGGCAAGCGAAGGAACCAGTCGTAATCCCCGCAGATCCGATAGGTGGGGTCGTAGGGGCCAAAACGCTCAAACAGCTCCCGCCGCACCAACAGGCCAGGGTGGGCGACGTTCATCGATTGCCGCATCCGCCGCCAGGTCCAACCGCTCCCCCAGACCCGCAGGAAACGCCCATCGGCGCCGTAATACGCATTGCGAGCCGTGATCAGATCAGCGCCGGTGACGGTGAGAGCCGCCAGCCGCTCCAGGCTGCCGCGATCCACGAAGGTGTCATCGGCGCCAATGAAACTCAGGTACTGGCCTTGCGCGACGTGCAGGCCGCGATTCCAGGCCTCATAAATCCCGCCATCCGGCTCGCTACTCCACACGAGGCGACTGGCTCCCCATCCCCAACGGGCCCGAAAGCCCTCCACCAAGGCGGCGGTGCCATCCGTCGAGGCGTTATCGAGCAGCACCAACTGCCAGTCGGTCCAGCTCTGCTCGGCCAAGCTGCCGAGAAGCTGCTCCAGCTGGGCGGCGCAGTTCCAGGTGGCCACCACGATCGACAGGGCAGGTCGGCGCTCGAGCTGAGCCCCACTCATGGACGGAGCCTGACCAGGAGAGGCGACAGATCCTGCAGCGGCAGTTGACAGTCCGGGGTGTTCTGACCGCGGAGCGGCTTGAGCTGCAGCACACCCTGTGCCACCTCCTCATCGCCCAAGACAACAGCCCAGGGGGCACCAGAGCGATCGGCCCGTTTGAACTGCTTACCAAAGGCCGATCCCCCGGCATCCAGCTCCACCTGGAGGCCCTGCTGACGCAGGGTTCGTGCCAACACCAGGGCCGCTGCCTCCGCCGCCGGCCCGCGGTTGACCACATACAGATCCGGAGCGGAAGGCGCCCCAGCTGTGCCATCGCCTTGGGCCAACAGCAAGAGCAGGCGTTCCATCCCCAGGGCCCAACCGATGGCTGGGGTGGATGGCCCTCCCAGCTGTTCCACCAGCCCGTCGTAGCGACCTCCACCGCAGACGGTGGCCTGGGCCCCCAACTGATCAGAGGTGATCTCGAAGGCGGTGTGGCTGTAGTAATCCAACCCGCGGACCAGGCGGGGATTGAGGCGGAATGGAATCTCCAGCGCCTGCAGCCCCGCTTGCACGCGCTCAAAACGCTCGCGACTGGTGCCATCCAGCGCCGCCGCCAGGGTGGGTGCTTGCACCAGAACGGCTTGGGTGTTGGGGTCCTTGGAATCCAAGATGCGAAGGGGATTGCGGTCCAGGCGGTCCTGCGAATCCGCATCGAGCTGATCGCGATGGTCCTGCAAAAAGGCCACCAACTGGTCGCGGTAGCGGCTGCGGTCCTCGGCACTGCCCAGGGTGTTGAGTTCCAGCGTCAAACCGCCCAGTCCCAGATCGCTCAGCAGATCCCAGGCAATCGCGATGGCCTCCACATCGGAGCGGGGATCAGCGAAGCCCAAGAACTCCAACCCGATCTGATGAAACTGACGCTGCCGGCCCGCCTGGGGGCGCTCGTAGCGGAACATCGGGCCGCCGTACCAAAGCCGCTGCGAGCCCTGATTGATCAAACCGTTCTGAAGGGCTGCCCGGACCACCGAAGCAGTGCCCTCTGGCCGCAGGGTGCAACTGCGGTCGCTGCGGTCGAGGAAGGTGTACATCTCCTTTCCCACCACATCGGTGGCCTCACCGATGCCACGGGCAAACAACTGGGTGGGCTCCAACACTGGGGTGCGAATCTCCAGCACCCCCGCGCGACGAAAATGGTCGCGGGCCGTTGCCTCAACCGTCTGCCAAAGCTGAGTGTCCGCCGGCAGCAGATCCACCATGCCGCGCAGGCTCTGCAGTTTGTCCACCGCCAAGCTGGATCCATGCCTTGGGTTCAGCTGGTCAGTCTGCCGTTCAGCCCTATCGTCGGCTCAGAGGCCTGACTCGGCTTGGCCCAGCTGCTGATCACCGGGGGGGCTGGCTTCATCGGAAGCCACACCTGCGTGGTGTTGCTCGAGGCAGGTCACAACCTGGTGGTGCTGGACAACTTCAGCAACAGCTCTGCTGAGGCCCTGCGTCGCGTTGATGTCCTGGCGCAGTGCGGAGATCCCGAGCGGTTGATCGTGGTGGAAGGCGATATCCGCCGAGCTCCGGATCTCAACCGTGCCTTTGCTGCGGCACCCAGGGGCCGAAGCATCGATGCGGTGATTCATTTCGCGGGGCTGAAGGCCGTGGGGGAATCCGTTGAGCGCCCCCTGGCGTACTGGGATGTGAATGTGGCCGGTAGCCGGGAGCTCCTGGCCGCCATGGCAGCCCACGGGTGCCGCACGATTGCCTTCAGCAGCAGCGCCACGCTGTACGGCTACCCCGAGCAGGTACCCATTCCAGAAGGTGCTGCGATTCACCCGATTAATCCCTACGGCCACACCAAGGCCGCCGTCGAGCAACTCCTCGCCGACATCACCCTTTCAGAACCCGATTGGCGCGTGGCACGGCTGCGTTACTTCAACCCCGTCGGAGCCCACCCCAGTGGCCAGATTGGTGAAGATCCCCGCGGCAAGCCCAACAACCTGTTCCCCTTCATCAGCCAAGTCGCCATTGGCCGACGCAGTGAACTCCTGATCTTCGGTGGAGATTGGCCCACCCCCGATGGCACGGGCATCCGCGACTACATCCATGTGATGGATCTGGCGGAGGGGCATCAAGCAGCCATTGAACATCTGCTGGATTCAGCCACAGAACCCACATTGCTCACCTTGAATCTCGGCAGTGGCCGGGGCTATTCAGTGCTGGAGGTGTTGGCAGCCTTTGAACACCATTGCGGGCACCCCATCCGCCATCGCATCGTGGAGCGCAGGGCTGGTGATGCCGCCATCACCGTGGCCGACCCGCAAGCGGCCCTTGAGCGCCTTGGTTGGCAAACCCGGAGAGATCTCAATCAGATGTGCCAGGACGGCTGGGCTTGGCAGCAGGGCAATCCTCAGGGCTATGCATCGTGAATTCGGCCAGTAACGCCCCCACCAGCACAAAGCCGAGCGAAAACATCAACTGATCCGAGTAGAAGAAGGGTTGCAGGAGCCATTGTGTGATCAACACACTCACCATGCTCCAGCGCAGGGCCAAGGACCCTTGCCAAGGGTTTTGGGTGAACAATCGCCAGAATCCCCACAACAAGCCCAGCAGCAGCGGCACCATCGCCAACAAGACACACACGGTGGCGGGCCAACCCGCATCATTCCAGATATCCAGCACCACATTGTGGGGTGAAAAGGTGGATGCCCCATCCACCGATCCAAAGCGAAGCCAAACATCCGGCTGGCAGTCGTGATAGCTGAACTGAATCAAACGTCCCCCCCAAGGGGCATCCAGTAAGTGCTGAAGAAATCCGCGTTGCAACCACCAACGTTCATCGCAAATCTGGACACCACCTGGCCTGGCTGAGACCAACACGGCGGCACCGGCAGCACCCACCCCACACACCAGCCACCCGAAACGACGGCACCCAAAGACGAACACGGGCAAAGAAGCCAGACCGATCACCACCAGTCCAATCCGGCCTTGGTAAGCCCACGCCACATGGGCCGCCAACCCAGACATGACCAACAGTGCCAATCCCATCCAGCGGCGGTGTGCACCAGGGCGGAACAAGAGCGGCAAAGCCACCGGCAAACACGCCAAAGCGGGGAACGCACGTTGTTCCACCGAGCGCATATTCATCACCGGCTCTGATCCCCAGGGCACCCGCACATTGAGCTGAAACGTTTCAGCGAGATCCCACCAGGGCGTCCGGGAGAGGGCCAGGCTCAGCAGGGCATAGATCAACGCCCCCAAGGCATAGGCCAGGATCAGTCCGGTCAGCCTGGAGCTCCCGAAGCGAGGCAGCCTCCATCCCGCCTGCAGGGCCGCTGGAGGCAAGATCACCACCGCCACGATTTCGGGCAGATGGGCATGGAGCGGCGCCCAGACCCCCCAGCTCAGTTGGGCTGAGGCATAGGCGATCCCAAACAGCGCCAACCACAGCGTCGACCACTGCACCCAGGGGGAGGGATGGGGGCCGCCCCGCCGACCAGAGCACCAGATCACCCCCAACAGCACCCCATACAGCAGCAGAAAAGCCCTGGGGATTCCCAAACCGAGCAGCGCTGCCACAGCCCAGGGAAGCCAAGCCATGCGTTCGAACGTCATGGGTCTCGACGCTGGGAGGTCGCCTCGGTCCGCCCCGATGCGGGTTCGCCTCGATCCAGGTGTTGGCCCCGCAGGCGGTGCAGCTCCTGCCCGAGCTCGGGACCCGGTCGCCAACCCTGTGCCAGCAATTGCCCTGCGGAGAGTGGGGCCGCAACATGGCGCCAGCGGGCCCACCACCGCAACAGCGGCCGCCGCGGCCCGCAACCGAGCACCAAGGCCAAGGCAACAGCCTGGGGCTGAAGTCCCGGAGCCTCCAGGAGTGCACACCACCCCGAAGGCTGGGCGGGCCACGCTGAGGTCTGGGCCAGCTGATGCAACTGATCACGCAGCTGGAGGGCTTGCTTGATCCAGGACTGTTGGCGGATCGGCAGCTGCAGGCGACGGGCCAGCGCCTGGGGATCGTCGGCACCGGCCACCAAAACCATGATCAGCGGTAGCCCAAGACGCTCGCCCCAGGCCAACCGGCGACCCCAATGCCGATCGTTTTGCAAGCCAGGGTCCAACAGCACCAAGCCATGCCAACGCTGCAGAGCCTGCAAGGCCAAGCGCCAGGGCTCGCGCTCCAGCAACAGCTCCAGTTCCATGCGTAAGCGGGTGCCCAGGGCCGGTGGCACCAACTCCGCAGGATCCCCCCAGTGCCAAGGCCACGGCCAGCGGGCCAAGGTGGACTGCACCTGATGCAGCGAAGCCGCATCCAGATCAAAGCCCAAGCGCGCCGCATAGCGGGCAGCGCGGAACAACCGTGTCGGGTCATCCTGGAGACTCTGGCCATGGAGCAACCGCAAGCTGCGGCTGGCCAGATCGGCTTGACCGCCATAGGGATCGAGGAGATCCACGTCCCCAGGGCTGGCGCTGAGCACCAGGGCCATCGCATTCACGCTGAAATCGCGACGGGCCAGATCGTCCTCCAGGGTTCCAGGACGGACGCTGGGATTGCAGCCCGGAGCGGTGTAGTCCTCACAGCGTGCGGAGGCCAGATCCAGCAACCAGGTACCGCCCTGATCCGTCGGCAAGTCCAGCTCCACCTCCACCGTGCCAAAGCGGCCATGGGGTCTGGCACGCAGCTGCACAGCAGATCCCAAAACCTGGCGCAGCTCCTGAAGCAGCGCATCCACAAGCTCCGCCGCCTGACCTTCCAGCACCAGATCGAGGTCCGGTAGCCCGCGCCAGGGATCCTGGTGGTGACGGTGCAGCAAAAGATCACGCACCACCCCTCCCACCAAGGCCAACCGGCGCTGTCCGGCTGCGCGCCGCAATGCCTGAAGCAACGCTGGCGGCACATCAGGAATTAACACGGGGCAGTCGCCTCAGAGGGGCTCGATCGGCGCCAGGCGCGGATCGAGGATTTTGGGCCCCATCCCCTCAAACTTCACGGCGATCGAGATCTTCTCGCCGCTACCGAAGAGGTGGGTCACGTGACCCTCGCCAAAGGAGCTGTGGCGCAGGCGGTCCCCCACCGCCCAGGTTTTACCGCCAGCCAGGCCCGCCGATCGCCGACGCACCGCATTGGCGGGTGCCCCCTCACCACCCTCCTGGGGGCGATCGATGCGGGTGAGTCGCTCCAGGCGATTCTCCCGGCGGATGGCGGCACCGCCGCTGCGGGGCACATCCCCCTGCACCAGCTCCTCCGGCAACTCCGAGAGAAACAGCGACGGCACCGCCGGCTCCCGCATGCCGCCCCAAAGCCTCCGCTCGCTGGCGTGGGAGAGGAACAACCGCTCCTTGGCCCGGGTGATGCCCACATAGCAAAGGCGCCGCTCCTCCTCCATGGCGGCCGGATCCTCCAGGGATCGGTAACTGGGAAAGAGCCCCTGTTCCATCCCCACCAGGAACACCACCGGAAATTCCAGCCCCTTGCTGGCGTGCAGGGTCATCAGGGTGACTCGGTCCTGCTCGGTGTCCTTGCTGTCGGCATCGCTGGCCAGGGCGGCACCGGCCAGGAAGTCGTCGAGCGAACCCTCCTCGTTTTCCTCCTGGTATTGAAGGGCCGCGTTCACCAGCTCGTTGAGGTTGCGGCGCCGGTCCTCCGCTTCGTCGGTGCCGGCGGCGAGGAGTTCCGTCAGGTAGCCGCTGCGCTCGATCACCAACTGCACCAGCTCCGAAGGGGCGGCATCGCTGAGGCGGGCCTGCAGGCCATGGATCAGCTCACAGAACTGCAGCAGCCCCTTGGCGGAACGTCCCCCCAGGGAGCGCACGGCCTCTGGATCGCGCACCACCTCCCACAGGGGGATGCCGAGCTGGTTGGCGGCATCGCTGAGCCGCTCAATGGTGGTTTTGCCAATGCCGCGCTTGGGCACGTTGAGCACCCGCAGCAGGCTCACCGAATCGGCCGGATTAAGCAACAGCCGCAAGTAAGCCAGCACATCCTTGATCTCACGGCGGTCGTAAAAGCGCAGCCCCCCCACCACCACATAGGGAATCCCCCAACGCACCAGGGATTCCTCCATGGCCCGCGACTGGGCATTGGTGCGGTAGAGCACCGCCATCGCCCCCCAGCTCAAATCCGGGTGGGCGGCCTCCAGGGTGCGCATGCGATGCACCACCGCTTCGGCTTCGGCGATCTCGTCATCGCAGCGGGTGAGGGTGAGCAGTTCCCCATTGCCGCGGGTGGGACGCAGCACCTTGTCGATGCGCTCGCGGTTATGGGCGATCAAGGCGTTGGCGGCCTCGAGGATGGTGGCGGTGGAGCGGTAGTTCTCCTCGAGCTTCACCATCGTGCTGGTGGCCTCATCGGAGGCCCCATCGCCGAAGTCGTCCTGAAAGCCCATCAGGATCGTGAAATCGGCGGCCCGGAAGCTGTAGATGCTCTGGTCGGCATCCCCCACCACAAACACCGAACGCCCCTGCCAGCTGTCGAAGCTTTCGGGGTCGCGACCATCGGTCACCAGCAGCTTCAGCAGGTCGTACTGGGTGCGGTTGGTGTCCTGGTATTCGTCCACCAACACGTGCCGAAAACGGCGGTGCCAGTAGCCCCGCACCTGGTCGTTCTGGCGCAGCAGCTGCACAGGCAGCAGCAGCAGGTCATCAAAGTCGAGGGCGTTGTTGGCGGCCAGGGCCCGCCGGTAGCGGCGGTAGGTATCAGCCATCAACTTGCCCCGCTGGCCACCGGCATCGGCCTCCAGCTGCTCCGGCATCCAGCCCTGGTTTTTGGCGTTGCTGATGGCCCAGCGCACCTTCTTGGGCTCAAAGCGCTTGGGATCAAGCCCCAGCTCCTGGGTGACGATCTCCTTCACCAGGCTCTGGGCATCGGCCTCGTCGTAGATGGAGAACTGACGCGTCCAGCTCAGGCCCTCAGGGTCCTTGTACTTATCGATGTCGAAGCGCAGCAGCCGCGCAAACAGGGCGTGAAAGGTGCCGATCCAAAGGTCCTTGATCACCTCGCGGTAGATGCGTGAACGCAGCTGGCGTTGATCGACGGCCGGCAGGG
>Ga0194125_10008794_pt1 | contig 14170 bp, 14 predicted proteins | sample TA2KigC250mmetaG_FD_148626 | JGI IMG/M metagenome (GOLD analysis project Ga0194125, IMG submission 148626) | Freshwater microbial communities from Lake Tanganyika, Tanzania - TA2015034 Kigoma Deep Cast 250m | ecosystem: Environmental > Aquatic > Freshwater > Lake | place: Tanzania: Lake... | reverse complement strand
AAATCAAAAGTCATAAAAATTACTAAAGAAATTTTGCGTAGCAATATAAATTTTTCGAAGCGCACACATGGAACTGTATACGAGGTGATGGATAATTTTGAGGATAAGAAATATCAAAATTGACACAATTTAATAAAATTCAAACGGAATCTTGATCCCTTGTAAGCTAGAAAAATTTATATGCGAGCCAAAAATATTATGAATACTAAGCTGCAAAAAGAAGAAAATAATTTAATAAAAAAAATCCTTTATTGGAAACAGAAAAGGGGTGCTCTAATTCTTGCCCATAATTATCAAATTCCCGAAATCCAGGATCTGGCTGACTTTGTCGGAGACTCACTGGAGCTTTCCTATAAAGGTACTGGCACTTCTTCCAACTTGATTGTTTTTTGCGGAGTCCATTTTATGGCCGAATCTGCCGCCATACTTTCTCCCGGGAAAAAAGTGTTGCTACCAGATATGAATGCCGGCTGCAGTTTGGCGGCTACTATCGATGCTGCAACTTTAAGAAAGTGGAAAAAGCGCTATCCCAAAGCAGTGGTGGTATCCTATGTCAATACCAGCGCCGAGGTCAAAGCTGAAAGTGATTATTGTTGCACCTCCACCAATGCTGTGGCAATTGTCAACTCTATCCCGGCCGATCGTCAAATCCTTTTTATTCCCGATATGTTTCTGGGCGATTATGTGGCTCATTCCACCGGCAGAAAGAATATGATTATTTACCCAGGCGAATGTCACGTCCATGCGAAAGTGCGGTTAGAAGATATTAAAAAGAAAATCTCCCGGCATCCCAAAGCTGAATTCCTGATCCATCCCGAATGCGGCTGCGTTACTTCCTGCATGCATTATATGGCTTCCGGCAGTCTTTCATCTTCCAGAACTCATATTCTTTCTACCGGCGGCATGATCAAATACTGCCAAACTTCTCCAAGCCGGGAATTTGTCGTGGCTACTGAAACAGGCATTCTTCACAGGCTAAACATAGAAAACCAGCAAAAATCTTTTATCCCTGTGCGGAATGACCTGATTTGCCGGTATATGAAAATGATAACTCTGGAAAAACTGCTATATTCTTTGCAGAATCTTGTCTATGAAGTAAAGGTGCCAGTAGATATTGCCAAACGTGCCAGAATTCCAATTGAGAGAATGTTAAAGTTGTCAAATCAAAATTCAAAATACTAAATTTAAAAACTGAATATCATAACCTTCTTTAGATGATAGAAGATAGAATATAGAGGGTAGTAGTAGAAAGTAGAAGATAGAAGATAGATTAATTATTATTTTCCATTCTCTATCCTCCATCTTCAACCACTATCTTCCACTCTCTATCTTCTATCGTCTTATTTAAGGTTTCGTGCTTCGAATTTATGTCTAAATATTCTCTTATCCAAAAATATTTTCAAAAGGCCAACCAACTTACTATTTCCAATAAAAAATACTGCGACGTAATTACTTCCCTATTTAAATGGATGACTACAAACGATAAAGTAAAAGCTGATATCACTTCCGGCTTGCTTACTCTCCGGGCAAATAATACTGCCAGGATTGTTAGCCACCAGCAAGCCGTTATTGCCGGTGTTGAGGAAATTAGCTTTCTTGCCTCCACCTTCACCAATTTATCATTTAAACCATTGGTGAAAGACGGTGAAAAAGTCAAAAATGGGCAAACAATTGCAGCAATTTCAGGAAAAAGCTATGAAATACTAGCTTACGAACGGACTATTCTCAATATTCTCCAGCGGATGTCAGGGATCGCCACCGAAACTAATTTCTTATCAAAAAGCCTTAAAACCACCCCAGGGGTGTGCCGCAGGCGCATCACCACCCCTGGGGTGAATAAACCAGAATTTCCTCATCCTTTTATTGCCGCTACCCGCAAAACACCATGGATGACTGTTGATAAAAAGGCTGTAGCTGTTGCTGGAGGACTGACTCATAGGCTGGATCTGGCTGACGGAATTTTAATCAAAGACAATCATCTGGCAGCTCTAAAGAAATACTATCATCTAAAAACCAACGAACAGGCCATAAAAAAGGCTCTAGAGATAATAACACCTGCCAGGTGGCCAGTATCTAGGGACTCCTGGCAGGTGGAGGAATCAAAACCACTTATCGAAATTGAAGTTGAATCAGAAAGTCAAGCTGATTTAGTCATTAAAACTTTCCAGCAGTTGCCAACCTTAAACCATTCTCACTATTTGGCCATATTGCTTGACAACTTTAGCCCTTCCCAGGCAAAATCACTCCTAAACAACTTAAGAAACTTATATGACTTATCCGGGATAATCTTTGAAGCCTCCGGAGGAATCAACGAAAGAAACATTCTGGAATTTGCCCAAACCGGAGTAGATATCATCTCTTTAGGCTCTCTCACCCACTCTACTAAAGCTACCAATTTTTCTTTAGAAATCTCATAAACATTCGAAAGATCCACACCTGCTAAATCTAATTATAAACACAAAGTTATGCTATAGCTAAACTTTGTGTTTATAATATAAAACCCTTTAGAGAATTTCTACAAAAGCCAACTCTTTTTTTCTGAAAGAAAACATCTCTGCCGGTCTGGCACGCCCGAGTATTTTTTTGTGACCGGTTGATTTAAGAATATTGAGGGAAAGTATCTTTTTTCGAAAATTCCTTTTATCCAGCACTTTACCCAAAACAGCCTCATAAGTAGTCTGGAGCTGACTGAAGACAAACTCATCCGGCAAAAGACTGTAGACTGCATTGGTATATTCTACTTTCCAGCGCAGACGCTTTATAGCATACTGAATAATCCGGTAATCGGTAATGTCTTTTGTTACAGTCTTTGCTTCCACCCAGCTGTCTAAACTTTCGGCAGGAATAATATAGTATGGCAACAGAAGATAATATGTAACGGCTATCTTGTGTTTACTGCCTTCTAGAGTGGAAAAAGTATAAAGCTGTTCTACATAACAATCTTTTAGATATAAGCCGGTTTTTTGTCTAAAAATCCTTTTGCCGGTAGAATCCAATGATTCTCCCCTGTCGGGTATTCCAGTCGGCAGAACCGGTTTGGTCAGAAAAATTTTGAGTTTACCATTAATAACGCTGAAAATAACCAGTTTGACTGCTAAATTTGTCTTTGCCATATGTTTTCAATATTTCATAATAATCTAACTCATTAATTTTAACTGCGGGTGACGCGAGTGAGGGCTTCCCAAACGGAGCTTCACTGGTCTTGAGCCCCGACGTCACGTCGGGGCGATTTTGAAGCGGAGTTTGGGATCCACGAACGGCAGGACCCGCAAATTCAAATAATTCAAAGAAACGATTCAATTCTATCTATTTTTCTTCCTCAAAAATTTGCGCTTCAAAGACGAAAATTGTAGTATCCGGATCTTTGTAGCAATCAGATGGCAAGCCGGCTTTCTGCGAGCAAAGTTGGCCTAAAAACTCTTCTTTGCTCCAGCCGCTATCTGTGGCTACTTGGGGTAAAAAGGTGCCGGCACGATCCCCCTTTTGGATTACTACTCCGTGTTTTCCCAGCTGGACTTCCTTCCAGTTGGCAATTCTCCTTTTCGGAGTCATTATTGAAATTTCGATATTAATCCGTGATAATTCATCTTGCTGCACCGGCACAAAACGCATATCTTTAGAAGCTGCGGCAATAGTCATCTCTTGGATTACTTGATAAAGCGGTTTGTCCGACTCAAATTCACCGATGCAACCTCGCAGCTGTCCGTTATTTCTTAGAGTAACGAATGCTCCCAACTTTTGGGAAAGAATCTCTATTTTAGAGCTAACCGGGGGAACCTTTCCGTTATTGATATATTCGTTTAGTGTAGTTCTGGCTATTTTTATTGCCTCTTTTTGAACCTGATCATCAAGTTGATGCCGAGTCGATTCTGCCTGCTTACCCCATATCCCTACGGCAGCATAACCTACTACCCTGCTTTTGTCTGCCGCAACATCCCCTGAATTTTCGTATCTGATTTTTTGAAAGTCCTTAAGCTGAAGATAGTCTGCTACCTTTAGCGCTACTCTTATCGCTTGATATCCGCAGGCTGCGGTAACTAGATTTGAGTAATTTTTTGATTCAATATCTTTAATTGTTCGCTCAAAATTGTCCTTTTTACCAGAGATAATTGCCTCAATTGTTTGTTTATCAACTCGATTAGCCGTCTCCCAGGAAGGATAATGAGAAAGATCACTACTAACCACCAATAATGTCTGATCATCAAGATTCTGGCTTATCTTCTTGGCTAAATAATCGATAGTTTCATCGGATGGTTGGCTGACTAAAATAGGGACGATCTTAAATCCCGAAAATACTTCCTGTAGGAAAATTAATTCAATTTCCAATGAGTGTTCATCCCTATGAGGACTTGAGTCAACCTTTATCTTTTCCTCTTGACTAACTAATACTTTTACCAGATCCTTATCAATATCTACTTTCCCCAAAGGCGTTTCCCAGGCATCACTATCATCCAATGCGGCATAATCAAGGTAGGCCTGATGACTGGCTCCCAAAATAATTATCCTTTTGTAGTCTTTGCCTTCTGCCTGTTTAAATCCCCAGGCAGCTACTTCTCCTGAATAATCTATACCTGCATGAGGGACGATGAGTATTTTCAATTGTCCGCTGGTGGTGATTGGTTTGGCTTGGCTCAAAAAATTCTCAAGTTTTGCCTTTAATACTTTTGTATCGGCTGGATAGAAACTTCCGGCAACAGCGGCTTGTCTTATAGATTCTTGTTTTGGCAAAGAAGATATTGGCGTCATAGGTTTTTTATTTATTTTTATTAATAATAAGATAAATATTAAAACTCCAAACGCAACCAGGAAAAACAACAGTTTTTTTCGCTTAACCATACCAATCTTTGCTTATTTATTTTAACATTAGATAGCTAGATTTTAAATCAGTGGAATTTCTTCTATTTAAATTGAAGTATAATTATAATTTGAAAACTATGAAACACTTTACAAATGAACTTTTTCTTAATATTGCAGGATATAATGTATGTATCAATTTTCATAAAACTGAATGGGGTTTTGTAAGAAACTTCTTTTATAAACAATTATCAAAATATCTTGCTAATTTCTTGATACCTTCTCGTCCAAATAGAATAGATTATTATCTGGATTTTGTCTGGGAAAAAGGAATCAAAACTTTATATTTCAATAAGGAGAAAATTTGTTATTTAAACTTTTTTAAAAAAAAGAACAAAAACAAAATTGTTAGTTATTACCGAATAAGTATTTACGAGTTTCAAAGATTATTATATTTAGTGTTATTTGATCTTACCAAATATAATACAAAAGGAATGCTTGTACATGCGTCCTCGGTAATAAAAAACGGCCACGCGTATTTATTTTTAGGAAAATCTGGGACAGGGAAAACGACAATAATTAGGCTACTTAAAAACAAATATGAAGCAATCAGTGATGACGTTATTATTCTTAAGAAAGGAAATGGGATGTTATATGCTTACCAAACGCCATTTTTTGAGAAAAGTCGTTGGATTAACAAAAACAGACAAAAATATCAGGTTGGTAAGATAATTTTCATAAAACAATCTAATACATACCAAGTTTTTAAAATAAAAAAAACAGAGATAGTTCTGGAACTATTTTCGCAACAGATTAATATATTTAATGGATATGAACATAAAATAAGACAACAATTATTGGAATTTATTAAGTTATGTAATAACTTTTACCTACTTAATTTTGGAAAAGATAAAGAAAAACTTGAGGAGTTGATAAGAAATATTTAAGTAATTTACCACCAGCAGAAAGGATCGGGAGTAATACAACCTCCACACGGGCCACCTGAACCACAACTTGCCTCAAAATCTTGAGCAAGATATACCTTGCCCAAATTATCAAATGAATCGTAAAACCGATCCATACTAGTATACAAAGAAACTTTGAATTTCTCTTCTAAAATTTTCGGTTTCTGATACTTCCTCATAATATTATTTAAACTTTATAGATTTTAAGTTCTAAAAGACTTTTTTCTTTTTCCTTTTCTAATAGATCTCTACTTTCTTTAATAATTATTCGATCACCTTTTTTAAGAGACTCAATTGAAATTGTATTTGATTCTTTATCAAGAATCTGTAATTTGTCATTTACTATATTATTTGGATAGTAGAACTCATTGCTTTCATTGTCACTAGTTATCACAATCCTCAATTTGTAACTTGTCTGATATTTTGGATGCCATCCTCCTTTTGTATCTATTTCAGTTATTATCCCTTCATATTGGTTATTTAATATAGAAGATGAAAGTATATTTTTCTTAAGATATAATAGATTGAAAAGTTTCTGAGCGGCTAAGGCTGGATTCGGATTCGAAAAAGCTGGATGGACAGCAACTGTATTTACCTGTGTCAACTGATCCTGATTAGTTTTATTCTCTTGGGCTAAATTACCAGTTTTGCTTGTAGATAAAAAGTTGAGGTAGAGGTAGGCGCCGGCTTCAAGTAGGGTTAAAGATATTAAAACAATAGTAATAATAGTTAATATTTTTTTCATCTTAACATAGTATAGCACTTATTAAGAAAATATAAATATCTACTAACCTATTAATATTATATAGCTGATTTATCCTACAGCAAAAACATAGAGCACCGACTCATGAAGGCCATCTATATGTAAGAGATTATTCAAAGAATCATCAACAAAACCTCCTACCGCGCAACAGTTAAGATTCAAAGCTGAGGATAATAAATAGATATTTTGACCAACATGACCTGCTTCGATTAAGATGTATCTATATCCTCTATCTCCGTACTTCATCAGATTTCTTTGAAAAACAGCAGTGATTATTATTAAGACAGAGCATTTGTTGAATGCTTTCTGTAAAAGATATTTGTTAAAATCAAATTTTTCCATTCTTAATAAAACTTCAAGAGAATGATTTTTAACATAATAATGGTAGAGACCTGAAGGAAGGTTGGAGCGCAGAGAAATAATATATAACTCAAGAGGGTATCTTGCTCCAGCTGAAGGATAGAAACGATAAGGCTCGTTAAAGTGTTTATTCTTATTTATTCCTGATGAGTAATATAGTAAAGTGCCGATCTGTGAAAGAGACAATCTTTTGGTAAAAATTCTTGACGATTTTCTTTGTATCAAGGCGTCTTTCAATTTTATCGTATTTATATTGTCTAAAGTAGGTAAAGTGACCTCGTCTAATCTTGAATAAGCTTTGAAATAAAGAGTTTTCCATTCTCTTGGCCATTTGGGCGGATTCAAGGTGTCTTGGGTGTATTTATTAATCTTAGTTTTTTGATGGAATATTTCCGAAAGAGTATCTGGTTGGTTTAGTAATTTTTTTAAGTTAGTAGTTAATTTCATAAAAAGCAATGTGGCACGTTATTGATACGATAATCATTAACATTAAAATACTTTGCGGTCTGATTTAATCTTTCTTTTTTAATGAGCTCCATTCGCTCATCTAAATAAAGAGGTTGTAAACCTGGAATTATGGTTTGATAAACTCTGCAGTTTATTTTTTTAAAAATATCAAGAGTTAAATCTACATAGTATACCTGATAACCTCTCCTATTGATTCTATCTACAAGACAATTTAACTGTTCTTTTGGGGTTTTCAACCCCAAGTCACGTAACACAGCATAGTTATCTGTCTTCAATAAAAAGTCTAGCTTACCGAGCATTTTTTTGTTGCTCCAATAAAGCGCTCTATCTCTCGGTGTCCTTATGGCAGACGGCTTAATCTGAAAAACTAATTTTCTTTTTTTATGCATCCAGCTTCTCGTCCATATTCTTCCAACCAGTGCTTCACAAATACTTCCCAAGATCGCATCCTTCACTATAAGGCTTGTTTTAGCGCCGATTGATATAACTGGTCCTACTTCTGTTTTATCAGTTATTATCGCTAAATAGGTCGGGACTACGAGATCGCTTGTAATATCAAATAAGTGCAGCATTAATTTGTATCTCTTAAAGTCATCTTTAAGTTTCTTAACAATTGGAGATTTTAGAATGTCAAGATTAATTTTAGGAGCAGATCGTTTTATAAGATAACAAGTCATAAAAGCATCTCGCTCAATTACCTCACAGATACCTCTTGCTAAAACATTATAATGATCAAATCCTGCTGCTGCGCCAGTGCTGATTGGTATAGATAACATTTTTTCTTTGTAATTAAAAGTATTATGATAATTAAGATAAGCTAGTTGTGCTGGTATATAGCATGATTCTTTTTTAGTTAAATTGAAACCTTTTATCCATCCAAATTTAGCATCATTTATTGAACTTTCAGTAATATAAGTTCTTAAGTCAAGCGAGTTTTCTTTTAGATTATTTTTACTTGAAAATATTATCTTTTTCTTATCGAAACAATATAGATTTATACGTTCGACTGATTCTACAAGGCATTTTAAAAGCGCATCATACTTTGAGATTAGAGATGATCCGCCGGAATGAATTGATCCGCTTCTGAGTGCAGTTTCACCGTCTGTAAATTTTACGGGAAAGTTAAAAAAACCACGATATTGATAAATCGGTGGTTCGTCATAAAAAGTCTTTACCCTCTCTAATTGTTTTATGAGATTATTTATTTCTAAAGGTTGAAGAATCTTCTTGATAATATTAGAATTTCTGCTCATTTCAGACAATTATCATTATAGCCAAAAGAAACTATATTTAATAGGTTAAATAAAATCTTAATGAGAAATATACTCTTTCTACCACCAGAGGATCTTTGATTTAGGATTGGACTTGGACAGCTTTGATGTGCAGATATAAAATGAGTGAATAGAACTATTAATTGTCATCTCCGATGTGTCCGAATGGATTCATTCTGAAGGTTAATCCTGAAGGATCCATCGAACGGCAGAGAAATTTGTAATTACCTTCACCTCGGAGGAGTCCCCGCTCCGCGGGGCCACCATCCGAGGTGGTTATAAGGCTTTACTTAACAAAAAGTGCAAAACTTTACTCAGAAGATGAGAAACTATTCTAAATTCTGCTGGCCGATCTTTTTTTTCCTCCTGGGAGCAATTTCTCTTCTGGCACAAGCTGCGCTTTTAAGAGAAGTTTCTTCCCTGTTTTACGGCAACGAGATGTTTTACGGTCTGGGATTAGGGCTCTGGCTCTTGTTTACAGGAGCAGGAAGTCTTTTTTCTTTTAGATTCAAGTTAATAAAACAACCACTAATCTTATGGGCTTCTTTAATTATTCTGGCAGTTTTGATGCCTGTGGCAATAATTCTTCTGCGCTGGATTGTAACTATGCTTATTCCGGTCGGACAATTGCCTGACCTTTGGTTTAGTCTGGTGTTCTGTGGATTGGTCTTTTTTATTTTCTGTTTTCCTTTGGGAATGGAATTTACCCTGGCAACAGTTATCTGGTCAAAGAGCAAAAGAAAGAAAACCACAAATCTTGGCTATTTCTGGGAAACAGCAGGTTTTACCACTGCCGGATTGCTTTTTAGCTTTATACTTTCTTCCACCAGTTTTCCTTTACCATCACAACTTGACAAGACAAGTCTTTCATGGAGATATCCCCATTTGGTCCAGGCAACCAATTCAAGATTAAACCAGCTGGTTGTTACCCGTGACAATCAGCAATATAATTTTTTTGTCGCTGGCCAGTTAGCTTTTTCCAGTCAGGACAAATTTGCCGACCGACAACTAATTAGTCTGATTGCTCCGTTCACTCAAGGCAAAAGCAGCTTTTTAGTCTTGGGCAATCCCACATTAGCCTCTGAAATAAAGAATAATCTTGCACCTAATAGCCTTGATTTTTTGGAGATAGACGACAAGCTTTTGGAGTTTGAAAAAGAACTGTTAATAACTGGAGTCAATCCTCTTTTGGCTGACCCAAGAAGATTCTTGGCCCAATCCAAAAATCAATATGATCTGATTTTTGTCTCTTTGGGAAATCCGCAGACGCTTTTATCAAACCGATATTATACTTATGAATTCTTTTTACAGATAAAAAGAGCTTTGACTTCCAATGGAATTTTTGTCCTGACTTTTTATATTCCTACTGATTATCAAAGCCAGGAAGCAATCAGGTTTGCTGCTTCAATCTATCAGTCTTTAAAAGCTGTCTTCCCATCTTTGGAACTGTTTACACCCGAGGATCAATTAATCTTCGCCACTAGCCAAAATAGGCTCATGATCAATAAAAATAACATCGATCCTTTTCGGCAGGACTACTTTTTCTATCAAATGGATAATCCAAAACGAAGACAGATTCTCTCTAACTTATCCGCCGCCAATGTTAAACTCAATCTGGATAGTGACCCTATCGCCTTTTTTTATCAACAGCTTTTCTGGCAGACGATGTTTAACTTTAAACTCCCTGGATTGCTGGTTAAAAGTGTAAATATTCTTCCTCTATTTATATTAATTATCCTTTTAATTTCTTTTTTCAAATTAAAAAAACAGCAATCTTTTGGCCCATTAATGGCTATTTCCAGTTTTATCTTAATGAGTTTGGAAGTAATAATTATCTTCATGTTTCAAGCTAAGATTGGCTATCTTTACAGCCAAATTAGTTTAATTTTTGCTGCTGTTATGTCTGGAATGGCGATTGGAGTTATAGCTATAAGAAATTTCAAAGACTGTCAATGGGCATTTAAAATAAGCTTTCTGGGATACCTGATAATAATATCTTTATTTCTTTGTATCGGCAGTGCCCCCATCACCATGCTTCCTATCTTTTGGTTGGGAATCGCTTTTGTGTCCGGCTTGTCGGGAGGAATGTCCTTTGCCTCACTTACTAACCTTTATTTGAAAAATAGAAAGCATCCCGGATATATCTATGCTTTTGACCTGTTTGGGGGTTCCCTTGGAGCTATCTTGACAAGCGGCATCCTTCTTCCATTTTTTGGCTTAAAAGGACTGACTTTAGGACTTCTGGCAGTTGTATTGGTAGGACTCATTGCAAAACTATCATAAATAACATAAAGAATGGGTGACGCGAGCCAAGTGCTCTATTGGCACGCACCGCTTGCCGGGAGTACCAATAGAGTGGCGAGCCGGCAGGACCCTCTGAGAAAGAGGTTTTATAACAGATTCTAGGACTTACCTCCAGACGCCGGGGATAGTTTCAGGGCAGTTTGAGGTCTTCCCTTCTCCATCCAATAAATTTTCCTTGATAAAATACCCTTGTCTGATAATTACCGGTTTGTTATCGCCAGGACAGTAAGTTGTACTCCCCTCCTCGTCTTCAATATTACCGGTGTAAACATATTTTAAACCTACTTCCTGGCAAGTCATGCGCGCTTTTTTAAGTGTATCCTCACTAGTTGGGGGAAGATTTAAAAGTTTATATTTGGGATAGAATCGGGTAAAGTGCAAAGGAACATCCACTCCTATATTTTCTTTTATCCAACCGCACATTTGTTTTATCTCCTCCAGGTTATCTGTGTAACCGGGGACAACCAGATGAACCAACTCCAACCACTTTCCGGACTGGTGGACAGTCGTTATGCTCTCCAACACCGGTTCCAGCTTGCCTCTTATAAGCTGGGCATAGACTTCACTATTAAAAGACTTAAAATCAATTTTTACTCCGTCCAAATATGGAAGTAGATTTTTCAACGGCTCCGGGTTGATGTAACCGCTGGAGATCATCACTGTCTTTAGCCCTTTTTGCTTGGCCAATTTGGCAATATCCAGCATATATTCATACCAGACAGTCGGCTCATTATAGGTAAATGCAATCACGCTGGAGGCAGATTTAACTGCTTCATTAACTACTTGTTCGGCAGTCTTGTAAGTATATTTCAATTCTTCAGGCTTACGCTGGGAAATATCCCAGTTCTGACAATATTTGCACTCCAGATTACAACCGGCAGTAGCCAAAGAATAGGCGCGCGCTCCCGGTAAGAAATGATACAGAGGCTTTTTTTCAATCGGATCAACATTGGAAGTTACCGGTTTGCCGTAAACCAGGCTATAGAGCTTACCAGCGATGTTTTCTCTGACTTTACATAGTCCCCGTTGACCTTCTTCTAAAACGCAATGGTTGGGACAAAGATCACAAGCCACTTTACCACTTTCTAACTGGTGATAATAACTGGCCTCATGAAGGGTAGACAGATCTGGAGTTTTTCCTCTATTTATCCCTTTATTGATAATGAGGGCAGAAATCAGAACTCCGGTAAAAATAATAAGCCAAGGAAGCAGATTTTTTCTCATCTTTCGTAAGTTAATTTCTCTAAATACCGAATTAGTCTCTCTTTTAGATTGTCGATAATTCTCCGTTGAGGCTGGGGCAAGAATTGGCTTAAGTCACGCTCTAAATCTCTTGTAGGAATACTTTTTACTTTTTTTTCCAGTTCTTGTATAGAAAATCCTTTTTTTACCCGGCGCAGTTTTTTGCAAACCAAATCAATATTTACAAAAGTTCCCTTTTCCAATAAAAACCAGAGATCGAAAATGTCTCTTCCTTTTGCCCTGGTTAAGAAGGCTCTTATCTTTTCTGCCAGAATTTCCTCGGCTGACAAATGAAGTATAACAGGAAAAAGTACAAGCGGAAATCTTGTAACTAAAGGTGCAGAAAGAGGTCTTTGGACTGGCTTTTCTCCTTGTAAAAAGTCAAGCCGGATAACAAAAGGATATTTAAAATCAGGATGAAAGTATTTAATTCTCAACCTTATTGACCTTTTAGCCTGATATAAAGACAGAGTCTTAAAATTCGGCAGCTCTTTGGCAATTTCCTTCTCGGATAACTTAACTAGTTTTTTTATTTCTCTCCGGTGATACTCAGTGGAGAAATCTAAATCCTCGGAAAATCTTGGAGAACCAAGCAAAAGATGGATTGCCGTACCACCCTTAAAATAGACCTTATCCGCCCCCGGCTGTTGGTAAAGATAATTTAAAAACACTAGCTGCAGATACTGGCGGAACACAGTAAACTGGTCGATTTGATAGAAAGAGGCCAAGTCCTCAATTTGTTGGCGAGTAATCATATTTTTTGTTTTTTGACAAAATTTAAGAAATGCTGGTTGGCGATTTTGCCAAGATATTCCCTAAGTCTTTTTTTATCAATAATGGAAAGGTCAACTTCGTCCAAGTTAGGATGACGTAAGCCCTTAAAGCTAAGGTATAAAAAGTCAATCAGTGCCTTCTCTTTATCGGCGATTAAGAACTCCTCCTTCTTTTCAAAACCCCAAAACAGATTCCTGCTTATCTGGCTGTACTGATATTCTTGCTCTTCGATAATAATGGTTCTAGGTTTTTTAGTAGTCATGGAAAAAATCTTATAGGGAAAACCGGTAGTTATTCCATAGAAAGACAGGGCAGACTCCAAGGAAATATAGGAAGGCCGATAAAGGAAATTGGCCGTCAAATATTCATTTGGCTTCTTAAAAAGAAAAATATACTTGCCTTTGGTTAATCTTTTGACAATCCCTGCCTTCTCCAGCCTTTGAGCTTTTTTATAAACTGTGGTTTGATTATTTAGGCCAAAAAGTCGGGCAAAATCGGCTAAGGTAAAAAGCGAGATTCCCATTTTTTGCATCTTCTTAATGATTTCCGTGCTGCTTAACCTTTCCATAATTAGGACAATTTTATACCAATTCTCAGAACGTGTCAAATTTTGAATGTATCTTTCTTGACAATCATTTACTTCTTTGTTTAACTATAATTAGTGAGAAAGCTAATCTGCCTGGTATTGAGTCTCTCTATTGTTATCCCACCATTGATGGTTCCTGCCTCTATCTTTGCCCAGACTCAAGCAGACAGTAAAGCCCAAAGACTGGAGGAATCAGCAAGACCACAAGGCAAGGTGAAAGGATTAACTTCATCATCAGTCTTCTCCTATGACTCCTCCGGTAATCTTATTAATGATGGTAGTAGAGTAATTACCTGGGATGTGGAAGGGAAACCGGTCAAGGTAACTACAGATAATCTTGAAGTACTATTCATCTATGACAGCAATGGAGGTAGAATTGCCAAGATAGTCAAAGACAAGACAACAGGTAACCTTAAACTGGCTACCATCTACCTTGGAGGTAACTTAGAAAAAGAGATCAACTACTTGCCCGCCATAGCTTCAGCGAAGGAGGGCCAACAGCTAACAGCTAACAGCCAACCGCTAATTACTACCACCAGATACTACTTTGCCAATGGTAAAAGAATAGCCCAGAGGAAAACAGTCCAGAATCAAGAATCAAGAATCATGAATCAAGAACTAACTTTCATTCATAAAGATCATC
>Ga0194125_10008793_pt1 | contig 14171 bp, 10 predicted proteins | sample TA2KigC250mmetaG_FD_148626 | JGI IMG/M metagenome (GOLD analysis project Ga0194125, IMG submission 148626) | Freshwater microbial communities from Lake Tanganyika, Tanzania - TA2015034 Kigoma Deep Cast 250m | ecosystem: Environmental > Aquatic > Freshwater > Lake | place: Tanzania: Lake... | reverse complement strand
CCGGAGGTAAACCGGCGCGCCGTCGTCCCGGGGAAGGCCGGCGAGTCGAGCGCCCTGCATCACCGGTCCCGCGCCTGACGCGCTTCCTCCGGCGTTCATGATCTGGAAGTACCGGCTGCCGATGCCGGCCGTCGCCCCGGCCGAATCGATGACGCTCCAGGCGATCGAGTGAAGGCCGTCGGCGAATCGCGTCGTGTCGAGTTTATAGAATCCGACCCCCGTCGTGCTGTTCGCGTATCCGGGAAACAGCGTCGCGATATCCTGCCGGTAATGCCCATAGTCCGGATTCCCCAGGGGCACACCGTCGAGCCAAACGCGGATCGTCGACCCGTCCCGGGGGATGGACTTCGGCGGAGGGGTCAAGGCCCAACCGAAATTGTAGTAGGGATTCCCGAAAGCCGTCCCTCCTTGGGCCGGCGTATCGATCGCCCCGAAGGGCTCGACCGCGTTGGCGTTGTCGCAGAAGACCGCCTTGGATCCGAGGGCGGTCGTCCGGCCCTCGAAGTCCTGGGCCACGGCCCACAGGGTCACGGAGCCGTTTCCGCCGCCGGGAAGAAAATTCGTCAGAAGCATGTATCCCCACCCCGCTCGACGGTTCAGAGGATGGCCGGGATAGGCCGCGGCGACGTCGGGGCGGGCGCCTTCGACCATGACCGCGTCCCCGACGAAGATCGCGGCCCCGGCCGGCTCCCCGGCGACGGGATCGCGGTAGATCTTCACCGAACGGACGCCGATGTCGTCCAGGGCCCAGCCCGTCACCGGGACGCTGCTCCGGACGGTCGCCCCTCCGGTCGGCGTCTCGAAAGCCCCGAACGGGGCCGAGGACGCCCCGGCCGGATAAACGGTCAGGCTGACGGTGATCGTTTTCGGGGGGAATTCCGCGGCGTTAGGGTCGGCGACCGTAATGACCCCCGTGTAAGCGCCGGGCCCCAAGCCCGAGGGATCGACGGTGACCGAAATCTGGCCGCTTCCCGAACCGCTCGCCGGAGCCGCCGTTATCCAGGTCCGGTTGTCCGCGACCGTCCAGTTTCGGGGCGGGGGCCCGGAATGGACGACCGACACAATCTGGGCCGGCCCGGCCGTCCCGCCCTGGACGGCCCCGAAGAACAGCCGGCTCGCTCCGAGGCTGATGGAGGGGTTGGGCGGAGCGAAGGTTTGGGCCCAACCGAAAATTTCCCCGTCCGGCTGCCCATACCACGTGTCCCAAACCCAATACAGGATCGATCCGTCGGCCGAGGCGGCCATATCGACATAGGTGCAGCCGCCCGAGGAGGGCACGGAGGCCGCGCCCTTCCACAGGCCGTCGGCGCCGCGGATGTTGTAATCGACCGAGGTCCCGCCGCCGTATCCCCCGTTCTGCCAAACGACATAGAGTGAGCCGTGGCTCTCGGCCATGAACGGAAAATGATAGAAGCCCCAAGGGGAGATGTCCACGGCGGCGGTGAACCCGCCGCCCGATTTCCGGGAATACTGAATGACCCGGTCCATCTCGTCCGGCGTCATCCAGATGATGTGGGCGATGTCGGACGCGTCGAGCTTCAGGGCGGGATGCATCTGGTCCATTCCCCCGGCGGGAGCGACCGGCATCGATCCCGACCAGTCGGCGTTGTAAGCCCGGGACCTCTGGGCATAGCCGATCTGATAGAAGTCCTCCGGGCCGCCGGGTCTCTCCGAAAAACAGGCCCCGACCACGGACGTTCCGACGTCGATGTCGGGCATTTTCGTCCGGCTGGACCAGTTTCCGATGAACCGGCTCTCCTCCCAAACCCCGCCGACCCGGGCCCTGGAGAAGAGGCGGCCTTCGTAGTTCCAATGGATCGTGAAAATATCTCCGTCGGGAGTCACGGCGATCCGGGGGGCGTCATAAACCTTTCCGGATTCGACGAGGAAGGGAATGCCCCAGGCCGAGCCGTCCTTGATCCGGAGGAGGATCCGGCCGTATTCAACCCAGAGGACGTAAATCCGGTCAGAGCCGTCGACGGCGATCGAGACGCTCTCTTCGGTTTCGCTGTAGGTCGTCCCCGAAGCGCTGATTTTGACCGGGATTCCGAGCCGCAGGGCGCCGGCGTCGCCCATGGCATAATAGACGTCGCCGCAGGGGCGGCCCAGAAAGTTCGTCCCCGTCAGCTCGACCCAGACGGCATGGGCGTTTCCCCGGGAATCGACCGCAATCTGGGGCGCCCCCGAGGGGACGCCGGGGGAATTGGAAACGTTGAGGGGCTGAGCGAACGCGGCGCCGGCCGCGAGGCTCAGCCCGGCGGCGAGGCCGAGGGCGGATCGACGAAGGTCCATGGCGAACTCCCGGCCCATCGTAGCCCGAGGGGAGGGCTTTGGGCATGACTTCCGGAGGTGAAAAGGGGGAGTGAATTTCGGGGGGGAACGATTAGCCGCCCGCGGTGACATCCGGGCCGCCTATCGGGCCGCCGAAAAAACTGGTAGCGCTACGGGGATTCGAACCCCGGTTTGATGGCTGAGAACCACCCGTCCTGGGCCTCTAGACGATAGCGCCTCAAGGAGCGAAAAAGATACCAGAGCCCCGCCGGGCTGTCAACGCGGATGCCCGAAGCGCGGCCGAGAGCCGCCGATCGGTCGAGGCTAAGCGCCGGATTTCCGGGCGATGAAGATCGGGCACTGGGCGTGCCGGATGACCTTCTCGGCCACCGAGCCGAGAAGGAGCCGGTGCCAGCCCGAGTGGCCCTGATTGGCGATGACGATGAGGTCGGCCTTGGACTCCTCGGCGATCCTGACGATCTCCTTGGCCGCGTGCCCATGGCCCAGCACGGCCGCCGCCTTGACCCCGGCCGGGACCTTCTCCTTGAGGAGGGCGCCGAGCTTCTCCTCGGCCTCCCGGTGGAGAATCCCCTCGAACTCCGGGACGGTGTACTCGGAATTCGGGTCCATGGGCTGCGGCGGCATGAACGGGACGACGTAGAGGACCTCGAGGCCGGCCTGAAACCGCTCCGCGAATGCGACGGCGCATTCGAGACCGAAAACCGAGGGCTCGCTGAAATCGACCGGACAAAGGATTTTTTGAATGTTCATCATGGTCACGTCCTTTCGGGCGCCGCGTCCCCCCGCGGCGGGCCCAAAATATCACACGGGCGGAGGGGCTGTCAATTTGGTACAATCCTCCCTCCGGAGAACGCCGGGCCATGCCCTTCCGAGCCGTCATCTTCGACCTCGACGGGACCCTCCTCGACACGATCGAGGACCTGACCGAGGCCATGAACGCCGCCCTGAGGACGCTCGGCCTTCCCGAGCGGACGATCGCCGAGTGCAAGACATTCGTCGGAGACGGCGTGGCGACTTTCGTCAAGCGGGTCCTTCCGCTCCGGGCCGGGGACGATCCCTCCCTGGCCCGGCGCCTTCTCGGCCTCATGCGGGCCGAATACGCCGTCCGCTTGGCGGTCAAGACCAGACCCTATCCCGGCATCCCCGAAATCCTCGAGGCCCTCGGCGAACGGCGAATTCCCGCGGCCGTCCTATCGAACAAGCCCCACGATTCGACCCGGGCCGTCGTCCGCCGCTTCTTTCCGCGGCGGAATTTCCGCCTGGTTCTCGGCGCCCGGGAGGGCGTCCCGCCCAAGCCCGACCCGGCCGGGGCTTTCGAGATCGCCCGCCGGCTCGGCCTTCCGCCCGCGGATTTTTTCTATCTCGGAGACACGAACACGGACATGCAGACGGCCGTCGCCGCCGGGATGTTTCCGGCCGGCGCCCTCTGGGGATTCCGGACGTCCGGCGAGCTTCTCGCCAACGGGGCCCGGGCCCTCCTCGAGCGCCCGGCCCAAGTCCTGGATTTCTTCCCGGCTACCTGATGATGACCTCGCCGGCCGTGCCGATGGCCGCGGCCTTCGAAAGCTCGACCTTGTGCTTCAGGGTGAACGTCCCCGTGCTGGTGCGCGAGTAGATGTTCGCGTAGGATTTCTTCCCCGGGCTGTTGCACGACTCGGTGAAGGTGTTCGTCACGTTCAGCTTCTCGGCGCCGTCGACGGTGACGATATCCTTCCGCCGGCCGTTGTCCCCCCCCCCGACCTCGAGGTCGATCTTGAGCTCCAGGCTGACGAGCGTCCCCCCGCCGCTCGTCGTGAGCGTGTAGGTCACCTGGTCCTCCCAATTGTTGTTCTCGTTCGGCTTGGGGTAGTTCCCGGCGTTGACGTTCGGGCTGAGGGTGACTTCTCCCAACGAACCGCTCCAGGTCGAATTGATCGTGAAGGTCCACATCGTCGAGAAACAGGCGCTTGTGAATTTCGTCTCCGATTCTTTCTTCTTGAGGGGCGAATTCTTGTTGATGAACAGGTACCAGACGACGCCGCCCAGGATGGCCAGGCCGAGGAGGGTCCCGAGGAGTCCCCCCAGGAAGCTCCTCCGCCTCGCCGGAACGACCGCCCCGGCGACCGCCCCGCCGCAGCTTTCGCCGTAGTACTTCAGCTTCTTGAGCTCCAGGCCTTCGATCGTCTTCCCCTCTCCGAGGATGGCCTTGGCCCGGCAGTAGTATTTGACCGCCAATTCCTTGAATTTCTGGGCCTCGTAGGTCGCTCCGGCCAGGAGGTAGACCTGGCCCTTGAAAACCTCCCGGCCCTCGACCAGGCCCAAATCGGCGATCAGCTTTTCGAGAATCGTCTGGGCGATGCCGAAGGCGGCGGCGAAATAGGCGATCTTGGCCCGATTGTAGGCCGAGAGATACGGATCGCCGGCCACGACGATGCCGGAGGCAAAAATCGCCGTCACGGCCGCGCAGTTGGCCGGATAATACTTCAGCCTCTTCAATTCCAGGCCTTCGATCGTCTTCCCTTCCCCGAGGATGGATTTGGCCCGGCAGAAATACATGACCGCCAACTCGAAGACTTCGAGCTTCTCATAGGCGGCGCCGGCCAGGAGATAAGCTTGTCCTTTGAAGGTCTCCTGCCCTTCGACGGTTTCAAGCTCTTCCAGGAGAGGTTCGAGCAGCGTCTTCGCCCCTTCATAATTCTGGGCGAAATAGGCTTCCCGGGCGCTCTTGAACTGTCCGGCCATCTGCTCGGAAACGGCCGCGGCCTGCCGGGCATAGAGGATATGGGCTTCGAGAGCAAAGAACGAACAGAGAAACATCGCCAGGATTTTGCAAAGCGTCCATCTCTTGAGTGCGCGCATCCCGTCCTCCTTTCTCCGCCCCTTACCATAGGAAAACGGCCTCGCCTTGTCAAGACAAATGATTTGTGTTAATTCATCCTCGAAAATGTCCAAGGGCAGAGGGCCGCGATCCCGAAAGACGGCCGCCGCGATCGCCGCCGGAGTCGTCCTTTTCGCCGCCGCGGCCGCCGTCCTCCGCGGGGAAGAGCCCCCGCCGCCGGAAAAGCGGTTCGGACCGCTCGAAAAATCGCTTCTCGTTCCCGGCTGGGGACAACTTTCCGAGAAACGCTATTTCGAGGGATTCGCCTTTTTCGGGGCCGAGGTGGCCTGCCTGATCGGATTTTTCCGCAATGACCGCCTCGGCAACGAACGCTACGCCCTCTACAAGGCGGCCGCTTCGGTCGAGGACGCCGTCCGCCGTCGGCGCGAGGTCGAGAGGTTCGACCGGCGGCGGAACGGCTTCCTCCTGGCCGCGGCGGCCGTCTGGGCGGCAAACCTGGTCGATATCGTCCTCATCCTCAAGAGTCGAGGCGGCGGGCGGCCCGCCGCCCTCAAGTTCGGATGCGACGGACCCGATGAAATCCGCATCTCCCTGGCTTGCCGTTTTTAGCCTTCTCGCCGGAGCGGCCTGTCAGGACCGGATCTTCGACAACCCCCTCGACCCTCAGGCCGGAGAAGCCGTCTTCGAGGTCGGCCACACGATTTTCGCCCCGGCCGCCTCGCCCCGGGGCCTGGCCTGGGACGGGTCGATCCTTTGGAGCGTCGACGGCTCGACGGGCGCCCTTGTCGGGCTGAATCCGGCCAACGGGGCCGTCGTCCGGACGCTTCAGGCGCCCGCCGCGGCCGCGGCCGACGCCGCCTACGACGGAGCCGACCTCTGGGTCTGCGGCGAGGCCGACGTCTTCGTCTACAAAATCAACCTCCTCAACGGGGGCATTCAGAAACGGCTGAACATGCAGCGCGGGTCCTTCACGGCCTGCGAGTTCGCCCTCGGCTCGCTCTGGCTCGCCGACGCCCAGGCGAACAAAATCCTCCAAGTCGATCCCGAGACGGGCGAGGTCCGAAGCTCGTTTCCGAACCCCGGAACGCGGGCCGGGGGGTTGGCCTTCGACGGGGCGCGCTTCTGGGTCTCGGATGCCCGGACCCTGGCCATCCACCAGATCGACGCCGCCGGCCGGCCTCTCCGGAAATTTCTCTCCCCCGGCCCCTCGCCCCAAGGCCTGGCCTTCGACGGCCGGTACCTTTGGAACGCGGACGGAAACCAGCGGGTCTACCAATTGAGGTTCCCGTCATGAAACGGCCGGGCCGTCTCGTCTCCGGTCTCCTGGCCGGCCTTCTCGCCGCGCCGGCCGCCGGTTTGACGGGAGAGAAGGACGTCCTCCTGCGGGTCGAGGCCGCGTATCTGGCCTACAGCTACGACCATGGCCGCCTTTTCGGAACGGAGGTCGAGTTCGATCTCGGGCCCTGGCGGATTTCGGCCCGAATCCTGAGAGCCGACTTCCCCTCGCGGACATTCCTCGCCTCGGGGGAGGTCTCCCTGCGCGGGCCGTCCGTGACCGTGAAGGCCGACGAATGCCTCTTCGATGTCGTCCAAGGAACGGGGATCCTTTTCCGCTATGGACAGGAGATCGAAATCTCATCCCTGCCGGGGGCCCCGGCCTTGGAGGCGGACGACATCCGGCGGGCCTGGGAGGCCGTGGAGGCCATCGGCTCGCTCTCCCTGGCGGAGATCCGGGGTTCGCTCATCAGCTTCACGGCCAAGGCCGTCGACGTCCTCCCCGGCTTCGAGGTCGTCGGGTACGATGTCGTCAGCTATTTCGAGGGCGTCGAATCGGTCGGCTTCCGGAAGTTCAAGCTCTCCCTCGGCCAGGGAGAGCGGACGGGCGGATTGGCCCTCGACAAGGTCTGGTTCAACCGGACCCAGGGGCTGTTCGCCAACCTGAGCTACGGCCTCGAGCGGGAAAAGAAAGTCGAAAGCCTGACCGAGCTCCGCTACGAGGAGCACAGCCTCCTGAAAAGCTACCGCGGACGTCCCCGTCAGCTCGACGTCCAGACTTCTAGCGTCTGGACGCTCGGAGCCGGACGGACCGACCTCGGGCTGGCCGGGAACTACAATTCGACCGGACTCTGGAACGCCCGGCTGTTCCTCAACCGCCGCTTCGGGGAAACCTCCGGCCGCCTTCTCTTCGACCTGGCCTTCATCAAGCCGCTCGACCGGCCCGAGGAGGCCTGGCTGGGCGTCCAGACGAACATCGACGGGAAGCGCTGGGGCGTCCTGAATTTTTCCGGAAAGCTCGAAGCCCATAACCAGGCCCTCGCCGGCCTGGCCTATTCCGTCGGCCTCCTCGACCGCCTCCGTCTCTCTCTCTCCTCGGCCTATTCCCGGGTCCGCCTCGGCGGCTTCGGGGGGGTCGCGAAATTATGGACGAGCGACCTCGCCCTGACCTATCTGGCCGACGCCTGGTCGGCCGCGGCCGATTACCACCTCAACCGCGACCTGGCCGGCCGCCAGAGCCTCCACCGGCCGCAGCTCCGCATCGGACTGAATCCCTTCGCCTTCTACGGCGGGCTTCTCACGGCCTCCTTCCGGAACGTCTTCGTCGCCAACGACCTCCGGACGCCGGAGGCGAGGTCGCGATCCTACACCAACAACACGGCGCTTTCGATGACGGCCAGGCCGGTCTATCTCCGGCCCGATTTCAGCCTCCAGGCCGGCCTCGCCCTGGAGCAATTCCTGGAAAAAGAGGGCCGGAATTTCACCTCGGGAGGGGTCATCCTGCGCGGCTTGGCCGAACTCTCGCCGGCCGTCTCCCTCGAGGCCTTCACGAGCCTCCAGTCCCGGCGGCGGACGAAGGGGTGGCTGATCGAAGGGACGACGAGCCGGGACGTGACGGCCATGCTCCGGATCCGGCCCGAGGCAAGGCTCAACGGCTGGCTGACAATCTCCTACGACCCCAAGGCCGGGGAGTGGAAGCCGGCGTATGCCGACCTGGCCGTCGGGCTCGTCCGCAACTGGGAATTCCAGACCCTCCTCAGCCTCGACTTCGAACGGAGGAGATTGGCCAACATCGACCTGTCGTTGGTCCGTCACGCCGGGCGTTTCGACTTGAGGTTCGTCTGGCGGAGCATCTCCCGCCAACTCCTCATCGAACTCATCCCGGCCCTCGGCCGGCCGGGCCCTCCCGAGACGGGTCCCGACCGAAGACGCTGATCAAATTTTCAGGAAGCGCTTGACGTAATCCCGGACCTCGGCGACGCCCGCCGCCCGGCAGACGGCGTAGAAAACGAGGAGACCGGCCGCGCCCGAAAGGATGACGTTCGCGATTTTGACGGGAAGGCCCGTCCCCAGGAGAAGGCTCAGGCCGCGATAGGACCCCCAGGAAGCCGCCCCGCCGGCGAGCGAGCCCAGGGTCAGGAGGCCGGCATAGCGGGCCAGGGGCCGGGAGGAAAAGGGCCCGATTTTCTTCGGAAGCCAGAGACAGAGGAGCCCGATGTTGACGACCGTCGCGACCGAGGCCGAAAGCGGAAAGGCCCGGTAGCCTAGGACATGCATGAGGGCGAGGTTCAGGGCGACGTTCGTCCCGACCGAGGCGAAGCTGGCGACCATCGGCCGACGGGCGTCGCCGTAAGCGTAAAAGACGCCGGCCACGTTCCGGAGGGCCGAGGCGAAGGGGACGCCGATCATGTAGAGGGCGAGCATCGCGGCCGTGGCCGCCGTGTCGGCGGCCGTGAATTTCCCGTGCTCGTAGATGACGCTCGTCAGGGGATGGGCGAGGAAGGCGATGACGGCCGAGGTCGGGACGGTCAGGAAGAGGACCATCTTCAGGGAGTCGAAAAGGGTTGCCCGGAGGTCGTCCGTCCTCCCCTGCTGGATGAATTTGACGAAGGTCGGCAGGGCGACCGTCCCGACGGCCATCCCGAAGAGGCCGAGCGGGGTGAAGAAGATCCGGTAGGCGTAATTCAGCCAGGTGATGCTTTTTTCGGCCAGGAGGGAGATGAGGAGGGTGTTGATGAAGATGTTGAACCGCGAACTCGAAAGCCCGACGGCCACGGGCAGGAAGAGGGCCATCGCCCGCCGGAATTCCGGGTCCCTGAAGCTGAGGAACGGCGTGTAGCGGAAGCCCCGCTTCCGGATGCGGGGCAACTGGCCCAGGAACTGGATGACCCCCCCGGCCGTGACCCCGACGGCCATCCCGAAGATGGGGTCCATCCCCCGGTTACGAAAATGGGCGTAGAGGGCGATGGGGACGGCGATCGAGACGACGTTGAAGAAGGCCGGGGCGACCGAGAGGATGAAATATTCGCCTTCCGTGTTGAGGTAGCTCATCGCCCAGGCGGCCAGGGCGATGAAGAGGAGAAAGGGGAACAGGATCGCCGCCAGCTTGGCCGTCAGGGCCGTTTTTCCGGGAACCCCGCCGAAACCGGGGGCGATGATCTTCGCCAGCCAGGGCGAAAAGAGCATCCCGGCGACCGTGGAAATCCCGACGACGAGGAGAAGCGTGTTCAGGATGTTGGAGGCGAAGCGGTTCATCGCCTCCTTGCTCTTTTCCTTCTGGGCGGTCAGGACGGGAACGAAGGCCGTCGACAAGGCGTTTTCGGCGAACAGGTCTCGGAGAAGGTTGGGAAGGCGGAAAGCCGCGTTGAAGGCGTCGGTGGCCGTGCCCGCACCGAACAGGTAGGCGAAAACCTGCTCGCGGACAAGGCCGAGGATCCGGCTGATGCCCGTTCCGATCGAGAACGAGCGCACGCCTTTGGAGATGTCGGCCATATCGATGTGCCTTCGCCTTCAGCTTAACATACCTTTCCGGGAATCGGGAAATGGGCATCATGAGGCCGCCGTGACGGCATCCCTCAAGGCCAAACTGGGGGAAAGAACTCTTTTGGGACGCCGACGCGTCGAGACTGACGCCGGAACTCGAAATCGAGCGGGCCGTCAATTTCGGGGGCTTCCCCTACCTTGCCGAGGTTCAGGCCAAATACGGGATGGACAAATTCCGCGAAGTCTTGATGAAAAACCGGAACTTGAGCCGCCGCGCCGTGAATTACTGGTGCCTCGTCCTGGGAATCGACCGAGCGGAGACGGCCGTTTTCAAGAATCGCCGGCCGAGCGTCTGGGTTCCGTTCAAATGACGAATTTATAGCCGGAACTATCGGCCTTTCGCGGGAAAAATCCTGATCGATTCGATGGCGTGGTGGCCGACCCTGAGGCGGACGGCGCCGTTTTGAATCGTGAGCGGCCTGCCCTCCTCCTCCTCGATCATGTTGACGAGCTCGGCCCTCGCGGCCGGAACGAACAGCTTCAAGTCGACGTCGGCATCCTTGCCTTCGATGTCGTACAACCGGACGATGACCGAGTCGTCGTCCTCGCATTTCTTGACCGTGCTGAGGAGGACGTTCGGACTCGAAATCGATACAAAGCTCATCTCGGGAGGAAGATCGGCTCGGGCCGTCGCCGCTCCCCGCGGCTCGTCGGGAAGGACGACGGCGATGAGACGGTCGTTCGGCTGGATTCCGGCCTTGTATCCGTTCCGCCAGCCAGGAAGGTGGGACGTCAGAGAGAACCGGTAATGATGGTCCCCCTCTTGGAGATACCAATTTCCCTGGCCGTGGCAGCTCCGCCGTGACGCCAGGAGAATTCCCTGCAACACCGGATAGCTCACTGGGTCCGCCGTCGGGTCCTTATAGTCGTTCACCGCGACATCGGTCGTCAGAGTCACTCCGACCCGGCCGTCGCTCGCGTTCATGAAATTCTGGACTTCGCGCGGCCGGATGTCGCTCATCTCCTCATCGTAGACCAGATTCCCGTAGGCCGGCCCGCCCGTTCCGGCGGCCTCACTCGTCCCGACCTCGACGACGCCCAGCGGGACTTCGTAGGCGATTTTTCCCTCGGGCGCGGCCACGGGAACGGCGATCCGGAATTCTCGATAGGGATTGCCGTCCCAGCCGATGATGTCGACTTCGCAATCGATCCTTTTCGTCGCGTTATAGACGACCAGCTTCTGGCGGATCTTGCAGTTCGGCAGGACGGCCTCGGCGCCGAAAACGGTCTTGACCGGGCCGGTCAAGGCCGGCTCCAATCTCCATTCGGGATGATGGAGGCTCAACTTGTCGAAGTCCTCCATCGTCGGCTGCTGAACGCGCCCGAATTCGCCCGCGCCGTTCCCGACCGACTGCATCGTGAAAATTTCGAAGCCGAGGAATTTCTCGGTATTCAGGATTTCGCGTCCCAGCGTCTTGTCGAAAATGCTTTTCAACCCGCCGGGCGCCAGGATGATTTTGTAGAAGTCGTTCTCGAATTCCTGGAAGGCCGGGCCGAGGGGAGCCGGAGGATTCGGCGCCTCCGGCCTCACGGCGGCTCCGCCTCCTGCCTCCCCGACATAAAACGTCTTATAACCGACCGCCGGGACATTTTTGGCGATGAACTCGACCCTGACCGTCCCATCCGGCTGGCCGGACGACGGCGGAAGAAATTGATAGGGCATCTTTTCGCCCTTCGCGTCGGCGATGATCAGCTCGCCGGTCGGGCGGAGGAGCGTCACGGCGACAGGGTCGGTCCGCGGCCATGACAGGGCGTTGAAAACGGCCACCGCCCTCCCCTGCCCTGGATGAGTCTCGATCCGGGCGGCGATCCGTCCGGCCGCCGCTTCGACGACCGACCTTCCCGCATCTCTTGCGAACTCATATTTCTTCCGGAAGAGACGGTCCGTGACCTGACCCTCTTTTCCGCCCCAACCGTGGTCGGGGTAGACGGCCGAAAGCCAAGCCTCGTTGAGCGCGCGACCGGGATAATTCGCGAAACTTCCGCCGAGGAGGGCATCGATCGTGGCGAATGTCTCGGCCGCCGGGAGCAGCCTTCCCGCTTCCCTTTGAGCGGCGATGGCCCAGTGGTGCGTCGGCCCGTGAATATAAAGCCAGAGGTTCGGCCGCTCGCCCTTCACGGCATCGAACTTGGGCGCGCCGGCCGCCAGCCCCTCGAAAAATGCCCGGGCCGACGAATATCCCATCTTCGAATCCTGTGTCCGGTTCCAAAGTTCGATCAGAGGCCCGAAGTCCGAGGGCTTGGAGAAATCCTCGGAATGGAGGAGAGGGACTTCGGGAGCGATCCCGCGCGAGCGATAAAAGCCCGTCAATTTCGCCATTTTCTCGGCCAACGCCTTGACGCCGTCCTCCGGCTTGCCCCGGAAAAAGACCGAGGAATTGCCGTAATGCCCGGGCGAATACGCCAGCACGGAGGAGCCGTCCGGGCTCCCCCACCGGTAGAATCCTTCGTGATAGCGGCTGATGACCATGTAGGGAATGCCGGCTTTGCTCAGAATCTGCTGCATCTGGAGGGACCGTCCCGGGACGTCGGGGTTGAAATAGACGAGGGCGTCGCACCCCGGGAAATTCTTCTTGAGCCACCGCCGCCCGAAGTACGTCTGCCGGATGAGTTGCTCGCCGGAGAGGAGCGATTCGTAGGGCTGGGTCAGGGTCGCCCCCCATTCGAGCCGTCCCTCCCTCGTGTAGCGGAGGATCTCGGCCTTGCGCCCGGGATGGCGTTCGACGTACTCCATGAGGTTCAGCATGTTCTCCATGACGAAGGAATACCCCGGGTCGCGGGCCATCATCTCCAGGGCCGGGGTGATGCAGCTTTCATCCCGGTACTTCATGCAGGCCTCGGGGCTGTCCATCCAGGCGATGTCCTGGTGGCTCGAGGAGATGATCCGCACCCTTCCTCCGGCGAAAGGCTTGTCCTGGGAGGAGAGAGGGGCCATCAGCGCAGCACCCAGGAGCAGGATGATCCAGGTCGTTTTTGGGGACATGCCTCACCTCTATGCATCGACTTCCGCTCGCGCGATAAGCGAGTCCTATCGGTCGAGAATCGAAAGGTCGGGGGCGAGAAGGGCGGCGATGCGCGGCTCCTTCATGTTCTCGGGCGTGGCCAGGAAGACGCCCGTATTGATGGTCTTTTCGTAAGGCTCGCCGCGGAGATGGGCCACCGCCGCCCGGAGGCTGTCGTATCCCATCCGGAAGGGGTCCTGGAGGACGAGGCCCCGGATCTCTCCTTTCGCGAGCGCCTCGACGAGCTTCTTCGACGAGTCGAAGCCGATGTGGACGACCTTGCCGGCCAGCCCGTGGTCCTGAAGGGCCCGGAGACAGCCGAAGGTCGAGGACTCGTTGGCCGTGAAAATCGCCTCGACGTCGCCGAAGCGGGCCAGGAGGTTCTCGGCCGTCTGGTAGGCCGACTCCGTGGTCACGCCGGCATAGCGGTTTTGCGACAAGACCTGGACGTCCGGAAATTCCGATTTCAGCGCGGCCAGGAATCCCTCCTCCCTGTTCCAGGTCCCGATGACCCCCTCCGAGACGCGGATGAGTATGGCCTTCCCCCTTCCGCCGAGAAGCTCGCCCATGAGCCGGGCCGCCAGGACGCCGCCTTGATAATTGTCCGTGCAGACGAAGGCGATGTGATGGTTGCCGTCGAGGGGCGTGTTGTAGATGACGGTCGGGATGCCCAGCCTCTTGGCCTCGACGACGGGCCGGACGAGGGCCTTGTCGTCCATCGGCGTCAGGACGATGGCGTCGACGCCGGCGTTGGTCAGCGTCTCGACGATCTGGACCTGCTCATTCCGGTCGTCCTCCTTGAGGGGCCCCTTCCAGATGATCCCGACGCCGAGCTCCCGGGCCGCGGTCAGGGCCCCGGCGTGGATGGCCTTCCAGAACTCGTGGGTCGTCCCCATCGGGATGACGGCCAGGGTCGTTTTTCTCCCGGCCGCCTTTCCCTTCGGGCCGTCCTTCGCGCAGCCGCCAAGGAAAGCCGCCAAGCCGAGGAGGGCGAAGAAGAGGAGGGCTCGTCTCAAGGCGTCAGATTCCATAACACAGAAAGAGCCGGGACACAACCCTCGCCCGAACAAGATGGGGGACGCTTTAAAGTGTCCCCCATCTTGGATATGATGGGGCCGACATGACGCCCTCTGAAATCGGCGCTCCCCGCCCCGACGACCCGAGGCCGGGCCGCTTCCGCTGGACGGTCTGCGGCCTCCTGTTCGCCGCGACGACGGTCAATTACATCGACCGCCAGGTCC
>Ga0194125_10008792_pt1 | contig 14173 bp, 7 predicted proteins | sample TA2KigC250mmetaG_FD_148626 | JGI IMG/M metagenome (GOLD analysis project Ga0194125, IMG submission 148626) | Freshwater microbial communities from Lake Tanganyika, Tanzania - TA2015034 Kigoma Deep Cast 250m | ecosystem: Environmental > Aquatic > Freshwater > Lake | place: Tanzania: Lake... | reverse complement strand
TTTTCGAAGGCCTCGTGGCGGTTGACGATGAGGACGACGTCGATAAACAACTCGGGGCCGCTGCGCCGGATCCGGGCCCGACGGACCTCCAGGACCCCGGGGACGTGGGCGGCCCGGGCGACCTCCTCGCGCAACGTCGCCGGGATGCCGTCGAGGAGGTCGGCGATCGTCTTCTTGCCGAGTTGGAAGCTGACCCAGACGACAATGGCCGAGACGCCCAGGGCGGCGACGGCGTCGGCCTTGGCCAGCCAGGGCAGGCCGGCCGCCTTGGCGATGCTGACAAACACCAGGCCGACGATGACGACCGACGAGGACCAGATGTCCGTCGAGAAATGGAGGGCGTCGGCTTCGAGGGCCTGGCTGTGGTGCTTCCGGGCCGCCCGCTTGAGGACCCGGGTCCGCGAGGCGTCGATGACGATCGAGACGGCCATGACCCCGAAGGCCCAGGCCGAGGCTTCGACGTGAACGTCGTGGAAGAAGAGACGGCGGACGGCTTCGTAGACGATCCAGACGCAGGTCAGTAGGAGGAGGGCGGTCTCGAACATGGCCGAGAGGTTTTCGACCTTGCCGTGGCCGTAGGTGTGGGTCTGGTCGGCCGGGCGGCTCGAGAGGCGGACGGCGACGAGCGTCATAGCCGCCGCGACGAAGTCGAGGCCGGAATGGGCCGCCTCGGCCAGGATGCCGAGCGATCCCGTCGCCAGGCCGACGGCGATTTTCAGGCCCGTCAGGAAAACCGCGGCCACGACCGAACTGGCGGCGGCGGAGAACTTCTCGCGTGAGGCTGCCTCGGCCGCGGACGACGCCGGCGAAGGAGGCGGCAGACTCGAGCTCATCGTTGTCCGGATAACATAACACAGAGGGGAAAACCTATGCAAAGAAGCGGCCCGGGCGACGGTTGACTTTGTTTCTTGCCCTTCGATATAGTAAGCGCTCGAACGCATGGCGAAGAAAAAGAGCCGGTTGACGCTCTACATTTTCATCGGCATGGGCCTGGGCCTCCTCATCGGGGCGGTCTGGCCCGACATCGGGGTCAAGCTCCGGCCCTTGTCGATGATTTTTATCCGCCTCATCAAGTCCATCATCGCCCCGCTGATCTTCGCCACGATCGTCGTCGGAATCGCCGGACACAGCGACCTCAAATCGGTGGGCCGGATGGGCCTGAAGGCGATCATCTACTTCGAGATCGTGACGACGATCGCCCTGTTCATGGGCCTGGGCTTCGTCAACCTGACCAAGCCGGGCGTGGGCGTCCAGCTTGTCGCTGGAGGGGACACGGCCGGCATCACCGGCAAATCCCAGACCTTGACTGACGTCCTCATCCACATCTTTCCCCAAAGCTTCTTCCAGGCGGCGGCCGAAGGGGAGATCCTCCAGGTCGTGGTTTTCAGCATCATCTTCGCCGCGGCCCTGAGCATGGCCCATCATAAAAAGAAAGTCCTTCTCGACCTCCTCGACAGCGTCGCCGAGACGATGTTCAAGTTCACCGGGATCGTCATGAAATACGCTCCGGTCGGGGTCGGGGCGGCCATCGCCGTGGCCGTCGGGAGCAAGGGCTTGTCCGTCCTCATCAACCTCGGGCTCCTCATCTTGACTTTCTACGCCTGCGCGGTCGTCTTTATCGTTTTGGTCTTCGGAAGCGTCATCCTCATCTTTAAAGTCCCCCTCAAGCGGTTCCTCCGGGCCGTCAAGGAGCCGGCGATCATCGCCTTCTCGACGACGAGCTCGGAGGCGGCGCTTCCCAAGGCCCTGCAGAACATGGAAGCCATGGGCGTGCCGAGGGAAGTCGCGTCCTTCATCTTGCCAACGGGGTATTCCTTCAACCCCGACGGGACCTCCCTCTATCTGTCCCTGGCCTCGGTCTTCGTCGCCCAGGCGGCGGGGGTCCATCTCTCCCTCGGCCAGCAGCTGGTCATGGTCTTCACCCTCATGCTGACGAGCAAAGGGGTGGCCGGCGTGCCAAGGGCTTCGCTCGTCATCCTGGCCGGCACCCTGGCCTCCTTCAACCTTCCCCTCGAGGGGGTGGCCATTCTCCTCGGAATCGACGAGCTGGTGGACATGGTCCGGACGATGGTCAACGTGGTCGGGAATTGCCTGGCCTCAGTCGTCATCGCCAAGTGGGAGGGGAAGTTCATCGATGACCCCGTCCCGGCCGCCGAGCGCTGAGTCCGGGCGCTTGTAATCCTCTTCGGCTTTGATATAATCCCTCCCTCGAAAGGCTGAATGGGAGCGGCATTTCATGGCCGGAGGCTTCGCCATGAGGGCCGTTGCCGGGAAGCCTCGATGACGGAGAGAGAGGGGCGGCATGAGAGGGCTCAAATCCATCGTTCCCCGGGACGAGCTGTTCTTCGACAGCTTCGATAAAATCTGCGCCGAGATCGTGGAGGGAGTCGAGGTCATCCGGCTTATGCTCGAACCCGGCGGCATCGTCCGGGACCAGGCTCAACGGCTGAAGACGATCGAACACCAAGCCGACCAGCTCGTTCACGACCTCATGGCTCACCTCCACAAGACGTTCGTCACCCCCTTCGACCGGAACGAGATTCATGAATTGGCCGTGCGGCTGGACGACATCCTGGACATGACCGAGGCCGCCGGATCCCGGGTCGATCTCTTTTGCCCCGAGTGCGCTCCGCCCGAGGCCCGCCAGCTGGCGGATGTCCTGTTCGAAAGCGTCAAGCTCGTCCGCGACATGGTCGGGCTGCTCCGGAAATTCCGCGAGCCGGAGAGGATCTTGAAGCTCACGGTCGAGATCAACCGGCTTGAAGACGAGGCCGATTTCATCCGCCGGAGCACGGTCGCCCGCCTTTTCCGGGAAGAAAAGAATCCCCTCGAGGTCATCAAGTGGAAGGATATCCTCGAGTTTTTGGAGAAAGCCACCGACCGGTGCGAGGACGTGGCCAACATCGCCGAAGGCATCGTCCTCGAGCACCATTAACCGGTCCCGATGCCGATTCTCCTCGTCCTGACGATCGGCCTGGCTCTTCTCTTCGATTTCGTCAACGGCATGAACGACGCGGCGAACTCGATCGCCACGGTCGTTTCGACGCGGGTGCTCTCGCCTCGGCTGGCCGTCATTTGGGCGGCCTTCTTCAACTTTGCCGCGTTCTTTTTTTTCGGCGTCCACGTGGCGAACACGATCGGCCGGGGGGTCGTCAAGGCCGAAGCCGTCTCCCTCTCCGTGATTGCCGCCACGCTGATCGGGGCCATTATTTGGTCCTACGGCTGCACCCACATCGGTCTGCCGATCAGCGTCTCCCACGCCCTCGTCGGCGGCTTGGCGGGAGCGGCCTTGGCTAAGGCGGGCCCTCAAGCCCTCGTTATTTCCGGGCTTACGAAAATCCTCGCTTTTATCTTCATCGCCCCCTTCCTGGGCATGGGCTTGGCTTATCTCCTCATGATCGCCGTGTTTTGGGTGTGCCGGCGCCAGAAGCCGCGGACCGTCGACCGATGGTTCCGGAAGCTTCAGCTCGTCTCGGCGGCCCTGTACAGCCTCGGGCACGGGACCAACGACGCCCAAAAAACGATGGGAATCATCACCATCCTGCTCTTCAGCACGGGACATCTGGGCCCGGATTTCCACGTTCCTCTATGGGTCATCCTGAGCTGTCATGTCGCGATCGCGTTGGGGACGCTCGTCGGAGGGTGGAAGGTTATCGAGACCCTGGGGATGAAGATGACCAAGCTCCGCCCGGTCCATGGATTCAGCGCCGAAACGGCGGCCGCGACGTCCATTCTCTTCGCGACTGTTCTGGGGATTCCGGTTTCAACGACCCATACGATCACCGGGGCGATCGTCGGCGTCGGGGCGACGGCCGGGATGGGGACTGTCCGTTGGGGAGTCGCCTATAAAATCATCTGGGCTTGGCTCCTGACCATCCCCGGGTCCGCTCTCATTTCAGCCCTCGTCTACAAAATCATCCAAGTGCTCGGCTGAAGCCCGGCGGTTTCTCCCCTCTCGTTCCCGGCTCGAGGCCGTCGAGAGGGATTTTTTTCTCCTAAAAAAGTACAATAAGAACCTCGACGACTCCGACGGAGGAGGGCGGCATGCCGTCCCTATCGTTTCTTTTCCGTATCCCGGCGATGGTCCTCGTTCTCATCCTCGGGGGGTCTCGGCTCCCCCGCTTGCCCGAAGTCGACGTTTTCAGGCCGCCGGCCGTCCCCCTCGTGGCCCATGACCCCTACTTCAGCATCTGGTCCATGGCCGACCGCCTGACGGACGACGGGCCCCGGCATTGGACGGGGAGGACGCACTCCCTGGCCGCGCTCGTCCGGGTCGATGGAAAAACCTTCCGGGCCATGGGCCGGACGCCGCGCGAGGCTCCGGCGATGGCCCAAACCGGCCTCAGGGTCACCCCGACGCGGACGGTCTATACGTTCCGGGACGCCGGAGTCGAGCTTTCCCTGTCCTTTCTCACCCCTCAGCTCATCGACGACCTCGACATCCTGGCCCGGCCGGTGACGTACGTCACCTTCGAGGCCCGGTCGACAGACGGCCGGCCGCACCGGACCGAGGTCTATTTCGACGCCGCGGCCGAGGTCGCGGTCAACTCACCCGACCAAAAGGTCGTCTGGTCCAGGCTCCGGGCCGCCGGCCTCGAGGCCCTGGCCTTCGGCACCAAGGACCAGGCGGTCCTGGACAAGACGGGCGACGACCTCCGGGTGGACTGGGGCTATTTCTATCTGGCCGTGCCCGACGGCCAGGGCGCCCGGACGGCCGTCGCCCCGGACCGGGAATGCCGGAGCGCCTTCGCCGCCGAAGGCCGGATTCCCGGCCGCGACGACAGCCGGATGCCGCGTCCGGTCTCCGACGCCCATCCCGTGGCCGCGGCGGCGTTCGACCTCGGCCCGGTCGGCGAACGGCCGGTCTCCCGCCGGGTCTTGGTCGCTTATGACGACCAGTTCGCCGTCGAGTACTTCTTCCGCAAGCTTCGCCCCTATTGGCGCCGGACGGGCTGGGAGGCCTCGGACCTTCTCGAAGCCGCGGCCCGGGATTATCCGGCGCTCGTCGAGCGGTGCGGCCGTTTCGACGCCGTGCTCATGGCCGATATGGTCAAGGCCGGGGGCGAGAAATACGCCCGCCTGGCCGTCCTGGCCTACCGCCAGTCGCTCGCCGCTCACAAACTGGCCGCCGACCTCGACGGGACGCCCCTCTTTTTCCCCAAGGAGAATTTTTCGAACGGCTGCATCTCGACCGTGGACGTCATCTACCCCGAAGCGCCGATGTACCTCCTCCTGAACACGGCTCTTTTGCGGGGGCTCCTCATCCCCGTCCTGGAGTACGCCCAGGGGCCGGACTGGACGTTCCCCTTCGCTCCCCACGACCTGGGGACCTATCCCAAGGCGAACGGCCAGGTCTACGGAGGGGGGGCCAAGACCGAGGAGAACCAGATGCCGGTCGAGGAGAGCGGGAACATGCTCCTCATGCTGGCCGGGCTCGTCCAGGCCGAGGGGAAACCCGACTTCGCCCTCCGCTATTGGCCCCTTCTCGAGCGATGGGCCGGGTACCTCCGGGACAAGGGCTTCGACCCCGAGAACCAGCTCTGCACGGACGACTTCGCCGGCCATCTCGCCCACAACGCCAACCTTTCGGTCAAGGCCATTCTCGCCCTCCGGGCCTACGGTTTCCTCTGCGAGCGGGTCGGCAAGAAGGACGAAGCCGAGGCCTTCGCCAAGCTGGCGGGCGATTTCGCCCGGCGATGGACGGTTGAGGCCGACGACGGAGACCATTTCCGGCTGGCCTTCGACAAGCCGGGGACCTGGAGCCAGAAATACAACCTCGTCTGGGACCGGCTGCTGGGGTTCAACCTCTTCCCGGCCGAAGTGGCCAGGAAGGAGCTGGCCTACTACAAGAAGGTCCAGCTCACATACGGCCTGCCTCTCGACAATCGCAAGGAATACACCAAGCTCGACTGGGTCCTGTGGACGGCGACCATGGCCGAAACGGCCGAGGACTTCGCCGCCTTTCTTGACCCGGTCTACGCATGGCTCAATGCCACGGCCGACCGCGTCCCCCTGACGGATTGGTACTGGACGAACACGGGACGGATGACCGGCTTCCGGGCCCGGCCCGTCGTCGGCGGCGTCCTCGTCAAGATGCTGGCCGACCCCGCAATGAAAAAGAAATGGCTTGCGGGCGCGCCGGCCGGACACGCGCCGGCCGAGCGCCGCATCCGAAAATAGAAAGGGGAGGGCATATGCCGAAGGCTAAAGGCTGGGTCTTCGCCCTCGTCGCCATCCTGACGGCGAGCGTCTGCGCGCCCGAGGAGAACGGCGAGTCCGGTCCCGCGGCGAGGCCGGCGGAAGGGAAGGGGGTCATGTTCAAGGATGACGTCGCCTTTTTGCGGCAGCACACTAAGGTCGTGGTGCTATCGAGCGCGAACGGGAACGCCCAGGTGGCTGTCAATCCCGACCTCCAGGGACGGGTCATGACCTCGACGGCCGGCGGCCCGGACGGTCTGAGCTTCGGCTGGATCAACCGGGCGGCTCTCGCCTCCAAAGAGAACAACCTCCACATGAACGCCTTCGGCGGCGAGGACCGTTTCTGGCTCGGCCCCGAGGGCGGGCAGTTCTCGATCTTCTTCAAGAAGGACGACCCGTTCGACCTCGAGCACTGGTTCACGCCCCCGCCCGTCAACGAGGGCGCCTGGGAGGTCATCGCGCAAGCATCGGACCGGATCAAGTTCAGAAAGGCCATGAAGCTCTTGAACTACAGCCGGACGGAATTCGAGCTCGAAGTCGTCCGGGAAATCAGGCTCCTCGGCCCCGATGATTTCGCGGGGACGAACGCCGACGGCGTCGGCTGGACGAATTTCGTCGCCTTCGAGACCAACAACACGGTCACGAACGTCGGGGCAAAGGCGTGGCGGAAGGAGACCGGCCTGCTGTCGGTCTGGATTCTGGGAATGTTCAACCCCTCGCCCGAGACGACCGTCGTCGTCCCTTTCGTCGCCGGGCCGGAAGGCGAGCGCGGCCCGGTCGTCAACGACGCTTATTTCGGGAAAGTCCCGGCCGACCGCCTGCTCGTCGACCGCGTGCGAGGGGTCCTGTTTTTCAGGGCCGACGGCCAATTCCGGAGCAAGATCGGCATCCCTCCCCGCCGCGTCGCCCCGGACCTGGGGAGCTACGATGCCGGAAGCCGAACCCTGACCCTGGTCCGCTTCACCCTCCCCGCGGGCGTCGAAGAGTACGTCAACTCGATGTGGGAGATCCAGAAAAACCCCTACGGGGGCGACGTCGTCAACAGCTACAACGACGGCCCGCCGGCCCCGGGGGCCAAGCCCCTGGGACCCTTCTACGAGCTCGAGACTTCTTCGCCGGCCCTGGCCCTCGAGCCCGGGGAATCTTACACCCATACCCACGCGACGATGCATTTCCAGGGACCACGCGGCGGCTTGGATGGGCTGGCTCGGAAACTCTTCCTCTGCGGCCTGGACGAGATCGAGAGGGCCTTCAAGAAGTAGGGGGGAAGCGCCTTATTTTTTAGGGACGGCGGCCCGGCCTTTGCGGGCGAACTCCATGGATTTTTCCACTTCGCCCTGGCGGTTGTAGAGGTCGGCCAGGAGGAAATAGCCCAGCGGCGCCTCGGCCGGCTCGGGCTTGAGCTCGAGGCCCTTCTTGGCCAGAGCGATGGCCTCGGCGAAGTTTTCTCCCCGGTTGAGGTAGACCCGGGCGAGGTAGAAGTAGCTCAACGGAAAATCGGGGGCGAGGTCCAGGGTCAGCTTGAGATATTTGAAGTCGTCTTCGTCCCGGCCGAGCTTGCGGAAGAGGCGGGCCAGGTTGTAGCTGGCCCGGAAATTCTTGGGCGAGTAATCAAGCTCCTTGAGGTAGGCCTGGACGGCCCGGTCGAGCTCCCCCCGCTTTTCGAAGAGCTGGGCGTAGTTGTAGTTCAGGCTGTAGAGCCTCGGGTTGATCTCCGCCCCAGCCGCGAGGTGCCGCTCGGCCTTTTCGAGGTCGTCCTTGAGGATGAAGATCGCGGCCAGGGCGTTGTGGGACGCGGCCGACTCGGCGTTCAGAGAGAGGCATTTTTCGTAGAAGGGGATGGCGGCGTCGTATTTTTTCCGGTCGAAACTCAGCCGGCCGAGGAGGAAGAACAGCTGGGGATCTTCGAAGCCGCGGCCGATGTGGTCGAGGACGAAGCGCTCGGCCTCGTCCGCTTTTCCCATTCGTTGGTAGGAATTGGCGATGTTGATGACCGTGAAGGCGTCGTCGGGCCGGAGGTCGAGGGCCTTCTGGAAGGCGGCCGCCGCTTCCGGGAACCGTTCGGCCTTGAAAAAGACGTTGCCCAGCGAGAAATGGGCGTCGGTGATGTCCGGGTCCGAGGCGATGATGGCCTGGATGATGCGGACGGCCTCGTCGGCCTTCCCTTCGAGCCCCATCTCCCGGGCGCGCGATAGCTCGTTGAAGACGCCGATTTTGTCACGGGGACTGGCCAGAGCCTTCCCCTTGAGGCGGGCGGGGTCGGCAAACGTCCCCACGTATCCCAGGGCCGCCAGCCGCTGGCGGGTCTCCTCGTCGACGCCCTTCATGTCGGCCGTGAAGGCCCCCCGGCTTCGCTCTTCGATGAAGCGCAGGGCCTCGTCCCGGAGAGGAGCGAGCAGGCCGACGTCCGCGGCGAGGTTGCGCTGCTCGCGGACGTCCGTTTGGAGGTCATAGAGCTCGACGTCGGGCGAGATGATGATCTTGTGCCGGTCGTCCATGAAGCTCCGCAGCTCCGACCAGCCGAAGTGGAAGCGGGGGTAATACGTTTCGCTGTAAGCCCAACCCGTGCCGTCGAGGTCGCGGCCGGGGTCGAAAAAGAGCGGGACGAGGCTCGTCCCCTGGACCTGGGGAGGGATGTCCAAGCCGGACATTTCGAGAGCCGTGGGCATGACGTCGGCCAGCGAAACGACGCGGTCCGAGACGACCCCCCGGAGGCGGGAATAGGGGGTCGAGACGATGAGCGGGACGTGGATCGCCTCCTGGTAGACGAAAAAGCCGTGGGTGGCCTCCTGGTGGGCTCCCAGGCTTTCGCCGTGGTCGGAGGCGAAGATAAGGACGGTCTTGTCCTTGAGGCCGCTCGTCTCGAGAAAGGAGGCGAGGCGGCCGAGTTGGGCGTCGGTGAAGGCGACCTCCCCGAGGTAAGGATGGTTGGGATATTGGGCGTCAAACGGCGGCGGCGGCTCGTATGGGGTGTGGGGGTCGTAGAGATGGACCCAGGAAAAGAACGGGCCGTCCTGGGCCTTGGACAGCCACCCCAGGGCTTCGTCCAAGACCTCGTTGGCCGGGCGCTGGACGCTCCCCAGGGAGATTTTCTCGAACCGACTGAGGTCGAACTTGTCGAAGTAGGTGTCGAATCCTCGGTTCAGACCCCATTTCCCGTCGAGGACGTAGGCCGCGACGAAGGCCGAGGTCGCGTAGCCCGCCTCCTTGAAGCTTTCGGCCAGGGTCGCCAAGCCCGGCGGGACGACGAATCCCCCGTTGTCGCGGACGCCGTGGAAGAGGGGCAGGGTCCCGGTCAAGATCGTCGTGTGGGAGGGGAGAGTGAGGGGGGTTTGGGCCATGCATCGGCTGAACCGGACACCCTCGGCGGCCAGGGTGTCGATGACCGGCGTTTTGACGCCTCGGAAGCCGTAGCAGCCCAGCCGGTCCGCCCGGAGGGTGTCGACCGTCACCAGGATGACGTTGAGCTTTTGTCCGGCCCTCAGCCGGTCGAACTTCGGCCGCCAGGGCTGGAGGAAAACGGCGGCTGCGGCGGCGAGGAGAGCGGCCGCAAACGTGACGAGGATGAATCGACGCTTCCTGGACATCGGTTCGTCATTTTACCATATCATAATTCGGTGACAGATAACTCAATCACCGAATTCAAAAGTTCGCGGTGACAAAATCATAATTCGGTGACAGATAACTTATTTCCGAAATAAGTTATCTGTCACCGAATTATGATCAACCGTCGCCGAATGATCTGTCACCTATCTGTCAAAGTTCGCGGCAAGGCAATATCGGCCTGGAAGATAAGTGATTGAGATATCTGTCACCGAATTATGGAAAAAAAAGAGGGACGGCCCGAAGGCCGTCCCTCCAAGAGAATCTCAGGCCGTCAGAAAATCAGCCGAATCCCCAGGCGCGCCTGGCGAGGCCTGACGATGCCGGTCAGGTTGTGCCCTCCGGTCGAAGCCGTGTAATTGGCGTTCGTCGACCAGGGATACCAGGTGTTGCCGAGGATCGTTCCCCAAGCCGTGACCGTGTCGTCGTTGAAGACGTTGAAGACGTCGAAGATGACCCCCAGGCGGTAGCGGCCGCCCAGGGTGAAGATCTTCTCCATCCGGACATCGAGGATCTTGGGCATGGGGTAGTGATTCGAGCCGCGTTTCTCGGTGAAGACCGTGACCCGGCCCTGAGTCAGGCGGTAGCGGTACTGGGTCGTCCAGGCGTCTCCTGTCAGGGCCCGGAAGTAGACGTTCAGGGCGACCTCGGCCCAGGGGATGATGTAGGAGCCCTGGATCTTGAGCTGGTGGGTCGGGTCGAAGGTCGAGTTCCCCTCGGTGAATCCGCCGACCCAGAAGTTCGGGTCGCCGGGGCCCTCCATCCCGCCTCGGGCGTTGTAGCCGATGTCGTCGGCGAAGCCGTTGTCCATCGTCCCGTAGGCTTTGGCATAGAGGTAGGAGGCCAGGAGCTGCCACCGGTTGGAGAACCTCTTGTTGAACAGGAACTCGACGCCCCAGTATTTGCGGTAGGGGTCGCCGAGGACGTTGGGGTCGCCCTTCTTGATGTTGGACAGGACGTAGGCGTGGGCGCTCCCCGAGGTCCGGTCGTAGAGCGTCAGGGGCACGGTCTGGTTGGCCGCGTTCGTGTAGGTGATGGGCTTTTCCTTGTAGGTCGCTTTTTCGTCGTAAGCGGCGATGATGTTCTTCCAGTCGCGGTTGATGTAGGAGATCGAGAACGAAGCGTCCTTGAAGACCTCGCGCTCGAGGCTGACCGTGAACTGGTTCATGTAGGGGTGCTTGATCCCATCCGCCATCCGGTAGAGGCTCTCGTGGACCGTCCGGTCGAACTCGACCCATTTTTTGTCCCAGTAGTAGGAGATGTAGTCGCTGTAGGCCGAATCGGGGTTCATCCGGTCGTGGTAGCTCGAGAGCATGGCTTCGGTGAACTGCCCGTAGTGGGCCTTGAAGATCGTCGTCTTGTCGCCCAGGATGTCGAAGGTGAATCCGACCCTCGGGGCGAGGCGAGTCGAGGTGTAGACCGCCCCGTCGACATTCTTGACGTCACCCCAGTTCTGGCTGAAGCGGAAGCCGATGTTGATGTTCAGCCGGTCCGTGATTTGCCAGGCGTCCTGGACGAAGCCCTCGATCCGGGTGTAGTTCGTGTTCGTGTCGTAGCCCTCGTACTGGTAGGCGAGGTAGTTGGCTCCGTAGTAGTCCCAGTAGACGATGTTGTTCTTGCCCGAATAGCCGTATCGGTTCCTGACCGTGGACCGCTCGAACTCGACCCCGAACTTGAAGTCGTGGTCCCCCTTGATGAAGTCCTCGGCGAAGTGGGTCAGGCTGGCGTTGGCCTGGAAGCGGGTCCGGTCGGCGTAGAAGAAGTAGCCGGCGCTGTCGTAGAGGAAGTTGTTCTCCGAGATCTCATAGTGGGCGTTTGGGCCCATGCCGACTTCGGGGTCGAGGTAGTAGTAGCCCCAGAAATAGGCGAACTTGAAGTCGACGAAGGTCTGGGGGTTGAGGATCTTGTTCAGGCTGAAATTGCCCACGACTTCGGGCGATTTCTGGGTGACGGTCGCGTTGAGAGCCGTCGTCGCGTTGCCGCCCCGGTTGTCGCCGTTGTAGGTGTCGATCTCGAGCGAGGCCGTGATGCCCAGGGTGTTCGTCGGCTGGGCCGTCAGTTTTCCGAACCAGCGCGGCTGGTAATAATCCTGGGGCTCGTCGAAGCCCGTCGGGTAGGTCCAGGTTTCGTACCACTGGGCCCCGGTGTAGAACCAGAGCTTGTCCTTCCGGATCGGGCCGCCGAGGTGGGCGTTCCCGTCCATGAGTTTCAGACGGGGAGGAGTCAGGCTGGGGAAGTCGTCGATATAGGACGTGTTGTTGACAGCCTGCCAGAAGCTGGCCTTGTCGCCCGTTTTCTGGCCCTGGTAGTCGAATTCCATGTGCCCGGAAAACGTGTTCCCGCCGGACTTGGTGATGAGGTTGAAGATGACCCCGGTGAAGTTGCCGTACTCGGCCGGCAGGCCGATCCCCATGATCTTGGCCTCCTCGATGATGTTGTGGTCGAGGAAGACCCAGGCCGACCCGGCTTCGGGGTCGGCCACGTTGACCCCGTCGACGGTGTAGGCGATCCCGGTCGACTGGGACGCGCCGAAGGCGACGTTGCCGACGACGCCGGGGGCCATGTTGACGATGTCCGAGGTGAACTGGGAGTAGGGGATGTTGCGCAGGATTTCGTTGGACAGGGAGACCGAGGCCGTCTCGGTCGACTTGACGTCGACCGTGGGCGACTTGGCCGCGACCGTGATCTCCTGGGTGAGGGCGGCCTGAGACATGACCAAATCGACGGTCAGGGTCAAGGTCGTGCTCACTCGGATCCCCTCTTGCGACACCGGCTTGAAGCCCTGGAGAGTGGCTTTGATTGAGTACTCGCCGGGGGGCAGGGCGGGAAAGCGGAAATTTCCGTTCTCATCGGAAATCGTCTCCCGCTGTCCCATCAGGTTTTTCCCGGTGACCGTGACGGTCACGCCGGGAAGGCCTTGTTTCTGGTCGTCCATGACCTTGCCCACGATCGCCCCCGTGTCCCGCGACTGGGCGAAACCGAGGACGGCCAAGGCGGCCAGGAGGACGAACGTCAGCAGCGCTTTCTTTTTCACCGGACCTCCTTCCTGGAAGTTTGGGTTCGAGGCGCGGCGCGCCTCTGCTCCTTCAGCCCGATAAAATGTCCTTCTTCTGATCCTCACCTCCTGCATGGTTTTCTCCGAGTTAGAATATAGCAAAATATATGCCACCCGGGAAGGTTTTCATTTTCTTTAGAATCAACAGGAAAAAAAATAAGATGCCCTGTCTGGGGGAAAACAAATCCAACTTTTTGGATGGCAAGCCAAAATTTTGAATCCTTCCTTCCCTCGTTGAAACTTCCCCGGCCTTATGCTAGTTTGAGGAACGGCTCATCATGAAAGCCCAAAAACCGGCCTCTTGGCTTTTTTTCCTCGTCGTCCTGGGGGCCTTTTCTTCGCCCGCCGCCCAGGAAAAGCCGACGGCCTCCGAGCGGGACTGGCTCGAGACGGTCCGGCCGATCATGACCTCGGCCGAGCGGGACATCTATTTGAAGCTGGCGACTCCGGCCGACCGGGAGAAGTTCGTCTCGTTCTTCTGGAAGCACCGCGACCCCGTTCCGGAGACGCCGGAGAACGAGTTCCGGAAGGAATTCGACGAGCGGGTGAAATTCGCCGACCTGAATTTCCGGAGCGGCACGGGGCAGAAGGGGAGCCGGACCGAGCGCGGATTCTATTACCTCCTCCTCGGCAAACCCCTCGAGCGGCATATTTATTCCACCCATTCCCAGATGTGGCCCCTGGAACTCTGGTACTGCAAGGGCGAGGAGCGCTTTGGCCTGCCGCCCTATTTCTACCTCATTTTCTACCAGCCCCAAGGCCTGGGCGACTACCGGCTCTACCACCCGGCCGTCGAGGGGCCCGAGAAACTCGTCGTTCCCCTCCTCTTCGGCCAGACCCTCAACCGCCCGAACGCCTACCAGTTCCTCCGCGAAATCTCGTCCGAAGTCGCCTCGGCCTCGCTGAGCTACATTCCGGGGGAGGGCTCGGAGCGGCTGACCGACATGTCTTCCCTGGGGTCGGAGACCGTCCTCAACGCCGCCCGCGGACTGGCCGAGAAAAAATTCGACGACGCCTACGCCCGGACGTTCGCCGATTACAAGGACTTTGTCGAGACCGATTACACCGACCGGTTCATCGGGTCGAACGCCGTGGTCAAGCTCTTCACCCAGAACGGCCAGCCCTTCCTCCACTGGTCGGTCGAGCCCGACCGGGTCTCGTTCGTCGAGTCCGGCGGGATGTTCCATTCGGCGGCCGAAGTCGTCCTCAAGCTCGAGACGAAAGACGGGACGCCGCTCCTCGAACGGACCGAAGAGGTGCCGGTCAGGCTGACGCCCGACGAGTACAAGGCCCATGAGCGCCGGCGGCTGGCTTTCC
>Ga0194125_10008791_pt1 | contig 14173 bp, 21 predicted proteins | sample TA2KigC250mmetaG_FD_148626 | JGI IMG/M metagenome (GOLD analysis project Ga0194125, IMG submission 148626) | Freshwater microbial communities from Lake Tanganyika, Tanzania - TA2015034 Kigoma Deep Cast 250m | ecosystem: Environmental > Aquatic > Freshwater > Lake | place: Tanzania: Lake... | reverse complement strand
GCATCGGATTTCCCCAGGGGTTTCCGTCTTCCACCATGAGTTTTGGGTGAGTGCGGTACAGGAGATAATAAAGGTCCTGGGCGTATCCTCCTGCGAGTGTTCCTGTAAGGCAGACTGTATATTTGCAGGTGTTTGTTAGGGCTGCGAAGGCCCATCCCTGTCCGGTTTGGTTCTTGTACTGGTGGCACTCATCAGCAATGAGGAGGTCAAAGCCCCTCTTTAGCTTTGTTTTGATGTAATGGGCAGGCATGGGTTTAAGGTAATTCCGTTTGTTCAAGTCTGGCTGCCAGAGCTGTTCTCCACATGTCACTTTTTTAGGCCTCATGATTTGGTATTCTTCTGACCACTTCCATTTCATAATGATGTTCTGGCAGGAGTATTTTTTCTTTAGCTTTCCCTGGGTGTTGGTTTCGAATATTGGCAGGGGTACTCCGTCCTGGTCGAGAAGGATTTGTCCGCACTTGGGGCAATAGTTCCCGGTTTTTCTTCTGATTACGGCTGGTCGCCACTGGTAGCCGAGTTTTGCCTTTTCCTTGCCGATGATGTAAAACTCAGGAGAATTTGGCATGGGTGTGTTTCTTAAGTTTTGTAGGGTTTGAAAGCAGCTCTCACCATTGAGGTTTATGGTCTTTGCCTCGGGTATGGCTTCTTTTACCTCCTGAATCCATTTTCTTACAAGGTGGGGTGGGCAGATAACCAATACCCGTGGATTTGTTTTTAATTGTGAGGCTACAGCTATTGCCATGAGCGTTTTGCCGCAGCCCATCTCACAGGTCATGTAAACAGCTTTGTTTCCGGTTCTGAACGATTTGACAATGGCTTTGATAATTTCCCTTTGCGCCGGAAAGGGATTCTTGTGGAGTTTGTCCATTTGTTTATCGAGATCTTCTTCTTTGTCCCTTGCCGGGTCGTGGATGACTTTGAGGTCTCTGGTGGCTTTCTCTGCAAGGGATTCACCGTATTCTTCAAGGAATATTTTGAGGTTTAGTTCGGTTTCCATCACTCCCTCCTTTTCATGCAGTGAACGACTTCAGGCACTTTTTTTCTTATGGCTTGGGTGATTTCGTCACTCAGTTGTTCCTGGTGGATATCGATTAGGTGGCCTTCAAACTGTCCTACGAGGGTTTGGAGCTTGGTTATCCATTCGTTTTTCTCAAACAGCTTCCATAACCAGTCGGTCCAGCTTGGGTGAAGGGGTATTTCTATCCTCTGGTCAAGCTGTGAGAAAACCAGGGTTTTTACATTATTCTGTTCATTGCTGATAAGGAAAATCTCCCTTGCCAATGTTTGTTGATCGTTTTCTTGTAATTGGCCTATTTTGGGTAGTGCTATTCCGTGGCTGTATTCTGATGGCATCTTTTTGAGTTTCATTTGGTAGCTGCCGGGGAGCTTCTCAACCCATGTGATATTATTGTTGATGTTAATTGAGAGGGGCTCTCCTTTTACGAAATTTGCCAGGATTCCTTTGACTGCGGTCTGGTATCCTGCCACTCCTAAGAGGTAAACGTACTGGTTTGTTTCGTTTTCAACGATGAGGTCTGAGCAGTAGGCTTCAATTCCTCCGGTCCTGATTTTGTACAGCATAGGGCTCCCTCCTTTCCTGGATGGTGAGTATTTCTCCTTGTTGGTTTATGGCGTTGATGGTGATGACGATCCGGTCGGTCTCGATATGTTTCTCCGTATTCCCTTCCTTTTCTATTCTGTAGTCCACTGCCTTTTTGGTCATGCCTTTGACGATGAGTGGATTCTTCTGGTCTTTGTCAAAGACAACTCCCTTGATGAACCCGCAGGCGATGAGCTGAGCCAGGTGTCCGTGTCTCAGGGGCATGATGGAGGTCATCTTTTCAGACAAGGAGTGGATGGTGTTCTTTCTCTCGATTTCTTCATTCAGGCCATATCGGGCGATTTCTTCTTCAAGTTCCTGGGGATTGATTTCGAGGGTTCTGAAAAGAAACTTCTTGAGTAGTGGTGAGGAAGGAACTTCGTAGATGATTTCCAGTACTTCTGGAAGACAGGGTATTGGTATCTTCCCGTTTCCTGCATTTTTCAGATACTCAAAGGTGTTCTCGTCGGTGGAGGGTGTTTTCTTTAGGGTTCCCAAAAGGACGGTTTGTTTGAACTGCTGGTAGAGGCCTTCTGGAAATCTGTAGAGCCTGATCTTTTCGAACCGGTATGAGAGCATTTTTGCGATTGTTCGGTCCAGTCTCTTTAGGGGTATAAGATAAACCAATATTCCCCCTGGAATAAGGTATTTGGTTGTGTCTCTGAGAAAGGTTCGTTCGTATCTCTCTGAGGTTTCAAGTTCGTCTTTTTTGGTTGCCCAGTCGTAGGGAGGGTTTAGCCATAAGAGGCTGGCAAACCTCGGGGTGATCTGTGTCCTTTGGTAATCGGTGATAAGGCATCTGGTGAGTTTTTTTTGGGCTTCTTTACCTCTTTTTTTATCTATCTCGATTCCGTAGGTTTCTGCGCCTAAATGGTCACCAATTGCCCTGAGTGCTGTTCCTTCCCCTGCACAGGGGTCAAAGATCCTGATTGTTCCTTTTTCTTCCTTTGGTTTTAGGTAGTTTGCGATAATTGGGGTTAGGTCTTCTGGGGTGGGGTAGTATCCCATCTTTGCCATAGCTTCGAGCCTCGCCATAAGGGTCCTCCTTTCGAAAATGAAAAGGGCGGCCCCCTTTATTGGATAAGTCGCCCTTCTCGGCAAGAAATTTAGGTTTTTTCTTTAACAGTGTTGATTTGTGATGATGGGGAAGTTGGGCTGTTTAAGGTAGGCGTATTGGCATGATGATATGAACAGAATCTTTGTTCTCTATCTTCAGGGGGCGGTCTGGGCTGCTCATTAGGAATGTCACCTGGTCGTCCTTCAGGACTTCCAGCACGTCCAGAAGATATTTGCCTCCAAAGCCAATGACGAAGGGTGTTTCGTCAGAAGGGTTCGGTTGATCACGGATCTCCAGTTTTTCACATGCCTCTCCTGCCTCTGGAATAGCGGATGTCAAAAGAACATGGTCTCCATTGAAATCAAAGCGGATATGGTTGGACCGATCGCTCATCAGCAGGATTCTTTTTACGGCGTGGTAGAGCCTGAGTGTGTCCATAGTAGCAGCTCTTTGATGGGTCATTGGAACCACTGACTCGTAGTCCGGGAATAATCCGTCAATCAGTCTGCAATGGAGTGTTAGGTCTTCTGAATAGATGAAAATGGTGTTTTCGGACCGGCACAGTCTTGTACTCTCATTTCCGTTCTTCCCCAGCCGTATAATGGTGTTGATGAACTCGATAGGGACGATGGTTTTTTCTAAGGGATGGTTCTTCTTGGCAAGGCTCATTCGGTGGCCGTCAGTGGCTACGATCTCCTTGTCGAAATAGACTCCGTTGAGGTTGTATCGTGACTCTTCTTTGGAGGCGGCGTGTTTGACCTTCACGAGGGCTGAGAAAAAATCCGGTCCTATCGGGAAGCTGTTTTGCTCTCCGGGGTTTACCTCCGGTGGGAACTCCTCTTCTCTAAGACCGATCAGTTTGAAGTTAATGTTCTCGCATTCAACTCTCACATGGCCGTTTTCCTCGGTTCTCAAGATGACTTCGGTATCGGGAAGCTCCTTCATGATGGAGAGGAGCTTCATGGTGTCACAGCCTGCTGCTCCTGGTTCAACAACTTTTGCCTCTTTAATGCGGGTTCTGATGCCCATGGTGAGGTTGGTGGTGTAGAGGTAGAGATTTTCATCGTCGGCGGTAATCTTTACCCCTTTCAAGATGGGTAGGGCGTTTTGCTTGGAAGCAGCATCTTTTACTATCTCCAACCCTTCCAGCAATTTTCCTTTGTGTACCAATGCTTTCATCGGTGAACTCCTCCTTTTTTATTGGATTTTGTTAAGAACTGTTTCCTCATTTTGCGGGGGCCTTTGTGCTTCTTCGATCAGGCTTTTCAGTTCTTCGATCCTTCTGCTGACTTCGAGGGCTCCTTTTTTGTAGACTGTGATGCAGACCAGTTCTCCCTGGTCATAGAGTGCAAAGTATCTGTCCCATTTTACGATCTCCATTGTGCTTTCCATCTGTTTTCTCCTTTCTCTTGTTAGAGGTAAAAAGAAAGGGCGACCCCATTTTATTTTGAGGCCGCCCTTGAGCCGGTTCTTAAAGACACTCTGTCTAATTCATTACGATCTTTCTCCTGGGTCTGGCCAATGCTACAGCCATAGCATTTTCGATTTCTGCCATACCAGCGTGGATATTTTCCTTCAAAAGGTCGCTTGTCCGGATGCTTTCAGGTGATACTCCTCCGAGAACTGCCTGGGCTCTTTCCACAAGCTCAGCAAGCTCTGCATCCTTGAAGATGTTTCTTTCTTTGAAGGTCTCAAAAAACTCGTAGAAGCTCTCTATGGTTGAGTTTTTGAAGATTTTGGGCTTTCTTTCCCCATTTTGGGTGAACCTTTCCGTGATGCGCTCAACCATGGAGGCAAATTCTTCTCTCAGGGATTCGATTGCCATGGTTCTTGCTTCTTCCATGGTCTGGATGAACTTCTCTTTCTCCCGTTCGTAGACTTCAGGTGAGAGGATTCCGGATTTGCCATTTGGCACATCCAAGATGATGAACCTCCAGGCAAAAGAGAACTTCTTTTCCACATGGAGTGGGTAGTCCACTTCATTGAATAGCTCTCCGAGATATACCATTGCTGTTTCTCTGAGCCGGTCATAGTCCCGGAGGAAAGCGGTTACAGTGTCGTTGAACTCGGTTTTGAACTCCTCAAGTCTCTGGTCAACCCTGCTGATCATCTCTTTGGGGATGAAGACCATTCCCTGGATTGGAAAGGGCAGGCTGACCGTGGTTAAATAGGTTCTTGCTGCGTTTCCCATTTTGCAGATGGGTTTTAGGGATTCTGGATCGACAAGCTTTTTGGTTGCTGTCACCCATTCATGGGAGTCGATCATTTCTGCAAGCTGGTTGTCGTTAATCTTCTTTACTCCTCCCCATTTGCTTATGGAGAGTTGTACCAGACATCCTTTTTCAAACATGTTTTCCATCACGATTCTCCTTTCTTTAATGAGTTTGGGTTGTGTTGTTTTCATGAGTGTTTATCCGCAGAGCGGAAGGTATTTTTTGATTGTGACTTCTTCCTTTTCCCAGTAGGTGGGGGTGAGGGACCTTTCAATCTCACTTCCGAGCAGGTCTTTGAGGAACTGGGCCTCGGAAAGGCAGGTCTTCCCTTTAAATCCTTTGGTTTCGATCTTGATTTCTCCTTCGTTTGAGATGTCTAAAATGATCTCTTTCATTGATGACCTCCTGTTTGATAAATTTGTTGGTGTTTTTTAGGTCACCCTGACGTGAAGCCTGATACCTGAGTCTGTTTTTTTCTCGATGATGCTGTAGCCCTTGCGTCTGGCTTCGGTTTTTGTGCGCTCGATGGCATAGGCCTGTTTGAGTAGGCCGCTGTTCTGCCCGATAACGTTACTTAGGGCAGAATCAAAGTAGTCGCATTGGAGTTCGTAGAGGTTCCCCGCATTGGTCACTCCGATTTCATAGGTGGCTCCTGGTACTTTAATGGCGTGGTCACACCGGCCTTCGTCATAACCGAACCATTTGAATGTTTTCTGGTTTTCGACGAATCTTAGTCCCAGTCGCGCACAAGCCCGTTTGAGTGTTGTCAGGTCGTTTACTTCCAGCTCGATTTTTGAGATGTGGCTCATTCTCTGATCCTCCTTACCTTTGGGATTTGGTCGTCTTTTTCTGGGGCGTTTGCTTTTCTTGCCCTGGTTTTTGCCCATTCCCTGAGGGCGGTGATTTCTTCCTTCATGGTTTTGGAGAGGGGCACGATGTTTTCAGAGGCTGCCTGTAGTCCGTCAAAGTGACTGTCTTTTGCCAACTGTTCGATTTCTGCTCCAGACCAGCCCTGAAGATTTTCTGCAAAGTCATCGGGGATCTTTGAGCCGTACCGGGTGTTCATGATTTGGATGATTTCCCCTCTTTCATTGATTGTTGGGATATCCACGAAGAACATGGCGTCAAACCTTCCAGCTCTCATAAACTCAGGCGGGAGTTCTGAGATGTTGTTGGCAGTTGCCATGACAAGGACCGGGCTTATTGTCTCCTGCATCCAGGTCAGGAAGTGCCCGAACATGGAAGAGGTGGTTCCTCCGTCAGTGTGCCCAGAGGACTTGACTCCGGAGAAGCCTTTGTCGATCTCATCCAGCCAGACCACTGCCCTGCCAAAGGCATCGATGGTTGCTGTAGCTTGCCTGATTTTCCTTTCGCTCTCACCGACAAGGGAGCCTTTGAGGGCAGATATGTCTAATCGTATGAGTGGCCAGTTGAGGATGGAGGCTGCTGCTTTGCAGGAGAGGCTTTTACCGGTCCCTGGAATGCCTACCAAGAGGAGGGCTTTTGGTTTGGGAAGGTGTTCGTTTCCAGGTTCAAAGGCCTTCATCCGGTTGGTAAGATACTGTTTGAAGAGGTCCAGCCCTCCTACCTGGTCTATGGGGACTGGGGGCCAGAATTCCATGAGGCCGCTTCGTCTTATCATCTGTTTCTTTTGTTCTGTGATGATCCTGGGGCAGAACTGTTTCTTTATGACCAGGCTCAAAGAGAAGGCGGTTTCTGCTTCAAATTCGGTTAATCCTCTTGCAGCTTCCACGGCTTCTGTGTTGATTTCTACTCCCACGCTTTGGCCGAGCTCCTCTTGAATCGCCAGAAGGTCCAGAGTAGAGGGGAGGTTGAAATCGAGGAGGGTGAAGTATTTTTCGATTTCGAGGGGCAAATTGATTCGTGGTCCGACAATGACAAGGCAGGATCCCTGGCCTTTCCAGGTGGGCAGGCTATTTTGGATCTCCTGTACGATCTCAACGGAATTTATGAAGTGGTGGAGGTTTTGGGCGATGAGGATGGCATCGCCTTTTCCCGATAACCATTTCAGGGCGTGCAGTGGGTCACTCACGTCTTCCAGGGGTCTGCCAGTATCAGGCTCTGTGATTCCTCTCAGGCAGTCCCAGGAGTGGGTTTTCCATCCTTCTGCTTTGATTGAGCGTGTGGCTCTGTCCGGTTCTTGGGTGCACACATAAATTAGTGGGTAGCCAGCTTTGAGGTAGTTTGTGATGTCCATATCGTTTTCCTTTCTTTCCCTTTTTTAGGGAACAAAAAAGCCGTCCAGGGTATCCCGGGCGGCTGCTAATGGGGTGTTGCCCTGATATGCTATCAGAGCGCCTTCTTGAGAAGTTTGCTTTTTATTCCTTTACATATTCCTCTACCAGCGAGAAGAGAAAATCTTCAATTTCGTTCTCGGCGTTGTACTGTTCAAGTTCAGCACGGGTAACAATGGGCCTTTCCACTGGGACAACACGATAGAGCTTGAGGTGGTCACCCGCGCTTTTTCTCTTCTGGCCCAGTTCGGATACGGCTTCGATTGGGTTTTTATATCCTAAGGGATCGTCTGAGGAAACCACCATGAAACCTAACCGGTGGGCCGGGTTTCCGATGATATAGATGCTGTCTGGTGTTTCTTTGTCAGATTCCAGCTTGTTGATTAGATCATGGTCTTGGATGAAATCATTGTTTTCGTCCAGAAAGTCCTTGGCATTAGCTACCAGGCCTTCCGGCCCGAAGACTGCTGCGTCGTCGTCATGGAGGTCCATGCCTTTGACGAAATCTGCCAGGGTCTTGAGAGCCTGTAATTTACTATCGAAAAATGCTACTTTCTCAATGATCCCTCCGGATAGCCAAATCATTACGTGCGTCATCTGTTTTCTCCTTTCTTAAAGAGCTGTTCTCTGGCTCTTCTGTTTCTGGCCAATGGTTGCCCATCCTGATTTTTTCTATCTCTGAAGCCTTCTTGACTTCCCAATAAATATCGTTTTCGATTTCAAAGCCAGGAGGGATTTTGATGCTCTTTAGTTCTTCGAGCGATATGTAGCCCCATTCAGCCATGTCATAGTCTCCGTTCAGGATGGCGTATCCCCAGAACAAATCCTCTCCATCAAATTCCGCGATGCACCAGTCGCATCCTCCGATGAAGAAGTGGAGGTAAATCAGTTTTTCCCTTAGGGGAACATTCTCTGTTTCATAAAGTTTCGGTATTTTTGCCAGTTGTTCTTTTGTTGGTTCGTTCCACATGTTTCGCACCTCCTTTGCTGTTAGATTTGGTTTTAAAACTCCACTTTCTCGATATTGTGTAGTTGTTTCTTGTATTCTTCCCATGTGACATTTCCCTGTCGCCAATCGAGTTCAAGGGTGAGGAGTTTCCCGATTCTTTCTGTTTCATCTCCATCTAGTGGATCGGTTTCTTCCTCATGGATGAGGGAGCTGATTCGGTCAGCTGTTTCGTCAATCATCTGTTTGATGTCGGGCCTTTTTTGTGGTTCCAAATTCTCACCTCCTTTTTTTCTGATGTATAAGGTTCCTCCGTCTCCGTCTTCTAAGACCGGAATAGCCCAATTAAGGTCCACTTTAATCAGGTATTTTTTTGGATGTTTAAGGGCTTCCTTGTAGTCTTCTGACTCAAGGTCTTCAGCAAGGAATAGGTACTGGATTGCGTCTTTTGGGTCTGGGGTGATCCAGATTCCTTCCATGCTTTCGAGGTCTATGTGTTTGTCATCGAACCAGGGGTTTCCCCGGTCTTCCACTTCTAATTCTTTCAGTTCTTTGAGGGGTGCCCAGTGGCCGTGGGTGCTATACCCTAAAACCATCTTATTCACCTCCTTTCTTCCGGATGAAGAGAACCCTCCCGTCCTTGTCTTTCAGGATTGGAGTGGCTCCGGTCAGGTCAATGGTGAAGAGGTATTCTTCGGTATCGGATCCGATGGTGACGGTGAGATATTGAGGCGACTTATCCGGGTCCAGGACCACCCAAATACCTTCCGTATCTTTGAAATCAGGGTTATTCCTGGTAAGAAGCAGGTCTTGCCTTTGGGCAGGGTTGAGGGCTTCTATGGGAAGCCATTGTTCTTCGATGCTATATCCTATCATGGGTTTCACCTCCTTCGAATTCCTGTTTGAGTTTGAGGTAAAGGCCGTAGCGTTCATTTCTTTGCTCTTCTCTTGCCCAGCGGGAGATTTGATCTTTGTGGAGTCCTACGATTCTTTCGAATTCACTTTTGGTTTGGGCTTTGGTGAGTCCTGTGTCTTTGTAGGGTTCCTGGTGGCAGGCGTATATTTGGCTGAAGTAAGGGTGGTTTCTGTCAAAGTGTCGGATGAATATCTCTGCAAAGTCCTTGGGGTTTCTGTAGGTGTCTTTGAAGCCGTTGATATTGTAGTGGGCGATAAACCCGCAATAAAGATGCAGGAACTCATAGAGCTCCTTGTTCATCCTGTCGATGTTTCTGGTTTCGATGACTTCTTTGAAGTTTTTAATGACGGCTATCATGTTTTGTTTCCTCCTTTTTGGTTTTGATATTTTTAGGTTAAGGGGGTTTGAGTCCCTTCAATCCAGGGGCAATTGAAGGGACTCGGCTGATTTTGGTAAGATTTGTGGATGTTTGGGCTGGGTTTTTCTTTTGAAGCTTTGTGGTAGGATTTGAGTATCTTATTGGGGGTTACAATCTTTCAGCTCGGCGGTGTCACAATCTTTCCAGGGTTCTAAGGTTTCAAGGGTCGGCTCAAACCTTCGTATAAAGGTCTCTTGGTTGCAAGGGCTGTCTTGTTCAGCTCTTGCCTTTTGTATTGCTTCTTCCTTATTTTCAGCGTTGATGGTCATGGTAATAAACCCTGTGTAGTAAAGGTTTACTTCGTACTCAGGCATAGTTGACCTCCTTTCGAGACATTAGGTTTCTTCGACTTCTTCGATCTCGTAGATGTTCTCTGGCTGCATAAGGATTAACGATTCCATATCTTTCTCTGCCTCTTCTCTTGTAGCATATATTTCTGGGTCCTCGGGTTCTACCGGTATGTAGGCTTTGATTATCCACGCCATGGTCTTCCTCCTTTCTTAATGCCCATTTTCACTTCAGTTCTTTAGAGTTTCCGTTGCCCAAAAACTCATATTGGCTGAGGCGTCTCCAGGAAGCATTATTTTCTATGGCCTTGAGGACCGTGTTCCTGACCCTTTGTTCCAGAAGGGTGTAAAAGGTCGATTCCACTTGAGTGATATGCTCCCCGTTCTCTTTGATGAACTGTCTGGCTGCCTTCCGGTTTAGCAGGCTTCTGGTCTTTGTTGCCAAAGGATTCACCTCCTTTCCTTTCCATTTGTAAAAGACTCTTTGGTCTCCACCTTTTCGGTTTCCGATACCAAAACCTTTTAGGATAGTAAGTCCTGACGCGCTTCATTTCATCACCTCCCTTTTTGGTTGAGGGCAATTCTTTTGAACTCGCCGAGACTCATTCGCCGATGGTATCCTTTGCCAATGTAATCCGCATAAATACCCTTCCCGTAATAGAGGGTTCTGCACCATCCAAAGAGACAAACTGTTATTGCTTTACGGTAGGGTGGCCCCATGCAGTCCCACCCGTGAAACTGTATAATCTTCATTCAGTTGCCTCCTTTCTTCGGATGGCGGTAAGAAAAAACCTTTCATCGCCGTCAAAATGGTACTTTTTTGTGGTCACTTCCCATCCGTCTTTCCCCAATTTACGGGCTTCCATATCTCTTTCCTTTTTGTCCTTGAAGATTGTTTCTTTTACTTCATTCTCTTTTAGGAATTCTTCTGGATAAGCATTCATCTTCTTCTCCTTTCTGTGCTTTAGGGTTTCAAGTTTGTTTGATCAGCCCTTTTTCCAGGAAGCTTTCGTATTTGCCATCACCTGAGATAATGACGTGGTCGAGGAGTTTGATGTCAAAGAGACTTCCGCATTCAGCTAATCGGTGTGTGATTGTCAGGTCATCTTCGCTGGGTTCAACATCACCGGAGGGGTGGTTGTGTATCAATGCGACCTCCGAAGCATTACAGAGAAGCGCAATTTTAAAAACCTCACGTGCGGACACAAGAGAGGCATTGACCGTCCCGATACTGACAACATGGATGCAATTGATGTGGTTTCTGGTATTGAGACAGACCAGGAGGAATGTCTCCCGGTCGGCATTCTTGATGAATTTGAGGCCGAGTGCAGCCAGATCTTGAGGGTTTTTGATGGCTCTTTTTCCGTACTCGATGGTTCCGTCCCTGACCATATGGACTTTTACAATATCGATTTTTATGGGTTTTCCTCTTGGCATGGTTCTTCCTCCTTTCAGGTTGATGTATTGGGATCGGCTGTTGAGAAAACAAAAAAGCCGACCGCTTAGGGGCCGGCTTTCTGTTTAGAAATGGCTTGGCTTTAGGGCTTATTCGCAGGGAGACCATCCGCAATTCAGGCAGAGGGGACATCTTCCCTGCATCAAGATCCTCACTCCACAATCAGGGCAAATGTCATTGTTGGAGTGATGCTGTGGGTTGAGTAGTTCGTCTCTCTGCTTGCTCATAGACATATCGGATTCCTTTCTTGAGTGCCTTTGTTCTTCTTCTGAATTCATGAATGATTCGCCTCCTTTCTTTTGGGTCTTCGGTTTTTCCTTCCTGGTCCACAAGGGCGTGCAACCAAATGATGGAAAGGAAAAGGCTGGTGAAACTTTTGTCTGTGATTTCTGTTTCCCTGAAGCAGGTCATGATGTTTTCTCTTAGGGTTTTGACTTCTTTTTGCAGGTACCGGGACATTTTTCTTCACCTCCTTTTTCTATTAAGTCTTTTAATTGGGATAAGAATTAAGGTCTTTTTGGGATAAAAATGTGGGTAGAGTTATCTCTATTTAGAAGCCCTCTCTCGTCGAGACGGGTTACAGGTTGGCTCCAACGTCACTGCTTAAATGATTTGCCAGTTTTTTTAAGGTCGGTTGCTCCTTTCATAATGAGTTATCTGCAATCCGGGACCTGTCAGGTGTGAGTGTGAATTAAGCCGGTAGGTTTTTCAGGAACTCTCTGATGTGGATGATTTGGATGGAGTCCTTGTCTGGGAGTTTGCTCTCGGATAATAGGTTTTTGATTTTGGCAAAGGCTTCGTCGTTAGTAGCAATCATGAATTTTTTGTCAGCCCTGAATTTGATGAGCTTTTCAAGATTCTTAATTGTCTGTTCGGGTTTGTTCTTTCCCGTTTCTATCTCGATGGCAATAACCTTCTCCTCCTTTTCTAATACGAGGTCGATATCCCCTTTTTCCTTGAAGGGGAACCAGTTGTTTGGGAGTTTGGCCTGTCGTATCTTCTCTAAAAAATATCTGTGTTCGAGTCCCTGATTCCTTTCCTTGGAATCGGTTTTTCGGCCTGACTTTTGGAGACAATGCTCTCCTCTTTCAGTCAGTTCAAAAAGTTTCTTCTTATCTATTGTGATTGGAGTGATGATCCCTTTCTCAATTAAGGTGTTCTGGAGCTTTGCTGAGTCTCTTGGGATGAGGCCGAGCCTTTTTCCTCTCTGGTCTGCGCCATCAAAGGGGTGAGTGAGGATGTCTTCGAGGAAGATTCGTTCCAGTGGGGAGGGAGTAAACCGTTCTGTAGGAGTGTGTAGAGGTTCTTTTTGAGGCAACGGAGTCCTTTTGGGGCTGTAGTCTTTGTAGAAGTCCTCCATCTGCCCTTTGACTTCTGCATCGGGGATGTTTTGGCTTGCTTTCTTGAATGGGATACTGAGCTGGAAGGGGTGGCTGCACCTTCCCATCAGCCTGCAGATTGCCTGGCCGATTTTGAGCATGCCGATGTATTTTCTCTGTTCCCTGTCCATGGACATGGCGTCCGCAATGGCATCGACATTCTTTTTGTGATTGAGCGAAAAGGTAATCTTGGTGTAGAGGTTTTCAAAGATCGGGTTTGGGATCAAAGACGGGGTTTGATCTATGATGATGAGGCTTGTTCCGTATTTCCTGATTTGTCGGAAGATCTTCTGGATGAGGTCGTCTTTTTTGCTGTTCTCCACGATGTTGTGAAACTCCTCAAAGACCAGGACATGTTTCAGGTTCTCATCCTCGATTCCTTCCTGTTCTTTTTGTAGCCAGTAGAGGAGGGTGAACATCTCTATGAAGAACCTCTTGTCGTTGCTGTTTGCCAGTCCTCCAAGCTCAAAGATGACACAATCGTTCAGGAGTTTTTCTATGGGGTAGTGGTCTTTGACATTATAGACCTTTCCTGTGCCTCCATAGTTCAGGAATTGGAGCATTCTCATGCTGCTCTGTTTCCAGAGCATCTCCCTTCCCCGGAGCTTTTTCCCTTTCATATCGCTGGCCAGGATTTGTTGGGCATCCTCTGTGGTGGGTAGCTCGTTTTCCTGGTAGGCTTCGTCAAAGACCTGTAGTAAAATGCTGTCTGATCCCGCCCCTCCAATATAAGCTTTGTTGAAGATTTCGATGATGTTTTTGACATGTTCCTCGTAAGAGATCCCTCTTGGCATCTTGAAATAGTTAAAGTAAAAAGGGGAGGTGCCTGTCCCGATGGTGAAGATTTTGACCTGCTGGTTTTCTTTGAGGAGGTCCCGGTAGTTCTTCTCCCAGTCAAAGACGATGAAGGGGATTTTGAGCTTCATAAGTTCTCTCAGGATGTTCTTGGCCAGGGTGGTTTTTCCGGTTCCTGTGCTTCCGAAGATTCCAATATGGCGGGTCAGTTCTGAGAGGTTAAGGCCAAATTCCTGGGAGGGTTGGTTAAGGTATTGGGTTCTTCCAAGGGTGATTTCACCGCCCAACTCCTCTTTTTGGGGAGGTGGGAGGACAATATCTTCATCGATTGTGTTTATCTTGTGCTTTTCTGCGAGGAGGTTGATGACCTGGGTCCATTCTTGTTTCTCGTCCCTATCTCCGGTGTTGTACCTGACCCAGAGAGAATCAGCTTTCCTTCCGATGAAGGGTTTTAGCTTTTGCAGGGTTGTTTTGACAGGCTCCATTTTTAGAGGAAGTCTTTTTCACACCAGCCACCACACTGACAGGAGTAGTCTTGTTCATTCTTAGAGGAGGTTTTTTCGTGGATCTCCTTGCATAGTTTGACAGCATAATCAGTAAATTTGTTATCCACTTTGAAGGGAACTTCCGTCCCGTGCTTTAAAAAGTGGATGATGACTGTGTCGGGTAATCTTCCGTAGTTGTCCTGGTAGAGTAAGGCATAGATGGCCATTTGGATCTTGATGTCCGGGGTTAGATCATCCTTTTTACTGGTCTTGTAGTCAGTTAGGGAGACCTTACCATTTTGTCGGTGTATGGCATCAATGATCCCCATGACCCCGTATATATTTGAAAAGAGTTTGACCTCG
>Ga0194125_10008778_pt1 | contig 14183 bp, 13 predicted proteins | sample TA2KigC250mmetaG_FD_148626 | JGI IMG/M metagenome (GOLD analysis project Ga0194125, IMG submission 148626) | Freshwater microbial communities from Lake Tanganyika, Tanzania - TA2015034 Kigoma Deep Cast 250m | ecosystem: Environmental > Aquatic > Freshwater > Lake | place: Tanzania: Lake... | reverse complement strand
CCGTACCGTAGTTTTGACCGCGGCCCTGATGGTCGCGCTGCTTTCCGCCGCCGTCCGGTCCGAGGTTCGTCTGCCGGCCATTATCGGCGACAACATGGTCCTGCAGGCAGGCGGGCGCGTCTGCCTGTGGGGATGGGCCGACCCCAACGAGGAAATCGATGTCCGGGTCAGTTGGCGCGACGTGGACTGGACGATCCAGGCGGACAGCGACGGCAAATGGATCTTCCAGATGATGGCTCCCGATTCCGGCGGGCCGTATGAGATCACGTTCAAGGGCAAGAATACCATCACCGTCAAGAACATTCTCGCCGGCGAGGTCTGGGTCGGCTCGGGCCAGTCCAACATGCAGTGGTCCGTCAAGGACTCGGCCAACCCCGAGCAGGAGATCGCCGCGGCCGATCATCCGCAGATCCGCCTCTTTACGGTCGAGCGCAAGGTCGCCGAGCAGCCTCAGAGCGACTGTATCGGCAAGTGGGTAACGTGCAGTCCCGAGACGATCCCCACGTTTTCCGCGGTGGCTTACTACTTTGGCCGGGAGCTGCACCAGGAGCTCAAGCAGCCGGTCGGCCTGATCCACAGCTCCTGGGGCGGCACGCCCGCGGAGGCCTGGACCAGCCCGGCGGCATTGCAGGAGAACCCCAGCCTGGAGCCGATCCTCACGCGCTACCGCCAGGCCTTGGCCGTGTACCCCCAGGCCCTCGTCCAGTACAAGGAGAACTTGGAGAAATGGCAGGCAGCCGCCGAACAGGCCAAGGCCGAGAAGAAACCGGTCCCGTCCCGCCCCGGCGCCCCGATGGGCCCGGACAGTCCCCACTCCCCCTCGGGCCTCTTCAATGCCATGATCGCCCCGCTGATCCCCTACACGATCCGGGGAGCGATCTGGTATCAGGGTGAATCGAATGCCGGCCGGGCGTATCAGTATCGCGACCTTTTCCCCACGATGATCAAGAGCTGGTGGGACAGTTGGCAGGAGCAGGGGGATGACGACTTCCCGTTCCTGTTCGTGCAGTTGGCCAACTACATGGCCGGGAAGGACGAGCCCGGCGACAGCGCCTGGGCGGAGCTGCGCGAAGCCCAGTTGATGACGCTGGAAGTGCCCAAGACGGGCATGGCCGTGACGATCGACATCGGGGACGCCAAGGATATTCACCCGAAGAACAAGCAGGACGTGGGCAAGCGCCTGGCGTTGTGGGCGCTGGCCAACACCTACGGCAAGAAGGTGGTCTATTCCGGCCCGCTCTACAGGTCCATGATCCGCAGGGACAACAAGATTGTCCTGCGCTTCGACCACGTCGGCGGCGGTTTGGTCGCCCGGGGCGGCGAGCCGCTCCGGGGCTTTGCCATCGCGGGTGCGGACCGCAAGTTCGTCTGGGCCGAGGCAAAGATCGAGGGCGACACCGTCGTGGTCGGCAGCGACGGGATCGCCGAGCCGGTGGCGGTGCGCTATGCCTGGGCGGACAACCCCGTCTGTAACCTGTACAACCAGGCGGGCCTGCCCGCTTCTCCGTTCCGCACGGACACCTGGCCCGGCATAACGGCCGCCAACAAATAGGGCGTAGGATCGACAGCACCGCGTCGTGGCAGGCAGGCCCGGTCATCCCCAGGACCGTCGCATGGCGGAGCCGTCGCAAATAATCAATTCCCGGCCTTGCCTGCGCACAAGAACGGTGGTAGTGTAGCGATCCTGACATTGCAGATTTATGCAGACGTTGGCACAGTTGAATCCGCTGGAGCCGATCACGGCAGTGCCGCTGTTCACCTGGCAGGTTGGCCCCTGGCTGGTGACGATGAGCAACCATGCGTTCATGGTGCTCGTGGTGGCAGGCTTTCTGATGGTGAGCCTGCCCTTGGCGGTGCGTTCGCCGCGACTTGTGCCGCGTGGGCTCCAGAACTTCGTCGAGTCCATCTGCGTCTACCTGCGGGAAGAGATGACCCGGCCGCTGCTGGGCGAACAGACGGATCGCTACGTGGGCTTCCTGTGGACGATGTTCTTTTTCGTCCTGACGCTGAACCTGGCCGGGCTGATCCCCACGGAGCGGATCGTCACCCTCTTCACCGGCCGGCGGTCCTATCTCGGCGGCGTGCCGACCGGCAACATTTTCGTGACGGGGACGCTGGGCCTGATCGTCTTCGTCATGACCCACGTCTACGGCATCCGCCGGCATGGGCTCTGGGGATATGTCGCCCATCTGGCGCCGCCAACCCCGCGCTGGCTGCTGCCGTTAATGTATCCGCTGGAGTTGTTGAGCATCTCCCTGCGGCCCTTCACGATGGCGATCCGGTTGTTCGCGAACATCATCTCCGGGCACATGGTCATCGCCACGATTCTGGGCCTGATCTTCATCTTTCAGCAGATCGGGGTCGCGGTGGTCGCGGTGGCGGCCAGCGTGGCCCTTTCGTTCCTGGAACTGTTGGTGGCCCTGCTGCAGGCGTATATTCTCACGTTCCTTTGCGCGCTGTACCTCGGCGCCGCCACGGGCACGGAGCACTGAGATGGAATTGACGATTGATCCTGGACGGTGGAGGACTGAAAGCGGAAGGCCGGACTCCAGTAATCGATTGTCAATTGTCAGTAATCAATACTTGGAGGTTTGGACATGGACCATTTGACCTGTAGTGTTCTGGCGGGCGTTCAGGGCGTATCCTGGACGATCGTGGCCGCCGTGCTGGCCGCGGCGGTGATTGTGATCGGCTCCGGCCTCAGCATCGCGCGGATCGCCCGGGGCGCGTTGGAATCCATCGCCCGGCAACCGGAGGCCGGCAGCCGCGCCTTTTCCGCCATGGTCATTGCCGCGGCCCTGATCGAAGGCGTGACCTTCTTCGCGTTGCTGGTCTGCTTTCTCACCGTGTTCTGGGAGCGCTGATCGGGGATTCCGATGACCAGGATTCTTCTATGTTGTGCGCTGGTCCTGCTCGCGGCGTCTTGCGGCACGGGCGCGGAGACCGTCTCCGAAGAGGAGGGGCCCGGCGCCGGGCCTTTCACCGGTACGTTTGCCGATGCCCTGTGGACGGTGATCGCCTTCGCGGTGCTGGCCGTGGTCCTCGGCGCCGTGGCCTGGAAGCCCCTGCTGCGGGGATTGAACGCCCGGTCGAGCCTGATCGAGCGGCAATTGAAGCAGGCGGAGACGTCCCGGCGGCGGGCCGAGCACCTGCTCGAGGACTACAAGCAGCAGGGCCATACCACCGTCCTGCAGGCCGCCGAGCAGGCCCAGCGGCATTACCAGCGGATCCTGGAGCAGACGCGCGAGGAAGTTCTGGCCCTGCGGCAGCGGGCGCACGAGGAGATCGAGAACGCCCGGGCGGCGGCGGTGGAGGATCTCTGGAAGCAGACGGGCGAGATCGTCCTGCGCGTCGGCAGCGAGGTGCTCGGCCGGGCGCTGAACCCGCAGGACAACCAGCGTCTGATCGATGAAGCCGTGGCCCGCATCCGGCAGGACGGAGGGCTGTGATGAAGACCGGCGCGGCGGCCGAGCTTGCCGAAACCTACGCCCGGAGCCTGCTGGAGGCGGCGCAGGAAGCCCGGGCGGTCGACGCGGTGGCGGCCGATCTGGAGGTCGTCGCCGCCCTGTTGACGCAGGAGCCCGAGCTGGGGGCGTTTCTCGCCTCGCCCTATGTCGGCGAGTCGGCCAAGCGGACTCTCCTGCACGAGGCGCTGGCCGGGAAGCTGCACCCGCTCACGCTCCAGTTCCTGCAGGTCACGATCGCGCACGAGCGCGGCGCGCTGCTGCCCGTGATCCTCGACCGGTATCGGCGGCTCTCTCGTGCCTACGAGGGCTATGAAACCGTGAAAGTGACCGTCGCGCAGAGCCTGAGCCCGGAGCAGACCGAGAAGCTGTCGCGCGATCTGGCCGCGGCCATGCGGGCCAAGATCGACCTGGAGGTACAGGTGGAGCCCGCGATTCTCGGCGGCGTGATCATCCGCCATGGCGACCGGATGCTCGACAACTCCCTCCGGGGCCGGCTCGTCCGCGCCGTCGATCAGATCGCCAATCCCGAGCGTAGAAACCAGGGAATACGGCGGTGAAGGAGGATCGGGCATGGGACGTTGAGAGCGAAAGGGCAGAAGGCAATCCTCGAGCGTCCGTAGTCCTTTGGGATAATCTATGAAGATCGATATCAGCGAGATCACCGGGATCCTGAAACAGCAGATCCGCCAGTACGAGGGCAAGCTCGACGTGGTCCGGGTCGGCCAGGTCGTGGAGGTGGGCGACGGCATCGCCCGCATCTACGGTCTGGAGGGGGCCATGGCGCACGAGATGCTCCTGTTCGAGAACGATATCATCGGCGAGGTGTTCAACCTGGAGGAGAACTCCCTGGCCGCCGTGATCTACGGGGACTACACGAAGGTCCGGGAAAGCTCGGACGTGCGCTCGACGGGACGGTTGATGTCCGTGCCGGTCGGCGACGAGGTGATCGGCCGCGTCCTGACGCCGTTGTGCCAGCCGCTCGACGGCGGGCCCGCCATCGCCACCGAGACCACCCGCCTGCTGGAATCCGACGCCCCCGGCATCGCGCAGCGCCAGCCCGTGCGCCAGCCCCTGCAGACCGGGCTCAAGAGCATCGACGCGATGATCCCTATCGGCCGCGGCCAGCGCGAGCTGATCATCGGCGACCGCAAGACCGGCAAGACCGCCATCGCCCTCGACACGATCATCAACCAGAAAGGCAAGAACGTCCTGTGCGTCTACGTCGCCATCGGGCAGAAGGACTCCACGATCGCGGAAGTGGTCGATATCCTGCGGCGGCACGGCACCCTGGAGTACACGGTCGTGATCGCCGCCTCGGCGGCCGACAGCGCCCCGATGCAGTACATCGCGCCCTACGCCGGCTGCGCCATCGCCGAGCACTTCATGTACGAGAAGCAGCGGGACACCCTGTGCGTCTACGACGACCTGAGCAAGCACGCCGTCGCCTACCGGCAGATGAGCCTGCTGCTGCGGCGGCCGGTGGGCCGGGAGGCCTACCCGGGCGACATCTTCTACCTGCACAGCCGCCTGCTCGAGCGCAGCGTCAAGCTCTCCGACAAGCTCGGCGCCGGCTCGCTGACCGCCCTGCCGATCGTGGAGACGCTCGAAGGCCAGATCTCCGCCTATATCCCGACGAACATCATCTCCATCACGGACGGCCAGATCTACCTCCAGCGCGATCTCTTCCATGCGGGGGTGCGGCCGGCCATCGACGTCGGCGTCAGCGTCAGCCGCGTCGGGGGTGACGCCCAGGTCCAGGCCATGAAGAAAGTGGCCGCCCGGCTGCGGCTCGATCTGGCCGCCTACTACGAGCTGCTCGGGTTCGCCCGGCTCGGGACGGAGCTGGATCCGGCCTCGCAGCGGCGGCTGGAACGTGGCCGGCGCATGGTGGAGTTGCTCAAGCAGCCCCAGTTCTCGCCCCTGTCCGTGGGCGAGGAGGTGGTCACGATCCTGGCCGGCTCGTCGGGCCTGCTCGATGACCTCCCGGTCGAGCAGATCAGCCGCTTTGCGACGGATCTGCTGCGCTGGCTCGCCGACCGGTATCCGGACCTGGTGACGGAAATCGACAAGAACGGCAAGCTCTCCGACGAGATGGTCGTCCGGCTTACGGAGCGGATCACCGAGTACAAGGGCGTCTTCAAGGAGGCGCAACCCTGATGGAAGACGATCGGAAATTCGAAATCCGAATTGATCTCTCCGCGTTCGCGGTGTCGAAATCCGAAACAAATTCAAAATCCGAAATTCGAATGACCGAAACCACGGACCGGGCACTCGTCGTTTTGAGTTTTCTTCCTTTCTCTTCCGTTTGGGATTTGTTTCGGATTTCGGATTTCGAATTTCGGATTTCCGGCTCCCGGCCGGTGTTTCGAATTTGCGTTTGAGCTATGGCCTCGATCCGACAGATATCACAGCGGCGCAAGGCGATCGACAGCATCGCCCGGATGACCCGGACGCTGGGCATGATCTCCTCGACGCGCTACAAGGCCTATTCGAGTCAATGGGCCTTGACGGGCGCCTACCGCGACGCCCTGGCGCGCGTCGCGTATCTGCTGGCCACGCCGGTGAAGCCCCTCGACCACCCGCTGTTGAAAGAGAACACCTCCGGACGAACGGCGCTGCTGGTGATCGGGTCGCGCCAGGGTCTCTGCGGCGCGTACAACGCGGAGATCTACCAGCTCGTCGAGGTGCATCTCCAGCAGGCGCAGGCCCAGGGACGGCAATTGGATCTCTACGTGCCCCACGGCAAGCTGGAGTCGGTGCTGGCCGCCCGCGGGGTGACGCCCGCCAAAGTCTATACCGATCTCGACGAGCGCCCCACCGACCCGCAGATCCACGCCATGGCCGATGACTTCATCGACCAGTACATGGCCGGAAAGCTCGACTCTTTCGGGATCGTGTACAAGCGGTTCTACTCGGCGTCCAGCCAACAGGCGCAAACCCTGACGATCCTGCCGCTACTGGAATTGGTGGACGACCTGACGACCCGATCCCTGGTGATCTGGCCCTGGGATCTGACGTTCGAGGACTTCTACATGACCCCGTCGCCCGACCGGATCGTAGAAGAATTGGCCCGGATGCTGGCGCACCACTCGATCCTGAGCTGCTTCATCGACGCCATTCTGAGCGAGCATCTGGCGCGTATGGTCGCCATGAAGAGCGCGACCGACAACGCCGAGGACATGATCCGGCAGCTCTCGACCGACTACAACCGGGCGCGCCAGACGCAGATCACTTCGGAATTGCTCGATATCGTTACCGGAATGGGGGCTTTGGAATGAACGTGGGAAAAGTGATACAGGCCATCGGCAGCGTCTTCGACGCGAGATTCGCCCCGCAACAGGTGCCGACTCTCTTCAATGCCCTGGAGATCACGTTCCCGCTCGGCGGCGAAACCAAGACCCTCCGCGGCGAGGTGCAGCAGCACCTTGGGGGCGGCCGGGTCCGCGCCCTGGCGCTGGGCAGCACCCTGGGCGTCTGTCGCGGAATGGAAGTCGTCGATACGGGCGGGCCGCTGACGATCGCCGTAGGACCCGAGACGCTCGGACGGGTTCTGAACATGTTCGGCGACCCCATCGACGATCGCGGCCCCATCGAAGCCAAGACGCGGCGGTCGATCCATCGCGAGCCGCCGCGGTTGGTCGAACTGACCGCCCACAGCGAGATGTTCGAGACGGGGATCAAGGTAATCGACCTGCTCTGCCCGTTCGTGCGCGGCGGCAAGACCGGCCTGTTCGGGGGGGCCGGCGTGGGCAAGACCGTCGTCATCCAGGAGCTGATCGCGCGGATCGCGACCAAGCACGGCGGCTACTCCGTCTTCGCCGGCGTCGGCGAGCGGACCCGCGAGGGGAACGATCTGTGGCTCGAGATGCAGCGCACGATGATCCCCGGCACCAACGACACGGTGCTGGACCACACCACGTTGGTCTTCGGCCAGATGAACGAACCGCCCGGGGCCCGGCTGCGCGTGGCGCTGGCGGCGATGACCGTCGCCGAGTACTTCCGCGACAGCGGCATCGGCGACATCCTGCTGTTCATCGACAACATCTTCCGGTTCGCCCAGGCCGGCGCGGAGGTCTCCGCCCTGCTGGGCCGCATCCCCTCCGCCGTCGGCTACCAGCCAACCCTGGCGACGGAAATGGGCCAACTCCAGGAGCGGATCGCGTCCACCAAGACCGGCTCGATCACCTCCGTCCAGGCGGTGTACGTGCCCGCCGACGACCTGACCGACCCGGCGCCGGCGACGACCTTCGCCCATCTGGATTCCTTCGTCGTGCTCAAGCGGGCCATCACGCAGAAAGGGATCTACCCCGCCGTCGATCCGCTGGAGAGCACCTCGCGCATTCTCGATCCGAACATCGTCGGCCGGGACCACTACGACACCGCCCAGGCCGTCCTGGCCTACCTGCAGCGCTACAACGAGCTCCAGGACATCATCGCCATTCTCGGACTTGACGAGCTGAGCAAGCAGGATCAGACCATCGTGGCACGGGCCCGGCGGCTCGAACGGTTCTTCTCCCAGCCGTTCCTGGTCACGCGCCAGTTCACCGGCATGGAAGGCAAGTACGTCACCACTGCCGATACCATCGAGAGCTGCCGGCAGATCTGCGAAGGCCGCTGGGACCAACTGCCGGAAGAGGCCTTCCTGTACGTCGGCTCCATCGAGGAAGCCGCCCAGAAAGCCGGGACGTTGACGAGGAAAGGGTAATGTTGGATGGTTCTGAAGACAAGTCGTTTCACTGCGAGCTGATCGACCCAACGGGCAAGCTCCTGGACTGCCAGGTCACGGCCGTGATACTGCCGGCGCACGACGGGCAGATCGGCATCCTCTACAACCATATGCCGATGCTCTGCCAGCTTGGCCTGGGCACGATGCGCATCACGCCGGCCCCGGTGGGGGAATGCCGGATTACCGCCCCGCCGTCCCGGCCCGAGGCCAGCGGCGTGGCAGGCCCGACCACGCAAAGCCTCGCGCCGTCGGCGCAGAGCGGAATCGAGGCGTCCCTCCTGCCGGACATGCAGCAGAATGACCTGTTCTTCTTCATCGATGGGGGAACCGCCCTGGTGGTGGAAAACGGGGTGACCGTCATCGCCTACGATGCGTTGGCCCTCCAGGACGTCACAGCCGAGCAGATCGAAAGGATGATCCGCCGAACCGCCAGGAACCTGGCCAGTCCGGATCTGCGGCCCGGACAGCGGGCCCACGAGGAGGAGCGGCTCCGCGTCCTGCAAAAGCTCTTGTGAATTATGATTTATGAATATGGCTCTGTCCTTTCCAAAGAAGAAACGGCTGGCGAGCAATCGCCAATTCAAGGCGGTGCTGGACCACGGCCGGCGGGTGGGGAACCGCCTGCTCACGCTGTACGTGGCCCCGAATCCATGCGGCTACCCGCGCCTCGGCGTCTCGGTCGGCAAATCCGCCGGCAATGCCGTCGTCCGCAACCGCCTCAAGCGGCTCCTGCGGGAGGTCTTCCGCCAAAACCAGGACCGCCTCCCGCCGGGGTTCGACTACGTGCTGATGATCTCCCCCGCCCTCGCGCGGCGGCTGAAGCAGCCCCGGGAAGGACGCAAAATCCTCGCCTCCCTCGATTTTCGGACGGTGCAGGAATCGTTCCTGGCTTTAGTCGAGAGCCGGGATTGGACGAAATAGGATAGGATGGAATGATGGAATCATTGCTGTCGATTGGGCAGGCGGCGAAAAAAGCTGGCGTTTCGTGCCAGTCTCTGCAATATTACCTGATGGTCGGTCTGTTGGAACCGACCGCGGTGACGCCCACCGGGCGGCGTCTGTTCGATGCCAAGGCCGTGGCGCGCATCCGCCTGATCCGCCGGCTCAACGACGGCGGTTACCCGCTGCGCGCCATCCGGGAGCTGTTTCTGGAAGGACGGAAATGACCGTTCAGCGGTTGTGGTTGCGGTTGCGAGGCTCGTGACGTCGAACGTGGGACGTCCTACGAAACGAGCTGCGCGACCGCGGGACACTGGACGAGTTTTCGAAAGGAGTTTTGTGTGAGCGATTACGAGGCCGCCCAGCGACGGCGCGATATCGTCGTGGGCCTCTTTGTGGTCATTGGACTGGGGGCCCTGGGCTGGATGATTCTCAAGTTCGGCGATCTGCCCACCGCGATCACGCGGATGAAATCATTCCAGGTCTCCGTCCAGTTCCCGACTGCCCCCGGTGTGATGAAAGACACTCCGGTGCGCTTCTGCGGCTACCAGATCGGCCGGGTCACGGCCGTGATGGCGCCGCAGGTCCGCAAGGACATCAACACCGGACAGGAATACCATCAGACCCTCTGCGTCCTGAGCATCCACAAGAAGTACCGCGATATCCCGTGCAACGTGGATGTCAAACTCATGACGCGCGGACTCGGCAGCAGCTACCTGGAGCTCCGTGTGGACCCGGGCAAACTGCCCGCGCCCCCGCAGGATCCCGACGATCCGTCCACCTGCTTCCTCCGCGACGGTCTGCGCCCCCTTCAGGGCTCGACCGGCATCAGCAGCGAGTTCTTCCCCGAAGAAAGCCAGAAGAAGCTCGAGAACCTCGTCGAAGACATCCGCACCTTCATCGGCAACGCCAACGACATCATCGGCGACCCCGGCAATCAGCGCAGTTTCAAAACCACCCTGGCCAACGTGAGCAAAGCCTCCGATGCCTTCCCCGCGGCCGTGGAGGAGGCCATTGCCATAATGAAGGACGGGCAAGAAACGCTGGAGGCGTTCCGCAAGCTGGCCGCCACCGGCAGCGAGACCCTCCAGGGCGCCGACATCCAGATCGAACGGCTGGTCGCCTCCATGGTCACCACGAGCAACGAGATCGGCAGGACCGTCGCGCACCTGCGCCTGGCCGTCGAAAGAGTCAACCATGGCCAAGGCTCCGCCGGACTGCTCATGAATGATGGACGGCTCTACGAGAATCTGCTGGAGAACACCACGCAACTCAATATCCTGCTCAAGGATTTCAGGACCCTGATCGACAAAGTAAGCGAAAAGGGCCTGCGCACGATCTATTAGCCGTTCGTTCCCCGTGGAGGCGCGGCGATTCCTAGTACCGCATTTCGCAAGTCCTGAGACGATAGGGTAGAGATTGCTTCGTCGCTGAAGCTCCTCGCAATGACATACTTGGGCGCCCGATGTCATTGCGAGCGAGGCTCGCCGAGCGCGGCAATCATGTCATTGCGAGGAGCGCAGCGACGAAGCAACCTCACCATAGTCGCGGTACTTGTGAAATTCGGTACTTAGCACCCGGTCGAAAGATAAAGCCTAAATTCCAGGCACCTGATCCGAAACGAATTCCAGGATCCGTCCGATCGGTCTGATCGGACGGATCAGGTGCTTGGAATTTGGCATTTAGCGCGTCCGCCCGGCGGGCGGCTCGTAATCCGGGTTGGGGATCGGCAGCTTGGCATGGGTCCGGGTTAGCCACTCCCGTAGCTTGGCATCGAGCTCTTGAGTTTTCTCGGGCCTGGCGTCGGCCAGGTCGTTGCGCTCGCCGAGATCGTTCTTGAGGTCGAACAACTCGAAGGTCTTGCCCTCATAGCGTTTGATGAGCTTCCAGTCGCCGGCCCGGATGATACTGTAGGGGACGACATCCGCCCCGCGGTAGTGCGGGAAGTGCCAGAAGAGGACGTCCCGATCGAGCGGTTGCCTGCCGGCGGACTGGAGGTGCCCGACCAGCGAGACGCCATCGATCTCGCGGTCCGCCGGCAAGGGCACGCCGGCCGCTTCGCAGAGGGTGGGGAAGTAGTCCACGCTGGTCACCGGCTCGTCGCTGGTGCTCCCGGCCGGGACCACCCCGGGCCAGCGGACGATCAGCGGCGCGCGGATGCCGCCTTCGTAGGGATACCCTTTGCCCGACCGCAGCGGGGTATTGTTCGTGACCGGCAAGAGGCCCCCGTTGTCGCTCGTGAAGAAGATCGCGGTGTTGTCCGCCAGCCCCAGCTCATCCAGGACCGCGCAGATCCGACCGACCGCATCGTCCACGCTCTCGATCATCGCGGCGTACCTGGCGTTCTTCTGCTGGGTGGGCGGCTTGGCCTCGTACTTCTTCGTCACCTCGGCCTTCGCCTCGATGGGCGTGTGCACGGCATAGTGGGCCAGGTGCAGGAAGAACGGCCGGTCCTTATGCTCGCGCAGGAAGCGAACGGCCTCATCCGCCTCGCGGTCCGTCAGGTACTCCCCCGGCCGGCGCGCTGCCAGCGTCGGGATGTCGCCCTGACCCTTGCGGAAATACGGATCGAAGTACGTCGGCGGCTGGCCGAAATCGCACCCGCCGATGTTGTACTCGAAGCCCTGCTTCTCCGGATACCAGTCGTCCGTGCCCAGGTGCCACTTGCCGATATGGCAACTCACGTAGCCCGCCTGTTGGAGCGCCTCGGCGATCGTGATCTCCTGGGATTCCAGCCACAGCGCGTTGGGCGGACACAGCAGCTTCTGCTTCTTATCGCCGACATGCTTCGTTGGGTTCTTCTTGTCTTCGGGAATCTTGCCGCCCTGGAAGCGGGAGCGAATCCAGTCGGTGACGCCCAGCCGGGCCGGATACCGGCCGGTCATGACCGCCGCCCGCGTCGGCGAGCAGACCGCACAGGCGGCGTACGCGTTGGTGAAGCGCATGCCCTGGGAGGCCAGCTTGTCGAGGTTCGGCGTCTCGTGGTACCGGCTGCCGTAGCAGCCCAGGTCCGCCCAGCCCAGATCGTCCACCAGGATGAAAACGATGTTCGGCTTTCGCTTCGGCTCCGTCGCCAAAGCCCCGGCCCATGGCCTCGTTGCCAGCAGGGCCGCCCCGGCGCCCACCGCCTGAAGAAGACCCCGTCGCGTCAGGTTCTGTCCACTCATTACCGATTCTCCCGTCTGACCCTGCCACCTTTGGTCTCACCCGTTGCACGGGCGGACTGTCCACGACCTTATATCAATTCCGCGTCAGGATGACCACCGCCTGGCTCACCGCGGGGGCCGAGGCCGGGAACCGGATCGTGCCCGTGCCGACCGAGGCCTGGACATAGTACTCGATATCACTTTCGCCAATCTGTGCCGCGGGAAGCTGGACGGAATAGACGCTCCGCGCAACGTGCTCCAGCGGCACCTTTTCAAACGGGCCCTGGCCGAGCGGCCGCCAATAGAGGTCGCTCGCGCGGGGCTTTTGCGCGCCGAGGGCGATGACCTTGAGCCGCAAATCCTCCCCGGTCATCAGACTCGTTCGTACCGTCGGCACGATCAGGCGCGGCGGGCCATCGTACGTGTCGGACGGCCCGGCCTCGGGCGGTAGCGGCTCGCCCAGGATCTCCGCCAGTTCTTTACCCGGCTGGTCGAGCAGACTCGGCAGCAGATGCTGCTGCCAGTTGGCAACCGTGCCCATTCCGCCGGTTGTGGTGATGCTCGCGAGCAGCGAACGATGCACCTCGCGGACCTGCTCGATCAGCTCCTGGCGAATCGGCAGCAGGGTCGCGCGGGCCAATTGCCTGTGCCTGTCCTTGTCCGGTTCCTTCTTGACCTTGTCCAAGGCGGCGTTGAATCGTCCCCAGGTGCAATTGACCTGCCCTACCGCTTTGAGATACCGCATGGTGTTGAGCCAGTAATCGAAGCGTTCCAGGTTGCCGGCGCCCCGGACCCTGGACCGCAAGGCGGCCAGATCGTCCACGAACGCATACTCTTGGCGGACCTGGTCCCAGGGCCGGCTGTCCGGCCGGATGCCGCCGGGACCGTGCACCCAGGTGGAGGGCCGGGGCAGATAGGTTTCGCGCCGCTTGCCGATCCCCAGGTCCGGCCCGCCGTCGAGCTTGGTGAAGAGCTGCGCCGCCGGTGCGGCCACCTCCCGGCCGAACTCCGCTCGCGCCCAATCGATGTAGAAGTCCTCCGCGGGCAGATCGCGCGGCCGCTTGTCCTCGTTGGACTGAGGCAGGTCGGCCTCATAGTCTTCAAAAGCAGGCCCGCCGCAGTTGATCTTGCGGGTGAGGCCCTGCCCCTCCACAACGAGGGCCGCGAGGCAGGGGAATTCGACGAGACTGTCGAACTGAATGTCGAGCAAGCCATTCGCGACCTCGATGCCGGGGAAGGTGTAGTCCAAGGCCCGGTCCTTGCCGACCGTGGCGAAAAGGTCCAGCTTGTCGATGGCCTTGCGGCCCTGGAGCGTGACGCCAAAGACCCGCTTGCCGATCTCGTTGTAGTGGGGCTCGCAGAATTGCAGTCGCACGGTGTAGGTCCCGTTCGGCACGTTGAGACGGTACGCCGCCATGTTGTACGTCACCGTCTGATACAAGGAATCCCGCTCGGTGTCGGCAATGGCATTGCTGGGGAACGCCGCTGCGGCGCCGCCTTCGCGACCTTCGGTGGTCTTGGGGTCGGGGATCTCGATCTTCCGGCCCAGGTACGGGTTCCAGCCCTTCTGGTCCCACGCGGCCTTGGCCAGGGCCGAGACGTTCGGTCCGAGGACCCGTGTCCGCCAATGGATGCCGAGCAGGCCGGTGCAGCCATAGGCCAAGGCATCGGCGGCGTCCCGCCGCATCCGGCCCACCCAAAGCTGCGGGATGATCAACGCCGGATCGTCCTCCAGCCACGGAATCGCCCACTGGGGCCGGCCCTCGACCCGGGCAAAGCCGGTCTCCACCGGGGCAAAACCGACGTTGCGATTGATGCAGCTCATCGGCATCTCTTTGGGCAACAGGTTATCGAACAGCGCCCGATCCTTCGGCGGACCCAGCACCCAGCCGCAGGTGGCGAGGA
>Ga0194125_10008761_pt1 | contig 14195 bp, 14 predicted proteins | sample TA2KigC250mmetaG_FD_148626 | JGI IMG/M metagenome (GOLD analysis project Ga0194125, IMG submission 148626) | Freshwater microbial communities from Lake Tanganyika, Tanzania - TA2015034 Kigoma Deep Cast 250m | ecosystem: Environmental > Aquatic > Freshwater > Lake | place: Tanzania: Lake... | reverse complement strand
CTTCGCGTCCGGGAACACCCGGCGCAGCCGTTCGCCCGTGACTTCCACGCGGTTGCCCACCAGATACCAGCTCTCGCCCTCGAGGTCGCCCCGGTAGCCGCGCTTCTTATTCACCCAATGCACGTAATACCCTGGCACCGGCTGTCCCTTGCGCGCGGCCGCCAGCAGGCCCTGGTCCGTCGTGGCCAGGCGGAACTCCAGCTTGCCCAGCCGCGTGATGCGCTCCTTCAGCCGGTCAATCTCGACCTTCGTCGCGCCCGGCACCTGGATCAGGATGCGCTTCTGCCCGTGCTCCTGGATGCGGTATTCCATCACGCCCTGCGGGTCAATGCGCTTCTCCAGAATCTGGATGACCTCGGCGGTGATCCCGGCGCGGTCGTCCTTCGACTCCACGCGCACCCGGTAGAGCAGCTCCGAACCTCCCCGCAGGTCGAGGCCGAGCTTGATCTTCCCCTTGACCACGTGTTCGATCCGCTTGAGCACCTTGCGGCTCATCACGTCGCCGGTCTTCTCCTCGGTGTCGGTCAGAATCGTCTCGCGCTCAAACGTGGTGATCGGCAGCCAGGCGAGTGACCAGGACTTCGAGACCACATCGCGCTTCGTGGCAATGCCGTTGATTTCCGTGACATCCTCGACGCGCACGACCTTCTCCTGCAGCGGATAGCAGGCCGCCAGCGCGATGAGAATCACGACGACGATCACAAACACCTTGAACCACAAGCCACTCTGCATTGTTGACTCCAAATCCGCGAAATGGTCAATGGTTGATGCCGAACGGCCCGAACCTCACTAACCATCAACCATCGCCCATCAACCATCCGTCGTCTGCGGGCCTCCGCTCACTATCTTTGAGATCGCGCTCCGGGTGAACCGCATCTTGACGTTCTTCTCGTCATCCACCTTCAGAACCACTTCATCTTCCTTGGTCGAAACCACCGTGCCATAGATGCCGCCGACCGTGACCACGCGGTCATTCTTCTTCAGGCTGTCGAGCAGCCGACGGCGCTCATCTTCCTTCCTCTTCTGCGGCCGCAGCCAGATGAAGTACATGATCATGAAGACCATGAGCATGGGGAAGATGTAGGCCCAGAGGGCCTCGCCCCCGGGCGGCGACGAGCCTTGGGCTATGAGCAGACCTGCCACGTCCTTCATCAAACCTTCCTCGCCACAACCTTCGAGAGCACAATGGGTTGCCACAGCGTCCCAAGGGCATCAGTTCGACAGCAACGCCAACGACTCTCTCTTGAACTCGGCAAACGCGCCTGCCGCGATGGCCTCGCGCGCGGATCGCATCAGCCGCAGGAAGAACGTCACATTGTGAAGCGACATCATCCGCAGGCCCAGCATCTCGCCAGCCACAAACAGGTGGCGCAGATAGGCCCGCGAGAAGGTGCGACACGCATAGCACTCGCAACGTCGGTCAAGCGGCGACTCGTCCAACCGATGGCGGCTGTTTCTGATCTTCACAAGACCTTCACTGGTGAACGCGACGCCGTTTCGTCCATTGCGCGTCGGCAGCACGCAGTCAAACATGTCCACGCCTTTCTCGATGCTTTCGAGCAAATCGCACGGCGTGCCAACGCCCATCAGGTAACGCGGCTTGTCCGCGGGCAGCAAGGGAGCCGTATAGCTCAGCGCCTCTTGCATCAACTGGGGGCCTTCGCCAACGCTCAGGCCGCCAATCGCGTATCCGTCGAACTCCATCGCCGTCAGGTCCCTTACGCATCGCTCGCGCAAGTCGCGGAACACACCGCCTTGCACGATGCCGAACAGGGCTTGGCCGGGGCCTCGCGCGGCCTTCAGCGATCTCTCAGCCCAGCGAACCGTGCGCACCATCGCCTTCTCGGCGTACTCATGCTCGCACGGGAACTGGACGCATTCATCGAACGGCATGATGATGTCCGCGGCTAGGTCCCTTTGAATCTCAACCGCGCGCTCAGGCGTCAGAAGCAGCTTCGCGCCGTCCACGGGCGAGGCGAAACTCACTCCATCGTCCGTCACCTTGGCCGAGTCGGCGAGCGAGAACACCTGGTAGCCGCCGCTGTCCGTCAGGATCGGCCGCGGCCAGTTCATGAACTTGTGCAGGCCGCCGAACTGCTTGACCAACTCCTCGCCAGGCCGAAGCGCCAGATGATACGCGTTGCACAGAACGATCTGCGCGCCGGCCTCTTCCAGGTCTCGCGGCGTGAGCGTCTTCACCACCGCTCGCGTGCCGACGGGCATGAAGGCTGGCGTGTCAAACACGCCATGCGGCGTCTCGGCTTGGCCCAGTCGCGCGTGACTTCCTTTGTCCTCAGCAAAAACTCCGAACTTGAACGCCTGGGGCATTGGAGTGATGGAGTGTTGGGGCAAGCATTGTTCCATCACTCCACTACTCCATCACTCCAATACTCCATTCGCCTAGTAGATTCGCACCACCTCTGCGCCGGGGTAGTAGTGCCGCAGGATGTTCGCGCCCTTCGAGCCGGACTCGGCCATTCCTTTTGCGCCATACTGACAGAGGCCGACGCCATGGCCCCAGCCGCGGCCTGAGAACTCAAAGGACTGCCCACCGCGTGTCGAGCGCGTCTGGAAAGCCGTGCTCAGCACGGAGTTAGGGCCGACCGCGATGCGGAACTCATGGCCATCCAAGGTGGTGGTACCACGGTCGTGCTTCACGGCCACTTTTGCGCCGTGGCTCCCAGGGCCGAGGGCAATCGCTTCAATCGCATTGACCTTGCCGACCTCCGGTCTCGCGTGGCTCAGCTTCCGCTGAATCTCGTCCTTCTGAATCTCGCGCTTCCACGTGTAGAACTTGGACTGTCGGCAGTGGCCGCACTCGACGCCAGCCAACGGCGGAATGCTCTTCTCGCCGAACACGTGGCTCACGTTCTCCGTTCGTCCGCCGCAGGTCGAGTGATAGTACGCGGGGAAAATGTGCCACTCGTACGTCAGCACCACGCCGCGCGTGCTGTCCACCAGCTTTGACATCTGCGCCGTCTCGCCTTCCACGCCGCGATACGCCAGCTCGGCGATGCCGATGTGGTACAACTCGTCCTTGCGCGTCTGGCGCTGGAACAGGGCGTACGTCCGGGCGGCGACCACCTGCGCGCGGATGGCCTCAGCAGGCCAGCCGCTCGGCATCTCGCCCGGCATCACGTCCTTCATGTACGTCTCCATGTCCACCGAGTTCACGAGCGTGAGCTTGTCGTTCTTCTGGCGGATGATTTCAAACTCACCCCGGAACTTCAGCGGCTTCGACGCCAGGACGAATCCCAGCGCGCCGTCGCGGTGCGCCTTGATGACGAGCGAGTCCGCCGCCAACTCACGAGCGCCAAGTTGCACGCCGTCGCCGCGGGCACGCACCTTCGTTCTAGGCATGGACCCGCCGATGTCCACTGGCGTGCCGCCCAGCAGCACCTCATACGCGCCATCCACGAAGACCTCCATCTCGGCCGCACTCCGAGCCAGCGCCACACGCATCGTGGGCACGCTGATCAGGCGCTTGACTTCCTTGTACACCTCGGGCGTTTCGCGATGCGCCTTCTCCCGGCAGCCCGTGGATGGCAGCATGGCCAGCGCCACGGCCGCGAACAACGCTCTGACTGAACGCGCCACAGTCTTCATGCCTTACCTTCGAGGGTCTGCGCCGCGGAATCGCTCGTACTCGCTGAAGATGCAACCGCAGTACTGCTGGCGGTACAGGCTGCGCTTCTTCGCTTGTTCATGGCTCTCGTGAAAGAGCGGTCGCCAGTCGTGATAGTCAAAACGCACGCCGGTCTCAGCGCCTACCTGTTCGCCGACGCTCCTGACCCTCTCGTGCTTCTGGTGCGGGCTGATCAAGAGCGTCGTCGCGAACGCATCGCAGCCTTGCGCCTTGGCCGCCAGGGCCGCCGCGCGAAGCCGAAGCAAATAGCATTGCTCACAACGGTTTACGTCGTCCGGCCTAACGGCCTTCAGGAACTCGTAGAGGCCGTAGTCCTCGTGACAAACAAGCTCCAGCCTCTCTGCTTCCTGGGCGATTCGCAAGGCCCTAAGCCGCTTCTGGAACTCCAGAAACGGATGAATGTTCGGGTTGTAGAAGAAGCCGATGACGTCAACGCCCGAATTCCTGAGCTGCTTCAGCGGCGCGCCCAGGCACACGCCACAGCAAATGTGCAGAAGAAGCTTCACAAGCTCGAGAAAAGCTGAGGCTGGTTCGACGTGGCGACCGGCTCGACCTTGCTCGGCCGCGGGGCTTCGATGCCGAGCATCTTGTACCCGAGCTGGGTCACCACCCGACCTCGGGGGGTCTTCTCCAGATAGCCGTACTGGATGAGGAAAGGCTCGTACACTTCCTCGATGGTGTCCTCTTCCTCGCCGACCGTCACGGCAATCGTCTTTAGTCCAACCGGGGAGCCGCCGGTGCGTCCGATCGTCTGAAGGATCATCCGGTCCATGGCGCACAGGCCGTTCTCGTCCACGCCCAACATGCGGAGGCCATCGAGCGCGACGCGCTCGGTGATGTGGTTCTGGCCTTTGACCTGTGCCACGTCCCGGATGCGGCGCAGAAAACGGTTGGCAATGCGCGGCGTGCCACGGGAACGCCTGGCAACCGCCTCCGCGCCCGCCTTGTCAATCTTCACGTTCAGAATCTTCGCCGAGTTGAGGAGAATCTGGAACAGGTCGGCCCAGGGGTAGTAGTCCAGCCGCTCCAGCACGCCGAATCGGGCGCGGAACGGGGCTGTCAGCAAGCCTTCGCGGGTTGTCGCGCCGACGAGCGTGAACTTCGGCAGCGTAAGACGGACTGACCGGGCGCTGGGCCCCTGGTCAATGACGATGTCTATGCAGAAGTCCTCCATCGCCGAGTACAGGTACTCCTCGATGACCGTGCCGAGGCGATGGACTTCGTCCACGAAGAGCACGTCGCCGGCGTTCAGGCTCGTCAAGATGCCGGCCAGATCCGCGGGGCGCTCCAGCGCAGGGCCCGACGTGCACTTGATCTCCGCGCCCATCTCCGCGGCAATAATGTACGAGAGCGTCGTCTTGCCAATGCCGGGCGGGCCGGAGAAAAGGATGTGGTCAAGCGGCTCCTTGCGCTTCTTGGCCGCGGTGATGTAAACGTGCAGATTCTCCTTGACCTGCGCCTGGCCTATGAAATCCCTAAACCTTTTGGGCCTAAGGCTTTGGTCTAATCCAGCATCCTCAGGCGCTCGCTCTGAGGAAAGGACGTTCCGTTCAGCCAACGGCATACTCCGCTGCGGATTCCAGGCTCAAGGAGTCACCAAACAGCCGCGGACTCTCCGCGGTTACGCGCGCTTCAGGGACTCTCTGATAAGCGCCTCAAGTGTCGCGTCCTTGCCGAGCCGCTGTGCGGCTGCGCTCACTGCTGCCTGAGCCGCTGGCGGCTGGTATCCAAGGCTGACGAGCGCGGCCATCGCGTCACGCATCGGAGCCGGCATCGCGTCCACCTTCTCCGTCCCTGGCTCCAACTGCGGCAGCACGCCCTTTAACTCCAGGATGAGGCGTTGCGCGATCTTCTTGCCGACGCCCTTGATCTCCTGCAACGACTCAACGTCCTCGGCCATGATGGCCCGCTTGAAGTCTCCCACGGAGGCGCCGGAGAGAATGGCAATAGCCGTGCCGGGGCCAACGCCGCGGACAGACATGAGGAGATCGAACAGGTCGCGTTCTTCGGACGAGGCGAAACCGTACAGCCGCATCTCGTCCTCACGAACGTAGAGGTGGGCTAGGAGCGTCACTTCGCCCTGGGCAGGCAGTTCTTCGAAGGTGGAGAAGGGAACGTGGAACTTGTAGCCAACGCCGCCAGCGTCAAGCACGACTTCGGTTGGCTTCCTGCTCACCAACCGTCCACGAATGTAGTCATACATTCGATATACGACTCCGAGAGACCCTCGCGGCATTGGCCATCACAGGGCTCAGTTCGGATTGTTCTATCGTCAAGCTCACGGCAAGCGCCGCGCCATACGTTCGGGACGCGGCGGCGCCTGGATTCTCCAGCGTCAAGCCACCGGCTCGCTCAGGCTCAGCCCAAGCTCCTGCAGCTTCTCTCTGACCTCCTTCAGCGACGTCTGCCCGAAGTTCTTGCAGTCGAGCAGCTCCTGCTCGGTCTTCTGAACGAGATCGCCTATCGTGTGGATTTCCAGCTTGTCCATGCAGCGCTTCGCACGAACACACAGGCCCAGTTCGGCCAGTGGCCTATCAAGCGCCTCTCGGTCGCCGACTGAAGGAATCGCTTCCGTCTCGTCCGGCTTCTTCACTTCCTCTAGCGCCTGGCCGAGCCGAAGGCCATACTGGCTCAGCATCGCCTTGATCTCTCCCAGCGACGTCTCGCCGAAATTTTTGTAGGCGAGCAGTTCGAGTTCGGTGGTCCGCGTCAGGTCCCCAAGCGTCCTTATCCTCATGCGCTCCAAGCAATTACGGCTGCGCACGGAAAGCTCGAAATCGCTGATGGGGATCTCCAGCACTCGGTTCCACCGGTCGGCCCGCTTCTCGGACTCCTCGTCATAGTACATCCGAAGAGAGTCTTCTGCATCTCGCAGGAACAGCTTGGCTCGCGGATGGTTTGGGTTCGCGCGCAGCACGGCCTTCAGGCATTCAACGGCCTTGTGATACTCGTTCTTGTCCTCGTAGAGCACGGCGAGGTTGATCAGCGCGTTCGGGAAGCCCGGCGCTATCTGCTTCGTCTTCTCGTAAAGCTCGATCGCCAATTCGTCCTCGCCACGCAGATCGTGGCTGTAGGCCATCTCAAACAACGACTTGGCGTGGAGAGGGTTAATGTCAAGCGCCTTCTTATACTCGTCCAGCGCCTCCTCATACTGCCCTTCGCTGGCCAGGCAGCCACCTAGTCCGCAATGGTAGTCGGCCGTGTTCTCGTGGCTCTTGGCATACTTGTGAAGGACCTTCAGCGCGCCTTTCACGTCCCCCGACTTGCGCTTCGCCTCCACGATGTCCATCTCAATCTCGAAGTCGCCATCGTCCGTCCGCTTTGCCTTCTCCAGGAACTCGGCCGCCTTGCCATATTGTCCCAACTCAAGAAGGCACTTCCCCAACAGGTAGGCGGCATCCCTGCGGGCGCTCACTTCCTGCAGCGCCGTCACGGCCTCGCTCACACGTCCCAGGACCCACAGGCCCGCCCCCAGCGCCAGACTGTAGTCCTTCTTCTTGCCGGGGTCCCGAGCCTTATCCGCCAAGTCCTTCAACTCGTCCAGCTTGGCCCTGAGCATTGATTGCTCTTCAACCGACTGGCCAACTCGCCGTCTCAGGTTCTCCAGCTCCGTCCGAGACAGGTTCTCGGCCAGAAGCACGGCATCCAAGTCCAATGTCGCCGCTTCGCTCACGGATCAACTCCTCCTACGCCGTCCAACAACAACATGAGGATATGTCCATCGCCAGCTCCTCATGAAACCACTCTACGATGGCATCGTCACTCCGAGACGTTCCGCCAGTTGAAGAAATACGCCCGTTGAAGAACCACGACAAGGCAAGCCCGCGCCCCGGCTGAGCTGCGATGCCTGTAGAACTCCTCGAAAGGCACTCTCCAACCCTGGGAAACTCCAGTGAAATCGCCGCAAGAGCATCTCAAAGTGGGCGCGATTTTATCAGAATCACATATCAAAAGCAAGGGAAAATTCATCCAGTGGACGCCCCAGACCGCAGCCAACCCCTTATATGCCTTAGCCTTACATCAACTACCCCACCGCCTATCCCACGCGCCGCCGCTGGGGGCGGCCTTTCCCGCCCAAGTCACGATGGCCCGTTGACTGGCCGTCCCCTCTTGTGTTAGAATCCTGCCGACCAGCCAGGATTTGCCTCAGCTCCCTGTCTGTCACAGAGAGGACATTCGCCATGACTGCCCCCGAAGTCCGCGTCGGCGAGATACGGGTTGGCCACGCCCACCCGCTGACGATCATCGCCGGGCCTTGCGTCATCGAGTCCGAGGACGCTTGCCTGAGCATCGCCGAGCGCGTAAAGCAGATCGCCGCCGACTCGGGCCTCTCCTTCATCTTCAAGGCGTCTTACGACAAAGCCAATCGAACATCCGCCGATTCATACCGAGGCCCTGGCCTCAAGAAGGGCCTTCGCATTCTGGCGAAGGTGAAGAAGCGACTTGCGGTCCCCGTGCTCTCAGACGTTCATTGCCGCGCCGAAGTCGAGGCCGCGGCCGAGGTGCTGGACGTGCTCCAGATTCCGGCGTTCCTGTGTCGTCAGACGGACCTCGTGCAAGCTGCCGCGCGCACCGGCAGGCCCGTCAACATCAAGAAAGGCCAGTTCATGGCCCCGTGGGACATGAAGCACATCGTCGAGAAGGTCCTCGCCGCCGGCAACCGAAGCGTCATCCTCACCGAGCGCGGGACCTGCTTCGGCTACAACAACCTCGTCAGCGACATGCGGGCCATCGTCGTCATGAAGGACCTCGGCTGCCCGGTGATCTTTGACGCCACGCATAGCGTGCAACTCCCCGGCGGACGCGGCGCAAGTTCGGGTGGCCAGCGCGAGATGGCCCTTCCACTTGCGAAGGCCGCGGTCGCAGCAGGATGCGACGGCCTCTTCCTGGAAGTGCACGAGCAACCAGAGAAGGCGCTCTCCGACGCGGCCACCATGATCCCTCTCAACTGGCTTCCGGACTTGCTGCGTCAAGCCAAGGGGATTCACCGCGTCGTGCGGGCGACCATGACACGTCACACCGACGCGCGTCGTCGTCCTTGACTTCTCGCATCCCCTGCTCTATCATACTGCCGCCCGGTGGCGAACACGCGCTGACTTCCCACATCTGTCCCGACACTCACGCGCGCAAGGAGACGCTTCTTGTCTATCGCAAGCATCGCCCGGACCCCGCGTCGGCTGCACCGGATGACCCAGATATTGCAGGTGCTCGCCCGGCACGGCTTCGGACACGTGGTGCGGCGGCTGAACCTGCAAAGCCATCTTCCCGTGGTGAAGCGGCTCCTGGAGGTCCCGCCCACCGCCCCGCCGCCCGCGGAAGACACGATCCCCAAGCGCGTCACGCTCGCCTTGGAGGAACTCGGCCCCACGTTCGTCAAGCTCGGCCAACTGCTGTCCACCCGCCCGGACGTGATGCCCGAGGACTTCATCCAGGAGTTCCGAAGGCTACAGGACCACGTGCAGCCGTTCGAGGCCGCAGAGGCCAAGACGCGCATCGCCACGGAGCTCAGCGCGCCGGTTCGAGAGGTCTTCTCCCACTTCAACGATGTGCCGCGCGCGTCCGGCTCCATCGCCCAGGTGCACGACGCCACGCTGGTGGACGGCACGGAAGTGGTCGTCAAGGTCAAGCGGCCAGGCATTGACCGCCGCATCATGGCCGACCTGGACCTGCTGGCCTTCCTCGCGGACCAAGCCGAGCGAGTTCCTGAATTGCGGGTCCTGCGTCCCGCCATGATGGCCGACGAGTTCTCCCAGGCCGTCCGACGCGAGCTGGACTTCATCACCGAGGCCGCGTTCACCGCCAAATTCGCACGCGACTTCGACAAGAAAGGCGTGCGAATCCCCACGGTTTACTGGGACTACACCACCTCGAGCGTCCTCACACTGGAGCGTCTCTCCGGCGTCAACCTCTCTGACCCCGCCCAGCTCGACAAATCCGGCGTGGACAGGAAACGCCTGGCGAACGACATCCTTGCCGCATTCATGCACCAGTTCTTCGAGACCGGCCTGTTCCACGCCGACCCGCATCCCGGGAACCTGCTCGTGACGCCGGCCGGCCAACTCGCACTCGTGGACTTCGGCATGGTCGGCCACCTGAGCACCGAACTCAGAAACCAGCTCGGCGCCACGCTTATCGCGCTTGTTCAGAACGACCTCGACCTGGTCGTGGACATCCTCTCCGACATCGGCGTGCTCTCGGACGACACTGACCTCGGCGAGTTCAAGCTGCACCTGACCGCCCTGCTCGACAAGTACTACGGAATCCCGGCCAAGCGGATTGACGCCCGAGACGTGTTCACCGAGATCATGCGCATCGCCCGCGAGCACGGCGTCCTGCTGCCACGTGACTTCGTGCTCCTGGGCAAGTCCCTGGCCACGGTGACCAGCATCGCCCGACAGCTCAGCCCTGACGTAAATCTCGCCGAGGTGGTGGCCCCCCACGCCACGTCGCTCATCAAGCAGCGCTTCATGCCCGGCCAACTCACCAAGTCGCTCACCTCGAACCTGTGGCACCTCTCCAACATGCTCACCCAGGTGCCCCGCGACCTCCGGCAGATTCTGAAAAAATTCCTGGCCGGCAAGCTCCAGATGGCCTTCCGCCACCAGGGCCTCGAGAACTTCATCACCGAACTCGACCGTTCCAGCAACCGACTCGCGTTCAGCATCATCGTCGCTTCGATCGTTATCGGCTCGTCTCTCATCATCCACGCCAAGATCGGCCCGATGCTGCTTGGCAACGTCTCACTTCTCGGCTTTGTCGGCTATGCCGTCGCATTCCTGCTCGGCGTACTTTTGATGATTGCCATCTTGCGTTCTGGACGGCTTTGAGGTAAAATACCGCCCAACATGGTGGATGGTTCATGGCGGATGGTCAGTGGACGACGGCCACTCACCATGGACCATCCACCATCAACCATCGTCTTGGACGCCAGCGTAGCTCAGCGGCAGAGCAGCGGTTTCGTAAACCGCAGGTCATGGGTTCGAATCCCATCGCTGGCTCCAGCTTCTCCGGCCCGCCACTCTGCGTATTTCCCCGCCTTTCGCCTGTTTGCCCGCATTCTGCGCCACCTGCCTTCTCCGAACTCCCGCCGCTCGCTTGTCTAGTTTCGTCTAGCGAAGTCGAGGATTTTCCACCCTTCGACAGCAAGCAGGACGCCAAGACAGACGGCAAGACATACCGCTGCGCAGGGGTATCCGCACCGGTCTGGTCGTCTGTCCCCGTCCTCAGCATGGCCGACTCCGCCGACGATTGCGAGTAGTCCGGCAGCCCGTCCAACGCGGCCCGCTTCTCACCCAGGGACAAGAACGCATACCGCTCCATCGTCAGCCGCACGTCCGAATGCCGCGCCAGGGATTGAACGGTCTTAACGTTCGCCCCCGCGTTGACCAAGTTCGTGATGAAGCACCCGCGCAAGCTGTGCAGGTCGCACACGTGCCCGCGCTCGTCCGTGACGGGGATGCCCGCCGACTGAAGGTCAACGGCCAGCATCTCCGACGTTCGCTCAGGCACGTCGAACGCGGACGCCGCTGGCAGCTTCGACGCGAAGAACTCCTTCAGCCCTTGCGCGGTCTCGGCTCTCAGGGGGATCTCCGCATCTCTGCGATTCTTGGCCAGGCCCGCCCGCAGGAACACGGACGGCCTCGGCCCATCCAAGCGGAAGTCACTCACCGTCAGCCCGGCAAGCTCGCCCCGGCGAAGGCCCGTCTCCAGGATCGTCCGGTAAACCCAATGCCGCTGAAGCCCGCTCAGCCCATGATGTATCCCGCCGCCGAGGGTCGCCTGTAAGAGCCGCTGCTGTTCGGCCGCGCTCAGCGCACGCCGCACGCGCCGACGGTCTGCCGACACGCTCAAACGCTTCAGCAGGCCGAACGGCGACTCGGAAGCCCTTCGCGTTTTGACGAGGAAGTGCCCGAATTCCCGAAGCCCCGCGATGTAATGGTTGATCGTCTGGCCGCTCACGCCCTGCCGCCGCAACTCGTCCAGGCAGCCCGCCACCTTCTCCCCCTTCACGTCCGTCCACGTAACACACTTGCACCCATCCAGAAGCACCCGCCGCACTCGCCCCACGACAAGCGCACTGTGCTTCGGCGTCACCGCCCGGCCCTTCAAGAACGCCGCGAACTCGTCCAGATGCTCGCTGAGGCTCTTGGCCGCCCCCGCGAACTCCGGCGCAAGCAGGCCCACGTCCGCCAGCTTGTCGCGCATGGACGGCGGGATGCCTTCGAGCCAGCGCGTCAACTCCATGTCCAGCGCCGCGCCGCTCGCCCGACACGCCGCCAACTGCTCCAGCCGACGGCCAAGCTGCTCGCTCGCCTTCCGGTCCGTAAACGCCGGCAGCCGCCGCGTCACGCCGAACGCATCCTTGAACTCGCAATACCACTTGGCCGACTCTCGCGGACGGCCGGCGCGGTCACGGTACGTGGCCCTGAAAACTCGCATGGTCAACTCCTTCGCTTCTGGCCCTTCGGCCCGACGCTCACATGCAGGTCAAGATGGGCCGCCAGCTTGTCCAGCGTGTCGAAGCCAAGTCCTTGACCGCTCAGGAATCGGGACAGCAGCGCCTTGTCCACCTTGAGCGCGCTCCAGATTTCCGTCTGGCTCTGGCCGCTGTCGCGGACGGCTTTTCTGAGTTCGTCGGTGAACTTCATTCGCCTTTTCATGCCCACAAGTATAACCTCATTTGCCTATCCGTCAACAAGATTCTGTAGGATTTCTTCAACTCGCCCCCTGCGGCCACGTCCACCGCGTTCTCGGGGGAGCGCCCGCAGCCACCCAGCTCTCGATCTCCGCCTTGCGCCAGCGGGTCAGGCCGCCAATGTGGACGGGTTCAGGAACTCGCCCGGCGCTATTCAAGCGCCACACGAGCGCCCGTGAACAGCCCAACAAGCCCGCCAACTCCCGGTCGCTGATCAGCAGCTTCCCGCTGGCGGCCAGGACTTCCGTTTCTTGAACTGCGTCCAGCGCCAACTTACCTGCTCCTCGACAACGATTCCAACGTCTCTACCAGCCGGGCGCGTTCGGTGGCTTCCATCGCTTGCGTCTTCCTCAGCGCCTTCAAGTTCATTCTCGCCTTCACCTCGGCCTCTATGCGCTCCCGCAGCACGTCCACCGGCAGCGCGTCCAACTCAACGCACACGTCGCCATGCTTCGCCACGAAGGCCGCCCGGCGCGTGTCGGTCGCCTTCGTCACGTCCGGCGGCAGGCTGTAGCGCTCAATGTCCTCACGGGTCAAGGCGCACTTCACGATCTCAGGCTCGCACCCAAAGAACGCGAGCCGTTCGCTCAGGGATCGCGCCATGTCTTCGCCCGAAGGGTCAAAGTCGCCGAAGTAGAGCACGCTCACGCCTTCGCCGGTCTCAAAACGCTCGGCCGCGTTGTGGATGCTGTCCCAGCCGTCGTAGCCGCGCCCCACGTTCAGCGTCACGCCGTAAGGCTGCAACACCTCCTCAAAGATGCCGCTCAAAGCGTCCTTCTCCAGCCAGCACTCCACGTAACCCGGCTGGCTTGCCCACACGTCACGCCGATAGGCTTCCCGCGCCGTGTCCGCGAAGTCGGCCAGGTCATTCCACATGGACACCTGCCGCGGCCGCCTCAGCCGGTCTTCAATCCAGTCCCAGGAAATCACGCCCTTCTTCCGCGCATCCACGAGCAGGTTGCTCACCGCCTGATACTGGCTCCGGTTGTTTTCTATGACTTGTCTGGAAACGAGCTGGTAGTACACCTGCCTCACGGTCATCGGATGGTTCTTGTCCAGGACGTGGATGGCCTTGACAAGAAGCTCCACTGTCTTCGCGTGTGCGCCCATCATTCGCCTCGCTTCCGCCCCCCGCGTGCACACGCCGCCGAGCAGTAGTGCTCGCCGTCCATGCCCAGGATCGGCAGGCTCTTCGTCTTACCGCAGCGCGGACACGCCGCCTCGGCCGCAGGCGCATCAACAGGCCAGTCCGATGCCTCACCGCGCCCGTCTTCGCCGCCCAGCGCCTCAAGGCTCGGCACTGCGCCCCGGTCTACCAGCAGCTTGTAGCGATGGTAGCCCTTGTCCGCGTCCTTGCCCTCATACTTCAGGCCAATGCGCTCCCCCGGCTTGGGGCGCAGCCTCCGAAACTCGCTCAACAGCACCGTGCTCGACAGCCACACGGACACCCGCTCGCCCGCGTCTTCGTCCTTCACGATCACCGTATGGACGTTCCCGTAGGGCGTCGGCCCTTCCGAGTAGGACTCGACGATGCCCGTCAGCACGTCACCCGGCTTCGGACGCCACGCCTCCGGCCAGCCTTGCCAGTCATTCAACTCTCGCTTCAGGTCTCGCATCTTGCGCCTCCTTCCGTAGCACTGTAGCAGTTTGTAGCAGGTCTTTCCGTATAACCTCTACGTGAGCACACATAGCCGGACTAACCCGCAAGTGCTGCTACAACCTGCTACACTGCTACACTGGTCAACTCGCATTCCTCAGTCCAATGCCCGTAAAACCTCGACTTGGGCCACTTTCAACCCCCGTTCGCCTTTGGCCTTCCGTCACGCCGGGGGTCTTGCGCAGTCGGTCGTACAG
>Ga0194125_10008759_pt1 | contig 14198 bp, 12 predicted proteins | sample TA2KigC250mmetaG_FD_148626 | JGI IMG/M metagenome (GOLD analysis project Ga0194125, IMG submission 148626) | Freshwater microbial communities from Lake Tanganyika, Tanzania - TA2015034 Kigoma Deep Cast 250m | ecosystem: Environmental > Aquatic > Freshwater > Lake | place: Tanzania: Lake... | reverse complement strand
TTATCATGCTGCGCTCAAAATCCACATCATCCCAGGTCAACTTGAAAAGCTCACCCCGCCTTAGCCCGGTGTATAGCGCAAACTTAATCAGGGCCGCGGTTCCCTTGAACGGCCATTTATCCAATGTATCCAACAGCCTCCCCATTTCATCAGGGTTCAGAAATTCCGTAACCTGATGGTCAACTCGGGGCATTATCAAAATAATGACACTGCGCTTTCGCAGAGGTCTCAACTTGAAAATTCGATTATTTCCTAACCCCCACAAAAGGACATCAAGGATAACGGCAAAGCGAATAGTCCATTTTTCGGAGTTAAGGCAATAATTGAAAACTATAATTGCCTGTTCCGCCCATCTCTGTTAAGGTAGCCGCATGCACCCCCTCTACGCCCTCTTCCTGGGCCTCGTCCAGGGCGTCACCGAGTTTTTGCCCATCTCCAGTTCCGGCCACCTGGCCCTGCTGGAACACTATCTTAAGGTCCCCGGCGCCGGCCTGGGCTTTGACATCCTCCTCCACGTGGGCACCCTGGCCGCGCTCATCGCCTACTTTTTCCGGGACTGGGTGGACATGGCCGGCGCGCTGGTCAAGCCTTCTCGTTACAACCGGCCCGAACGCGCTCTGTTCTTTTACATCGTGGTAGGCACCGTTCCCGGGGCGCTGGCCGGGGTGTTCCTGGAAAAACAGGCCGAAACCCTGTTTAGAGCCCCGGCCCGCATCGCCGTTCTCATGGGGAGCGTGGGACTGCTCCTCATTCTGGCGGAGAGAATCGCCCGTCACCGCCGGACCATGGACCGGCTGATGTTCATGGACGCCCTTCTCATCGGCCTGGCCCAGGCCCTGGCCATCATGCCCGGGGTCTCGAGGAGCGGCATCACCATGACCTGCGCCTTATTTCTGGGTTTCAACCGCCGCAGCGCCGCGCACTTCTCTTTTCTCCTCTCCACCCCCATCATCGCCGGCGCCGGATTGCACCACATTCCCAAGTGGCTCAAGGCGCCCCCCGAAGACTTGTCAATGCTGGCTGCGGCTTTGGGATTTTTAGCGGCCTTGATCTCCAGCTACCTGGCCATCCGGTTTTTGCTGCGCTTCCTCCAGCGCCACACCTTTATCCCTTTTGCCGTGTACCGCCTCATCGTCGCGGCGCTGGTGCTCTTCCTCGCCTTCCGCTACCCTGGGTGGTAAAAAACCACAGAGGCACAGGGACACAGAGAAAGAGACGTGTGGGCCTGGCAGCTTGCTGCCAGGCCCACATATTTAATGCGGTTCCGGTTTTAGGTAAAGATAATTGCGGATTATCAATAAGTTACAGATTAAGTTTGTTGCACTTGAAAGAGAAAATAGTATAACTCGTTGAAACCTCTGTGTTCTTTGTGCCTCTGTGGTTTAAATCCCTTGGCCTAAGATGCGGCCTAAAACCAGGATTCCGGATACCTCCGGGTCTTGGAAATATTGTTGATTATCAAGGCCACCGCCAGCAAAATCAAGACCCCCGCCCCCACGGGCATGACTGCGTAAAAGTACCCCAGGCCGGTGATCTTTTCGTCCCCCATCACCGCAATCAGCGCGGTGGCGCTCCCCGGCGGATGCGCGGTGCGGGTGGCGTGCATCGCGGCGATGGACGCGGCCACCGCCAGGCCGGAGGCCAGCCACAGGTGTCCTGGGATGAGCTTGTAAGCCGTCACGCCGATGAGGGCCGATAAAATATGCCCGCCCACCAAATTCCGGGGCTGGGCGAAGGGGGTCTTAATCGCCCCATAAATCAGCAGGGCCGAAGCCCCAAAAGAGCCCAATATCAGGACCAGGCCGGTGCCCCGGAGCAGGTGGTAGTTGATATAGGCCAACAGGGAAATGCCCACCAACGCGCCCAGAAAAGACCACGCCATCTCCCCCAGGCCTACCCGGGGAGGGCTTTTAGCCCCGCCTCTCATTTTCCGGAAATAATTCCCGAGCTCGCTCATGGCAGGGAAGAAAGCCTCACAATGTCGCCCCGGGCCACGATGCCCGTTAGGCGCCCCCGGGCGTCGATGACCGGCGCCCGGTTGATTTTCTTTTCATTGAAGATCCGGGCAATGTCCGCCACCAGGGTGTCCTCAGCTACAGTCACCGCCGGCGCGGCCATGATATCCCCCGCCGTCTGTCCCCGGATGGGAAGAGCCTTGCAGCCTTTCTCTTTCAGACACTGGGCCACCACGGACATGAAATTCTTTATTTCCTCCGCCCCCATGCGTGACAAAAAGTCTTTCTCCGAAATGATTCCCACCACCTTTCCCTGGGCCACCACCGGAACGCCGGACACCTCCCGCCGGGCCATGAGTTCCGCCACTTCCGCCAACGGGGTGTCAGGGCTGACCCAGGCCACGTCCCGGGTCATAACGTCTTTAGCCTTCAACGAACGCCGGAGGCGGTTGACCGCGTGGCGCAGCGCCAGCAGATAGACTTCCTTGAAATCGTCGGGGGTGATGTCTAAATATCCGGGGATTTCCGCCATGGCCGCGAAAATGTCATCGTCGGAAATATCCAGGGGCGGCCCCGGGGCTGGATAAGTCTTTTCTTTTTCGGCCATATTACTACTCCATGGGGGAAGGGTCCGGCGGTGAATAGAATTTTACCATTCTCACGCCAGGCCGCCAAGCCGCTTGGAAAAATAGGGGCAGGTTCACCCGCCCCTATTATACGGTTTTCGGTTTTCGGTAAAGATAATTGCGGATTATCAATAAGTTACAGATTAAGTTTGCATGCACTTGAAAGAGAAAATGGTATTAAATTCTTGATTAATCTTTGCGTCTTTGCGTGAAGTAATCAGCCTCCCGGAACCTTGGGCAACTCCGCCAGAGACCTGCGTAATTCCGATTCCGGATATTCGAAGTCCTCCAGTTTGCCTTCCAGGAACGCATCATACGCGGCCAGGTCCAAAAATCCATGGCCGGAGAAGTTTGCCACGATGCACTTGGCCTCCCCCGTCTCCCGGCAGCGGAGCGCCTCGTCCACCGTCACCCGCAGGGCATGGGCCGTCTCCGGCGCGGGGACAATCCCCTCGGTCTGGGTGAAGAGCCGGGCCGCTTCAAAGACCGGCACCTGGGGCACCGCCCGGGCCTCGATGACCCCGTCGTGCACCAGGAGACACACCAGGGGCGAGTCGCCATGATAGCGCAAGCCCCCGGCGTGAATCCCCGGCGGCACGAAGGAGTGCCCCAGGGTGTACATCATGATGAGGGGGGTCAGGCCCGCAGTGTCTCCGAAATCATAAGCATACGCCCCTTTGGTGAGAGTGGGGCAGGCGGTGGGTTCCACCGCGATGAGCCTGATATCCTCCCCCCGCAGTTTGTCGGGGACAAAGGGAAAGCAAAATCCGGCGAAATTGCTGCCGCCCCCCACGCAGCCCACCAGCACGTCGGGTTTCTTCTCCCCGGCCAGGGCCAATTGCTTTTTGACTTCCAAGCCGATGATGGTCTGGTGCAGCATGACGTGATTGAGGACGCTTCCCAGGGAATAGTTGGTGTCATCGTGCGCGGCCGCATCTTCCACCGCTTCGGAGATGGCCATTCCTAAACTTCCGGGCGTATCCGGCATTTTCTCCCGGATCTGGCGTCCGGCGTGGGTGTGGGTCGTGGGCGAGGGAAAGACCTCCGCCCCCCAGATCTGCATGAGGGAACGTCGGTAGGGCTTCTGAAAGTAGCTCACTTTCACCATGTACACGGTGCACTCCAGGTCGAAAAAGTTGCAGGCCAGGGCCAGGGCGCTGCCCCACTGGCCGGCCCCGGTCTCCGTGGCCAGCCGCTTGATGCCCGCCACCTTGTTGTAATAGGCTTGGGCCACCGCGGTGTTGGGCTTGTGACTCCCTGCGGGGCTCACCGACTCGTTTTTATAGTAAATCCGGGCCGGAGTCTTCAGGGCCTGCTCCAACCGGTAGGCCCGGTGCAGGGGACTGGGCCGCCACAGACGGTAAATGCGCTGCACTTCGTCCGGGATGGGAATCCAGCGCTCCTGGCTCACCTCCTGCATAATAAGTTCCATGGGGAAGATGGGCGCCAAGTCCTGGGGCCCCACCGGCTGACCCGTCGCCGGGTGGAGATAGGGAGGCAGAGGGCGGGGCAAATCCGGCTGAACGTTATACCACTCCTGGGGCATTTCCGCTTCGGACAGGTTGATCTTGTATGAATCCATGCTTACGCCTTGCTCCTTATAATTTTACTCACCAGACATCTATAGGCCGCCCTTTCTCCGGCTGTCAAGGGAAAAGGAGTTTTGAGTTTTCAGTTTCCAGTTTCCAGTTTCAGATTGTTACTTTAACTCCGGCAAGAGACTCTGAAGATCGGCCGCGCCTCGTCTTTTTTGCGTCTTTTCTTGGCGCCTTGGCGTGAGGCGCTTTTATTATCCATGACCGCCGGGGCTTCTCCGGCCCCGGTTTTTTTTGGGCTTATGCGCCAAAAATTATGCGCCAAAAATTGTTGACAAATTCCAGGCGTTGTGCCAAGAGTCTATAAAAAGAGGCAGGAGTATGTAAAAACCTCCCGCCACCCCCTGATTTGCTTTGGTACAGTAGCGAAACGTAGTCTTTTTCCGGCCCCCGGGCCGTTTCACCAAAGCCAGGAACATCCAATATCCCCCCAACCTGGCTTATTTTTCACTCCCCCTCGTAAGGGCGGGCGCAATGCCCGCCCTTACTCCTTGGTTACCGTGGTTCACTTAAAATTAAGACCTCTACAAATGTTGCGCGAATTGTCATTCTGAGGGAGCGAAGCGACCGAAGAATCTAGATTCTTCGCTTCGCTCAGAATGACAAATGAGGTTTTTGCAGAGTCAAAAATTGTCAACTTTGCCGTCCTGGGGTAAAATCCCTGGCATCCCATCCATTCCATGTGTTTCCTTTTCGAAAAGGAGAGACCTCCATGCGCCGAGGAAATCAAGAGCGGGAGAACTACCTGGATCTGCTGGAGCGCCTCAAGACCTATTTTCCGGCCCCGGTGTCCAATCAAATCATGGACGGCTATTTCATTCACACCGTGTCCCACTTCCTGGACCGAGTGGACGACTTGAAGTCCGCGGCCCCGATCCTGGGCCGCGGCCGGGAACAGCACTATCACGCCATTATGGAAGAAGCCTTTCCGGAGGAAATGACTTCCGTGGAGGAAGTCACCAAACTCCTGGTCAGTTACTGCCAGGGGATGCCCATCTGGGGGCACCCCAACGCCCAGGTCAACGTGATCCCGCCCAGCACCATCCCCAGCATCACCGCGGTCATCGCCGCGGCCATTTACAATCCCAACATCATCTGGAACGCCTACTCCGGCCACTTCGCGGAGGCGGAAATCAAGGCGGTGGCCATGCTCTCGGACCTGGTGGGCTATGACTCCCACCGCGCCGGCGGGCTTTTCACCTTCGGCGGCACCGGCACTATTCTTTACGGCTGCAAGCTGGCCCTGGAAAAGCTGTTTGACGGCAAAGTCATGGAAGAAGGCCTGCGGGAAGACGTGAAAATCGTGGCCTCGGACACCTCTCACTACTCCCGCCTCAACGTGGCCGGCTGGCTGGGGCTGGGCATGAAAAACCTGGTGACCATCCCCACCACCCGGGACAACGAGATGAATCTCACCGACTTGGAGGATTACCTGCGCCAGGCCTTTTCCCAGGGGGAAAAAGTGGCGGCCATCATCGCCACCCTGGGGACCACCGACGCCTTCGGCATCGACGACTTGAGCGCCATTGTCCGCCTCCGGGATCACCTGGCCGAAGAATATAACCTCTCCCGGCCGCCCCACGTTCACGCCGACGCGGTCATCGGCTGGGTCTGGGCCGTGTTCCGGGACTATGACTTCGAGGCCAACCCCCTGGGCTTCCACGCCCGCACCCTGCGCTCCCTCCAGGATTCCCTCAAAATGATGGGTAGCCTGGCCCTGGCCGACTCCATCGGCGTGGATTTCCACAAAACCGGCTACGCTCCTTACATCTCCAGCGCCTTCCTGGTAAAGGACCGCCAAGACCTGACCCTTCTTTCCCGGGAGCCGGAACAGATGCCCTATCTCTACCACTTCGGGGATTATCATCCGGGGATTTACACCCTGGAGTGCTCCCGGGGCGCCGGCGGCGCCCTGGCGGCCTACGCCAATATCCGCCTCCTGGGCAAGCAGGGCTTTCGCATCCTCATCGGCCACGTGGTGGAAATGGCGGAGATGCTCCGGGAGCGCCTGGAAAATCACCCCGCCATCCAGGTGCTCAATGACTTCAACTATGGCCCGGTCACCCTGTTCCGGGTCTATCCCGACGGCGTGGACGCCGAGCAGGCCCTCCCCCGGGAACTCTCCGACCCCTCCTACCGGGAAGAGGTGGAGAGACACAATGATTACAATTTCCGCATCTTCCGCATAATCCAGGAAAGGGCCATGCAGGGGGAAGGCGTGTGGCTGTCCCGCACCGACGCCTACCGCTACGCCGACTACGACGGCGAACCCGGCCCCCCCATCGCCGCGCTTAAATCCTTCATCCTCAGCCCCTGGACCAACCTCACCGCGGTGGACACCGTGGCCCGCCAGGTCCTGGAAGCGAGGGAACAGGTGGATGGGAAATAAATTTTGGGGGAGGGGGTAAAGGGCGCCCGCCCTTTCTCCCTCGGTCGGTGGTCTCGCGGGTGCGGTAGTGGCGCTCCATGAGGGCCTGATTGTCGTGTTCCTTTGCGTCAGATTAATCTGATGCGTGAAAAAGACTCATGCTCCTGGGCCAAGCCTGATGCGGCCACCATACGAAAGCAGACCTGCCCCTGCAACCGCCGACCAATTGGCCCCGCATAACTCCGGCTATTCCCAATCTCTTCGATTGTATGTTATATAAAATAATTAAGGGGTTCCGCCCTTGGCGGAGCGAATTTTTTCTGACTTTAATTCCAGGCCGCATCTTTCGGCCGCCACCATAATCCATGGCATATTCACGCCCGGCGCACCACCTTAACCGCAGACGGTTTTTGAACAGACCGGGCCTAACCGCCGAAACTGGGCGGGAATATCAAAACGGCGATTTTACCAAGGCCCCTCCGCTTCCACCGGAAGATAAGCAAAGATGAGGATGACTTGTCTCTTCCGGGTGGATGCCGGGGTGAATATGGGCCTGGGCCATGCCATGCGGTGCCTGGCCCTGGCCCAGGCCTGGCAGGATGGGGGCGGGGAAGTGGCCTTTGCCATGGCCCAGACGCCCCCGGCCCTGGGAAGCCGGGTGCTCTCTGAAGGCATGGAAGTGATCCATCTGGACGCGTCGCCGGGAAGCGCCCTTGACGCCCGACGCACCGGAGCCCTGGCGCGGGAGCGCCGGGCGGCCTGGGTGGTAGTGGATGGCTACCAATTCGGCTCCGAATACCAGCGCGGGCTCAAGGAATTTCAGTTATCTGTGTTGTTTATCGACGATTACGGTCACGCCCCGCACTACTGGGCCGATTTCGTGATCAACCAGAATCCTCATGCCCACGCGGGCCTATATGCAAACCGGGAAGCTTACACCAGCCTGCTTTTGGGAACCCGCTACACCTTGTTGCGCCGGGAATTCGGGCCGTGGCGGCAGTGGCGGCGGGAAATTCCGCCAATGGCCCGGAAAATTCTGGTGACCCTGGGAGGGTCAGACCCCGATAATGTCACCGGGAAAGTGGTTCAGGCCCTGAGAGAAATGGAACCGAACAGCCTGGAGGCAGTAGTGCTGGCCGGGGGGGCAAATCCACACCTGGGGGAACTGCAAGCTCGGGTGGGCCAAATGCCCTTTCCCGTCCGCCTGGAGAATAGTGTCGCCAATATGCCCGAACTGATAGCCTGGGCCGATGTGGGCATTACCGCGGGAGGCGGCACCTGCTGGGAAACGGCCTTCCTGGGCCTGCCATGCCTGGTGGTGGTTCTGGCCGAAAACCAGGCCCCCGTGGCCGAGAAGCTCCAGGAACTGCAAGTGGCTTTAAACCTGGGATGGCATGCGCAACTGAGCCCCGGGGCCATAGCCGGGCAGCTTTCCCGGTTATTAACCTCTGAGGCCCGGCGCCAGGAAATGTCTGCCGCCGGTCAAAGGCTGGTGGACGGTGAAGGGGTTGACCGGGTCCTGATGCATCTCCGGGGGGAACCGGTGCGGCTGCGGCCGGTGCGGGAAACCGATTGCAGGTTGCTGTGGGAATGGGTCAATGACCCGGAAGTCAGGGCGGCATCTTTTTCCCGGCGCCATATCTCCTGGGAGGAACACCACAACTGGTTCCATCAGAAGTTAGGCGACCCCAACTGTCTTCACTTTATTTTTCTGGACGGAAATGATCAACCCGTGGGACAGGTGCGTTTTGATATTCAGCCCCATGGAGAGGCGGAGATCGACATCAACATCGACCGGAAGGTTCGAGGCTCAGGTTGGGGGAAAATAATTCTGAATGAAGCAGTAACCAATATTTTTAACAAGACTGATATTCACACGGTTAATGCTTTTATAAAACCGGAAAATTTAAAATCTATTAAGGCTTTTGAAAAGGCGGGTTTTAAAATGGGCCCAGCCGTAAAGGCAAGAGGGAACGATTGTATCCATTATATCAGGAGCAAAGAGAGGTAAAGCCGTACTCATGAAATCGATAGATTCTTTAGCCCGCTCCTCAGATCGGCTGGACAAACGAATCACTGAGAATTTTAAGGGTCAGCAAATAGATTTCATTAAATGGATTTTCGAGAGACTTGATGTTCCATCAGGGTCGGTTGTTCTGGAAATAGCCTGTGGGACCGGCTACCAGACACTGCCCTTGTTGGAATTGGTGGGAGAGAATGGACATGTATTTGCACTTGATGTTTCAAAAGATGCCATAGAAAAACTGAAAAATAAGATTGGCATTGATTTAAGAGTAAGATTAACTGCCATTGAATCTAAAATGGAAAAAATTAATACTTCATTAGAGAGAAATAACATCAGGCCACCGGCTTTTGACCTCATATTTTGTAGTTACGGTCTATATTACAGCGAAAATCCCCAAGAAACACTCGATAACGCATTAAATTGGTTGAGACCGGGTGGAAAAATAGTAATCATAGGTCCGTATCGGTTTAATAATAGACCTTTATTTAATCTACTATCAGAAGTTGGAGTTGATATACCTCCATTTGTTATGTACACCAGCAAAGATTTCATGGAAGCCATTGTTATACCATGGGCAATCAGATGCTTTAATAAAATAAAAATACATACAATGGTAAATTATGTCCAATGGGATAACCCAGAAAGTTTAATTGAATATTGGAAAAACACCACGTTCTATGATGGTTCCAAGCTCCAGAAACTACAGGATTTAATAAGTGAATATTTTGCACGGGAGAAGATCTTTACAAATGAAAAGTGGGTGATGATGATAGAGGCCGCCAATGAGTAACCGATCCCCGGTGTTGGTTATCGCCGCTCATCCGGATGATGAGGTATTAGGCTGCGGAGGCACAATCCCGCGGTTGGCCCAGAGCGGGTGCGAAGTGCATATCGCTATCCTGGGGGAAGGCATTTCTGCCCGCTACCCCCACCGGGAACAAGTCGGCGCGTCGGAAATCGAGCGATTGGCCAGCCAAAGTAAAAGAGTCGCAGAAATCCTCCAAGCCCAGCAAGTTCTAGCTTACGGTCTACCCGACAACCGTTTTGATACCATGCCCTTGCTTGACATAATTAAGATTATTGAGGAGTTAATCGCGGAGGTGCGGCCCCAGGTGGTCTACACCCATCATGGCGGTGATCTTAATATTGACCATCGGGTGGTGCATCAGGCCACGCTCACGGCCACCCGGCCCCTTACCGGCCACCCCGTTCGGGAAGTGTACACCTATGAAGTCCCTTCTTCCACGGAATGGGCTTTTAGCCGCTTGGGACCGGTTTTTCAACCTAATGTTTTCGTGGATATCTCCAATACTCTGGAGATGAAATTAGCTGCTCTGTCCCATTACCAAACGGAGGTGCGTATCTTTCCCCACCCCCGTTCCCCGGAAGCCATTACCGCCATAGCCCGGAGATGGGGAAGTATGGCGGGTCTGGAGGCGGCCGAGGCGTTTGAGCTGATCCGGGCCATTCGCTAAGAGAGAGCAATCATGAAAGAAATCCAAATAAACCGGCGGCAGGTCGGGGCGGGGCATCCGGTGTATATCATTGCCGAAATGTCCGCCAACCATCGCCAGGATTTTGACCAGGCGGTCAAGATCCTGCAAGCCGCCAAAGAAGCCGGGGCCGATGCCGTAAAGCTGCAGACCTATACCCCGGACTCCATAACCATCGATTGCTCCAACGAGTATTTCCTAATCGGAGAGGGCACCATCTGGGAGGGTCGAAACCTCTATGATTTGTATCGCGAGGCTTTCACCCCCTGGGAGTGGCAGCCGAAGCTGAAGGAAATCGCCTACGGGCTGGACCTGGACCTGTTCTCCACCCCGTTCGACCATACCGCGGTGGATTTTTTGGAAAAAATGGACGTGCCGGCCTACAAAATCGCCTCTTTTGAGGTAGTGGACCTGCCTCTGATCCGCCGTATCGCGGAAACCGGCAAACCCATCATCATGTCCACGGGCATGGCCACCCTGGCGGAAATTGACGACGCGGTGCTAACGGCCCGGGGGGCCGGGGCCGCCCAGATGGCTTTGCTCAAGTGCACCAGCGCCTATCCGGCGCCGCCGGAAGAGATGAATTTACATACCATTCCTCATCTGGCCGCGGCCTTTGGCCTGCCCGCGGGCCTGTCGGATCACACCCTGGGGATTGCGGTGCCGGTGGCCGCGGTGGCCTTAGGCGCCTGCATTATCGAAAAGCATTTTACTCTATCTCGGGATATCCCTGGCCCCGACAGCGCTTTTTCCCTGGAACCCCGGGAATTCCAGGCCATGGTGGAGGCAGTGCGCACCACGGAAAAGGCCCTGGGCCGGGTGCAATACGGCGCCAGCGGTCAGGAGGCCAAAAGCCTGACATTTCGGCGCTCCCTGTTTGCCGTAAGGGATATCAAGGCCGGGGAAGTTTTCACCCCGGAAAACGTGCGCTCCATCAGGCCGGGGCAGGGATTGCCCCCCAAATACCTGGATGAGGTTCTGGGACGGCGGGCCGCGGTTGACCTCCCCCGGGGGACCCCCCTCCACTGGCGCTATCTCGGGAGTTCCAAGACCGGGTAAGATTACTTTTGGGTGAAATTTATGCTACCATCATCCTAGCGAGGCAATTTGACCACAAGATGAGAAACCGGTTAATGAGTTACACCGCCCGGCCGTTTTCAGTATCTGAACCATCTATCCCCCAACCCCGGAAAAAATCCTGGGTAATTGCAGGAGAAGCTTCATGAATAATAGATATCTCAGATATTGCCGTCGTTGCGTGATGCCGGAGACCAAACCCGATCTCTTTATAGACGAAGAGGGGGTGTGTAATGCTTGCCGGAACTTTGAAAACCGGAAACAGGTGGAATGGGATCAGCGAAAGGTTGAGCTTCTGCAGATTCTGGAACGCTACCGTTCCAAGGACGGCGGCAATTATGACTGCATCATCCCCGTAAGCGGCGGCAAGGATAGCCATTTTCAAACCATCCGGATGCTGGAACTGGGAATGACCCCCCTGTGCGTCACCGCCACCACTGACCAGCTATCGGATATCGGCCGTCATAACATCGAGAACTTAAAAAGGCTTGGCGTCGATTATCTAGAGATGACCACCAACCCGGTGGTGCGGCACAAAGTCAACCGGATCGGCCTGACCCAGGTGGGTGACATTTCCTGGCCGGAACACGTGACGATTTTTACCGTTCCGGTGCGGATTGCCGTGCAGTTCCAGATTCCGCTCATCATCTGGGGAGAAAATCCCCAGAACGAATATGGTGGGCCCGCCGCGGCGGCCGAAGACCACGTTCTTACCCGCCGCTGGTTGGAAGAATTCGGCGGCCTCTTGGGACTCCGGGTCTCCGACCTGATCGGCCTTGACGGCATCGAACGCCAGCATCTTATACAATACACTTATCCCCCCGATGAGGAATTGCAGCGGGTGGGGGTCACCGGCCTCTTCCTGGGATATTACCTTCCCTGGGACGGCCTGCAAAACGCCCTGGTGGCTCAAGCCCACGGCTTCAAGACCTATCAACGCACGGTGGAAGGCTCCGTGGTGAATTATGAGAACCTGGACAACGTGCAAACCGGAATCCACGATTACTTTAAATTCTTGAAATTCGCCTTCGGCCGGGCCACCGATCTGGCCTGCCTCCACATCCGCCGGGGCCGGATTTCCCGGGCCGACGGTCTTAAAATGGTCCAGACCCACGACGGAAAATTCCCCTGGAATTACCTGGGCCACCCCCTCCAGGAGGTTTTGGACAAGATCGACATGACTCTGGAGGAATTTATCCGGGTATGCGACCGTTTCACCAACAAGAAGTTGTTTGTTTGCGACTCCCGGGGCCAACTGGTGAAGGACCGCTATGGCAATCTCACCAAGATCAATTATGACAATATGCCGGAAGACCTGACCCATGAGGCGAGTGGCAGTCATCGACTACGGGCTTTGTAACCTCGATTCCATTGCCCGGGCGCTGGAAGAATGCGGGGGGGTTCCCACGGTGACAGCTGAGCCGGGTCCGTTGAAGACTGCCACCCATATCATCTTGCCGGGGGTGGGAGCTTTTTCGACGGCCATGCACAATCTGCGCCAGGCGGGATTTGAAGAAGTCTTGCAGGAACAGGTGGTGCACCGGCAGATTCCTTTTTTGGGAATCTGCCTGGGCATGCAAATGTTGGCCGCCAAAGGCTATGAGGGCAGGGAAACCCCGGGATTGGGATGGATCGGCGGAGAAGTGCGGCGCCTTAAGCCCACCCGCGTTAATGAGCGTATTCCCCATGTGGGCTGGAATGAAGTCCACCAACAGACCGCAGGCCCGCTGTTCCAGGGGATACCCTCGGGGAAGGATTTTTATTTCGTTCACAGCTACCATCTCTGCTATGGTCAGGAAGCCCATATTCTTGCCACCACCCCTTACTGCGGGGGGTTCATTTCTGCCGTGGGGCGGGACTTGATCTTCGGCGTCCAGTTTCACCCGGAGAAGAGCCAGCGTTTAGGCTTCCAGGTGCTCCGTAACTTCCTCTCTTTGTAATATTGGTTCCATGATCAAGGTTCGTATCATACCCACCCTGTTATTCAAGGATTACGGCCTGGTAAAGGGCATCGCCTTCGATTCCTGGCGGCGGGTGGGCAGCGCCATGCAGGCTGTAAAAGTATATAACCTGCGGGAAGTGGATGAACTGGTCTTTCTGGATATAACCGCCACTCTCCAGGGCCGCCCCCCCGACTTGGAAACCGTGGATGAACTGGCAGATGAATGTTTTATGCCTCTGACCGTGGGCGGAGGAGTGAAAACAGTTCAGGACGTGCAGCGCCTGCTCCGGGTGGGCGCGGATAAAGTGGCCGTCAACACCGCCGCGGTGGAACGGCCGGAATTCATCCGGGAGATTGCCGAAAAGTTCGGTTCCCAATGCGTGGTGGTGTCCATCGACAGCCAGCGGCTGGCCGGCGGAGCTTATGAAGTCTTCACTCATGCCGGAACCCGCGCCACCGGGTTGGACCCCGTTGCCTTGGCCCGGAAGGTGGCGGAGTTGGGGGCGGGGGAGATCTTGCTGACTTCCATCGACCGGGACGGGACCATGGACGGCTACGATGTGGAATTGATCCGGCGGGTGAGCGAAGTGATGTCCATTCCGGTTATCGCCTCGGGGGGCGCGGGCAACTACGAACACATGGCGCAGGCGCTGCGGGACGGCAAGGCCACGGACCTCGCGGCTGCCAGTATTTTTCATTTTACCCAACAGACGCCCCTGGAGGCGAAGACCTATCTGGCGGCGCAGGGGTTTCACATGCGATTTAGTTGACATGGAGGTTTTCCCATGAATCTGCCGCAGGAAAAAAACCTTTCAGAGGCCGAACGCTTAGAGGACTTATGGGGCGGAGATTTCGGTGATGAGTATATGGAACGGAACCGGAAAGCCACAGAGCGTCGTCAGGCTTTTTGGGAGATGATTCTGGATGAGTTCCCGATTTACCGCGCCCTGGAAGTCGGCTGCAACCTGGGAGGCAACCTGGCCTGGATCGCCCGGCGGATTCCCGCCCGGCAGGTGTACGGGGTGGATATCAATTTAGCGGCCTTAAACGAGTTGCACCATGCCCTGCCCGAGGTAAACGCCATCTGGTCCCCGGCTCGGGAATTGCCCTTCCGGG
>Ga0194125_10008757_pt1 | contig 14201 bp, 12 predicted proteins | sample TA2KigC250mmetaG_FD_148626 | JGI IMG/M metagenome (GOLD analysis project Ga0194125, IMG submission 148626) | Freshwater microbial communities from Lake Tanganyika, Tanzania - TA2015034 Kigoma Deep Cast 250m | ecosystem: Environmental > Aquatic > Freshwater > Lake | place: Tanzania: Lake... | reverse complement strand
CTGTCCGGAGGTGCAGTAATTGGCATTGCCCATGCGGGGGCGCAAAGGCCCCATATAGGTATAAATGATTTTTTTGGTGCGATTGACCGCACAATTATAATTCTGGTAGGCATTGCGGGGATTTAAGAGGATGGCATTGACCAGTTCGGAGATGGTCAGATGCCGGTCCCACTTTTTCCGGGGATAGCAGTCCGTGCCGTAGGCCTCGGCCTGGAGATGCACCGTCTTCCCGGCCACCAGATCCTGAATAACATGGCCGCCGCCGTATTTAAATTCCCCCGGATATACTTTGTTCAGAGGGTCATCCAGGGTGGGTTCCGTGGCGCCGACGTAGATATCCACCGCGGCCAGGCCGGCGTAGGCCGGGACGCTATTGAGCCAGGCCCGGGCAATCTTGATGGGGGGATGGCTATGCCCCAGATTCAGCAACGCCCCGGAGGAACACATGGGGGAAAAGGTGCCGGTGGTAACCACGTCCACCGTGCGGGCCGCGGCCACGTCCCCCTGCCGCCGCACGATATCGATGATCTCATCGGCGGTCACCACCACCGCCCGCCCGGTTTTAATTTTTTCATTGATTTCCTGGTAGGTTTTGTTCACCTGGTGCGTTGCCATGATTTTTCCTTTCCCCTCTGTACCCTCTGTGTCTCTATGGTGAGATTAACACCCTAGAAGCACAGAAAACCCAGGCGAGGTCCCGGTCAATAGAAATCCACCGGATCGATTTTTCGGTTCACCACGTAATGGAAATAGAGATTGCTGGGCAGTCCCTGAAAAAAATAGCCGTTGGGCGGCAGCAGCAGCCGCCGGCAGATGGAGGCATAGGAATAAAATTTCTGGAAACAACGCCATACGCCATCCTCGCACTGTTCCGGGGTCATATTTTTGGGCAGGAAATTACAGACCATGCCCAGGTATTTCTCGGCCTCGGGATTGTGCACCCGGCCTTCCTGGTACAGCTGATTCCATAAGGGTGTCCCCCGCCGGGGGGTGACGGAGTTAAAAAAGGCCATGGGCGCCTTGATGCGCTCCAAAAACTCCAGGGTTTCATCGAACAGGGCCGTAGTATCCCCGTCGAGCCCGAACATAAAATTGAGGGAATAAAAAAGCCCCCGTTCGTTGAGTTTTTTCAGGAGCTGGCTGTATTCCTGCACCGGGTTCTGCACCTTGGCGATGGCGTGGATGCTTTCGGCGCAGACGTTTTCGATACCGATATTAACATGATAGCAGCCGGCCCGCTTGGCCAGGTCCAACAGCTCGTCATCCCGGGAGGTGTTGATGGTCCAGAGGCAGCTCCAGCGGATATTCAAGGGGATAAGCCCCCGGAAAAGTTCTTTGGCATAGTCCCGGTGCCCGGTGAGATTATCATCCACAAAGTATATCTTCTTAAGACCGGTGAGCTTGACCAGGGTTTTAATTTCCGCCAGCACCTCTCCGATGGGCCGCCGGCGGTAAGTATGGCCGTAAACTATGGGGACCTCGCAGAAATTGCACTGATAGGGGCAGCCTCGGCTCGTCTGGGTGGGGACAATCTTCACCCGGTATCTGCGAAAATCGATGAGCTCCAGGCGAGGCCGGGGCAGGCCGGCCAGGTCGTGAAATTCGGACGCCTGATAGCGGGGTTGCAGGCATTTCCGGCGGGCGTCCTCCAGGACCTGCTCCCAGACGGGCTCCGCTTCCCCCACTACCACGGCGTCGCAGTGCTCCAGGGCCTCTTCCGGGTGCAGGGTGACATGAAAGCCGCCCATAACCACCGGCACCCGGCGCCGTCGGAACTCTCCGGCAATCTCAAACCCCCGCTCGGCGGTGGCGCAGGTGGCGGTGATCCCCACCAGATCATAACGCCGCTCATAGGGGATGGGCCCTAAACGGTCGTCGGCCAGCTCCACGGTGATGTGTTTCGGGGTAAGACCTGCCAGATAGGGCAAGGTTAGTCCCAGCAGCCAACGGGTCCTGCTGCGAAGCGCTTTTTTCCCGGGATAATAAGTCGTCGGCTGCACTAGCAGAATTCTCACTCGCCGCGCTCCTCGCTCACTGCTGCCCCGGTTCCTCTCGCGCTGCTTATTTTTTTAATTGCCAAGTGAAGAAAAATCAATATATTTCCCTTAGCAGGGAGTTCCTTGGTAACCTGGCGGTCGGCCTCCCAATTCCAATTCTACCTGGCCATCTCACCGGCCCCAGGTTCAAGGGCCTACTGTCTTTGCGGCGGGTTCGTCGAGCTTCGGTTAATTGTGCCTCATGACCGGAACCATCATGGCCATTGGGGCCACCCCCGGTGATTAAAATCCCCCCTGACCCCCTTTAGAAAAGGGGGGAAAAATGGTGGCCTTTTTAAACTCCCCTTTTTTTAAGGTGGATTTTCACGAGAAAAATTAATCCCTTCTAAGAAAGTAACCAGACCATGTCGAGCCTTGCCTGCCCCTTGTGCCAGAAAGAAACTACCGTCCGCCTGGGGCAAAAAGTCTACCACGGCTTACGGATCGCCACCGTCCTATGTCAATCCTGCGGTCTGGTGTACCATGACCCGCTGGTGCAGGATGCTGACCGGCAGAAATTAGGCCTAAGCCATCGTCAGCTTCACACCAACGAGAATATTGACCGCCGTCAGGAGAGACGGGTGCAACGGCGGGTACGGCAGCAGATCGATTTTCTGGCAGAACTTATCCGGTCCGACTGGCGGACCCTGGAGATAGGCAGTGGTTTGGGTTTCTTGAGCCATTGGTTGGTTCAGAAGGGGTGTCAGGCCGTGGGGGTGGAACCGGACCGGCAACAGGCCCACTACGCCCGACAGCACTTCGGCCTGGAAGTGGTCAATTGCCGTTTTGAAGAAACCGACTTTTCGGGGAAATTTGATTTCTTCGCTGCTTCCCATGTCATTGAACACTTTCCCGATCCCTTGTCCTTCCTGGAGAAGATCCGCTCTCTGGCAACGCCCCGGGCCTTGTTTTTTCTCGACACTCCCAATATCATGGCCCCCAAGGTGGGACCTACCCGACTCTTTTCGCTGGCCCACAATTATTATTTCTCCCCCCAAACTCTCCAGGCCTGCCTAGCCAGAACCGCTGGCAGGTGGAAAAAAACCAGGGTATTTCGACGGGACAGTTTTTATGTTTTAGCCCGGGCCGACCAGCCCAGGGGCGCAACGCCAAGCCGGGCGCATGCTCAGGAGGTAGGCCGGGCGATCCGCCGGCACCGGCTGTTCTACTACCTCCACCTTTTATTCTTATTGCGAAAAATCCCTCTCTGGCAGCGTCTGTGGATGTATCATTACCGGGATTATCGGGGACCGCTGCCCGGCGTCGGCGATTTAAGTCTTGCGCTTTAAAGGAATGATCTTGCCCTTGCTGTCCGTTTCGGCCGGGGGCGGGGGAGGAACCGCCAGTTTGGGAGGAATATTTTCCAGGCGCACCGGGGTGCCGCCCATGGTGAACTCCTCCCCCTGCAGATGGGCCTCTTCCAGGATCCAGACAATACTCTGCAGGGGCAGACCCAAAACCAGCAGCTCCACCTGATACCAGCCTCGTTTGACATCAGGATTAATGTCGTTGATCCGGGAAAAAAAAGCCGGCTTGCCTTCGATATGCACCAGCACTAGGTCGTTGATCGTTGCCATGCGCGCCCCAAACGGCTATAATAAACTCTGACATAATCGCTTACTTTATCAATAACCCTGAGCTAAAGCAAGTGTTCAGGCTGGCAGACTTTAGGGGAGGGCTCTTTTGCCGCACGATGAAATCCAATTCTTAGATTTGGGGTCATCCCTGCGCCAGGACGAGCGCGGGTTTGTCTATTTTCCCTTTCAACACCTCCCTGAATCATTACCTCTGGAAGACCTGGGCGCCAGCTTTCATCTCATTTCCATTGCACCCGGTCAGGTGCGGGGTCAACACCGGCACCCCCAAAAAACCGAATGGCTCTATGTTTTTCATGGACAGGGGCTGCTGGTGTGGCGAGATACCGATAATCTTCCGCACCAGCGCCTTCTCAGTGACCAGCGCACCCTGGTGATTATCCCGCCGGGCATTCCCCATGCCTTGCAGAATACCGGACCGGCGATCCTCTATCTGCTGGCCTGGCGAGGGGCGCCGCAATCCGGCGGGGCTGAACCCGACACCGTCTTTGACCCCTTGATATGAGGTGATATGCTTTTATGAGGCGGAAAGTTTTTCGATAACCAGTCAACCACCCCTTATTCACCAACCCATGACCCGTTTAGCCATCATATCCGATATCCACGGCAATCTGCCGGCCCTGGAAGCCGTCCTGGCGGACATTGAGTCCCAGGGTTTGACGGAAATATTTCACCTGGGCGATCTCGTGGGCTACAACCCGTTTCCCAACGAAACGGTGGCTTTGATCTCCCGGCGAGGTCTGCCCGGCATCACCGGCAACTATGATCAGGCCGTGCTGGCCCGGGTTGGCGATCCCATCGGCGAGTTCCTCAACGCCAAAATTACCCCCATGGGCCGGGAGATCTATCACTGGACGGTAATCGAGGTTAACTCTCAGAGCCGGGCCTTTCTGGGGGCGCTCCCGGAACGCCTGTCCCTGGTCAGGGGCAGGTGGCGCCTGCTTTTGACCCATGGCAGTCCCCGGCACGTTAAAGATTATGTCCGCCCGAGCTGGCCGGACGACATGGTCTGGGACCTATTGTCCGAGGTGGAGGAGGACATCGTCTTTACGGGCCACACCCATATCCCCTCGGTCCGCCCCATAGGGGGGAAATGGCTGGTCAATCCGGGCAGCGTCGGCTTTCCCAAGGACGGCAACCCCCTGGCCGCCTATGCCATCGTGGAGTTGGGAAGTGAGGTCCGGGTGGAGATCCGCCGGGTGCCTTACGATATCGAGCGCACCATCGCCGCCATCCGCCAGCGCGGCCTGCCCCCCAAGGCCGGAGATGATTTGCGGGCCGGACGGCGATAGTATATAGTGAGAGCCAGACATTAAGAAGGGCGGCCCGACACGCCCAATAATGCTTCGAACCTTGAACTTTTTACCCGGCACTGCACCCTGTTAGTTAAGAGGATCAGCCCATGACTATCGCCAGCAAAATGTCCGCCGCCATGCAGTCCTCCTCCTGGATCCGCCGTATGTTTGAAGAAGGGGCGGAGTTAAAGGCCCGTCTGGGAGCTGAGAATGTTTATGACTTCACCTTGGGCAACCCCGATCTGGAGCCCCCGCTGGCGGTGAAGGAAACCCTCAGGGAGATTCTCCAGGACCCGCAGACCGGGGCACACGGCTACATGCCCAATGCCGGCCTCCCGGCCACCCGCCGGGCTATCTCGGACTATCTTGCCGGAGTTCATAGTCTGCCCTTCCAGCCGGATGATATCATCATGACCTGCGGGGCCGCGGGGGCCTTGAACGTTATTCTCAAGGCCCTGCTGGATCCCTGGGAAGAAGTTATTGTCCTGGCCCCTTTTTTCCCGGAATACCTCTTTTATATTGAAAATCACGGCGGGGTGGCCCGGGTGGTGGAGACCGACGACCAGTTCCAGCCCAACCTGAAATCCCTGGAGCAGGCCATTAATGACCATACCCGGGCGGTCATCATCAATTCGCCCAATAATCCCACCGGTCAGGTGTATGACGAAGCCTGTTTGCGGTCCCTGGGGGAACTGCTGGCGGCCCAGAGCACTTTCTATGGCCGGACCATTTACCTCATCAACGATGAACCTTACCGCCGCCTGGTATTCGACGGTTTGACCCTGCCCAGCATTTTCCAGGCCTACCCCGATACCCTGTTGGCCACCTCCTTTTCCAAGGATTTGTCCCTGCCGGGAGAGCGCATCGGTTACCTGGCGGTGAGCCCCCAGTCCCGGGGCCGCCAGGAACTGGTGGCCGGCATGATCCTGGCCAACCGGATACTGGGCTTTGTCAACGCCCCGGCCCTGATGCAGCGGCTGGTGGCCAAAATGCCGGAAATTTCGGTGGATATTTCTCCTTACGCCCGGCGCCGGGAGCTTTTCGGCAGGATTCTCTCCGAAGCCGGATATGATTTCGTCAAACCCAAGGGCGCCTTTTACCTGTTTCCCCAATCGCCCCTGGCCGATGATGTGGAGTTTGTCCAGGAACTGAAAAAAGAAAATATCCTGGCCGTCCCCGGCCGGGGCTTCGGCCGCCCCGGTTATTTCCGGTTGGCTTTTTGCGTGCCGGAGAGCACCATTGCCGCTTCGGCTCCCGGTTTTGCCCGGGCCTGCTCCCGGGTGACCGGCTGAGCCGGCTGGGAGGGCACTGCCAGCCATGTCCCGACGTCCGAACTTAGCCTCTCCGGCCCCCATCCAGGACATCCTCCAGAAAGTTCTTACCCCCGCCGACCTGCGCCAGCTCGGACTTCACGCCCGCCTGCGCCATAGTTGGGAACAGGCCGTCTCGGCAGTGCTCCGAAAACACACCCACCTGGCTGATTTTAAGAGAAAAACCCTCTATGTGGAAGTGGACGACAGCCCCTGGATGCAGGAGCTGCATTTCCTTAAACCCCGAATACTGGCCGCCATGCAGCGGGATCTGGGGGAACAGGTCATTAGAGATATCACTTTCCGGCTAAAGTAACAGAGGTTTGCCGCTTGCAGCAGAATCCAGGCGGCAGGCGCCTGGCCTTCCAGCCCCAAAAGCCTGAAATGGTAATATAGTTGTCAGGCAGGAAGGAAAACTATATGATAAATATTGGGAAAGAAAACGAACCGGAGGGGCAGCATGAAGCAACCGCGAACTGGTTGCCGAACCCTTGGAAACAATCCTCCGCAAGGAAATAAACTTCACCCGGCTCTGTGATCTGAATCCGCAGAAGAAACTCTCCGGCAGATGAGCGGACAGGGGAATCGGCATGGCCCGAAAACAGGCAAAAAAGATCAGTGCAGCCCAGCAGCGCACCGGTTATGCCATCCTGGTCCTGCTGGGGCTGATTTCGGTCTGGCTCCTGGTGCAGCAGGCCCGTTTTAATCCCGCCCTGCTGGAGTCGCTGCAGGTTACGTCTATGGTGGGCCAATTGGCGGCCGGGGCGGGCCAGGCTGCCACCGCCGCTTTTATCCCGGAGGTGCCCGGCTTCCAGCCTCTGGGGCCGCCCCAGAGCCACGGGCCGGAGAACCTCTCCGATAAGATCGACGGCAAGGCGGAATTGTACCTGGCCGCCGGCTTTCAGGAGATGTCCTGCCGCAGCTTTAGGCTGGAGAGCCCCGCCGGGGCCTACCTGGAGGTGTTCATCTACGACATGGGAACGCCCACCAATGCTTATGCGGTGTTCAGCTCCCAGCGGCGTCCCGGCGCCCTCAGTCTGGCTCTGACCGCCAATGCCTACGCCACCCCCAATGCCCTGTTCTTTACCCAGGGAAGCTTTTATGTGGAGATGGTGGTGGATCGGGCGGTGGAGGACCTGCCCGGCGCCCTGGCGGCTTTTACCACTGCCCTCCTGGCCAGGATGCCGCCCGCAGCGGCAACCGCCACCCTGGCGGACCTTTTCCCGGCAGAGGGTCTGGCGGCGGACAGCGTCCGGCTTAACGCCAGTGACGCCTTCGGGCTCCAGGGTTTTGACGCCGTCTACACCGGGGAATATATCTTGAAGGACGGCAGGGCCACGGCTTTTCTGGCGGAGCGTCCCTCCCCGACCGAAGCCCAAGCCGAGGCCCAACGCTACCGGGACTTTCTGGTCTCTTTCGGATACCGGGAGAGAGAATCGCCGGAAGTCCTGCCGGATGGCACGGTGCTGGCCCTGGACACCCAATTTGACGTCATCATGGTGCTGGACAACAGAGTGTTAGGGGTGCACGACGCCCCCTCTTGGGAAGCGGCCCTGGAGTTGGTCGCCCGGTTGCGCCAGGCAATTTCCGGGAAGCCATGAGGAAGGCTATTTCGGTTTGCATTTTTTAGGTTATTTAGTATTCATCCGGAAAGTGAGCCGGTTCTCTACAATTCCATGGAAGAACATAAGAGCCCCAGAAACATAACAGTTCCTCAGGGGCCTACGGGCCACCCGTAAGGCGGGATGCGCTTCGCTGTCCCGCCCTACCTAGTGAACTTTTCGGAGCAGCTCGAATTAATTTGCTTAACCCCCTTCAAGCGGGGAGAGGAGATAAAGGATTCTCCGGATGGGCACCGAATAGCTCAGTATGATGGAATTACGATATAAAAAAACAGGTACATTTTTACCTTTATTCGGCATAAACCTTAAATAGAAGAGAGCATGAAAGAAGAAATGACCCGCCGGGATTTTTTGAAGAGGCTGGGGATTGCCTCGGTGACAGGGTTGGCCGCCGGCGGGATCGGCCTGATTCTCCACGACCCCCAGGGTCCGGACCTGGTCCGGCAACAGCAAACTATCACCGGTTTGGGTAATTTCGCCCTCCCGGCGCTGGCCTCGGAGCCCGGCAAAATGGCCCTGGTGCACGGCATGGACCGACGTCTGACCCTGCAGCAGGGGGTCCAGGCCCTGGGCGGCATGGAGGCATTTATTAAACAGGGCGACCGGGTCTTGCTCAAGGTCAACGCAGCCTTTGCCACTCCCCCGGCCCTGGGGGCCACCACCAGCCCGGAGCTGCTTAGCGCCGTGGGCGAACTGTGCTTTCAGGCCGGAGCGGCCCAGGTGCTGGTGACGGACAATCCCATCAACAACCCCGAGAGCTGCTTCGAGATCAGCGGCCTGGCCGCGGCGACCCGGCAGTCCGGGGCCAGGCTGATTCTGCCCCGGCATGAGCTTTTTGCACCCGTCAGTCTTCCCGGAGGCCGGCTCATCCAGAACTGGCCGGTTTTGACCGGGGTTTTCCCGGGAGTGACCAAGGTCATTATCCTCAGCCCGGTGAAGGACCACCAGCGGGCCGTGGCCTCCATGACCCTGAAAAACATCTACGGCTTTTTGGGCGGCCGAAGGAACGTTTTCCATCAGGACATTAACGGCATCATCACCGAACTGGCCCAGTTGCTTCGGCCTACCCTTTGTATCCTGGACGGCACGGTGAGCATGATGACCAACGGCCCCACCGGGGGCTCTCTGTCGGACCTGAAAGACACCGGCCTCATGATAGTCTCCACCGACCCGGTGGCTGCGGACGCAGCCGGGATAGAACTGTTGGGCCGGACCCTCCGGGATGCGCCCTATATTCAGATGGCCGCCGCGGCGGGGGCGGGGGAGGCCGACTATCAGCAGCTTAAACCGGTGGTGCTGCACACCTGAGCTAACGGACACTTTTTTATGCGTATAGTATCGGTCCGGCGGATCAGTCAGATTTTTTTCTTCTCGGTCTTTCTCTGGTTCTGTCTGGTCACCACCGTGGGGACGGCCTGGTGGCAGCTGCGGGGGTGGCCCGTTAACTGGCTCCTGGAACTGGCGCCCCTCACCGCCGTGGCCACGGTCCTGGCCACCGGCACGCTCTACGGGAACCTGCTCTGGGCCCTGGTGGTCATTGTCTTTACTCTCCTGCTGGGCCGTTTTTTCTGCGGTTTTGTCTGCCCGTTAGGAGCCCTCAATCAGTTCACCGGGTGGCTGGGGCAGCGGGGACAGGCCGTCCTGGCTCGCGTGGAAGCCAACCGCTACCGGCCGGCCCAGGCCATAAAATACTATATCTTGTTTTTTTTCCTGGCCCTGGCCTTCATGGGCTCGGTCCAGACCGGGTTCCTCGACCCGCTGCCCCTGGTCTACCGGAGCGTCAACCTGGCTGTGCTGCCTCTTACTGCGGCCGGTTTGACCGGGCCCCGATTTTACGCCTCGGTCTGGCTCATCGGCCTGTTGTTTTTGGGGATAGTGGCCCTGAACCTCTGGCGGCCCCGGTTTTTCTGCCGGTTCGTCTGTCCCCTGGGAGCGCTCCTGGGCCTTTTGGGCCAGCTCAGCCCCTGGCGCATCGGCAAACGAGACAAGGGCGCCTGCGGCGACTGCCGTATCTGCGAAGAGTACTGCGAGGGGGCCTGCCGCCCCGCCGGGGGAATCATCCTCGGCGAGTGCGTGCTCTGTCTGAACTGCCTCAACCGCTGTCCGGCAGGGCGGATAACCTTTGCCGGTCAGCCCTCGGCCGCGGGGGAGGCGCCTCTGCCGGACCTGTCCCGGCGCAGCCTCATCGTCTCCGGGGCCGGATTGGCGGTGGCCGCCATGTGGAACGTGGGCGGCCTGTCCGGAAATAACCGCAACCCCTCCCTCATCCGCCCGCCCGGTTCCCTGGACGAAGACCGCTTCCTGTCTCGCTGCATCCGGTGCGGCCAATGTATGCGCGTCTGCCCCAGCAATATTATTCAACCCGCCCTCCTGGAGTCCGGGGTGCAGGGACTATGGAGCCCCCTGGTGAACTACCGCCTGGGGCGCAGCGGCTGCCAGATCACCTGCGTGGCCTGCGGGCACGTCTGTCCCACTGCGGCCATTCGGCCTTTAAGTATCAATGAAAAGCTGGGCCTCGGGGAGTTCGCCTCCCAGGGGCCCATCCGCCTGGGCACCGCCTTTGTGGACCGGAACCGCTGCCTCCCCTGGGTCATGGACCGGCCCTGCCTGGTCTGTCATGAAGTGTGCCCGGTGAGCCCCAAGGCGATATTCATCCGCACCATCTTCAAAGATATCCGGGGCGGACATTCTCTGGCCGCCAGGGTGCAGGGCGAGGCGGTGGAACTGGCCGAGGCTCCCCTGTGGCAGGTTAACCTGGCCAGCGGCGACTACTACCTGGGTCTGGCCGGGGAGCCGGAAAGCCGGCTCAGGCGCATCATCGGTGCTTTGGGCCTCCGTCTAAGCCTGGAAGCCCCCCTGACGGAGGAGATTTTAGCAGCAGAAACCCAGGTGGATATCCGGGTGCGCCTGGAGCGCCCCTATATGGACCCGGACAGGTGCATCGGCTGCGGCATGTGCGAAAACGAATGCCCGGTGGTAGGCTTGCGGGCCATCCGGGTTTACAGCGAAAATGAAACCCGGGCTGCGGCAGGGCGGCTTCTAATTTAAAGTGCAGATACTCAGGGCGGGCAAGCGGCGCGACTCCCTCCTGCGGGCATAATTTTCCTCGAACCCTGCCCAGGTTCACCTTGGGCAGGGGAATGATTAACTTACAGTTTTTGCTGATAGCTGATGGCTGAACGCCCTCATTTTTTAATCGGGACAAATGAATTTCCCCTAGACCACGAGGAGGTGGTTGGCATGAGCCATGAGAACAAGGGAGCGGGCTTTACCCGCCGGGAGTTTGTCAAGACCGTGGGGCTGGCCGGCCTGGCAGTGGCCGGAGCCGGTGTGCCGGGGGCCATGGCCGCCCCGGAAAGGCCGGCTGGCGCCAAAACCGAAACCATGCCCCAGCGGGTTCTGGGAAAAACCGGGGCCAAGGTTTCTATCCTGAACCTGGGGGGCGGGTTTGACACCATTAACAACCAACTGTTGTTGCGGCAGGCCCTGAAATGGGGCGTCACCTTCTGGGATACCGCCGAGGCGTACGGCAACGGCCTCAGCGAAGAAGGCTTCGGCCGGTTTTTCGCCCGCAATCCCGAGGCCCGGAAGGAGATTTTTCTGGTCACCAAGCTTGTTCCTGGCCAAGGCAACCTGACGGCGCGGCTGGACAAATGCCTCTCCCGGCTGCAGACGCCTTACGTTGATCTGTTTTACATCCACAGCATTACCGGCATTGGCGATATGACCCCGGCCTTCAAGGCCTGGGGCGAGGAGATGAAAAAGGCCGGCAAAATAAAATACTTCGGTTTCAGCACCCACACCAACATGGCCGATTGCCTGCTGGGCGCAGCCCGCCTGGACTGGATCGACGCCATCATGCTCACCTACAACTTTCGCCTGGTGAACGACCCCAAAATGGTGGAGGCCGTCAGCGCCTGCACCAAGGCCGGGATCGGCCTGGTGGCCATGAAGACCATGGGGGGCGGGCCGGGGATGCCTAAAACCGAGAGCCCCGGAGAGCTGAAAGTGGCGGAGCGCTTCCTGCAGCGGGGTTTCACCCAGGCCCAGGCCAAGCTCAAGGTCGTCTGGGAGAATCCGGCCATGGCCAGCATCTGTTCCCAGATGCCCAATTTGACCATCCTGTCGGCCAACGTGGCTGCGGCCCGGGACCAGACCAAACTCTCCCAGGGGGATATGGATGCCTTGCAGCAGTATGCCCAGGAAACCAGGGCAGACTATTGCGCCGGCTGCGGCCATATCTGTCAGACTGCGGTGGATGGGGCGGCCCCCATCCCCGAGGTCATGCGGTGCCTGATGTATTACCGGGATTACGGGGAGCCGGGGCTGGCCCGGGAGATCTTCGCCAGCCTGCCCCTGGCAGCCCGGCGGCGGTTGACCCGGGTGGATTACTCCCAGGCAGAGCAGGCCTGCCCTCAGGGACTGGCCATTGCTGACCTGATGCGTCAGGCCGCGGAGATCTTGGCCTCATAAAGACGAAGCCGTAAAGGTGGCTCAATGACCATGGAACCCAAGGATAGGCTGATCTTTCCTTTGGATGTGCCCGAGGGGGCACAGGCCCTGGAGCTCATCAGGCTCCTGAAAAATGACGTAGGTCTGTTTAAGGTGGGACTGGAGTTATTCGTAGCCCAGGGGCCGCAGTTCCTCCAGACCGTAACCGCAGAACTCGGGGTGGGTTTTTTCCTGGACCTGAAATTCCATGACATCCCGGAAACCATGGCCCGGGCCCTGGACGCGTTGGGCCCGGGCATCCGGTTCACCACCATTCACTGCGAGCAAGGGCCCGAGCTGCTCCGGGCCACGGCCGCAGCTGGCAGCCGGGGGGTGCAGGTCTTGGGGGTGACGGTCCTCACCAGCCTGGATACCCCGGACCTGCTGGCGGCCGGCATCGATCCCCGTTATGCCGACCCGCCCCGAAACCTGGTGCTGCGGCGGGCTGAATTGGCCCGCCAGGCGGGGTGCCGCGGCGTTGTCTGCTCCCCCTGGGAAGTTAGGGCCGTAAAAGAGAGATTTGGCCCCGATTTTCTCGCCGTCTGCCCCGGTGTGCGCCCGGCGTGGGCGGCGGTGCCGGGGGATGACCAGAAAAGGGTCATGACGCCCGCTGCGGCCATCCGGGAGGGCGCCGATTACCTGGTCATCGGCCGCCCCATCCGCCAGGCCCCGGACCCGGCGGCCGCAGCCCGGCGGGTGGTGGCGGAAATGGCTGCGGCCCTGGCTCCGGCCTGATCGGAGGGAGCGAAATTTCTCGTCTTATAACCGGCTGTCCAGGCCCAGGGCCTGCCGCTGGCTTTCAACGTGTCGGATGAGTAAGCCCGCCGCCTTTTCCGGGTCCGGCTCCACGGCAAAGCAGGCCCCCACCACGCCTTTGAGGCCGTTAAGCAGCAGGTCGGTGACCATTCTGCTGCCCAACACCGGCGGCGTTACCCCCAGGACGGTATAGATGCCGCTGGCCACGGCGTAGCTGGCGATGGCCGCGGCCTTTTCCGAGTACCATTCCGGGGCTGAGGCGGCTACGGGGAGCTTATCCACGTCCACCCCCAGGGCGTTGGCCAGGGCTGCGGCCAGGTGCATGATGCGAGTGTTATCCACGCAGGAGCCCATGTGCAGCACCGGCGGGATTTTCAGGGCCTCGCAGATGGCCTTCAGGCCCGGCCCGGCCAGGGCCGCGGCGCCCGGGTCCTTGAACCCGGCCTTGGCGTTGGCCACTGCGGTGCAGCCGGTGTCCAAAACCAGGATGTCGTGCTCAATGAGCTTGCGGGTGATGGTGGTATGCCCCAGGTCCTGGCAGATCTTGGGGTTATTGCAGCCCACCACGCCCACCGCGCCCCGGAGCTGACCGGCCTTGATGGCGTCGAGGAGAGGCGCCGACGTGCCCCCCAGGGCGCCAAGGATGGCCTCCACCGAAAAACCGCTCACCTGGTTCACCGGGGCCACGGGTATGAGGACCCGCTCCGGCTTACGGTCGGCAAAATTTTCCACCGCCATCTTAACCACTTCCCGGCCTCGTTCTAGAGCGTTTTCCGGGGTAAATTCCAGGTGCTGGGCGTGGGGAAACTTGGCCTTGGGAGAGGTGGTGATGAGATGGGTGTGGTAGCAGGTGGACACCTGGCCCACCGAGGGCATGATGCACTGGTAATCCACCACCATGGCTTCCACCGCGCCGGTGAGCAGGGCCAGTTCCTGGACCAGGTGATTGCCGGCCATGGGGATGCCCTTGCGCATGAGGACTTCGTTCCCGGTACAGCACAGCCCCACCAGGTTGATACCCTTGGCCCCCAGCTCCTGGGCCCGGCCCGTCAGCGCCGGATCCTGGGAAGAACGGTAGATCATCTCGGAGACCAGA
>Ga0194125_10008755_pt1 | contig 14202 bp, 7 predicted proteins | sample TA2KigC250mmetaG_FD_148626 | JGI IMG/M metagenome (GOLD analysis project Ga0194125, IMG submission 148626) | Freshwater microbial communities from Lake Tanganyika, Tanzania - TA2015034 Kigoma Deep Cast 250m | ecosystem: Environmental > Aquatic > Freshwater > Lake | place: Tanzania: Lake... | reverse complement strand
CCCAGGCCCTCGCTTCGCTCGGAATGACCAAGCTGGTTGCCACCCCTGGTGGGCCCGGCGATCTAGCGTTGTAGTGCTAGAGCCTTCGGGAACGGCGAGGGCTTGTTACAGACTGCTTACAGCATGTGCCGATCCGCCGCCGTATAATTCAGGTGTGGGGCTGATCTCGCACACCTGCGGCGGAAAGGAGATGGCGATGCGGTGGCACGACGCAGCAGTGGTGGCGGCAACGGCGGCGGCGACGGCGCTCGTGGTCCTCGCGGTCGCCTGGACGGGGCTGGCCGTGGCGACCGAGGGCCAGCCGCCTGAGGTCCAGTGGCCCGTGCTCCGCGTGGAGGGCGTCGAGATCACGCTCGAGGCCGACCAGGCGGCCTACAAGGCGGGCGATTCGCCCGTTGTGAAGCTCGTCGCGGCCAATCCCGGCCAGAGCCCCGTCTCGCTCGAGGCGACGCTGCGGATGATGGCTCAGCCGAAAGGGAACGACTTCTCCCGCAGGCTGCCCATGCCCACGAAGTCGTGGGAACACAAGTGCACGATCTCGCTCGGAGCGGGCGAGAAGAAGACGCTCTCGCTCCCCACCGAGGCCAAGGTGGCAGGGGGCTCGACGCTGTTCGTCTCCCTCCAGGTCGGCAAGGCGAGCGTGAACACGCGGCCCCTCGTGGTCGCGGGGCCAGCGGGCCGCGGCGGCGAGCTGGCGAACACGCTCCAGTTGCTCACCAACGGGGCAAACGCGAAGGCGAAGCAGTGATGGACCGGCGGAAGGCCCTCGGCGTGCTCCTCGGCCTCGCCGTGGGAGCGGCGGGTCTGTCGCTCCGCGACCACGCCCAGTCGGCGCGAATGGCCCGGAACACCGGGCCGCTCCTGCCCGACTGCGAGGGCGCTCTCCGCGAGTTGGTGATCCACTACGTGCCCGCCGCCGCGCCCATCGTCGAGCGGGCCTATCGCGACTTCCTCGGCCAGCTTCCCGCCGACGTGACGGTCCACGTCGTCTGCCCCGACCAGGCGGCGTTCGACCACCTTGTCCGCCGCGTGGGCCATGTCGCCTGCACCCTCTCGCCCGTGACCGTCGGCCACGCGATGACCTGCTGGTCGCGCGACCGCTGGCTCGCCCTGGCCAGTGGGGACAGGATCACGCTCCTTTCGCCGCGGGCCGAGGAGGGCGCCGAGCTGTGGCCCGCGCGCGAGGGCGATAGCGGCGTGGGCGAGGACCTCGCTCGCATCCTGGGCCGCCGCGTCGCCGCCGAACGGAGTCCGCTGCACTTCGACGGCGGCGACTTCGTGGCCGATGCCGAGACCGCCTTCGTCGCCCCTGCCGTCCTCGCCCGCAACCTCCAGCGCACCGTGCAGACGGTCGAGGAGCTTCAGGCGACGCTGGCCGACGTGCTCCGCCGCCGCATCGTCCTCCTCCGCGATGCGCCCGACCACCACGCCGGGATGTTCATGATGGCGGTCGGCGGCCGCACCGTCCTCGTCGGCGACCCGTCACTCGCTCGGGGGCTGGTGGACTGCGGAGAGGCCGATGAGGGGACGCAACGCCAGTTCGACTCCGTCGCCGTGGCGTGCTCCGCCGCGGGCTATCGGGTCGTCCGCATCCCCATCGTGCCCGGCCGCGACGGCCGGACCTACCTGACCTATGTCAACGTCATCCTCGACCGCCGCACCGTCTACATGCCCATCTACGCCCACGTGCCGGCGCTCAACGAGGCCGCGGCCGCGACCTGGCGCGGCCTCGGCTACGAGGTGCGGGTGGTGGACTGCACAGCCGTCTACCCCCACTTCGGCAGCCTGCGCTGCTTCGTCAACGTCCTTCGCCGCGGCTGAATAGCTTTCAACGATTGGGCGTCGTACACAGCGGCATCCAGACCGCCTGAAGGCGGGACTCCAAACAGAGAGCGCTCTCGTTCGGAGTCCCGCCTTTAGGCGGTCTTGAGGCCCCCACAGGCATGACGCCGAATCGCTGAAAGCTGTCTAGCGCTTGACCGCCGCGGGGTTGGCGCCCGTGGCCCGGTTGATCACGACGCGGAAGCGCGCTGTGTCGCTCACGGCCTGGCCCGCGGCCACGTCGGCCTCGGTGAAGACCGACAGGAGGATGAGCTTGGCGCCGGTGCGCGAGTAGTCGTGGATGGTGTAGATCGTGCCGTCGGGCGCCTGGGTGCCGTCGGGGTAGGAGACCCCCGCGCGGCCGTCGAGCAGCAGGCCGCCGGTCCACGTCTTGCCGTCGTCGGCGGAGAGATAGGCCGTGAGATGCGAGCGGCCCGTCCGCTTGTTCAGGGGGCCGTGCTTGACGAGCAGGAGCTTGCGCGAGGCCAGGCGGCGGATGAAGAAGCGGGCCGTCGCGTGCTCGATGGCCGAGTGGGCGATGGGCGGCCAGGTGCGGCCGGCGTCGGTGGACACGCTTTCGCCGATGCCGTAGGCCGTGCGGACGAGCATCCAGAGCGACCCGTCGGTCCGCTGCACGAGCATGTGCTCGTCGCAGTTGCGGTCCTTCGGCTCGGGGATGCCAGCGGCGCCCCGCCGCTCCCACGTCTTGCCCTTATCGGTGGAGACGATGACGCGGCAACTGTCGTCGCGCCCCCAGAGGGCCACGGGGAGCAGCCAGGCGCCATCAGCCAGCACGAGCGGCTTGTTCATCATGATGCCCTCGGCGACGCGGCTGGGCTCGGTCCAGGTGGGGCCTTCGGCGTCGGGGTTTCGGGTCGTGATGGCCCAGAGCTGCGTGCTCTTGTGCCGTTCGGCCCAGAAGAGCCACAGGCGGCCGTCCGGGTCGAGCCACAGGCAGGGGTCGAAGGCGCGGCACGGCCCGTCGCGGTCGGGGTCAATCACCAGCTTCAGCGGCGACCAGGTCCGCCCGTCGTCGCCGCTGGTGGCGAGCATTACGTAGTTGTGGCGGTCCTCGGTCACTCCGCCGCCGTACCAGGCGGCCCAGAGCCGGCCCTTGGGCGAGCGCTCGAGGGTCGGGATGCCCTGGAACATCCGCACGCCGGCGGCGTACTCCGCGCCGGGCGTGGTGTTCAGCGGCGAGGGGGCCAACGCAACGTCGTCGTCCATGCGCTTCTCTCCCGAGAACACTGGGGTGATGAGAAGGGAAACCAGAGCCGGCCCGAAGTCCATCACGAGCCGGGCGCCACAGGAATGCATGCGAGGCTCCTGGAGGCGCGGACACGGGACGAGTATGCCCGCATCCCGCCGGGAAGTCAAGGCGGCGCTGGCGAAGAGGGCTCGCCGCTGCTACACTATGCGGACCACATCGAGCAACCGGGGTGAGAGATGATTGCGCACGATCTAGCGGCATTCGCGATGTTGTTCGGCGTCGTGTGCCTGGCGGCGGGCGCGGCAGAGCGCCGCCCGCCACTGCCTGCCGAACAAGTCGCCTTGTCAACAGAGCACGCGGCCATCTATGGCGTGCAGAAGCAAGGCGCCCCGAAGGCGCCGATTCGCCTGGCCAGCGGGCCGCACCTGTTCCTCGACGACTACCTCATCGAATCCAGCGAAGGTGTCACGCGCAAGGTCAACGTGCCGGAGCGCGACCCCGCGATCCCCAGCCCGCTCGTGACGGGGAAGGAGGACGGCTGCTTCCAGCCATACATGACGGTGCTTCGGGACCCTGCAACAGGCCGCTTCCGCATCTGGTACGGCTGCCGACGCGAGGACCGGAACATGGGGGCATCCCACGTCGGCTACCTGGAATCGCCCGACGGCATACGCTGGCTCCGTCCCCACCGCGTGCTGCGCGACCCCGCCCCAATCCAGTTCGGGGCGAGCGTGATTGACGAGGGGCCGGGCTACGCCGACCTCCCTAAGCGCTTCAAGCTCGGCTGGTGGCACGGCGGGGGCCTCTGCGCGGCCGCCTCGCCCGATGGCCTGGCGTGGACGCCGCTTGCCCCAGGCGTGGTCCTCCCCCACAACCACGACATCACGGGCATCGCCCGCGACCCCATCCGCAACCGCTACTTCGCCACGGCCTCCGTCTACATCGGAGGCCCCTGGAAGGGCCGCCGTCGCGTGACAATGCAGAGCACGAGCCAGGACCTCCTCACCTGGACCACGCCGCACCACATCCTGGTGCCCGACCCGAAGCTTGACGAGGGGGAGACGCAGTTCTACGCGATGGACGGCTATCTGGCGCGCGGCAGCCTGCTCATTGGCATGGTCAAGGTGCTCCGCGACGACCTGAAGGCCGACACGCCGCCCGACCCGCCCGACCAATACGGCATCGGCTACACCACCCTCGCCTGGACACGCGACGGCGAGACCTGGGTGCGCGACCGCACGCCTTTCTTCGACCGCGACCCGCGCAAGGGCGCCTGGGACCACGCCCACGCCTGGGTTGACGAGCAGCTCCCCGTCGGCGACCAGGTCTACCTCTACTACGGCGGCTACAAGCGTGGCCACAAGGTCAACCGCTTCGAGGAGCGGCAGATCGGCCTCGTGAGGATGCGCCGCGACCGCTACGTCGCCCGCGAGGCGGGAGACAAGCCCGGGCGCCTCGTCACCCCGCCCCTCATCCTGGACGCCGAGGCAATCACCCTCAACGTCGCGGTCGAGGGCGGCGAGGCGAGGGTCGAGATCCTCGACGAAGCGGGCAAGGCGATCCCCGGCTTCGCGACGCAGGACTGCTCGCCCATCGCCGACGACTCCCTGGCCGCCCCGGTGGCCTGGAAGCTGTCCCTCAGCACAGTCCGGGGGAGGACCATTCGCCTGGCGTTCGCCCTGCGCAACGCCCGGCTTTTCGCCTTCGACCTCAAGTGAAATGGGCATGTGGTCCGCCTCGGACACAAGCTCGGCTAACGTGGCACTTACTACTCTGGCCACAAATCACGTAGCGCGCGTTCGGAGTGCGGGCTTCAGCCTGTACGCCCAGATACGGCCTGAAGGCCGCACTCCAAACAGGACTCTCCCTTCGGGCACCGTGCCTGAGGTGCTACATGATTTGTGGCCAGAGTAGTAGCGCAGGAGTGTGGCCCCCATTCCTGGCGCTCTGGGGTATTGGCAAGCTCCAACCCTCCCCCTACCCCCTCCCTGGTAGGGAGGGGGTTAGGACCCCTCTCCCTTGTAGGGAGAGGGTAGGGAGAGGGTCGGGCTCAGGAGCTTCCAGCAAGCTCACCAGAATCGGGGGCCATACTCTTGGCGCAGGCCGCCCCTGTGTCGGAGAACCGCGCGCTGCCGCAGTGTGCTGCGTGAGAAATGGCTGTCTGGCGGGCACCGGTAGGGGCGGAACGAACATTGCGGAGTTGAACAACTCTGCAATGTTCCTCCTGCCACTGGCGCACACGTCCGGGTGCCCAGCGGGAGCGTCCGAAATGGACTAGGCCGAAGTGAAATGAGCAGGCTCGCGCGATTGTGCGAATGGATGGCGGGCCGGCGCTACCGGGGGCTCCTGGTCGCGCTCGGGCTGCTGCTCGCCTCGCCCTCGCTCTTCATCGGCCTCCAGACCGATGACCTGATGATTCGCGGGGCAGCGCTCCGCCTCTCCCCCGCCGAGGGGGTCCGCCGCGGGCCGTGGGAGCCGTTCACCTTCTTCAACGGCGACCCCGCGCAGAACCACGCGCTGATGGATAAGGGCTACGTGCCCTGGTGGATGTATCCGCGGGCCCGGGCCGCCTTCTTCCGCCCATTGGCCGCGTTGACGCACCTGCTCGACTTCCGCGTGCTCGACGACTGCCCCGCCCTCATGCACGTCCATAGCCTGCTCTGGTTCGCCGCGCTGCTCTGGACGGCGGCGACGCTCTATCGGCGGCTCATGGGCCACAACCCCCCTCCCTCTCAGGGAGGGGGAAGGGGGAGGGTTGGGGCCTGTGCCGCCCCAGGGCCCAACCCTCACCCGCCTCGCGGCCGAGGCGGCCTCTCCCTGGAAGGGAGAGGGGTCAAGGCACCCCGCTCCCTCGCAGGGGTCGAGGGTAGCACAGGCATCCCGCCTGTGCCGGCCGTGCTGGCGGCGCTGCTATTCACACTCGACAACGGCCACGCGTGGCCCGCGGGCTGGCTGTCGAACCGCAATGCGCTGATCGCCGGTGTGTTTGGCTTCCTGGCTATCCTCGCCCATGATCGCTGGCGGCGCGACGGCTGGCGCCCCGGCGCGCTCCTGGCTCCGCTCGCCCTCGCCGCGGCGCTCCTGGCCAAGGAGGAGGCCGTGGGCGTCGGGGCCTATCTCCTCGCCTACGCCGCCTTCCTCGACCCCGCGCCGTGGCGCCGGCGCCTGGCGGCGCTCGCGCCCTGTGCTCTCGTGGGCATCGCCTGGTGCGCCGCCTACAAGGCCCTCGGCCTAGGCGTCGTGGGCTCGGCGATGTACGTTGACCCCGGCCACGCCCCGCTTGCCTTCGCCGGGCGAGTCGTCCGAAACGCGCCTGTGCTGCTGGCGGCTCAGTGGGGCTTTCCCGAGGCCGACATCAGCTCGATGCTCTCGGCGGCTGCCTTCCGCGGGCTGTGGGTCTGGGCGGTCGCCTTCCTGATTCTCCTGGGAGTCCTGCTGGCGCCACTCGTCCGCCGCGGCCGCGTGGCCCGCTTCTGGGCGCTGGGGATGGCGCTCTCGGTGGCGCCCGTGTGCGCGGCGTTCCCGATGAATCGCCTCCTGATGTTCCCTGGCCTGGGGGCGATGGGCCTCCTCGCCATGTGGCTCGGCGGCGTGCGGGCCAAGGCCGAGTGGCTGCCAAAGGCCAGGGCGTGGCGGGGCCTCGCCCGCGCGCTCGCCGCGCTCTTCGTCGCCCTCCACCTTGTCCTTGCCCCGCTGCTCTTTCCCGTGCGGACGGCGGGCATCTGGTTCGTGGGCAAGCTGGTGGAGACCCACTATGCCGCGCTGGACCCCGGCCCTGAGGCGCCGGGGCAGACGTTCGTCTTCGTCAACCCCGCCGCGTGCAGCCACATGCTCTGGATGCTCACGCGGATGAGGGACGGCCGGCCCGTGCCCGAGCGCTGCCTCAGCCTCGGGCCGTCCTCGGCACCCGTCGCCATCACGCGGTCGGACGAGCGCACGCTCGTCGTGCGGCCGGCGGCCGGCTACCTGTTGCCCCTGGGCGGCTCGCCCGACCCTGGCCGGCCGCCCGCCGCGTTCTCCTTCGCCCACATGGTCCGCTTCTTCGACATCCTCTTCCGCGGCCCCGACCACCCGATGCGCCTGGGCGAGAAGGTGGAGTTGACGGCGGCGACCGTGGAGATAACGGCCCTCACGCCCGACGGCCGGCCCGCCGAGGCCGCCTTCCGCTTCCGCGTCCTGCTCGAAGACCCTTCCCTTCGCTGGTTCGCCTGCCGCCGCGGCGCCTTCGTGCCCTTCACTCCACCAGCCATCGGGCAGACGGTCAGCGTTCCCTCGGGCCTGGAGTGAACTGCCCGCCATCCGCCGGCCTCGGACCGAAAGATGGGCGCGTAACACCTCAGCCTGATGAAGTGCCCGCCCCCCCCACCGACCTGGTGCCGGTGACTCCAGGGGCGTTATTCAATCATTCTATAGAATGATTGAATAACGGCCAAGCGCACATGGCACGCCGGCTGTATCACTCACCACGATTCTCGCTCGGTGTAGCCACAAGCGTCCCGCTTGTGGAAACGGGGCGCGCAGCCCCTGATCGGCAAGCGGGACGCTTGCCGCTACGACTGGCGAGGCGCTGGCGCGCGCATGACCAAACGAGAATCGTGGCGAGTTGTATAGAGGGCCGCGGAGCTCGAGCGTTGACGGCGCTGGGCGGACGGAGGCATGGGCACGAATGGGGAGAGGAAAGGGACTCGGGGAACGGTGGCTCGGCGCTCACTGCCCTGTGGCCGCCCTCACCTCGGCCTTCCCGGCCCGCGGGTGGACGGCGATGGTGTGCCTGGCCACCGGCGTGCCGACCTCGAAGACGATGGCATCCGCTGTGCTTTGGCGGATGCGGAGGGCAGGGGGCTCGGCGTCCTTGCCGAGGGTGAAGGCGGCGAGGAAGGTGGCCTCGGTCGCGTCGGCAAGGCGGGCGAAGGTGGCCTCCATCGGTCCGGCCTGGTAGCCGCCGACGGTGAGGGCCTTGTAGGCCGCAAGCTCGCGGTCAGAGACGAGGCGCATCTTGAGGCCGTTCGCAAAGTCCACGCGCAGTTCCTTGCCGCACGGCCCGCCCTCGATTTCGGTGAAGGCTCCACGCTTCGGCAGGCGGGGAAGGTCGGCGAGCTTCTTCGCGTCGAACCGCAGCGTCGCCTTGCCCTGGCCATACTGGTAGCGGTCGAAGGTGCGGGCCTTCTCGCACGTCACGCGGTCGAAGACGATGTAGGCCCCCTCGATGAGGGCGATGCCGCGGAGTTGGGCGACGCCGTCGTAGAGCGGCGCCTTCGGGTCGCTTGCCACCGCGGCGATGGGGCACTGGCCCGCCAGGTCGCTCGCCACCAGCACGCCGTCCTGCTCCCGTTCGTCCTCGCCGTCCACGACAATGGCGTTGTGCGCCGCCGTGGATTCCATCCAGGCGCAATGGGGCGAGCTGTAGGTGATGCGCCCGACCGTCGCGTCCACCTGCTGGCCGCCGCGGAAGAAGAAGGTGGTGAACTTGTCCCGCTCGTGGCGGTCGAAGGTCTTGATGTAGTTGAGGCGAATCTCGCGGGAATCGGCGACGTTGCCCGTGCGGAGGAAGACGTAGCCCGTGCCGGGAAAGAGGACGGAGCGGACGGGCATCTCGCTCGCGCGCGGGATGCCGAGGACGCCTCGCAGGGCCGCGCTCTCGCCGGGGTGCTGGCGGGCGCGCTCGAGCGCCTGGAGGTAGGCGGGGTCGCGGTAGACGCGATAGGCCAGCTCGTATGAGACCTCCGCGCCGCCGAGGGTGAGAAGCGAGCCGTCGAAAACCCGCTTGAAGCGGGCCGTCAGCAGGTTCACGCCCTGGTCGTGGGCGAACTCGGCGAACTCGGCCATCGCGCCGAAGACCGCACGGTGGTAGGCGCCCGCCTCGTGGCCGATGCCTTCCTCGGTGAAGGCGAACTCGACGAGCTCGTGGTAGCCGAACTCGCCCCAGACGGCCTCGGCGGCGAGGGGCCAGAAGCCCGTGGCGAGGCCGACCGAGCCGTAGGCGCGGAAGTGCTCGGCCGATTGGTTGGAGTATTCGACGCTGTGGCGTGCGACACGGAACGCCTCGTCGTTGAGGAACCGCTCGATCTTCGCGCGCTCCGCCTCGCCGATGCACGACGCCTCGGCAAGAAGCGCCCAGGCCTCGGCCAAGTCGGGGAGCTTGTAGCTCGTGTGGAGCGTGCTGTAGGCCAGCCGCGCGCCGCCCGCGGTCGAGCGCGGGCCGGCAGGCGTCACCTTCGGCATCGCCTCGGCGAAGGCGAGCATCACGCCCGCCGCCTTCTTGGCATACGCCTCGTCCCCAGAGAGCGGCCAGCCGAGGGCGAGCGTCCGCACGGCGTGGAACGCCTGGCCGATGTAGCGGGAGACGAATGCCTTGTCAATCCCCTCCTTCCCCTCGACGGCCTTCTTGCACTTGGGGCAGACGTGCTTGCGGAAGCTCGCGTGTGCGGCGGGCTGGAGCCACACGCGGCAGTCGTTGCAGCGGTACGACTGGTCGAAGCCCGCGGGCAGCAATTCGAGCGGCGGGACGGGCCAGTCGAGCTTGGCCGCAGCTTCCGCCTCGCGGAGTACGCGTGCCCGCCACTCGGCGACACCGGGGAGCGCCTTCCCGCGGGCGTCCAGGAACGCCTGAAACGTCGCGGGCGTCCACCGCACGGGATTGAACACCGGCACCACGCCCCACATCGGCCAGGGGCGATAGCCCATCAGCGGCACGGAGTCGGAGTCCGCCACGCCCTCGATGCTCACCCGCGGGACCGCGGGCTCGGCGTAGAGGGGCGGCAGCCTCATTGCGATTGCGCGCGGGATGGCGATGCGGATGGGCACGACCTTCTTCTCGCGGGGCGCGAGAGCCACCTCGGCCGGCGCCTCGGCCCGGAACCACTTGAGCGTGCGGGCCGAATCCGCCTCCAGCTTCGCCTTCTGCGGCGCGTCCGTCCGGTTCTCTACCCGTAGGCGGTAGACCGCGGCCACCTCGCCCGCGTCGGCGACGAGCTCAGTCTCCAACAGATCGAAGTCCACCGACACGACCCGTCGGACGAAGCGTGGGCGGCGAATCTGCGCCTTGCGCCACTTCGGCTCACCTGGGAAGCCCACGATGCGGCGGTAGAGCCGCAGCTCGAGCGTGCCGGGCGCAGCCTTCGGACGGCCAGTGAAGCCATCGTCGTCCACCCGCAGGTCGTAGCGCCCCGAGGCCCACTGCCCCGCGAGGGCCTTGAACTTGAGATACCAGCGGCTCCCCTCGTCCGCCGTGGGCAGGCCCGCGATGGTGGTCTGAAGCCCGACCTGCGAGCCGAGGGGCTGGATGTCGAAGCGCAACTCATCGAAGTCCTGTGGCTCGATCCCCAGCTTCGCCAAGTCGAGGCGCAGCGTCTGCGCGTCGCCCGTCGGCAGGCTCCACTCGAACACCCCCTCCTCGGTCTTCGCCAGCTCCACCTTGTCGGCGGGGTCGTGCCGCGTGAGGTCGAGCGGCGCGACGCGTTCCGCAGCGAGGGCGAAGGGCGACATGCTGACGATTGCGAAGATCGCGAGGGACGCGGCGGGGCGGATCGTTCTCATGGCGGTGGTGGCCTCCTTCGCACTGAGGCTACTCCGGCGGGCCGCGCATTGCAAGTGCCATCGCTCGCTCCCACTTGCACGGGAGCGGAGACTTGGTAGGATGAACGGTCGCGGCGGAGGGGCGGCCGGGGAGTCTGTGGAGCAGCCGATGAGACGCCTGGCAATGGGAGTCGCGTTGGGGATGCTTGGGGCGTGCGCCGTGGGCGCCGACTGGCCGATGTGGCGCGGCGACGCCAGCCGCACGGGCGCGACGGCGGAGGCGCTGCCGGCCGAGCTATACGTCCGCTGGATGCGCAAGTTGCCCCCGCCCCGGCCCGCCTGGCCGAACGAGCCGCGGCTCCACTTCGACGCATCGCATGAGCCGGTAGTGCTTGGCAAGAGGGTGTTCCTCGCCTCGGCGAACGACGGCACGTTGACGGCCTACAGCACGGAGACGGGGGAGCGGCTCTGGTGGTTCCTCGCCAACGGCCCGGTGCGGCTGGCGCCCGTGGCGTGGAAGGACCGCGTATGCTTCGGCTCGGACGACGGCTGGCTCTACTGCCTCGACGCGGCGAGGGGCACGCTGCGTTGGAAGGTGCGGGGCGCGCCCGACGACCGGCCCCAACGCTACCACCTGGGCAACGCGCGGCTCATCTCCTACTGGCCGGTCCGCGGCGGCCCGGTGCTCGCCGATGGCGTGCTCTACTTCGGCGCGGGCGTGTGGCCGACGCTTGGGGTGTTCGTGGCCGCGGTCGAGGCCGAGACGGGCCGCGTGCTGTGGCGCAACGGCGAGGCGAACCTGATCGAGAAGGTACGGATTGACCACAACGAGCTGTTCGACACGGGCCTCTCGCCCCAGGGCCACCTGGCCGTCGCGGGCGACATGTTGCTCGTGCCCAACGGCCGCTCGATGCCGGCCGTGCTCGACCGCAAGTCGGGCAAGGTGCTCCGCTACGTGCAGGGCTATCGCCACGGCGAGTGCCGCCTGGCGGCGATGGGCAACCTCGCCTTCGTCGGGCGGGCCGGGGCGGTGGACATCACGACGGGCCGCGAGGTGGGCAGCCGCTGGGCCGAGGCGGGCGACGCCGCGCCGAAGCGCTTCGACGTCAAGAAGGTGCACCTGTTCGAGGCGCCTATCTTCCCCTACAAGATGCAGCCTGGCCTCTCCGCCTGGTCCGCGCTCGAACGTGGCGTCGCCTATGGCTCGCAGCAAGGTGTCTTCTACGCCTACGACCTCGCGCGCCCCGCCGTGTCGGAATACGAGACGAAGCTGCACGGCACGCACGATGCCCGCCCCTGGCGGTGGGACCTGCCCGAACTGTGGAAGCTCGAGACCGAGCACGCGAAGTCCAAGCCCGCCAGCGACGCGCTGATCAAGGCGGGCAACCGCCTCTACGGCCACGCGGGGAAGACCCTCCTCGCCGTCGAGCTTCCGGCGGAGGGCCGCCAACCGCGTGTCGTCTGGCACCACGCCCTCGACGGCACGCCCTCCTCGATGGCCGCCGCCGACGGCAAGCTCTTCGTCGCCACGAAAGAGGGCGGCCTCTTCTGCTTCAGCGGCGACAAGGCGGAGGCGCAGACATGGCCTCTTGCCACCGTTCCGCTGCCCAAGCTCCCCCAGGTTCCCATCGAACGGTCGGAAGGCTATGCCCTGGTCCTCGGCCTCAACGATGGACGGTTCCTGTACCATCTGGTTGCGCAGCCGAACCTGCGGGTGATTGGCGTGGATGCGGATGCGGCGAAGGTGCGGGCATTCCACGAGAAGCTGGTAGCCGCCGGCGTCTACGGCACGAAGGCCGAGCTGTTCGTGGGCGACCCCTTCGCGTCCCACTTCCCGTCCTACCTCGCCAGCCTGATCGTCTCGGAGACAGGCTTCCCGAGCCGGGAGGCGATGGAGAAGCTCCGCGACGTCCTCCACCCCTACGGCGGCGCGATCTGCTCGGTCGAGGGAGACAAGACCACGATGGTGAAGCTGAAGGGGCCGCTGGCCGGCTCGGCCTCGTGGACCCACGAGTGCGGCGACGCCGCGCGCTCGTTCTTCTCGAAGGACCAACTGGTCAAGGCGCCGCTGGGCATCCTCTGGTACGGGCAGGAGGGGGAGAACGAGTTCTGGACGAACAACGACTATGGCATCGGCGTGAAGCCGCAGGTGGTGGGGGGCCGCGTCTTTGCCTACTCACTGCCGATGCGGGCGCTCTTCGCCTACGATGCCTATACCGGCCGCCACCTGTGGCGGGCCAAGACCGAGGCATTCACCCGCTTCGCCGCGCAACCCGACGGCATATATGTGGCCGCGAACGATGCCTGCACCATCCTCGACCCCGCCACGGGCGCCGAGAAGGCGAAGTTCACCTACCAGGCGGCAGAGCAGGGTGGCACAGGCGTCCCGCCTGTGGGGGACACAGGCAAGATGCCTGTGCCACCACCTGCCCAGCGCAAGCCCCTCGTCTCTGACATCCGCGTGGGCGACGACGTGATCGTCGTCGCCGTGGCCTTCGAGAAGGTACGGATCATCGAGAAGGGGCTCTGGGACAGCACGCTCCTCGTCGCCCTCGACCGCAAGACGGGCGCGACCCTCTGGACGCGGCAGGCGAAGCAGCGCTTCAACAACAACGCCCTCGCCATCGGTCGGGGCACTGTGTTCGCCATTGATTCGCCCTCCGCCGTCCAGACCAAGGCGCTGGAGGACCCCAAGGCGGTGCCGAAGACCATGCCCTGCGAAATCCTCGCCCTCGACGCCCGCACGGGCGCCGTCCGCTGGAGCGCAAACGTCGAGAATGCCTATCGCGTCTACGCCATCGGCGGCTGGACCGCGCAGATGGCCCACGACGACTGGCTCGCGTATTCGGAGGCTCAAGACATCCTTATCACGGGCAAGTACAGCCGTGGGCGGGCCTACAAGGCGGCGACCGGCGAACTCGTCTGGGAGCAGGCCCTCGGCGCCCAGCCGCTGATCCTCCGCGGGGACACGTTCGTCCACCAGGGTGGCATCCCCTTCGACACCGCGACCGGCAAGCCCCTCGACAAGACGCCCCTCTTCCGCAAGACGAGCGGCTGCAACTACGCCGTCGGCAGCCAGCACCTCTTCCTCATGCGCGACACGACGGCCTGCTACGTAGACGCGCAGTCCCGCGCGCGCTACTACCTGCGGAATATCCGCTCGGGGTGCAGCAACAGCCTGGTCGCGGCCGACGGCATCGTGAGCGTGCCCAATTACACGGTGGGCTGCGTGTGCAACTACCCCATTCGCTGCTCGTTCGCAATGGTTCATCAGCCCGAAGTGGCCGCCTGGGCGGGGAACATCCCCAGCCCAGCTCCGAAGGAGCGATAGGGTTTTGCCGGCGGCGTGAGCCGCCGGAAGGGTGATGCCAGAGGCGCAGCCCCGACGGGGCGAAAGGAACGCCGGGTCCTTTCGCCCCTCCGGGGCTTGGTTCTGGCCGCTCCGCGATCCGGCGGCTTACGCCGCCGGCAAAACCCTATCGTCCCTTCGGGACTTGTTCGTCGCGTGGAAGAGACAACCGCAACTCTTTCCAGGAGCTTGTTCGTGCCGCAGCGTGTGTCCGCTCGGGTCGTGCCCATGACCCTCTCTGTCTCCCGCTTCCACGAGGACCCCTTCCCGCCCCTGCCGCGGGGCAACTGGCGGCCCGTTTATCCCT
>Ga0194125_10008754_pt1 | contig 14202 bp, 12 predicted proteins | sample TA2KigC250mmetaG_FD_148626 | JGI IMG/M metagenome (GOLD analysis project Ga0194125, IMG submission 148626) | Freshwater microbial communities from Lake Tanganyika, Tanzania - TA2015034 Kigoma Deep Cast 250m | ecosystem: Environmental > Aquatic > Freshwater > Lake | place: Tanzania: Lake... | reverse complement strand
CTGGTGCCACATCTCCGACATCGGCTTCTGGGCCGCCGACATCAACACCACGCCCAAGACCATCACCGCACGCGGCGAGCTTCAGAAGCAGGGCATCGCCGACGCCCCCCGCACGATTGACGTTGACCTCGAGTTCCCCGACGGCCTGAAGTACTACTGGACCAGTTCGACCCCCCAGACCCCCGAGAACTGCGGCTGGGGCATGGCCTGCACCTTCTACGGCACCGACGGCTGGCTCACCTGCAACTACGGCGAGCGCTGGCTCGCCATCGGCGGCAAGGAGAGGGTCAAGGACGTCGAGAGCGTGCCCCGCACCCTCCCGCGCTCGCCGGGCCACCACGTGGACTTCCTCAATTGCGTCAAGACCCGTGGCCTCACCGAGAGCAACCTGCCCTACGTCGTCAACATGACCACGCCAATGTTCTTCGGCCGCATCAGCCTCCTCCTCGGCGGCCGCACCCTCAACTGGGACGAATCGAAGAAGCAGTTCACCGGCGACGACGAGGCCAACCGCCTCCTCGGCCGCGTCTACCGCCAGCCCTGGACCCTGCCGGCGTGAGGAGAGGCGGCGTTGGGTGTTCAGTGTTAGGTGTTGGGGTACAGAAGGTCAGGCAAGCTGTGTCGCCCGGCGCTTGACTCCCGATTGCGGGCGGGTAGGATTGAGGCATGGCAACGACTGCGGAAATCACAACCGCCGAGCAACTATTCGAGGCTCCAGACCTGGGGCCGTGCGAACTCGTGCGTGGGGAACTGATCATGGTCTCGCCCCCCGGCTATGTACACGGCAGCATCGAGGCGCGGCTCGCAAGAGCATTGGGCAATTTCGTGGAGGCTAACGGTTTGGGGGACGTGCTCGCCGGAGAGCCCGGTTTCATCATCGCCCGCGACCCCGACACCGTTCGCGCACCCGATGTCGCGTTCGTCCGGGCCGAACGAATCCCGGCGGGCGAGAGGACGCGCTTCTTCGAGGGCGCCCCCGACCTCGCGGTCGAGGTCCTCTCTCCCAACGACAGGGCGAGCGAAGTCAACGCCAAGGTCCAGGACTGGCTCGATGCAGGCTGCCAGGCTGCCGGACGGTTTGGGTGGTTGACCCGGCGACGAAGACGGTTTCGGTCTACCGCAGCCGCACGGAGATCGAGGTCCTCGGCGCGTCTGAAACGCTTTCTGGGGGCGGCGTTCTGCCCGGCTTCACCCTCCCCGTTGCTGGCATCTTCGCGCGGTAGCCACTCACTCGCGTTGCAGGCATGTCTCGATCTTCGCGGCCGCGCGCAGCTCAGCGAGGATGGCCTCGAGCCGTCGGCGGACGAGGGCGTCCCTGACAATGTGCCTGGCGCCGAAGAAGGTGAAGTGGCCGCCCTCGCGCTCCGTCACCTTGAGGATGTGCCAGCCGAGCGCGCTCTGGATGGGCCTGGTGAACTCGCCCGCCTTCAGTGTCCACGCTGCTGCGATGAGCGGCTCCTCCAATCGCTCCACGCGACCTCGGCGCCGGGGGCCAGTCCCTGAAATGACCGGCCCGGCGTCCTTCATAAGGGGCTCTCGGAGGGCCTCCAAAATGCGTTGGTCCCACGCCGGGCCCTCGAACCGCCAGGTCGGCGAGGGGGCCGACTCGTCCGCCGCCTTCCCGCTGCGGAAGAACCAGCCGAGGTCACGGTTGAACGGATCCACCGGGTCGTCCGAGAAGGACCGGGCGAGTCGGTCGAAGTCCCAGCCCTTGAGGAGTCCCTCGTGGGTCTTCTCGATCTGCTGCTTGGCCTTCTCCAGCTTATCGGGCTGGTCAGCGAGGTGCCTGGTGCCCAGGCAGAACCCGCTGATTCGCACGCGGCTACCGTCGTACCACTCGGGGCGGGCGTCGAACTCGGCCTTGATCTCCTCCGGCCGAAGCTGGGCTTGCATCCTGGCCGCAAGCCCTCGCATGGCCAGCTCGAACCTGACGTGGGCGGCGAGCTCGTCCCCAGTCAGGCCAAGGGGGCTAAGCACCCTCAAGCCTGAAACAGCTACCCCACCCTGTCGCAGGTGGGCATCAATCTGCTGGATGGCCCGCTGGACGTCGGCGGCGGTCGGCCATAGGTTCCCTTTCTCGAGGTACGCCTCCCAGAGCAGGCGGTTGATGGCGTAGTCGAGGACCTGGCGCATATCGAGGGTGCGCTGCCGGTCGCCAATGAGCAGGTAGCGTCGCAGCCGCAAGAGATCCTGGCGCGTGATGGGCGCGCCATTCACCTTCGCGACGACCACGTCGTCCCCGCGCTCCTCCCCCGCGCCCAGCGGGGACGCGAGCGCCACCAGCCCGACGGCGGCACAGACCAGCACAGCGTTCCGCGTACGCACGGCTGCCCTCCAGAAGACAAGCACCATCACTGTAACATCCCGGGCGCCAACGTGCCTGTCACGTTCGGAAAGCGCCTATTCATGGGACCTGAAGGAAAGTCTCGATCTTGGCCTTGGCGCGCAGCTCCTTGAGAATGGCCTCGATGCGTCGGCGGGCGAGGGCGTTCCTGACGGCGGCCCGGGTGCCCTGGAAGGTGGAGTAGGCGGGCTCGCGCTCGGTCACCTTGAGGATGTGCCAGCCGCGCGCGCTCTGGATGGGCTTGGTGAACTCGCCGACCTTCAGTCCCCACGCCGCCGCGATGAGGGCCTCGTCCATGGGCTCTGCGCGCGCGGGGCGCGGCGCCCCAAGCCCAAATCTCTCGTTCATAGGCCCGGCCTCCATCGCGACGGGTTCTCGGAGACTCCGGAGAACACATGGCATACGCATGGGACTCTCAAAGGGCCAGGTCGGGGCGACGACGTGCTCCTCCAGCGGCTTGCCATTGCGCAGGAACCAGCCGAGGTCACCCCCAGCAACGCCCGCGCGACCGTCCGAGTAGTCGCGGGCCAGACGGTCGAAATCCCCCCCTTGGAGCATCTCGTGAATCTTGCCGATCCGTTCCTTTGCCTTCCTCAACCTATCGGGGTCGTGCGCGAAGTCGCGGGTGTCCAGGCAGATCTCGCTGATGCGCACGCGGCTGCCGTCGTACCACTCGGGGCGAGCGTCGAACTCAGCCTTGATCTCCTCCTGCCGCAGCTCGGCCAGGATTGCTTTCCCGAGCCGCTCCATGGCCAGCTCGAAGCTCAGATTGGCGGCGTCCTCCTCGGCCGTCAGTCCGAGCGCAGCAAGGGACTTCTGGTAGGTCGAGCCCTGTTGACGCAACTTGTCATCAACGGCCTGTATGGCCCGCTGGAGCACGGCGGCGCTCGGTCGCAGGCCTTGCTTCGCGATGTACCGCTGCCACAGGACGCGGTCGATCAGGTGTTCGATGATCTGGCGGTTGTTGAAGGTAAGCTCAGGGTTGGCGATGGTCAGGAAGCGCCGCGCGAGCGCAACGTCGTCGCGCGTGATGACCACGTCGTCAACCTTCGCGACGACCTCGGCGCCCGCCCGAGGCTCCCCCGCGCCCAGCGGGGCCGCGAGCGTCATCAGCCCCACGATGGCCCAGACAACTGAAACGTTCCGCGTGAGCATGACGAACCCTCCGGCAAGTGGAACCGCCCGCTCCCTCCTGGTAGAATACGGCGCGTTCGACAGGATGTCAAGGCGGGAGGAAACGAGGGGTGCGGACCCTAACTGTAGGTGGTATGTACCGCCCCCACCAACCTCGTGTCGGTGGAGCGAGGGTTTGGATACTACGTGCCGCCACGCTCACCCCCATCCCCCTCCCCCCCGCCCGCGGCGGGCGGGGGGGAGGGGGGAAGAGAGGACAGGGCGCGCGGTAGTTGTCAAACCCGGCCTCCACCGGGGCAAGCCCGGTGGGGGGCACCCAGCCCGGTCGCGGTTACCTACAGAGATGGACCGCATCCGGAAAGGAGGACCGGACCATGCGTCGGACGGCGATTGTGGCGATGGCGTGCGTGCTGGCGGCGGCCGCGTGGGCGGGCGAGGCGACCGAGGAGGGCTTCGTGAGCATCTTCGATGGCAAGACCCTCGAAGGCTGGAAGGGCGACCTCAAGGGCTACACGGCCGAGGACGGCCTCCTCGTGTGCCAGCAGAAGGGCGGCGGGAACCTGATGACCGCCAGAGAATACGGCGACATGATCTTCCGCTTCGAGTTCAAGTTCGGCCCCGGCGGCAACAACGGCGTCTCCATCCGCGGCCACGAGATACAGATTCTCGACGACTATTCGGACGGCCACAAGAACCTCAAGCCCTGCCAATACCACGGCTCGATCTACTGCAAGGTGCCCGCCAAGCGCGGCGCCACCAAGCCCGCCGGCGAGTGGAACACCCAGGAAATCCAGGTCAAGGGCACCCAGTGGACCGTCACGGTGAACGGCCAGGTGATCGTGGACTGCGACATCTCGAAGGAGGCGGGGCTGGAGGGTGTGGCGAAGCGGGCGAAGGCGCCCATCGGCTTCATGGGCCACGGCTGCCGCGTCGAGTTCCGCAACCTGCGCGTGAAGGAGCTGTGACCCCGCGTCCTGGTTGTGTGCCCATGAGCCCGATGGGGCGGCAGAGGGTAGCCACGGGCGCAAGCCCGTGGATCGGCGGGGGTCTAAGGCATAGCCCCCGCAGGGGGCGGCAGAGACCTTGGGCGACGTGGCGCATTTCAGGCTTCTGCCGCCCCCTGGGGGGGGGCTGGGTGGCGGGGCGACGACCTCGTTCCACGGGCTGACGCCCGTGGCTACCACCTGTCTCCCGCTGCGCGGGCTGTGTGGCCGCATCTCCTGGGAGGCATTGCGATGGAGCGATCTGTCCGCGCCCTTCTGGCGCTCGCGGTTCTTGCGTCGAGCACCTTCGCGGCGTCATTCAGCTTCCGCCACGGACAGCTCGAGCTGACGCTCGACGAGGCGACGGGGGCGCTCGTCCGCCTCGCCCGCGGCAACGAGGTGTTGGCTGAGGCCGATGCCACCCACCACCCCATCTCCTTCGGCATCGGCGAATACCAGAAGACCATCTGGGCCGAGCAGCTCAAGCCCGGCCGCAAGCTCGTCAAGCGCCATCAGCCATCGCCCGACACCCTCGAACTCGCCATCACCCTAGGCGACTATGAGGTGGTCGAGCGCTACAGGCTCTACGCCGACTTGCCCCGGGTGGACCGCTCGGCCACGCTGACGAATCGCGGCAAGGAGACGGTGAAGCTGCGTGCCTTCACCTTCCGCACGCCGGGCCTCAAGGCCACGCCCGACGGCTTCTATCGCTTTCCCAGGCACTGGCCGCCGCGCAGTTTCCCCTTCGCGGCGATGAAGCCAGGCGTCCAGCACAGCAGCGGCCTGAGCATCGCCCCCCTCCTCGCCCAACTCGCGCCCAACCGCACCCTCCTCTTCGCCGCCTGCTCAGACGATTCCCCCCACATCCGTGTCGAGGAAGGGAGTCCGCCCCTCCGGGGCGGAGAGGTTTCCCGCCACGGAGTGGCGGACTCCGCTTTCGACGTGGTTCAAGGCATCGGCGCCGCGGGCTATCTCAAGCCCGGCGTGCCCCAGCAAATCGGCTTCGTGACCACCCAAGTCGTTGACGCCGCCTATTGGGACGCGCTCCCCAAGCTCTGGGACTGGTTTGATAGCGTCGGGGTCAAGGTGCCCGCCGACCGCCCCGACTGGCTCCACGGCGCCGTCCTCTACTCCTTCCACCCCGGCGGCACGATTGGGAGCAACTGGACCGACCTCGGCGGCTTCAAGGCCGCGACCGAGTACCTGCTGCCCACCCTCCCCAAGCTCGGCGTCACCGCCATCTGGATACTGCCCGTCGAGTTCAAGAGTCCCTACTGGCCGCTCGACTACTACCGCTTCCAGGACGGGTTAGGCACCGCCGAGGAGTTCAAGGCGCTCGTCAAGCGCGCGCACGAGCTTGGCCTCAAGGTGCTCCTCGACCTCGTGCCCCACGGCGGCGCGCCCAACGCCGTCCACAACCAGCAGCACCCTGAGTTCATGCTCCGCCGCGAGGACGGCTCGCACCTCGACTATTGGCTCAACGACTTCGCCCGCCCCGACTGGCAGGACTACATCGCCCGCGTCGCCGCACACTACGTCCGCGAATACGACGTTGACGGCTACCGCATAGACGCCTGCTACGGCAGCAAGGAGTACAACTGGGACCCCGCCATCCCCTACGCGCGGGCGAGCCACGCCGGCCTCAAGGGCGGACTCGAGATGGTCAAGCGCATCCGCGACGAGGTCAAGAAGCTCAAGCCCAGGGACGGCGCGGTCCTCGCCGAGGTCGAGAGTCCCCGCCACGCCGCCGTGAGCGACTTCCAATACGACTTCGGCCTCGCCTTCACCGTCCTTCACGCCTGGCGCCACATGCCCGCCGCAGAATTCGTCCCCTTGCTCCAGGAATACCTGGAGGAACAGAAATACATCAACCCCCGCGGCACCATCTTCCTGCGGCACATCGAGAGCCACGACACCATGCGAGCCCAGGGCTGGTATGGCGTCGAGGGGATGCGTGCCCTCTACGCCCTCACCGCCTGGATAGACGGCGTGCCGATGATCTACCACGACATGGAGATCGGCCATTCCTTCGCCCTGCGCTGGATCAACGAGACCCGGGCGAAGCGCCCAGAACTCGCTCGTGGCGAGACCCAATACCGCGCGGTGAGCTGTGATCAACCAGGCGTATTCGCCTGCCTGAGCAAACTTGGCGACCGAACGAGTGGTGGGGTCATCAACCTTGGGCGGCAGTTCGTGGAGGCCACCGTGAGTTAGCCGGGCGGCCGAGCGCCCATGTGGCTTTTGCCCATGGGCTGCGAAATGCTGCGGCCCATGGCGGAACCGGACCTTGGCGGTGTGCATGCAGGGAGGAAAGCGCGCAACGCACGACCGGCGACTGAGGACTCGATGTCCTTTGCGGGAGCCACGGAGTGGTTTGTCGAGACCATCGAGGGCATTCTCCGCAGCGAGGCGCGCGCTCGGAGCAAAGCGGCAGTCCGGGTGGGCCCGTCCCCCATCTATTGGCGGCCACAAGAGGCAGGGGTCGCATGGGAGAACGAGAGGATACCCCTCAGCCTCATGTGTCCCAGTCTCGGCGTGAAAGACGGTGACTCGCTTTGGACAGAGCTGGACTTCCCAGGCCTTATTCAGGCCAGCTTGCGTTTGTCAGAGACCAGTGGGAAGACACCAGGCATCCAGGTCACGGGCCTGCGAGGTATCAGCCTGGAAGTTGCCCATCCTTCGCAGTGGCCTGAGCGCGGTGTGCTGCTCGAGCCCACCCTCAAACTCGGAGCGCTTGATCTCAGCGCCATTGGCCCCGACTACGTCATGAAGACCCCTCATCTAACGGCGGTTCTCCGTCGGCAGGGCGGGGTGATTCGGGAACTGTTTGTGAGCGACAAGGTGGTGGCGAAGGAGCACGATCTGTATGGCGACCAGGAGTTTTTCAAGCCGCACTGGTCGGGGAGGATCGCGGCGAGCAACGACGTGGAATCGGGCATCCGCATCTGGAAGGCCGACGACGGGCTGCACCTGAGCTTCGAGGGACAGCTCCGCGGCTTCGGGCGCTTCGAGCTGAGGCGTCCGCCGCTCTGGTATCGCACCGAGTACGTCTTCACCGACAAGCCGGCCTTCAAGCAGAAATGGGCCTTCCGCTCCGAGAAGGGCTTCAAGGACCAGACCGCCTTCCTCGCCGCCGTGGTGCAACTGCCCGAGGCCGACCGCTTTCGGTTTAACCTCCCGAAGGTTCCAAACCTTCGGGAGGTTATGGAGGACGTGGTGGGCGAAGGCGGCGTGCGCCGCGGCCAGACGAGCGGCGGCCCGGCCCCCGAGCGCATCGAGTTCCTCAAGGAGGGCAAGCCGCTCTTCAGCCTGTCTGGTCTCAAGGTGCCGGAAGGTGCCAGGCCCAACGTCTTCGTCCACGGCCACCAGTTCTTCATGGCTCTGCTCGATGGCAAAGGCTCGGCGATGGATGAAGGCCGATGGTACGAGTTCGAGGCCGAATGGCAGATGGGAGGCCAGCGATGAAGTTGACCAAGCGGAAGAAGATCATCCTGGGTGCCGTGGCGGGCCTTGTGCTCGTCGAGGTGGTGACGTATTGGCTCTTCGCGGAGCAAAGCATGCCCGTTGCCGCCATCCGGCAACTGTATGACTACCGGACACGGAGCTTCAGCTTCATCCTTGTGCCACGCCGGGCTTGGGATTCGCTGACGCAAGGACAGAAGAGCGCCCTCAGGAGAGCGCTCGCCCGGCATTCGCCGGTCATTTGCTTCTCGGAGGCAGATGTGCCGCAGGAATGCAAACAGATCATCCCTCTTACCGGGGAACGTAGGAGGAGATACGAAGAGCGCCTGCGGTCAGGTCTCGAATCGCCCGAAGAGGCCGCATACATCCAAGAGTGCCTCAGCCTCGGCTACTCCGTGTCGGCCTACCACAATGGCATTCGGGTCGAGTGGGCGCTGGACCGCCGCGGGCCGTTCTGGATGGTGGGTCGGGCTCACTGCTATCTGGCAGACCTGGGCGCTGAATGGCGTCGGGACGTCTACATCTGGCTCTTCGGTTGGTGGGTGCGGGTGCGGAACCTTGACCACGCGAAGGCATGAGGCTACTTGTCAGGAGCCTCGATCAACTCGCGCAAACGCGCGGCAAGCTCCGGGGGCAGGGCGGCGAGGTCCTTCTCCCCGACAAGGCCGACCTCGATGAGGTCGAGGAGGTGCACCTGGTCTTTGCGGCGGAAGCTGGTGAGCTTCATGCGAACCAGATCATCGAGCGCCAGGACGCGCAGCCCCTCGCCCAGCGGAACGGTGCGGGTCGCATCGGGCGCCGGCGCGATGTACTCGGGGCGCACCTTCTCCCCAGCAAGCATCACGTGAACCGCGTCCCTGACCTTGGCCTGCGGGCCGTCGAGGAAGGCGTCCACCCCCGCCACGCGGCGGTAGACGAATCCCGCGGCCTCCAGTGCTCCGCGCGCCGTGGCGAAGTCCCGCGGCTCGACCAGGATGTCAACATCTTGGGTGTTGCGGACGGCCGCCTCGTCCACGGTGGCGACCCAGGCGGCGATGGCGTTGCCGCCGATGACGGCGTAGCGCACGCCGGCCGCATCGAGCGCGCTGCATGCGCGCGCAAGGCGCTCCCGCACCTTCTCCACAGCGCTCACCATCCTTTCCAGAACGCTCATCTCGGTCTCGCCCCGCTGGTGCTTCCGCGCGCAGGTATGCACGCCCTACGGCGCGGCTCTGACGAGGTTGGCTCCCAGGATGGCACTCAGGACGTTGTCCTTCGGGTAGGCGTGCCCGCGATGTTGGGAGAACGCCTCGGCGCTCGGGAAGCCGCACTGCCGGCCGCGCTCTTCGGCCCACTCTACCATTGAGTTGACGTAGTGGTCAAGCCCGTGCTGGCGCATCAGCCACTCGCGCTGGCTCCGATGGCAGGCGAGCATCGCTCGCTTCACGTCCATCTCTGTCGTCACATCCACATAGAAGTGGACCGGCTGGGGGCGGCCGAGGTAGTCAACCCCCTCCATCGCGTCCCAGTAGAAGAGGTAGGGGATGCCGTTGGTGTGCGGCAGGTTGCCGTAGCCGCCGTAGTTGGGGATAGATGCGCCGAAGCAGGCGTCGCGGACCAGGCGGCTGGTGATCTCGTGGTCGGCCATGTAGTCCTCGTGCGGGTGGGTGAAGACGATGAAGGGGTCCACCTCGCGGATGGCGTTTGTGACTTTGCGGCGGGTCTCCATGTCGAAGGAGATGGCGAGGTCGCCGCAGCCGAGGCCGATGTAGCGTCCCTGGAGGAGTGCGGCGCTCTCGGCGGCCTCGCCGGCGCGAATGCGGGCGATCTCGATGGAGGAGTGCTCGGTGGAGCCGCAGTCGCCGTTGGCTACGGTGGCGATGGCGATCTCGTAGCCCTTCTTGCGGAGGAGCGAGAGCGTGCCCGCGCACTTGAACTCCACGTCGTCGGGGTGAGCGCCGATGGCCAGAATGCGTCCGTTGTCGTCCATTGTCTCTCTCCGATGGTCTCACAGATCGTGCTCGTCGTCGTCCTCGTCGTCGTCGTCGTCGTCGAATCGCCCGGCTTTGCCCTCCCAGAGGGATTCGAGGACGAGGACGACGACGAGGACGATTGAAGAAGCAGCCTCGGCCCTTGTTCGCAAGGGGGGCAGGGGGCTTGTAATCCCTTTTTGGATGTGGTAGAATACCACAAACCTGGTTGCGAGGAAAGACCATGTCGGCGGCCGTCGCCAGCGCGCTGGACTCTAGTGTGCTGGTGCTGAACAAGCTGTATCTGCCGATCCACGTGGTGACCGCGCGGCGGGCGTTCTCGCTGCTGTGCCGCGAGGTGGCGGAGGTGGTCTGCCTCGAGGATGACCGGTTCGAGACGCATGACCTGGAGAGCTGGTGCCAGGTGTCGGCGCTCCGCCGCCAGTTTCCCGACGACGATAGCGACTACGTTCGGACGGTGCGGATCGAGATACTGGTGCCGCGCATCATCCGGCTGCTGGTCTACGACCGGCTGCCCGAGCGGGCGGTGAAGTTCAACCGCCGCAACGTCTACGCGCGCGACGAGAGCCGCTGCCAGTACTGCGGCAAGCGGTTCCCGACCTCGGAGCTGACGCTCGACCATGTGGTGCCGCGCGCCCGCGGCGGCTCCTCCACCTGGGACAACCTGGTGTGCTGCTGCGTGGCCTGCAACGCGCGAAAGGGGGGCCGTCTGCCCGAGGACGCGGGGCTGAGGCTCATCCGCAAGCCCTACAAGCCCAAGCGCTCCCCCCTCATCCGCCTCACCCTCCGCGACCACCGCTACCGCTCCTGGCGCCACTTCGTGGACGAAGCCTACTGGAGCGTCGAGCTGAAGTAGGACCGAACTGGGGAGGGACTTCCTGGCAGGAAGTCCCTCCCCAGGCCCCTCCCCAAAGACCCTTGAGTTGTCTTGGCGGCCTGCTCTTGCATCATGCGCCATTTTCTGTATTGTGTGAGGCAGGAGGGCCTTGACCGACCCTGGCACATCAGGAGAAGGGCCATGTCTTCACTTCTTGGCTGCGGCGTTCTCGCCTTGATCCTCGTGGGATGCGTGCTGGCCGCGGAGACGGACCAGGATGTCCTCGTGCCCGTGCCCGACAGCCTCGCCAAGCAGATTCCGCCGCCGAGGACGAAGGCGGAGGTCGAGGCCGTGCTGAAAGGGGCCGACGCGAAGGCCGAGACGCGGCCCATACACGTCGTCCTCGTCGCCGGCAAGAAGGACCACGGCCCGGGCGAGCACGACTATCCCGCCTGGCAGAAAGCCTGGGCAAAGCTCCTCGCAATGGCTGAGAAGACGAAGGTGACAACCGCCTGGGAGAAGCCGTCGGCGGAGGACTTCAAGTCGGCCGACGCGATGGTGCTCTTCAAGCACACGGCCTGGCCTAAGGAGCTGAACAAGGATTTCGACGAGTACTTCGCCCGCGGCGGCGGGCTTGTGCTTCTACACTTCGCCGTGGATGGCGCGGGCAATCACGATGCCGTGGCCGAGCGGATCGGCCTGTGCTGGGCCGGCGGCTCCAAGTTCCGACACGGGCCTGTTGACCTGGCTTTCGATGCCTCGTGCAACCACCCCATCGCCCGAGGCTTCGCGGGCACCAAGGTCCACTTCCACGACGAAACCTATTGGAATCTCAAGGGCGACCCCGCCCGCATCCAGGTGCTGGCCACTGGCGAGGAGAAGGGCGAGCCCAAGCCCATCCCGCTCCTCTGGAACGTCGAGACCGGCAAGGGGCGCGTCCACGTCAACATCCTCGGCCACTACAACTGGACTTTCAACGACGCCCTGGCCCGCGTGCTGCTCTTCCGCGCCATCGCCTGGGCCGCGAAGGAGCCGTTGGACCGCTTCAACGCAATCGTGTCCACGGGGGTGACGCTGCGATGAGGGCCGTCGGGAGTGAAGCCGGCCTGCAAGAGAGGCACATGCCCAGCCCGCCGGACGGCGGGCGGCAGAGGGTAGCCACGGGCGTAAGCCCGTGGGAGCGAGAGCCCACCCGGCGCCCAGCCCCCGCAGGGGGCGGCAGAAGCTCCTGCACCCGCCCTTTTCCCGCAGTTCTGCCGCCCCCTGCGGGGGCTGGGCCGGGGGTGACGATCCCCCACCACGGGCTTACGCCCGTGGCTATCTCCTTTCGCCCCCTGCGGGGGCTGCCTGTCCTCCTCGTCTGGCTCCTCTTCTCCCTCAACCCAACGGGCGCCGCCGAGGAGCGCCGGTTCCCTGAGTGGGCCATCGCGTACGACGTGAGGATGACGTACGGCGCGAAGGGCGACGGCACGACCGACGACTGGGCGGCCATCCAGAAGGCGATTGACGAGAACAAGCGGAAGTTCCGCGTCCTCTACTTCCCCAACGGCACGTACCTGGTCAAGAAGAAGCTCACCTTCGGCAGCGACAAGGAGCAGGCGAAGCAACTCGTGCTTCAGGGCGAGTGGCGCGAGGGCACGATCATTCGCCTGGCCGACGACGCGCCCGACTTCGAGGATCCGGGGAACAAGAACTTCCTCCTCACGATGTTCGAGGGCCGCTCTACGGGCATGGCCTTCCACAACTCCATCCACGACATGACCCTCGACGTGGGGAAGGGCAACCCAGGCGCCGTCGGCGTCCAGTGGATGAACAACAACACGGGCTGCATGCGGAACGTGACCCTTCGGTCGAGCGACCCCGAGGGCAAGGGCGCGGTGGGCCTTGACCTCACCCGCACCGAGCCGGGGCCGGGGCTGATCAAGAATGTCCTCATCGAAGGCTTCGACTATGGCATTGATGCCCTGCCCGGCCCCTTCAGCATGACCTTCGAGAACATCACGCTTCGCAACCAACGTATCGCGGGCATTCGCAACAAGTGGCACACCCTCACCATCCGCCGCCTCGAGAGCACGAACAAGGTGCCCGCCATCCTCACCACCGACCGCGGCGGGATGATCACCTTGCTGGAATCCAGTCTCATGGGCGGGGCGGGAGAGGCGGCAATCGTCAACAAGGGCATGCTACTCCTCCGCGACGTCAAGCAGAGCGGCTACGGCAAGCTCGTCAAGAACGACGGCATCCCCGACGTCAAGGGGCAGGCAGTTGATGAATACGTCTCGCACCCTCCCAAGGCGGCCCACAGCGCCTTCCCCAGCCCCCGCCGCACGCTGCGGCTGCCGATCGAGGAGACGCCCGACGTGCCCTGGGACCCGCCCGACAAGTGGCTGGCCGCGGACCCCACCGCCCTGAAGGCCAAGGACGACGATACAGCAACGATTCAGGCCGCCTTTGATACGGCGGCGAAGGAGGGGAAGACCACGGTCTGCATCCCCGGCGGCATCAAGGAGGGGCTGATCCGCTTCGGCGACGCCATTCGCGTCCATGGCTCCGTCCGCCGCATCATCGGCATGGACACCACGCTGTGCGTCACCCCCGCCTTCCGCACCTCCGGCAAGCCGATGTTCCGCATCGGGGACGTGGCGAGCGACGTCGTGGTCATCGAGCGGTTCACGGTCATCGAATGGGCGAAGGGCAACCACTTCACCTGGGTCGAGCACGCAACGCCTAAGACCCTGGTGATGCGAGACATAGGCTGCATGTCGCGCGACGCCATCCCCTACGTGGCCGCGGACAACGCGGGCAAGCTCTTCGTCGAGAACTCCTGCTCCGCCCTCTGGCGCATCCGCAAGGGGCAGAAGGCCTGGATGCGGCAGATCAACCCCGAGACGAACGGCATCGGCATCACGAACGAGGGCGGCGACCTGTGGATTCTGGGCATGAAGACCGAGAACGGCGGCGCCACGGTCATCAAGACAGCCGATGGCGGGCGGACAGAACTGCTCGGCGGGCAGAACTACTCGTCCTGGCCCCCCATCAAGCCCAAGCAGCCGATGTTCGTGGTCGAGGACGCCTCGGCCTGCTTCTCCCTCGGCGGCCTATCTTTCGTAAGAGACAGGGGTTACGACATCGTCCTCCGCGAGACCCGCGACGGCGGGACGCGGAACCTGAGCGTCCGCGACGCCGACGCCGGCGGCCGCGGCCACGCCGGGGCCTTTCCGCTCATCACCGCCTGGGCCGAATGACCAGGGCATGCCCCCAGTTGTGGCGCCGGGCCTTGGCCTGTCCAGCTCCGAAGGAGGGTGCCATGACAGCCCAGGGCAACGCCCTCATCTTTGCCCACATCTTGGGCTCCCCAGCCCGCCCCCGGCGGGCGGCAGGTGGTAGCCCACGGCGTAAGCCGTGGGTCCGGGCGGGTACACGGTCCAGCCCCCGCAGGGGGCGGCAGAATGCCCTGGCGGCCGGCGCTTCTGTCGCCCCTGCGGGGGCTGG
>Ga0194125_10008752_pt1 | contig 14204 bp, 10 predicted proteins | sample TA2KigC250mmetaG_FD_148626 | JGI IMG/M metagenome (GOLD analysis project Ga0194125, IMG submission 148626) | Freshwater microbial communities from Lake Tanganyika, Tanzania - TA2015034 Kigoma Deep Cast 250m | ecosystem: Environmental > Aquatic > Freshwater > Lake | place: Tanzania: Lake... | reverse complement strand
CCTGGTGGTGGGCGGCGTGGGGATCATGAACATCATGCTGGTGTCGGTGACGGAGCGCACCCGGGAGATCGGGCTGCGCATGGCCGTGGGGGCTTGGAGCCGGGATATCCTGAACCAGTTCCTGGTGGAATCCGTGGTCTTGTGCTTCTGCGGCGGCATTGCCGGCATCCTGGCGGGCCGGGGAGTATCCAAGCTCATCACCGCGGTGCTGGGCTGGCCCACGGAACTTTCCCTGGATGCGGTCTTCGCGGCCTTTGCGGTGTCGGTGACCGTGGGGATCATGTTCGGCTTCTACCCGGCCTGGAAGGCCTCGAGGCTGGATCCCATTAATGCGTTAAGGTATGAGTAGGGAGAGTCTAATTGGATGGATATTTTCAATTGTGACGTACATGATAAAAAGAAGCTAGCACTATTCATCAATAAGAGGAATGAATGGAAAAGGTTACTCTTGGAAGGTAGCCCTCATTCAATATACAATCAAATCGTCCGTTTGCTTTGGAATGATGCTGTTTTCAGAACATTCAATGAAGCAAGAAGGCTTACCATTGAACATAGTTCTCCCAATTGCGGCTTGAATGGCCCGTTATTAAGGCTATTAGACGAAGGTTTTGTAGCATCCCAAATAATGGCTATACGTCGCTTAACGGATCGGAACTTTCGAGAACCTGAAAAAGCCGTCATTTCCTTAATTCGGGTTATAGATGATATTAAAAAGCACTCAAACTTGATTACACGAGAGAATTATTTATGCTACGACGGGACATCGTATGACGAACCGAATTTCATGGATGATCCGCCAAAGTGGACACAATGGAAGACCAGGCAAAGCAATTTCGATAAGATGTCTGGCATTCCTGAGGATATGAGAGCCAGGTCAGATGAGATAGAAAAATCTCTAATAAAACATCTTGAAAAAAACTTAAGAGCTTGTGACGGTCCTAGAAGATACGCGAATAAGTTCATAGCACACGCTTCAGACCCACAAACAAATCCAGCACTTTCTGAAGAAGAAAAAAAGATAACTTTGGATAAATTGGATGAATGTTACCGGGCTATTTTACGTACAGCTTCATTCTTGGGGACCGTGTTGCTCTATGAATTTTCCCTAGGAGGGCTTCCAACGCCACAGTATGATCATCTCAAGAACTTAGAAAAACCGATGGTAAACAAAGAGAACAAGCAAAAATTGTATAATTATTGGAGAAATAGAAATCAAGAGGTTGATGATTGGGAGAATAATCTATGGGATGGGATGATAAATAAATAATCGAACTTGATTAATGATTGTTGACAATAGAATAAAAACAAGAAAAAGATAGGAAATCCCGTGGCATAGGCTTTCAATTCAGTGCTTAATGAGTGTTACGAGAAATTATGACATCCATTGAAAACCCAAAAAAGCTGCGGGCACAGCCTGGAAAGGCTGTGCTACCAAATAAAGCCGGTGAACACGATAATATAGAAGAGAAAGAGAAACAAAAAAATATTGGTAGCACAGGCTTTCCAGCCTGTGCCCAAAAGGATGGGTTACTGATCACTCGCCGCAATCTGCCACACTGGCAATTTACCGGCAGTTTCTATTTTGTCTCTTTTCGCCTTAAATCGGGTAATCTTTCTGAGGAAGAAAGAATAATGGTGTTAGATGCTATAAAACATTTCCACAATATTAGATATTTGGTGATAGTTTCCGTGGTGATGCAGGACCATGTTCACCTATTGCTAAAACCTTCTATTTCTGAATCTAAAGTGGATTTTCCATTAAGTAAGATTTTGCAAAGTATTAAAGGTTTCAGCGCCCTGCAAATCAATAAATCTAGAAATACAAAAGGCGCTTTATGGCAGGAAGAAAGTTATGACCGCATTGTAAGAGATTATGATGAGTATCTGGATAAATGGAATTATATCCGCAGTAATCCAGTCAAGGCCGAATTGTGCCATTCTCCGGAGGATTATGCCTTTCTCTGGGAACCAGGGGAACCTGAAACGTAACAGCTCAAAGGGGCACAGCCTGGAAAGGCTGTGCTACCAAAAAATGACATACAGGTTGCAAACGGGCCAAACTGAACGTCTGGAATATTGACTGAATAAATAAACTTGGTGCCACAGCGCGGCTGAGGCCGCAACCAAACTGATAAATTAAACTGATTCCTTATTCAAATCAACATGTTGCATGCAAATTCTTTGCCAAAAAACAAGAAACCCAAATTCAGTAGCACAGGCTTTCCAGCCTGTGCTTGAAACCGGTGGCTTCCGAGGATTATGCTTTCCTTTTGGAACCAGAAGAGTAACCAGACCGAAGAGGCACAGCCTGGAAAGGCTGTGCTACCAAAGCTCTTTTTGGCACTCGCACTGGCGGTTCTATGCCTGCTTGCCGGGCTGGGCTGCGCCGTGGGACCGGATTACCGTCCGCCGGAGATGAAGGTCCAGGAGAATTGGGACGGCCAGGCCGTGGTCACCGAGGCCCTCCCCAGCAAAACCAAGGCCGATCCGGTAACCCTGGCGGAATGGTGGAACTCCTTCAACGATCCCATCCTATCCTCCCTGGTGGAGATGGCCATTCGCTCCAATCTGGATGTGCGCCAGGCCGAGGCCCGCATTCTCCAGGCCCGGGCCGCCCGGGGGGTGGCCGGGGCGCCCTTGTATCCCCAGGTGGAGACCTCGGTGATTTATCAAAAGAGCCAGGGCTCCAGCGAAGCCGCAGGCGGCGGGGCCATCGCCACCGCGGGGGGCGTTCGGGAATTATTTCAGGTGGGTCTGGACGCTACTTGGGAACTGGATATTTTTGGGGGGACCCGCCGCAACCTGGAGGCCGCCACCGCCGACTTCCGGGCCGCCATGGAAGACCGCCGGGACGTCCTGATAACCCTGGTGGGGGATGTGGGGACCAACTACTTCAACCTCCGGGGATTTCAGAGCCAGGTTGATATCGCCCGCAAGAACCTGGAGGCCCAGAAGAAGACCGCCAAGATTACACACAAGCGGTTTGCGGCCGGGTTTATCGGCCGTCTGGACGTGGCCAACGCCGACGCCCAGGTGGCCACCACCGAGGCCCAGATACCGCTTTTGGAGTCCTCGGCCAAGGCAGCCATTTATAACCTGGGAGTGCTGTTGGGCCGGGAGCCGGCCGTCCTGGCCCAGGATTTGGCCAAGCCTCTCCCCATCGCTTCCTCTCCGCCGGAAATCCCCGTGGGGCTGCCGTCCGACCTGGTGCGCCGCCGCCCGGACATCCGCCGGACTGAGGCCCAGCTTCACGCCGCCACGGCCCGCATCGGAGTGGCCACCGCCGACCTTTTCCCCAGGTTTAACCTGGCCGGCACCCTCGGCGTGTCCGCCGGTGACATTGCCAGGCTGGGAAATATCGGGGCCAGCAAATTCTGGTCCTTCGGTCCCACCGTCTCCTGGCCGGTGTTCGCCGGCGGCCGCATCCGCTGGAATATCAAAGTCCAGGAAGCCATTCAGGAGCAAACCCTGGCGGCTTATGAAAAGACTGTGCTCACCGCTCTAAGGGACGTGGAAACGACCCTGGTGGCCTTCGCCAAGGAACAGGAACGCCTTAAGTCGTTGACCGAAGCCGTGGCCAGCAACCGCCAGGCGGTGGACCTGGCCATGAGGCTCTATGTGGCCGGGAGAACGGATTTTCTCAACGTGCTCACGGCCCAGCGCTCCCTTTACGCCAACGAAGACGCCTTGGCCCAGAGCCACCGCACCCTGGCCACCAATCTCGTGGCCCTCTACAAGGCCCTGGGCGGCGGCTGGGAAAAATTTTAGGGAACAAGGGGGGGAAAGGTCAAGGGAACCAAAGGGGAAGGGGATTCCACCCCATTTGAGCCGGGCCGCCACCACCTGTAGCGCCATGATGGGCCGAAGCCGCGAGCGCCAAGCCGCGCCCCGGGTTATATTTTATTCCCTTTCCAATGCAACAAATACAATCTGTAAATTATTGGCATTCCAGGTTTTCCTAACCGAAAACCGAAAACTGAAAACCGAAAACGGTGTTATAGACGAACAGGTCCAGCGGAGGGAGGTTGTAAACCGTTACGATAAACAGGAGTAAAAGAATCAGGCCAAGATAGGCAATGATGCGGGAGAGGGCGGTCCCGTGGGTGGCAATCATTTATCTTCCTTGTTTAGAATTATTTACAACGGTGTTAAAAACCTAATCATTTACACCGGAAGGTCAACCTGGCTCGGTTAACTAAATCTCCATCCAGGCTTCCCGACGCCGCCGGCGGCGGCTGAAGCCTGCGGCCGTTCTTCGGCTCTTAAGGTTTGGTATCATATTTGCATTTAAGTTTGTATGCCTCATAAGGGGAGCGGACTCGGCCACCAGGCTCCGAAAATTAAGTTTTCTTGATTGGCTTAGTGGCCGGAAATACGAATGATTGTTCCGAACAACCGGGGGCGCCGGGGGGCGGGATAACTGGGGACGGTCTCCAATTTCCCTCAAAGCTTTGGCGCTGAGGTTTTTTTGTTGATTTTTCAAAAATATTTTGCTACTTTGTAACAGTAAGTCAGCTTCAAGAAGACAGGGGGTTTTAATATAACCTTTACAATTCATTGGCCATTTTGGTTTGGAGGAGCGGGGCCTTCGGCCTCCAAATAAAAAGATGGCGACACTTTTTTTTTGCTTGCTTTTTGGAGATTAATAGAGATAAGATGAGTTAGAGAGGTTAAACTGGATAAAATTGAGGCGCCAACCATGGAGAAGGGTTGGCAACTTGGTGGGGGATCAATGGCAGTGCAACTGCCTCATCCATAGTATTGGATAAAAATTAAAGCATCAGGGAGGCGAAGATGAAAACCAGGAAAGCAGTTCTCGTGTTGGTCGCAATGGGTTTACTGATGGCCTCTTTTGTGGGGACCGCGTCGGCGGCCACGGTCACCTGCAGCGTCGATGGCACAGGCGTGTTTAATACAAGCGCCGCCACCCCCGTGTACTATGTTTTCTTAACAGATACTGCCGCTACTCCGGTCTGGAACAATAAAAAATGTAGCTTGCCGGCCGCCCGCGGGAAGGAGTATCTGGCGGTGGCGTTGACCGCCCTGGCCAACGGTAAAACCGTCACCGTCACCTGCGCCAACACGGCTGCGGCAGTTCCCGCAATTACCTCTATGATCGCCAACAAGTAGGTGGAAAGGAAGCTCTTAAAAAACAGCCCGAGAACTTGGGAAGAACCTGGTGGATGCTAGTCTCTAAGCCCCTCCCCCTGAGATGAAGGGGGAGGGGTGGCTTAATCTTGCCGAATTTCAGTATAACTCGCAGTCCCCTCCCGCTGGGTTGGGATAAATGGTGAGCATTTCTGGCTTTAAACTGCTGATCCAGGTTTTTATATAACTTGCGCCATCAGGGGCGGGAATTTCCCGCCCCTTTATGGCCAGGTGTATGGAAGAAAGAAAGACGGGTAAATCCCGCCTTTTTTTTGTGGTTTGGGGGCGACTTGGTGCAAGCCCGGCGTCCCGCGACTCGCAAAGCTCCCCGGAATTACTCCAACTTCTCCCCTGAAAAAATTAATATATCCGGCTGGTTGGCTGACCAATTTGATTGCATCTTGGTATTACCACCAGGTCCGAGGTGTAATACTTGATTCCCTTTCAAATGCAACAAATACAATTTGTAACTTATTGGAGGCTCTTGCAAAAATTTAGCAAAACCGGTCCCGGCTTCTATTCCCCCTCCCCACGGGGGGGCTTAGGGAAAGGGGGGCGAAGCCGTTTATAACTATTGGATAATACAAACTAATTTTGCCACCCCCACCCTTACCCTCCCCCCTCAAGGGGGAGGGAACCGACCCAATATCGTTGATTCCGCTTTTGACCATGACTTTTGCAAGAGGCTCATTGGTATCCCAGGTTTTCCTAACCGAAAACCGAAAACGGTGTAACCGGCTGCGGTCCGCCCCGGCATGAGACTCGGTTGGATGCTAACTTCGGGAGGCCAAACCTGCCAGGGACCTACCGAAGCTGCCATGGGGTGATGGATTATCCGTTTACTTCCGCCGCGCCCGCATCTCCTGCAACTGCCGCATTTTATCCGGATGCTTGCCCCATTCCACCTGCTTCTCTTCGGGCTGGCCAAACAGCTTGGGATGCAGGTAATAGCCGGCTTCCCGGGCGTCCTTCGCCTCCTCCACGGGGAGGCGGTGGGCATTGGCATAGGCGTCCTGGCGGATGCCGGTAACCTGCCAGGAGACTTCCATGCCGGGAGTGCCCCCCGCGATCTTGAACCGGTTCCCGGCGATCTTTTCGGCGATGTACACCGGGGCAAATCCGCCGATGCAGGTCAATTGATAGCGGAAATCCCGGTTCAGGGCCTCGAAATACTCGGGCAGGTCGATCCAGGCTTCGCCGCTCTCATCCAGTTTCGCCACCCCGTCGTAAATGTTCTTCATGTCCGGGGATTCCACAAAGGAGTGGATGAGGTACTTGTTAGCGGGGTCCAGGGGATGGTCGATCTTGAAGCCTCCCCCGGCCTTGGTCAAGTATCCAGTGACTTCTACAGGGCCAATGAAATACCCGGCATAGCCGGTAGTAGCATACCCAACCACAGCCTTGCCCATATCGGTTATGCCATAAACACCATAACCCGAGCTATTTCCAAACGACTTTCCCAGGATACCGTTGCCGCTAGAGCCTTGGGTTGCCTCGCCATAAACGGCATTATATCCCGAACCATAAACGCCATAATATCCTTGACCATAAACGCCCAAACCTAAGGGTGCATTTGACTGGCCTTTCACCCCCGCGCCAGTCCCCTCCGTGGCTTCACTCACTCCATAAATCCCCGTTCCGCTGGTTGCAGTATTTCTTCCCCAGACCCCGACGCCGAAGGTTGAATAACTTATTCCTCTGACCCCGGCACCGTACCCGGTGGCGGAGCCCGCAACCCCGGCAGCCAAGGGGTGATCTGGCGAAGATGAGTATCCATACACTGCAACAGCTTCCCCGGAAGCTTCGGCTACTGCTCGAATTGCTAGGCCAGGAGAACCGCTAATGATGTGCAAGGGAGAAACGGGGCTGGTAGTGCCGATGCCCACGTTGCCCTGGGTATAGTAGGTGTCGGCGCCATTGAGCTCCCAAGGCGAGGCCCCGGCGGGGCCAGTCGGCCCCTGCGGTCCTGTCAGCCCTTGAGGCCCTTGAGGTCCTTGAGGCCCTATAGGTCCCTGGGGTCCCTGGGCGCCGGTGGGTCCCGTGGGTCCAGTCGGTCCCATGGGGCCCGTCGGTCCAGGAACTCCTTGCGGCCCCTGGGGCCCTTGGGGTCCGGTGGGTCCCGTCGGCCCCTGGGGGCCGGTGGCTCCCTGGTCGCCTTTCTGGGCCAGCAGGGTCCAATCAGCGGGGAAGTCTTAGGGGGGGTGGCCCTGATTTTTATTCAGGCAGAACCAGCTCGAGCCAAAATAGAAAACCACATCCTTGGCATTGTAAACCGCGAATTCGTCCCAGTCGCCCCGGAAGGTCATGGAGGGGATGGGGATGACGTAGAAGTCGCACCACGATTTGCTGGCCGGACTGAAAAACACCGCCCCGCACAGGACCATTACTCAGAGTTTCAGCAGCCGATACCTGGTTCTCATGGGTCTTACCCTCCATGCAAAGGAAATCGATTAAGGCCGTTGCTTCGAAAAAAGTAAATCTCGAGCCACAGGCGGCCCCACCTTTTTTTCAAAGGAAAGAATCCACCGCAAAGGATACAGGTGGCCCCTGCGGCCGGGGCGGCGTCACCGTTCCGCGAGGTTAAGCCCAGGCTGGCAGCCGGCGCCGCTAATCTAAGGTTTAATACCGTGTCCGCTTTCAGGTGCAACAAACTCAACCTGTAACTTATTGATAAATCTTATTTATTTTAACCGAAAACCGAAGACCGAAAACCGAAAACGGTATAATTCGGTTTTGCCTGTCCGCGGGAAATCATATTTCCCAGGGGTTATTGGAGGTTATTGGAGGTAAAGCCACAATTTTTCCTGATTTCTGCCCAAGGCGGTAAGAGAGCGAAGTGGAGAGGCAGGAGTGACACCGGCGAGAACGCGAATCGTGAGGGGCCATATGAGCATTCTCAAGCCCTTTCATGTCCCTGGAGGACATGGTAATTAATTCTGAAAGGTGTTTTTAATGTTATTCATAGTTTTAGCTATGTCAACAAATGTTTTACCAGGGGGGAACTTTGTTGGAAAATGAGGTAGTTGGCGGGCGAAGGGGATGGGCTACCATCTCAGGGCCGGGTAGCCCAGGAGGCCGTTGACTTCCGAGGCCAGGTCGTCGGAGGGGGTGAGGCTCAGTTCTGGAGGTAGAGACAGGACGGCTTCCTGCTTAGGGGCGAGGAAGTGGAGAAACCCGGGGACGGGGCCGGGATGGCGGGCCAAGATATCTTTCAGGGCCAGGAGCGTTTCCCGGGTAAGGGCGGCGGCCTGGAGCCGGAATTCCAGCCGTTCCGGCCACTTGGGCAGGCCCGCCTCCAGAGGGGTAATCTCCCGGGCCACCAGCTTGGGGCCTTTTTCTTCCTGAACCACTTCCGCCTTGACCCACAAGGGGAGGCTGGGGTGGTGGAGCAGGGCGGCGGTTTTGTCGTAAAGCTCGCCGAATACCAGCATTTCCATGCTGCCGGCCAGGTCTTCCACCGTGACCACGGCCAGGCGCCCACCTTTTTTGCCCACTTTCTCTTTGAGGGAGGTGACCACCACTCCCAAGGCCACTTCCTGGGTGTCGGGGACCTCGGCCAGGTCCGCGATGGTGATGGCAACCCTGGTCTTCAGCGTGGCGCGGTAGGAATCCAGGGGGTGGCCAGTTAAATAGACCCCCAGGGCTTCTTTTTCTTTGGCCAGCTTTACCGGCTCCTCCCAGGCGGGCGCCTCGGGCAGCCAGTCATCCGCGGAAGGAGAAGCAAGGCCGCCGAACATGGACATCTGCTTGGCGGCCTGGAGGCGCTTGAGATTCTGGGTCTTTTCCAGCGCCTCCTCCAGCCCCGCCAGAAGCCGGGCCCGGTTGGGCTGGAGGCCGTCGAAACCCCCGGCCTGGATGAGGGCTTCCAGGACCTTGCGGTTGACCTTGGTCAAGCTGATCCGTTCCAGGAAGTCCCGAAAACTCTCGAAGCGCCCCGGCCCCCGGGCCTCCAGGACCTCCTGGATGGCCCCGCCGCCCACGTTTTTCACCCCGGCCAGGCCGAAGCGCACCTTGTCGCCTTCCACGGTGAAGTCCCGCTGGCTCTGGTTGATGTCGGGAGGGAGCAGCCAGATGCCCTGCTCCCGGGCCTCCATGATGTGTTTGGCCAGGGCCGCGGTGTGGTTGATTTCGCTGTTCAGCAAGGCCGCCAGGAATTCCAGCGGATAATAGGCCTTGAGGTAGGCGGTCTGGTAGGCGATGAGGGCGTAGGCGGCGCTGTGGGACTTGTTGAAGCCGTACCCGGCGAATTTTTCAATGAGGTTGAACAGGGCCTCGGCCTTTTCTGGGGGAATGTCCCGTTCCGCGGCGCCCTTTAAGAACCGCTCCCGCTGGGTCGCCATCACCGCGGTCTCCTTCTTGCCCATGGCCCGGCGCAGGATGTCCGCCTCGGCCAGGGAATAGCCGGACACCGCCGCGGCGATCTGCATCACCTGCTCCTGGTAGAGGATGATGCCGTAGGTCTCCTTCAGGATGGGCGCCAACTGGGGAAGCATGTATTCCACCGCGGTTTGCCCATGCTTGCGCCGGACAAAGTCCTCCAGCATGCCGCTTTCCATGGGGCCGGGGCGGTAAAGGGCCACCAGGGCCACGATGTCTTCGAAGGCGGAGGGCTTGAGGCGCACCATGAGGTCCCGCATTCCCGGACTTTCCAGCTGAAAGACCCCCGCGGTGTTGGCCGCCTGGAGCAGGGCAAAGGTGGGGGCGTCATCCAAAGGGATGGCCTGGATGTCGAAGTCCGGCTGGTGGGTCCGGCGCACCAGGCGCACGGTGTGGTCAATGACCGTCAGGGTGCGCAGGCCCAGGAAGTCGAACTTCACCAACCCCACCTTTTCCACGCCTTTCATGTCGAACTGGGTCACCAGCTCGCCCTTGTTGCCTTTGTACAGGGGCAGGTAATCGATGAGGGGCCGGTCGGCGATGACCACCGCGGAGGCGTGGGTGGAGGCGTGGCGGGGGAGACCCTCCAATGCTCCGGCGATGGTGAGCACTTCCTGGACCTCGGGGTTGGAATCCCTTAGTTCCCGGAGGCGGGGCTCCATCTGCAGGGCCTGATCCAGGGTGATGTTGAGCTTCTCCGGCACCAGCTTGGCGATTTTATCCACCTCGGCGTAAGGCACTTCCAGGGCCCGGCCCACGTCCCGGATGACCTGGCGGGTCTTCATGGAGCCGAAGGTGGTGATGTGGGCCACGTTCTGCCAGCCGTAGGTGCGGGCCACGTAGTCGATGATCTCCCCCCGGCGCTCGAAGCAGAAATCCACGTCAATGTCCGGGGGGCTGACCCGTTCGGGATTGAGGAAGCGCTCGAAAAAGAGGCCGTAGGCCAGGGGGTCCAGGTCGGTGATTCCCAGGGCGTAAGCCGCCAGGCTGCCCGCGGCGGAGCCCCGGCCCGGCCCCACGGGGATGCGCTGACGCCGGGCGTAGTTGATGATGTCCGCCACCACCAGGAAGTAGCCGGAGAAGCCCATGCGGTTAAGCAGGTCAATCTCGTAGTCCAGGCGTTGCCAGTACTGCTCCTCGGTATGGGTGGTCGGCGGCTGGGCCGCCAGCCGGGCTTTCAACCCCTCCCGGGCCTGGCGGCTGAGCAGGTCTTCCATGGACTCCCCCTGGGCCCCGGCGTAGGCCGGGAAATGGAGCGCGCCCAGGTCCAGGGTGACGTTGCAGCGGGAGGCGATTTCTCCGGAGGCCGCCAGCACCTCGGGATAAGGGAAGGCCCGGGCCATCTCTTCCGGGCTTTTGAAATAGAGCTGGTCGGTGCTGAACTGCATGCGGCCCGAGGTGTTGACGGTCTTCCCGGTCTGGATGCACAGGAGCATGTCGTGGGCTTTGGCGTCTTCGGGTCTCAGATAATGAACGTCGTTGGTGGCCACCACCGGCAGGCCCCACCGGGGGGCCGACTCCAGGAATGCGGCGTTGACCTTGAGCTGGTCCTGGAGGTCGTTGGCCTGGACTTCCAGGTAGAAGCGGCCGGGGAAAATCTCGGCGTACTCCCGGGCCGCAATCTCCGCGGCCTTGGGGTCGTGGTGGAGCACGTGCCGGGCCACTTCGCCGTGGAGGCAGGAAGACAGGGCAATGAGCCCGGCGTTCAGCTCTTTGAGCAGCTCCTTGTCCACCCGGGGGCGGTAATAAAACCCCTCCAGGTTGGCCCGGGTCACCAACCGGATGAGATTTTGGTAACCCTGGTTGTTTTCCGCCAGGACCAGCAAGTGATGGGTGTCGCCTTTACCTTTTTTATCGTGGCGGGAGCCGGGGGCCACGTAGAGTTCGCACCCTATTATGGGCTTGACGCCGGCGGCCCGGGCCTTTTCATAAAAGTCCACCGCGCCGAAGAGCGACCCGTGGTCGGTCATGGCCACCGCGGGCATCTCGTAAGCCTGGGCCTGGGCCAGCAGGTCCTTGAGGCGCACCGCGCCGTCCAGCAGGCTGTAAGCCGTGTGCACGTGGAGGTGGATGAATTCTGAGACTGCCATGATTGCCTTAATGGGGTTGGTAACTAAAGACATCTTACCCGGGACCGGGCATAAGGGCAAGCTGGACTTTTGGGGGAGGGGGGACCCTTACGAAAAATTGTCTCCCGGCCCTCCCCTCATCCCCACAGCCGGATTTGGGCAAACGGCCCCCGGCTCACCGGGGCTGCCGGGGCCTGGGAGGTCCACAGGGTCAGCTCCGCCGGGTCGAACACGGTGCAGATAGCGGTGCCGGGATTGGCGATGTGGGGGGCGGCCAGGATGTTTTGAATTCCTTCCGGTCCCAGCCTGCGGCCCCCGGCCAGCTCGTTAAGCCGCCGGTTCCGGGCCCGGCTGTAAGCCTCGGTGAAATGATAGTCGGACAGGGGCGAATGGGGCGGCCGGGGGGGAAACTTGCCCTTCAGCGGGGCCATGGCCGCGCTCTGATAATGGTTGGTGACGGTGATGAGGCCCTCCTGGGGAAGACGCAGAAATCCCCGGCGGGCCGACAACTCCAGCACCGCGGCTTCCCCGGGGGCGCAGAGCATCAGGTTGTTGCCCATGGTCCCCCGGGCCGTTAGAATCCGGGCCGCGGCGCCGGTCAAGGTGGCTTCCGTCTCCAGGGCCTGGCGGAAGCGCAGGGCCGCGGGCGCTCCCCTGAGGGTCCGGTCCCGGCTCATGGCCGAAAGTTGGGCCAGGGCCACCCCGGCCTTATTGATGCCGGTGCAGACCCCCACGTACCCCGGCCAGGCAATGGAAGCCACAGGAAGGCCCTGGTCCGGCTCCATGAGGAACAGGGTCTGGAAGCGGATCATCTCGTTGATGAACAGGGGATAATCCAGGTTTCGGCCCATGAGCCAGCGGCCCTGGGCGGTGCGTTCGCCCCCGGCAGCCAGGGCCGAACACCGGGGGCTGTTGTTCCCCAGGTCGTCGAGGACATTGATGAGGAGGACCGTTCCCAGACCCACGTGGGCGCCGGCGGCCACGCCCCGCATCTCTTCCTGGAGGCGGGGAGGAATGAAGGGCCAGAAGCCCCGGGCCAGAAAGGTGAGAATTGCGTAGCAGGGCAGAGCCCCGCCATAAAAGCTGAGGCGGGCCAGGTATCGGAGCAAAGCCTGGCGCAGGCGGCGCAGGTCGCGGGCCGCGCCCTGGCCGTGCTGACGGCCCCGTTCCCCAGGCGTGCCGGATAATTCGAGGGTGCGCATAGGATGAAGCTATCAGCAGTCAGCTTTCAGCTAAAAGCAATTAGTATTCAGGAGCACTTGCGGGCCGAGAGCTGATAGCTGGCAGTTAGCCGATGGCTCTTGGTTAAGAACTGATTTCAAACTGCCAACGGCATAAGCTGACGGCTGAAAGCTGACGGCTCATTTCGCCAATTCCGCCAGTTTTTTCAGGTCCATGGCTTTGGCCGCGCTGTGCAGGCTCTCGGGGTTGTCGATGCCGTCGCCGTCGATTTTCACCCAAAACCGGTCGGCCACGCTGATGCTCAACTCCCCTTCCTTTTCCTGGGGCCTGAAGGTTTCCAGGGCCTTGAAGCCCTGCACCTGGGTGGTTTTCAGGCGTTCGGCGCTGCTCTCCATATCCACCTGGGGCATGCCGGCCAGGAAAGGCATGGTTTGGCCCCAAAAATCCATGATGTGGATTTCCAGCCGTTTGTCGCCGGAGTGGAAGGCGGCCCGGGCTTCGCTCATCTGGATTCCCTCATGCTTGACGGTGGCGCCGGTGGGTTTATCTTCCATCTGATAACCGGGAATTTTCACTTCCACAAAGGGGATGAGTTGCTTGAAATGAACGGCTTCCCCTTTGGGGGCCGCGGCGGTAAGGCTCAAGGCCAAAATTACCAGGCCACAACCCTGAAGCCACCAAGAGATCTTGCCGGAACAGCTTTTCATTATTGATCCTCCTATTAGGTGAACAAGTTAAGCTTGCCGGGCGGCCTTTAACCAGAAAATTGTTCATTAACAGTGGCGCCGGACGGCGTCGTCTCCTCCCTGAATAAGGATATTTTGTTAGTAGCCTTTTATTATAGGAAAATTTTCCGGGAAGGGAAGCAGGAGGATCCAGAGGGCAGCCATTCATGGGGAAGAGCGCGGCAGGCCAGGGAATGCAGGGGCGCGCCGGTGGGTTGCCGGGATGGGCGCGCCGTGGGCTTGCCCTTGGGATACCAGGACTTAATCAATCTCCCACCGCCAGGTGGAGCCATAATCCCGCGGCCAGGCCCCAGACGGCCTTATAGAAAATGACCAAGACCGGGGTTAGATAGCCCAACTGGAAGCCCATGACGCCTTTGGGGGCCTGAAAGGGAAAGACGATAAAAAGTTGCCCCAGGGTGGGGCCCAGGCTGTAAATCAGGCCTCACCAGGCAACCCCGCACTTAGCCGCCCCCAGGGGCGCCGAACATGGCGTAAACTTATTCCACCCCCTGCCCATAGGCCCCGCGAGTCCCCCGCCCTCCCCCAAACCCCGAGGGTATGGGAGAGGGGGAAGGGGCCGTCGGCCCCTGGCCCCCTCTCCCAAGGTTTATCTACCCCAGAATCGCCTTCAGGTCCTGGTCCGGGGTGGAGATGGGTTTGATGTTGTAGTTTTGCACCAGCACGTCCAGCACGTTGGGCG
>Ga0194125_10008751_pt1 | contig 14205 bp, 12 predicted proteins | sample TA2KigC250mmetaG_FD_148626 | JGI IMG/M metagenome (GOLD analysis project Ga0194125, IMG submission 148626) | Freshwater microbial communities from Lake Tanganyika, Tanzania - TA2015034 Kigoma Deep Cast 250m | ecosystem: Environmental > Aquatic > Freshwater > Lake | place: Tanzania: Lake... | reverse complement strand
TTCTCACCATCGGTGCAGTTGGGGTAATGTGGGTCGCGTCGGCCCCGGTTCCGGTTCGGAGCGACACGGTCGCCACCACCTCGGGCCAGACCTTCCTCGGCCAAGTCGCCGAGGAGACCCCGGAGCGCGTCGTCATCAAGACCGAGAGCGGGACGGTAACGATCCCCCGTGCGGCGATTACCACGGTTGATCGGGGCGCCATCTCGCAGCCGAGCGCCATCGCGGCCGAGAAGATCAAGCCCGAAGACGCCCCGAAGGCGTTCGAGGCGGCCAAGGCCGCGCTCGCCGGGGGCGACTGGGTCAAGGCGGGCAGCCTGCTTGAAGGGCTGCTCGCGCTTGACGCAAGGGCGTTTCCGCCAGCCAACCGCGGCCCTGCGGCCTCGGCCCTGGCGACGTGCTACCTGGCACTTAAGGACGCCCGCGGGGCCGCCCGCACGTTCGCCCGCCGGGCGGAACTCGCCTCGGCCCCGAGCGACCGCCAGCGGCTGCTCGCGACCGCCGAGGCCCTGGAAACCGTCGGCAGCGTCGCCATCGGCCCCAAGGGCGCCGCCACCTACGAGGATGCCATCGCGGGCGCCATGGAGTGGAAGGCACGCCAACTCCTCGGCCAGGCGAAGGACCTCGCCGCCATGGCCACCGACCTCAATGAGATGGTCAAATTCGAGGCCGCCGCCAAGCAGTGCCTCGACAAACTCGCCGAGGCAGACCTGTACGTCCCCGGTTTCAGCCTGGCCCACCGCAAGGAGGTTCTCACCGCGCTTGCCGACAACATCCTGAAGGCCGCAAGAGCCACCACCACCCACTGCGCCGCCGAGCGCAAGACCATCAGCCGCTACTGGAAGGCCGCCCTCGGAGACGCCCGCTACGGCGCCATCTGGAACCGCCAGGTTGCAGGGTACCTGAACCTCCGCCAGGCGGCTGAGGATGGAATCAAGAACCTCAAGGCCTTCGCGGCTCGCGCGGCCGCCCCGGAACTCCTCACCGACCGCACCGCGGAATGCACGGAACTCCTGGCACAACTCGACACTCTACAGTATCATGAGGTGCTGCCGGGCAAAGGCGGAATCCCGGCCAACGTGCGGATCGTCCCGCGCAAGATCGGGTCCCCCTTCCCGACCGCGCGGACCGCAAGTTGCCAGTGAAGACCGTGCATCGCGGGTCGGAAGGAGAAGACGGCATGACGGGTGCGACCCCCAGGGCCGCCGGCTGGCGTGTATGCGCGGGGCGATTTTGCGCGCTTTGCCTGGCCGCCGCGATGGCCGCGCCCGCCCTGGCCGACCGCATCATCACCAAGTCGGGCGAGACGTTCACGGGCACAATCGTCGAGCAGACGGCCGAGAAGGTCGTGCTGAGGACCTTGAGCGGCACGATGACGATCCCGCGCGACGCCCTGAAGTCGATCGAGAAGGCGGGCGAGGAGACGCCCGGCCCCGCCGCGCCGCAGCAGGTCGTCCCGGCGGCGGTGGACGCGGCGGGCGCGGCCAAGGCGCTCCGGGACGCCAGGTCGGCCGTCGTGGCGGGCGAGTGGGTCAAGGCCGCCGGCCTCCTCGAAGGCCTCATGCTTCTAGATGAGAAATCACTTTCGCCTGACGATCGCCTGGGCGCAACCGGCGCGCTCGTCACGTGCTACCTTCAGATTAAAGACGCCCAGGGCGCCGCCAGGAGCCTGTCGCGCCGGGCGCTCCTGGCGCCGGACGCCGGCGACAAGCGCCGCCTGCTGGCCGCCGCCGAGGTGCTCAAGGCGGTCGGCAGCACCGACATCGGCGGCAAAACGCTCACACGCTTCGACGAAGTCGTCGAGGCCGCCATGAACTGGAAGGCCCAGGCGCTTCTGAAGGAAGCCGTCGATTCCGGGACCAAGGCGAAGGGCATCAACGACCCGTCTCAACTGGACCGCGCTGCCAACGCGGCCCTGAAAAAACTTGCGGAGGCCGACGTGTTCGTGCCGGGCTTCAGCGCGGCCCATCGCAGGGATCCGCTGGCGGCCCTCGTCGGCAACATCATGGATGCCGCCACGCAAACCGTGGAGTACTGCGAGAAGGAGCGGCCGGAACTTACGCGCACGGCGGCCGCCAGCGTCAGGAGCATCGCCGCCGCAAAGGCCTGGAACGACCGCGCCGCGCCGTACTTCGCCCGCCGCCAGGCCGCCGAAGACGCCCTGAAGAACCTCGATCCGTTCGCCAAGAAGTTCGACGTGCCGGACCTATGCAAGACCAACGAGGCGACCGCAAAAAGCCTGCTCGCCAAACTGGACGACTTGCAGTACTACCCGGAGGGCACGGTCTTCCCATACGGCTGGTACGGCCACACGTACACGCCCGGGCACCGCATCAAGATGCAGTTGCGGCGGTTCTAGCACGGCACCGGCGGGACCTTCACTCCTGACAGTCTGCGCGGCGGGTCGGGAGACCCGCCGCGCAGAGCCGCGTTATGGCCAGCCGCGCGCTACGGCCCCACCTCGGCCGATTCAGGCTCGCCCACGCCGCCGCGGCGGCCGCGCGCGAGCATCTCGGCCTCCGGCCGCATGCGGATGCTCCACACCAGGTACAGCAGGCCCCCGCCCACAATCGCCACGAAGAGGGCCGTCACGCCCAGGTGTGCCGCCACCACCGCCCCCAACACGGGCAGCAGCGTCAGCGGGCTGGTCACGGTGTTCAGGAAGCCGATGTACGACAGCCGCCGCCGCGGCGGGGCGCGCCCGATAAGGAACCGGTTCCCCCCGATGATGCTCCCCTGGTAGGCCGTGCCAATGCCCGCCAGCGCCAACAGGTACACCACCAGCGGCAGGTCCAGCACGGTCTCGGTCATGGGGATCGGCACGGCGAACGCCCCCGGCGCGAGCGGCGCCGCCAGCGCCAGGATGGGCGCCAGCACAAAGCACATGCCCGTCCAGACAAGGCACGCACGGTCGCCGTAGCGGTCCACCGTCCAGCCCCACAGGAGGCTGGACAGTACGCGGCTGAGTTTGAAGGTGGCGACAAAGAGGCCGCCCAGGACGACGACGGCCCCGGGGTCGCCCGGCCTGAGTCTCTGCTCGCCGTACGGGATGAAGAACGCCAGACCCAGGTCGTTCACGCGGAAGGCCACGCGCAGCCAGAAGTAGGCGCGGTAGTCGCGGTTGCGCTTCAGCCACCGCCACCCGCGGATGAGCGACTCAAGGAAGGTCGTCCGGCGCCTGGCGCGGGGGCCCTCCTCCTCGCGGCACAGGATGAGGGCCGTCATCGAGACGACCGTCAGCGTGCTTCCGACGATGCCCAACAGGAAGTAGTTGAACGCCAGGACGGCGTTATCGGCGGCAGCCTGGCCGCGAGCGAGGATCGGCTGCACGATGACAAGACCGGCCACGAGCGAGAGCGCACCGCCCAGGAACTCGCGCGTCCCCAGGAACGAGCCGATGCGGTCCATCTTGATCATCCGCCCGAACATATCGAGCGTAATGACGTGGCCCGCACCCATGCAGGAAGCGATGACGAGAAACGAGATGAAGAACATCGCCAGCGCGAGCGCGTCCACGCGAGAGGCCAGCAGCCAGATTGACAGCACCAGCGCAGCCGCACCCCCCCCGCGGATAAACGTCAGCAGCACGTAGAAGGGGCGCTTACGCGGCCGGTGCTCCAGCAGGCTCGAGACGTACAGTTGCGGCAGCAGTGACCCCCCCTTGTTAATGATCGACAGCACGGCCACCAGGAAGAACGCCACGCCCTCGCCGTAGGCAGTGCGAGACAGGGTAAACACCAGCCCCGCAAGGATGAGGTCCGGATGGATAAAGTCGTACGCCACGGTGCCGAGCGCACCGTTCAGGATGCCGAGGACGTAGTTGCGGCGGGAGACGGGTCCCCCTCGAAAGCCCGATGCCGCGGCCGAGGCAAGCCCGGCCGCGAGGTGCTCGGCGCCGGAGAGCGGCTGGGCCGGCACCGCCGAAAAGGTCGTATCCGAGAGCCTTACGCCCGGCTTCGCGTTTTCTGGATCCGGCCGGCTCATGGCGAGTAGGTATCCGGCGGCTTGGAGCCGCGGCCTAGCACAGCGACCCGGGCCACGAAACCCGGGCCGCGTGCTAACTCTACTCGCCAAGCCTCCGCGCGTCCAGCGCGGAAAAGCGCGCAGCGGGTCAGCAGACCCGCCGCCCGCGGAGTGCAGCGGGCTATCGCCCGCTCGCACTCCGCCCGCCGCGCTGCTGCCGCCGAGTCGCCAGCATACCCGCGCCGCCCGCGAGCAAGTAGGCTAGGGTCGCGGCTTCCGGTGCATGCTGGGCGCGCTCGCACGACGGATACGCCCCTGTCAGGTCTCCGAAAACCTTGCAGGAACCGTACTTGGCGGCCCAGACATCCTCGTAGAGGCCGATTGTCGGGGCCGATGAGGAGTAGAACCAGAACTGGCCGACACCGTCCTTGCCTGGGTTGCCGGCGGGCTCCCACTTGATCAAGGGGGCGCCAAGCGAGATGCTCGGGTCGCCGCGCGGCTCAAAGGCGCCCTCAAAGGGAACGGTGAAGGTGATAGGGTGACCGTGACGATAGCCGGAGCCGGTGGACCGGCCGTCCACATCGCCGCCGGCCTCGGTGTCGAAGGCAAAGTGGAAGTCGCCGTCGGCGCACGCCGCCGGAAGCACCAGGTCCAGGTGGCTGAGGGCCTTCGAGAGGTCCCACGTCACGGTGTAGGTGTACTTGTACCACCCGCAGTACGTGCCGTCGGTCATCAACTCTGCGATGCCGACGCCGGCGATGAGCCCGCCGCCCGCCTGCGCCGAAAGCAGGAGCAGCACCCCGGCGGCGGTCGCCGCCGAAAGGCAGAACACGCCGATTCTCGACCAGCGTCCTTCGCGCATGGGCCCTTCCTGACTTGCTGCGGTGTCCCACCCACCGGGCGCCGGCCGGCGCCTGCCTTCACTAATAAGCCTATGCGCACCGCAGAGAAGTCAAGCGGGAGGGGTCGGAAACGCCCCTGGCGCCCGCGCCAAGGCCGTTTTCAGGGGGTCGAGCGATGCGCGACGTGACGCTGTTTCGCGCGGTTTTTCGCGCCGCAAGCGCCAGGGTCAACCGCGCTCCGCGACGGCCAAGGCGATAGCCAGGTCTTCCGTGTGCGTGATGGTAACGTGCCAGGCTGTGACGCCGAGGGCCGCCGCTCGCGCGGCCGTCGTGCCATGCAGCACCACGCACGGCTTGCCGCTCGGTCGCTTCAGTACCTCGATGCCGCGGAACCCGACTCCCCGGCCCCATCCGGTGCCGAGTGCCTTCATGACGGCCTCCTTTGCGGCAAAGCGGCCGGCAAGGGTTTCCTCGAAGCCCTTCTTGCGGCGGCGGGCGCAGGCCACCTCCGCCTCCGTAAACGTGCGCTTCAGGAACCGCTCGCCGTGGTCCGCCAGCATCCGCCGGATGCGCTCCACGCCGCACAGGTCTATTCCGAGGCCGACGATCATGCCGACAGAATACGCCCCCCCCGCCGCCCGACCAAGCGAATTTGGCGCGGCTGCGCGGTTCGAGACTTCCCGCCCGGCGAAGCGCCTGCTATAGTACCCGCCCGCATCCAGTACAAAGGCAGGCGGACGAATGGACATCCTCGAAGGCCTGACGCCCGCGCAAGTCCAGGCCGTCACGCACACCGACGGCCCGCTCCTGGTGCTGGCCGGGGCGGGCAGCGGCAAGACTCGCGTCATCACGCGGCGGATCGCCCACCTGATGACCCGCGGCGTTCCGCCGGGGCAGATCCTGGCCATCACCTTCACCAACAAGGCCGCGGGCGAGATGCGCGACCGCACCGCCGCACTCGTGCCGAGCAACCGCCGGCCCCTCGTCACCACCTTCCACAGTTTCTGCGCCCGCATGCTCCGCCAGTACGCCGACGGCCTGGGCCTCGACCCGGCGTACACGATTTACGACACGGCCGACCAGACGGCGGCCCTCAAGCGGGCGCTCCTCCAACTGAACCTCGACCCGCTCCACTATAATCCTGACCGCATTGCCGAGACAATCACCCGCGCAAAGAACCGCCTCCAGCGCGCCGGCGACTACGCCCGCCACGCGGGCACTGACATCTGGCCGCGAGCCTGCGCCCGCGTCTTCGAGACGTACGAGGCCATCCTGCGCGGGTCGCACGCCCTCGACTTCGACGACCTCCTGCTGGAGGTAGCGCTCGCGCTGCGGACGAATGACGCGTTCCGCGAAACACTGCACGACCGATTCCGCTACATCCTCATCGACGAGTACCAGGACACGAACCACGCCCAGTACGTCATCGCCAGGGACCTCGCCGGCGACCGCCGCAACCTCTGCGCCACGGGGGACCCCGACCAGAGCATCTACGGCTGGCGCGGCGCGGAACTCTCGAACATCCTCGACTTCGAGGAGGACTTCCCCGAGGCCCGCATCGTGCGCCTGGAGCGGAACTACCGCAGCACGCAGATTATCCTGGCGGCCGCCGCCGGCGTCATCCGCCACAACCTCCGACGCAAGGACAAGGAACTTTACACCGAGAACCCGGCAGGCGACCCGGTCCGCCTCATCGAGACCGACGACGAAGAGGCCGAGGCCGCGGCCATCGTCCGCCGCATCGCCGACCTGCGAGGCGCGCCGGGCCTGGCGTACCGCGACGTGGCCGTCTTCGTTCGCACCGCCGCCCAGATGCGGGCACTTGAAGACGCCCTCCGCCGCGCGCGCCCGCCCATTCCGTACGAAGTCGTTCGCGGCACGAGTTTCTACGAGCGCCGCGAGGTGCGAGACATCGTCGCGTACCTCCAGGTGCTGCACAATCCGCACGACGAGGTAAACCTGCGGCGGATTATCAACGCGCCGTCGCGCGGCATAGGCGAGAAGACTGTCCAGGCGCTGCGCGCCTGGGCGGCCGCCGAGGGCATCTCGCTCTTCGACGCCCTCCCCCACGCCGCCGACATCCCCGACCTTCTGCCGCGCGCCCGCGCAGCCGTCGCACAGTTCCGCGAACTCATGCGCCGCCTCGCCAACGAGGCGCGCGGCTCGATGGAGCGGCTGCTCGTGACCGTCATCCGCGACTCGGGCTACCAGGCGGCAATGGAAGAGTCGGGCGAGCGCGAGCGCCTGGAGAACCTGAACGAACTCGTGACGCTCGGGGCGAACTTCGACCGCGCGGCCGCCGGAACCGCCACCGGGGACGACGCCCTGCCTCGCGGCCTGGAAGGGTTCCTCGAGACCGTCAATCTATCGAGCGATCAGGATGCGTACGACGAGTCGGCCGACCGCGTGCCGCTTATGACCCTGCACGCCGCCAAGGGCCTCGAGTTCCCCGCCGTGTTCATCGCCGGGTGCGAGGACGGCCTCCTGCCGCACGCCCTCCACCGCGAGGACGCGGCTGAACTGGAGGAAGAGCGGCGGCTGTTCTTCGTCGGCATGACGCGGGCCAAGCAGTTCCTCGCCCTGACGGTTGCGAGATGGCGGCGCCTGCGCGGCCGGCCCGAGCGCGCCATGCCGAGCCCGTTCCTTCGCGAAATCCCTGCCGCGGCCGTCCGGAGAATCGACGAAACCACCGGCACGATGCCGGCGCCCTTCGACCGCAAGGAGCGCGGCGAGCATGAGCCCGCGGGCGAGGACGAAGACCGCGGATACCGCGGGCCGGGGCCTGACCGCATCATCCGGCCCGAGAAGGACCCGCGGGTGGGCCTGGCCGTGGGCGAAGTCGTGCGGCACCCCACGTACGGCCTGGGGCGCGTCGCCCGCTTCGAGACGGCCGGCGGCCGCCGCATGGTCCGCGTCCGATTCTCAACCGTGGGTGAAAAACTTCTCGACCCCGAGTATGCTAGACTGGTGCGCGTGGCCCCGGCGTAGCGTGCCGTCAAAGTCGCGGGATTCTCGCGCGGGCCTTACCGCTGTGCGCCGAACGCGCACAGTCGTGCGCCCTTTGCACACGTTTAGCCGTCGCCGGCACGGCGACGAACGAAGGAGCAAGGAACCATGCCGAACGCTGAAATCCAGTTCAAGTACCAGGGCGCCCTGGCCTCGGTCATCAAGGCCGAACACGGCCTGACCGACGCCGAGTGGGCTGACCTCGGCCGCCGCACCACCGAGATCGCGCAGCGCATCGGCCAGCCCGGCGCGCGCCACCCCTACCGCGACGCGCCCACGAGCGAGGCCCTGTCCCAGGCCGGCCGCATCCGCGAGGTGGCCGCCCGTCTGCTCGCCGAGAAATGGATTGACGACGTGGTCGTCCTGGGCATCGGCGGCAGCGCGCTTGGGCTGACGGCCCTCAAGACGGCCCTCTGCCCACCGTACTGGAACCACCTCACGAAGCGCCGGCGCAAGGGCCATCCGCGCCTCCGGGTCATGGACAACGTTGACCCGGCCGAGTTCCACGCCCTGACGGAACTCATCGACCCCCACGGCACCCTGTTCGTCGTCATCTCCAAGAGCGGCGAGACGGCCGAGACCATTACGCAGTTCCTCGTGGCCCTGGAGTTGGTCAAACGCTGCGTCGGCGACGACTGGCAGAGACATTTCGTGATTGTCACGGAGCCCGCCAGGGGGCATCTGCGGCCGGTGGCGCGCGACCTGGGCCTCGAGAGTTTCCCGATCGACCCGGGCCTGGGCGGCCGCTGGAGCCTGATGTCGCCGGTGGGCCTCTTTCCGGCGGCCCTCATAGGCATCGAAATTGATGAATTGCTGGCGGGTGCCGCCGGCATGGACGCGCCTTGCTCATCGCCTGATTTCTCCGTGAACCCGGCGGCACAAGGCGCTGCCGTGCAAATCGGCCTCTATGAGAAGCGCGCCAAGACGATGACCGTGATGATGCCCTACTCGGCGGCGCTGAGGGACGTGGCCGACTGGTTCCGGCAACTGTGGGCCGAGAGCCTCGGCAAGCGCCGCGGACCGAACGACTTCGTCGGCCAGACGCCCATCAAGGCCCTCGGCGCAACCGACCAGCACTCGCAGGTGCAACTCTACCGCGAGGGGCCGAACGACAAGGTCTTCACCATCCTCTCGGTCGAGGACTTCTGCTGCGAAATGCCCGTGCCGGAGATACCCCAGGCGCTGGAAGGCTTCGAGTATCTTAAGGGCCGCACGATGAAAGGGCTCCTGAAGGCCGAGGAGCGGGCCACGATGTGGGCCCTGGCGATGCTCTCCGGCCGGCCGACCGTCCGGTTCACGATGCCCCGGGTCACGCCGCGGGCCGTGGGGGCGCTGCTCTACACCCTCATGGTGCAAACTTCGATTGCGGGCGAGATGCTGGGCATCGACGCCTACAATCAGCCCGGCGTGGAGGCCGGAAAAGAAGCCGCGCGCGCCCTGATGGGCAAGACGGGCCCCATCCTGGAAGAGGACCGCCTGAAGGCCGGCCTGCCGGAAGAGTTCGCCACCTACGAGCACCTCGCCGCCCGCATTGAGGAAAGTCCGGTCTAGCAGCACGACGGGAGCAGCCATGGCTGTTATCAAGGCCCTTTCTCACGGCCCCCGGCACCATTTCTTCGGCTACTACGGCATGTCGCCGTGGGACCGGTCGGGGCGGTATCATCTTGCCCTGGAGACGGACTTCCACGACCGCCGGCCGGAGCCGCAGGACCAGGCGGCGGTGGGCCTGCTGGATACGTCAAGCGGCGAGTTTCTTCAGTTCGCCCGCACGGCGGCCTTCAACTTCCAGCAGGGGGCGATGCTCCACTGGATCAGCGTCGGGGTCGGCGAGGAGTTCACCTACAACGACTGGCAGTCCGGCCGCCTCGTCTGCCGCGCGGTCCTTCCGTGCACGCGGGCCGTCCGCACCCTGGACTCGCCTGTTGAAGCGGTCAGCCCCACGGAGCCGCTTGCCCTGGGCCTGAACTACGCCCGCATGTTCTGGTGCCGCCCGGTGGTCGGCTACGCGCAGGCGGCGCAGCCGCCGGACTTCAAGCCTTGCCCCGACGACGACGGCCTGTGGGCGGTTGACCTTAAGACCGGCAATCGCCGCCTTGTGCTCTCCATTGCGCAGGTTGTGCGCGCCCTGCCCGCCCCGCAGACGCGCGAAGGGCCGGCGTACTTTAATCATGTGGTGTTCAACACCGACGGCCGCCGCGCTCTTTTCATGTGCCGCATAAAGAAGCCCGACGGCAACTTCTATTCATCGCTCTGGACGGTCGCGCCGGACGGGTCGGACCTGGCGTGCCAGATTGACTACCGCCACAAGGTCTCGCACTTCGACTGGCGCGACGCGCGGCGGCTGCTCATCTCTACCGACGTGCTCCAGGGCAAGATGCAATTTGTAGAGTTCACCGATGGGCAGCACGACTTCCGGCCCGTGGGTGCAGGCGTCTTGCCGAGCGATGGCCACGCCACCTTTTCGCCCGACCGCCGCTGGGTGGCCTGCGACGTCCCGCCGCAGGGCGCCGATCGCCTGGCCGAACTGATGCTCTATAACCTGGCCGCCGGCCGCAAGGTTACCCTCGGCCGGTTCCGTTCGCCCAAGCCTTTCACGGGGGACATCCGCTGCGACCTGCACCCGCGCTGGCGAGCCGACGGCAAGGCCGTCAGTTTTGATTCCATCCACGAGGGGACTCGCCAGGTGTACGTGGCCGACGTGGCGGAAGAGGTCGCGGCCACGCCATGACGACGCCGGACCAAGCCAGCGCCGCAGCCGAGGCCCGGTTCATACTCTTTACGGCCTGCATCCTGGCGTCGGTGGCGGGCGGATACATCCTGCGGCGCCGCGGCGTGCTCCGGGCCGAGTGGTCGCGGCCCATCATGTCGGCGGCAATCGTTGCATGCGACGCCCCCGTTGCGTGGCTGGCGATATGGTTCCTGCGGATGGAAGCCGACGTCTGGAAGGTGCCCGTCGCCGGGGCCGCCGTGGGCGTGGCCACGTGCCTGCTGGGCCTGGCGGTGGCGCGATGGCGCCGCATGGCGCCCGACGCGGCCGCCGTCTTCGGCCTCCAGGCCGGCATGGGCAACGTCGGCTATACGCTGGGCGGCGCGCTGGCCTTCGTCCTCTGGGGCATCCAGGGCCTCGCGCTGGAGCAGATGTTCTGCATGATGTGGCCGTTCTTCGCGTTCCTTTTCTGCTTTCCGGTCGCGCGGCACTACGGGGAGCGCGCCGCGGGCGTCCACAAGGGCGGCGGGTTGGCGGCGTACGCCGTGCGGGCGCTCGGGCGAAGCATGGCCGACCTGCGCAGCCTGCCCCTGTACACGGCCGCGCTGGGCCTCGCGCTGAACCTGGCCGGCGCGGTTCCGCCGGAGTTCGTCCGGCGATGGCACCTGATCGACGCAGTGATGGTTGTCGGAATACTCATGCAATTCGGCGGCGTGGGAATGACTGTCCGCGCAAGCCGCCTGGTGCTTTACTGGAAGACGGCCCTGGGGTCGGCGGCGATCAAGTTCCTCGCCAGCCCTGCGCTGATGCTGGCCGCGGCGCTCGGCATGGGCATGACGGGCACGCCCCTGGCGGTGTGCCTGCTGCTGGCGGCGATGCCGACGGCCATTTACTCGGTCCTCATGGCCAACCTGTTCGGCCTGAACAAGGACCTCGCGAACACCACGTTCATCCTGACGCACGCCATCTGCTTCGCCGCGGCGATTCCGCCCTTGTGTCTGTGGCACGCGTGGCGATAAGGCCGGCTTTTTCCATTCGACTTTCGCCCCGGTTCTGCGTTAGAGTTGAATGAACGGGGGAACGAGGGACAACACCCGTGGCACGCTTCTTCCGCTGGCTGATGCCTATCCTGGCGGCGGGCCTCGTGGCCGCGATGACACTTTGCGGCTGCAAGCCCACCTGACACTGAGCGGCGCAGCGGCCGCGGCGGCCGCCCCGTCCCACTTGCCCAGCCAGGCTTCGTTGACGGCCCCGTGCACGTTTCGTACAATCCGTGCCAGACCCGTCCGGGCCGAGGAGCAGCCATGGCAAAGGAAGACCGCAAGTACAAGATCCTGGTCGTGGATGACGATTTGGATGTGCTGACGTCCATGAAAATGGCCCTCGAAGAGACGGGCCACGCTACCCTGACGGCCGCCGACGGCCTCCGCGCCCTCGAACTGGCCGAGGCCGAGGCCCCCGACATCGTCGTCCTGGACCTCATGCTGCCCAAGCGCGGGGGCTTCCAGGTCCTCCAGCGCCTTAAAGGCAGCGCCGCGATGCGCGGCAAGCGGCCTCTCATCTGCATGGTCACCGGGAACGAGGGAATGCGCCACAAGACCTTTGCCGAGCAGAACGGCGTGGACGATTACCTCCTCAAGCCCTTCGCCATGGGCACGCTGCTGGACATCGTCAACGACTTCATCGCGAAACTCGACAAGGGCATCCCGGACGCAAAGAAGAAGCCGTGAGCGTAAGCGCCAGCGCCGGCGCTCGGGCCTCGACCTCCGGCGCGGCGCCCCCCTCGGGCCGCGGTTGTTCGAGCCGCTTTTCGTAAGGTCGCGGCCGCGCGGTCGTACCGGAGATATACCTATGCCTTGCGACTTCACCCGCCGCGCCTTCCTTAGCCGGGCCGGCGCCGCAGCATGGGCCGCCTGCGCCCTGGGCGGTTGTTCAGGGGGCGGCGGGGCGGGCGGCGAGCCCGCCGCCTACCGCGCACGGCCCCACCCCATGGCCGACGCCTGGAAGGCCAGGGTCGGCATCGCACAAGGCGGCGACGACCCGGCCCGCAACACCCTGGCGGCCATCGAGAAACTCTGCGGCCCCGACGGCGTACGGACCTTCGTCAAGGCCGGAGACGTCGTGGTCCTGAAGCCCAACATCGGCTGGAGCCAGACGCCCGAGTTGGGCGCCACGGTCGACCCGGCCGTCGTGGCCGCGATGGTGCGCCTCTGCCGCGAGGCGGGGGCCGCGACGGTCAAGGTCTTCGACAACAGCGTGGGCACCGACTCGAAATGCTACGACCTTTCGGGCATCGAAAAGGCCGCGCGAGAGGCCGGGGCCGACGTCTTCCTGTGCGCCCGCCACCGCTTCCGCACCGTGAAGTTCGAGGGCCCCCTCGCCAGGCGCCTGGCCGAGTGGCCCATCTATGAAGACGCCCTGGCGGCCGACGTCCTTGTGAACATCGCCGTAGCCAAAGTCCACAATCTATCATATGTAACGCTTTGTATGAAAAACCTGATGGGCGTCCAGGGCGGCGACCGCGGCAAGATGCACCAGGAAATCCACCGGAACCTGGCCGACCTGAACACGGTCATCCGCCCCACCTTCAACATCCTCGACGCCACGCGCGTCATGATCTCCGGCGGCCCCAGCGGCGGCCGGCGCGACCAGGTCGTCCCCGCCGGAACAATCGTCTGCGGCACGAGCGCCGTCACCGTCGACGCCTGGGCGGCCGACCCGAAGAACCTGCCCTGGCCCAAGGGCCACCACGAACTGGCCGCCGTCGAGCACATCGCCTTCGGCGCGGCCGCGGGCCTGGGCGTGGCCGACCCCGGCCGGATTGAGGTGGTGGCCTGATGCCGCATCGGGAAAAGGTAGGGCAATGAAGCCGATTCGCCTGACTGCCCATGCTCGGGCGTACACCCTGAGGCGAGGCTCACCGCTGAGGAAGTGGAAGAGGCCATCCGTGAGGCTTCCTGGGAACCCGCGCTCTGCGGCAAGATGCAGTGCCGGAAGAACTTCCCTTACCGGCGGGAGTGGGGCGGCAAACCGTACGCGACCAAGCAAGTGCGGCCGGTGTTTATCGAGGAGGTTGACGAGATCGTCGTCATCACCGTGTACACCTACTTTTTCTGAGGAGGACCTGTCATGCGAATCACATACGACGCGGAAGCCGATGCGATGAGCATTGTCTTCCAGGAAACAACCGTAACGACAAAAGACCTGGGCAATGGTATCGCCGCAGAGTTTGACAAGGACGGCCGCCTGGTCGGGATTGAAATCCTCGATGCGGCCAAGGGGGTGGGGGGCAAGGAGACCCTGCGGCAAGTCATCCTGGAAGGCATCGGCCTGAAGGTGCCCGCCTGATGGTCATGCACAAGAAGCCCCGCCATCCGCTCCACGTGGCCCGCGTTGCCGTGCAACTGGCCTTCCTGGCACTCTTCCTGGCGCTGCTGGCGCTGACCGCCCTGGGCACCGGCGTGGCCGCCAACCCGTGGCTGGCGCAACTGTTTCTCATCACGGACCCCCTGGTGCTCGTCGGGATGCTCCTGGCGGGAACTTTCACGACGGCGCTCCTTGCGGCCCTGGTGGTCGTCGCCCTGTCGCTTTTCATGCCGCGCGCATACTGCGGATGGGTCTGCCCGCTCGGCACCACGATGGACATCGTTGACGGCGTGCTGTTTCGCAATCGCGACCGCTCGAAGCACG
>Ga0194125_10008750_pt1 | contig 14206 bp, 12 predicted proteins | sample TA2KigC250mmetaG_FD_148626 | JGI IMG/M metagenome (GOLD analysis project Ga0194125, IMG submission 148626) | Freshwater microbial communities from Lake Tanganyika, Tanzania - TA2015034 Kigoma Deep Cast 250m | ecosystem: Environmental > Aquatic > Freshwater > Lake | place: Tanzania: Lake... | reverse complement strand
CCAGCGCCATCAGGTGCAGGACCAGGTTGATGAGCCAGTAGTGGTCCGGCGTCACGGCCAGGCACGCAGCAACAAGCAGCGGCAGCCCGGGCGGAATGGCCCACATCTGAACGCCGTCGAACTCCATCCCGCGGCCCTCGGCCAGCGCGCGGCCAAGGGCCAGGTAAAGCCCCGAATCGGGCTTGACGGCCCAGGAATCGTTCACGCCCGCAAGGTACGCCATCGCAAGGATGCCGGCGGCGATGAGCCAGGCCCGCCGCGCAGCGACAGGCGCCCCGGCGGCAGGCGCCGGCGGTTCCCCGGCGGGCGGCTTGGCCGGCGGCGGCAGGCGCGATTCCGAGTCGGTTCCGTCCGGCGTCATGGTTCGCGCCCGTCTAGGTCCCTGTGCTGAGGCGGGCGCACTTTAGCACGGTCAAAAAACTCATTCGTCAGGGCTGCCGCTGGGTTGTTGCGTGCCGGGGCGAAACGTGTTATAGACACGGAAGGCAAACTGGCCGCTGGCCACTGGCCACTTGTCCCTGAAACAAGAAGCGACAAGGCGCCGGCAGCAAGTGGCAAGTGGCAAGTGGCGAGAGGCGAATGGAGAAGGCGGTCGCGGAACTTCAGTCGCGGCTCGACAGTTTTGACCGGGCCGAGCGGGACGAGGCGCTCGCGGACCTCCTCGCCCTCGTCCGCCGCGGACAACTGGCGCTGCCGCCGGCCCAGCCCAGGGTCAACCTGCACGCCCACTCGTTCTTCTCCTACAACGCGCTGGGGTACTCGCCGACGCACATCGTGTGGCGTGCGCGGCAGGAGGGGCTGCGGGCGGTGGGACTCGTGGACTTCGACGTCTTCGACGGCGTGGACGAGTTCCACCGCGCGGGCGACCTGCTGGGCATCCCCACCGTCGCCGGCATGGAGACGCGGGCATATATCCCCGAGTTTGCCGCGAGAGAGATCAACTCCCCGGGCGAGCCCGGCATCGCGTACCACATGGTGATGGGCGTGGCGCAGTCGGCCATCGGCGACCCGTGGGCGCGGGAGTTCGCTGCCATGCTTCGCCAGAGCGCCCGGCGGCGGAACGAGTCGGTCGTCGAGCGCGTGAATGCGTACCTTGACCCGGTGGCCCTCGATTACCAGGAGGACGTGCTGCCCCTGTCGCCCTCCGCCACGCCCACCGAGCGGCACCTGTGCGCAGCCTACCAGCGGAAGGCCGAGGCGGTCTTCGCCGACGGCGAGGCCCGCGCCCGCTTCTGGTCGGACCGCCTGGGCGCACCAAAAGAGAAGGTGGCCGCACTCCTCGACGACAGCCGCGAACTCCAGGCCCTCATCCGCGCCAAGACGATGAAGCAGGGCGGCGTGGGATACCAGAAGCCCGCGCCCGAGACCTTCCCGCTGATGAGCGACGTTAACCGCTTCGCCCTGACCATCGGCGGCATCCCCACGGCCACGTGGCTCGACGGCACAAGCCCCGGCGAGACGGACATCGAGGAACTTCTTGACATGCTTCAGCGGGCCGAGACGGCCGCACTGAACATCATCCCCGACCGCAACTGGAACATCCGCGACCCGAAGACCAGGGAGGTCAAGGTGCGGAACCTCCGGCGCATCGTGGAACTTGCCGGCTCGCGGCACATGCCGCTGTGCATCGGCACGGAGATGAACGCCCCGGGCCTTAAGTTCGTGGACGATTTCGGTGCGCCGGAACTTGCACCGGTGGTGGAGCCGTTCCTGCGGGGCGCGGCCGTGCTGGTCGGCCACACGGCCGCCGTGCTGGCGGGCGAAGGAGGATACCTGAGCGCCTGGGCCCGCGCACGGTTCCGCAGCGTGGCCGAGAAGAACGCCTACTTCGCCCGCCGCGGCGAGTCGTGGCGGCAATGACAACCGGAGAAAGCACGCCGAGGGCGGGCCTCGTGGAAGTGCGCGCGTTAGCCGGCCGCCTTGGCGGCCGCGCGCTTTCGGAGCACGCCCGGAACACGGAGACATGCCATGAAACATGCGAAGCGATTGTTGCCGGCCGGCGTTCTGCTGGTCCTCTTCGGCGCCTGTGTGACGGCGGCCGACGCCCCCCCTGCTCCGCCCGCGCCGGCCGCGGCGCCGGGCGCAGCGAGCGCGCCGTCGCTGGAGGAGGTCATGAAGGACCCCAACCGCAAGGTCGGCTTCATCCGCAAGACGCTCAAACTGGACGACGGCACAGAGCGCATCTACCAGGTGTGGGTGCCCCTCTCTTACACGCCCGACAAGAAGTGGCCCGTCATCCTGTTCCTTCACGGCAAGGGCGAGTCCGGCACGGACGGCGAGAAGATTCTCGTCCAGGGCCTGCCGAAGGAAATCAAGAAGCGCGCCGGGAAGTTCGACTTCATCGTGGCCATCCCGCAATGCGCCAGCGGCGCAGCACCAAGAGAGCCGGCCAAGGAGGCCGCGAAAGACGCCCCGAAGGGCGCCGCGCTTCCGTTCAGGCGGACCGGCTGGGTCGGCCCCGACGAGGAGTTCGCCCTGAAGAGCCTCCAGGCCGCCATGCGCGACTACGCCTGCGACCCCCAGCGAGTGTACCTGACGGGCCTCTCGATGGGCGGCTTCGGCACGTGGTCGCTGGCGGCGAAGTATCCGGCCATGTTCGCGGCAATCGCGCCGATCTGCGGCGGCGGCGACCCTGCAAGCGCCGCCGCCATCGCCCCCCTGCCCGCGTGGGTCTGGCATGGCGCCGCCGACAACGTCGTTCCCCCCGAAATGTCGCGCAGAATGGTAGAAGCCCTGAAGGCCGCCGGCGCAAAGGAAGTCAAGTACACGGAACTGCCCGGCGTCGGGCACAACTCCTGGGATGCCGCCTACGCCGGCGACGAACTCTGGTCGTGGATGCTGTCGCACCGCCTCCGCAGCAAATGAACCGCACGTTTCGTTGGCGAATCATGGAAGAAAGTCGTATAATCCCGTGGCATGCCGAGCCGACAGGCCAGGGATAGGATCATGAGACACGCGATTTGTTTGCTCGCCGTTCTGGCGGCCGCGCTGGCGGGGGCGCGCCTCGCGCGGGCCCAGGCGGAGTCGCACTGCCTGCCGGGGGAGTTGCCGCCGGTGCTGTTTCCCACGTGGGTCCTGGCGATGCCCTCGGTGGAATCGCAGGAGACCGCGCCTCCGCTGGTGAGTTCCGCGCCCAGGTCGCGCTCACCAGCGGCGGCCGACGGCCAGGGCCGCCCCGACGCCGTCACCCTGGCCGAGATGGCGCCCGAGCCGCGCGAGGCCATCCGCCTGGCCGAGTCCGGCAAGTTCAAGGAGGCCGCCGCGGCCGGCAGCAAACTGCTCAACCAGGCCCGCGAGAACTACCGCGACTACACGTGGGACTACCTCGGCAACGCCACGGCCTGGGCCCTCATCCAGGCGGGCGACCTGAAGGGCGCCGCCCAGGCCCACCTTCTGGCCGCCACGCGCATCGACGACGAGGCCGTGGCCGACTATCACCGCGCGGCCGCCCGCATGCTGACCCAGACGAAGCGGTCTGCGGACGAGTTGAAGAACGCCGCGCCAGCGAAAGAGGAACTCCGCAAGGGCCTGTCGGATACGGTCGCGTCCCTCCGCCACGTCGCCGCCTCGGCCAAGAAGGCCACGCACCCGGACGCGTACCTGAGGCATCTGACGGACGCCTACGCCAAGGTGCGGCTGCTGATGGCGGCCGACCCCGAGACGGGCGGCCAGGAGAAGGAGAACGCCTTCCGCGAGGCCGTCGAGGCGCTGGCCGGCAAGGTCATACCGTCGCAGATGGCCGAGGCTCGCAAGATGCAGGACGCCATGCACGCAATGGCCGCCGGCTCCGTCCATTCCCAGGAGTACGACGACTGGAACGCCCGCGTGCGGGCCATGTGGGCCAAGGTCCAGGCCCTCAAGCGCCTCTGCCGCATGGCAGACTACCTGGCCCGGATGAAACTTGGCGGCTCGACAGGCGACGCCGGCCGCCTGTTCGCCGACGCCCACAAACTCCTGTTCGTCCCCGGCAGCAACCGCCTCGTGTGGCAGGAGATGGGGCGGCAGAAACTCTTCAACGGCATCGCACACATCGACATCCGTCAGCGCATTCCCTGGCAGGAAACCTACATCTCTCCCATGGGCGTCCGGTCCGCCGGCCCGACGCAGACCCCGGACCATGCCTTTCAGCCGGTCGACGGCCAGATGAAAGGGATGGACGGCAAGATGACGCCCATGACCGAACGCCTCAAGCCCATGACGCAGATGCAGCCGAAGTACCGCTGACCGTCTCCCCGCCGGTTTTTCCTTGAAAAAACGCCTCTTATCCCTTCTGGTAATGGCGGGGGAACAGGCGGGGAAGATGGCACAACTGGCGGGCGTCAACACCGGCGGGACGGCCCCGGCCGATGCGAAACATCCGGCGGCCTACCGGGCTCGCGAGGCGGCACTCTACCTGGTCCGCGACGCCCTCCAGTCCGCCGACAAGTGGGACGCCTTCCTGGAGGACCTCCAGCAGCGCGGCCTGCCGGAGGCCCGCGCCCGGCAGATCATCGACGTGCCGGTCCCCATGGACCTGCACCTGCACTCGGCCTGCTCCGACGGCCAGATTCCCGCGGCGAAACTCGCGTGGCTGGCGCGCGTCATCGGCCTTCGCACCATCGCACTGGCCGACCACGACAGCATCTCCGGCGTCCGCGACCTCTACAGCGAGGCCACGCTGCTTGGCCTTGCGGCCATCCCGGCCGTGGAACTCTCCACCGGCCAGCCCGGCCTGGAAATCCTCCTCTACTTCCCCGACGCCGGCCGCTTCTTCGACCTGCTTACCACGCGCCGCGGCGCGAAGTTCGCCAAGTACCTGGCCGAGAAGCAGCAGGCCGTCCACGAGGCCACGCTTAAGGTCCTGGCGGCCGTCAACCGCTGGCTCAAGCGCCAGGGCGTCCCCGCCGAGCGGCACATCACGGTCGAGGAAGTGGACGCATGGTTCGGCGGCCAGAAGCCGTATTACCCCGGCACGCTGGCCGTCCTGGGCCTGGCGCGCCTCGATGAGAAGCAGCGCGAGGGCCTCGGCATCCGCGACCCGCGCACGTTCAACACGAAGGTCGTAACGCCCGCCCTCCGGCGCCTGGCCGACGCGCCCCCTGCCGCCCCCGACCTGCGGCGGGCCACCGATGAGGTCCGCAGGCAACTGGCCTCCATCCGCAATTCGCGCGCCGGGGCGGTCGCCATCCTCAGCCACCCCAAGGAACTGGTGACCAAGGGCAAGATGACCCTCGGCCACGTCGCCAAGACGGTCGAGTACCTGGTGGAAAAGGCCGGCCTGGACGGCATCGAGATCGGCTGCGCCCGCGACACCGAGGCCGACGTGCGCATCTGGCGCGAGATCACAGACGACTTGAACGCCCGCATCGCCGGCGGCAAGGTGGCCGCGCCGGGGCCGCTCCTGGTCTCCAGTTACACCTCGGACTTCCACGTGCTGGCGCCCGGGCTGGCGACGGGCGAGATCACCCTCGGCTTCGGCCTGCTGGACGAGCGGCCGCAACACCACCGCGGCAACCTGCGCCCGCAGACCTCGCCGGAAGAACTCCTCGAAGCCATGCGCCACCGCGCGGCGCTGCGGTGCAAGGAGTAACCCTTTTGAAGCCCGAAGCCCGAAACACGAAGGTCGGGCGAATCCGCTTGATTCAGGGCCGGCGGCGGACTATATTCTCCGCTCCTCGCCGGCGGCTTTTCGACAAGCGGAGGCTTGCATGTACGCCATTATCGAAGACAGCGGCACGCAATATCGCGTGGAGCAGGGCCAGACCCTTGACATCGACGTTCGCGACGCGCCCCCCGGCACAAGCGTCACGTTCAACCGGGTGCTCCTGGTGGCCGACGAGAAGGGCGTGCGGGTGGGCCGGCCCGTCCTGGACGGGGCGAAGGTGACGGCCGAGGTCCTCGGGCCGCTGGCCGGGCCGAAGATCGAGATCGTCAAGGTCCGCCGCCGAAAGAGTTCCCGCCGCCATACGGGCCACCGGCAGAAGTACCTGCGGGTCCGCGTCACCGCCATCGAAGCCTGAGCGTTGACGGAGCCATTTGCGGCTTGCTTCCGGGCCGTTTGTATCGTATATATTAGGTGAGGGAGTGCGCGCTTGTTGAACGGCCGCCGCATAAGGAGTCCCGACATGGCTGCGTGCGCGATCCGATGGGCGGTGGGGCTGGCGGTCGCGTGTTGCCTGGTGCCGGCGTCGGGGGCCGCCCTGGCCGCCGCCAAGGCCGAAGCGGGGGCCGACACGGCCAAGCCCGCGGCCGACGAGGCCGCCGTCCAGAAGATGGAAAAGCAGGTCGCCGGCGTTCAGGATCGCATGAGCGCCCTTCAGCAGGAAGAGTTCAACATCAGCATGGTCACGCTGAAGGGCCAGCAGGCGGCCATCCAGGGCATCGAGGGCCAGGGCCTCGACAAGGTCCGCGACGAACTGGCCAAGGGCAGCCATAACAAGGAGCACCTGGAATACCGTGCGGCCATGCTGGCGGCGGCACAGCAGTGGCAGGCCTTCGCCGAGAAGTATTCGCGCGTCCTGAGCATGATAAAGACGCTCGAGCGCGACCGCGACAAGGCCCCCGCCGAAATGCAGACTAAGATCGACGAACTCTCGAAGCGCGCCCAGGACAAGTACCGCAGCCTCCTGGAGAAGGTCGCCGACTTCTACGACAAGTGCGCCGAGTTCAGGCAGGCCCTCCAGATTTACGCCTCCCTGTACCAGTCGCTGCCCGAGAACAAGCGCGACCGCGGCCTGAAGGAGAAACTCGGCGACCTCTACGAGCGCACCGGCGACCTGAAGAGCGCCCTGGCCCTTTACAAGGGCATCTTCGACGCCATTCCCGAGAAGGCCCGCTTCAAGGACAAGAACGCCTGCCTGAAACTCGCCGGCGTGTACGAGAAGATGGGCGACGTCCGCAACGCCGCACTCATCTACAAGGGTTTCTGGGACGCCGTCGCCGAGAAGGACCGCACCAAGGAACGCAGCACGGGCGAAAAACTGGGCGACATCTGCGAGAAGGCCGGAGACATGAAGTCGGCCCTCGACCTGTACAAGGCGTGCCTTGCCTCCATCCCCGCCGACAAGCAGGAAAAAGACGGCGCGGGCCTGCGCAAGAAAATCTACAACCTGGAGATCAAACTGGGCCTGCGCAAGGGGTCGCCCGTCGCCGACGCCGCCGCCGCGAGCAGCAGCGACAACGAGAGGAATTACGGCCGGCGGCGGTAGCCCGCGGCGGCCTCAGCCGCACCCCCCAGCGACGAAGGAGCCGCACGCGCGGCTCCCTTTCATTGCGCCGCCATCTCGCCCGGGCATCCCGCCAGAACCGTCATGACTTCCTCCACGGGCACGATGCCCGCCCGGACCTTCGCCATGCCGTCCACCCAGAGCGACGGGTGGCCGGCCGCCCGGATGGCCGCTCGCCAGGCGCGGGCGTCGCGCGGCGAATCCAGGAGTTCGGCCAGGGGACCTTCGAGCGGCACAAGTTCAAAGAGGCCGATGCGGCCCGACAGGCCCGTCCGGCCGCAGCGCGTGCAGCCGCGGCCCTTGACGAAGTGCTCGATTGGGCCGAAGACCTCGGCGATGCGCCGCCGCAGCGCCGCCGGCGGCTCGTTGGCCGCCCGGCACTGCGGGCAGACCGTCCGCACCAGCCGCTGCGCCAGTACCGCCCTGAGTGCGCCGCCGATGACGTCGGCGGGCACTCTGGCGGCAGCCTGCGCGATGGCGTCGGCGGCGTCTATCGCCCGGACTCGCGCCAGCACCAGCCTTCCGGCGCGTGCGGCCGCGGCCGCGGCTGCGCCGCCGCCCATCTCGCCGTCCAGCGCCACGACGTCGGGCTGCTGGCCCAGCAGCCGCCCGAGCGCCGCCTCGGCGTCGGCCGCCCCGCACGCGGCCGGCGAGAACTGGCTCACCCCCGGCAGGTTGTAGTGCACGTAACTCTCAAAAGTGCAGATATTCAGCCGTATCGGGTCCAGGGCGTGCAGCGTGGCGTAAAGGGTGGTCGTCAGGCCGCTCTCGCGGGGCCCGGCCAGGAGCACCAGGCCGCGCACGCCCTCGATGATGCGGCGGTACCGCGCGAGCAGTTCGAAATCGGCGCCGAGTTTGTCCAGCGTGCGCTGGGCCTCGTCGTCGCGCACAAGGCGCACCGTGACGCACGGCCCGAACGCGCCGACGATCGCGGCCATGTGCAGTTGAACCGCCCGACCCTGGACCAGCACCCGGGCGCTTCGGCCGGGGCACGTTCCCGCTGCCGCACCGGGGGCGCCCAGCATCTCCTCCAGCGCCCCCACCAGCCCCGGCCCCAGCCTGGCGGGCGGACGCATCACCACGTGCAGCACGCCGTCCGCGCGGAACCGCACGCGCAGCACCTTTTCGTCGGGTTCCAGGTGGATGGCGGAGGCCCGCGCGCGGACGGCCTCGCGCACAAGCAGGGCCGCCACCTTCTCCGGCGGCCAGTTGCCGTACGCCGTGTCGTAGTCCTCCGCCAGGACCACGTCGTCCAGGGCGGCGCGGTCTTCAGAGGGCGGATCCTCGGCCGGCGGCGACTCCTTCCGCTCGGCCGACGCGTACTCGATCATCTGGTAGACGTTGTCCGGCGTAGCCGCCACCAACTGCGCGCTGAGGCCGGCCGCGTGCGAAATCTCGTCCATCAGGAACAGGTTCGACGGCTCCGACGTCGCCACCGTCAGCACGTCGCGCACCTTGAACAGCGGCAGCACGCCGTGCTTCTGGATGAACGACTCGGCCAGCGACCCGCGGACGGCCGGGTCAACCAGTTGCGGCACGAGCCGCGCGAACGGCACGCCGCACGATTCCGCCACGGCCGACAGGACCTGCTCCTTTGTGGCGTGCCCCAGGTCGACCAGTATCTCGCCCAGCAGCCGCTGCTGCTGGCCGCGCTGCTGCGCCGCCAGCGCCGCCGCCAACTGCTCTTCCGTGATGACGCCCCGCTGGACCAGCAGGTCCCCCAGGCGGGCGCGATGTCGGGTAATCGTGGGCATGGCCCCGTCCTACTGAAAACTCTTGACGGCTTCGTGCACGTTGTCGAAGACCTGAAACTTCTTGTCGAACCGGACCATCTCGAAGATCTTGCGGCAGTGGCCCTTCAGGCCGGCCACCTTGACGGCGCCCCCCGCGGCCTCGACCTGCTCCTGGAACCACAGGAGTTCCTCCAGGCCGCGGCTGTCCAGCGCGCCCGCGCGGGCCAGGTCAAGGACGAACCAGCGCCCGCCGGCGCGGACCTGCGCCTCGGCTGCGCGCCGGAACTCGTCGGCCTCGGCCTTCGAGAGCGCAGGCTCCACCGAGAGCACCGTCATGCTTCCGTATGCATCGGCCAGCGTGGGCATGGCGCCCGCTCCTGTCCTGTTCCTCCGACTTCACTGGAGCGACACCTTCGGCCGCGATTCCAGTTCCACCAGCACCTGCTCCAGGTTCATGCCCAGCAGGGCCTCGACGGCGCGAGAATCGAACTGCGTGCCGGTATGGCGCTCGATCTCGCGCCGGACTTGGTCCAGCGGCAGCATCGGCCGGTAGGGCCGGTTGCTGGTCATGGCGTCAAAGGAATCGGCCAGGCCCACGATGCGGGCAAGCAGCGGAATCTGGTCGCCCTTCAGGCCCCGCGGGTATCCTGTGCCGTCCAGCCGCTCGTGGTGCAAGAGGACCACCTCGCGGGCGGACTCCAGTTTGCGGATGCCCGAGAGGATGTTGAAGCCCACCTCGCAGTGCTGCATGATGGTAAGGCGTTCCTCGGGTCCCAGGCGGCCCTCCTTGCGGAGGATGCTCTCCGGCGTGCCGATCTTGCCGATGTCGTGCAGCAGGCCCGCCAGGTAGACGAGTTCGACGTCGTCGTCGGGCAGGCGCAGGCAGGCGGCGATGCGGCGGCTGATGATCGCCACGCGCTCGCTGTGTCCGCACGTGTACGGGTCCTTGGCGTCCACGCTCGACACCAGCGCCCGCACCAGGTCGAGCATCATCTCCTGGAGTTCGCGGAACAGGCGCCGGTTCTCGACGAAGATCGTGCCCGCGCTGGCGGTGGACCGCACGAGTTTGGCGTCGGGGCTGCCGAACTCCTCGCCGGTCCGGTTCGCGGCCATCAGCGCCCCGCGCAGGCCGTCGGCCACGGGCAGCGGCACAAGCACCACCCGACGCAGGCCGGGCGCAAGGTGCGCCAGCAGCGGGTCGTCCTGGCAATGGTTGTTGATCAGCAGCGGCGGCTCGCGGCCCATCCCTTCCAGCAGGTGGTCCACGACGCGGGCGACGTCGGCCGCCGCGAACGGCAGCCGGCCGACGACGATGGTGCGCGGCCCCGCGCCGCCCTGTCCGGGCAGGTATGCCGCGGTGGCCTCGGCGTCGATCGTGTCGCGCAGTTCGCGGCAGATGCGTTCGAGGAGGTCTTCCTCGGAACGGTTGACGCGCAGGACCTCGCCGAGGTGATGCAGCAGGCTGACCTCTTCGAAACTCTGAAGGAGCGACTCGCTGGCGGCCTCGTTTTCAAGGCAGGTGGCGGTCTCGCGCACGCGTGCCCGAACGGTCTCGCCCACGGCCGCCAGCAGGCGGCGGCCCACGTCGAGGCTCTCGCGCCCGGTGATCGCCAGTTCTCCCACGGCCACGGCCACGCCGCGAGAGCGCGGTCCGAGGACCCAGGCGCTGCGGATCGCCCCCTGGCCGATCTCGAACTGCTCTTCGCCGCGAGCCAGGGCCTCGCGCGCCAGCCGCGATGCCGGGTCTTCGGCCGCCACGGCGCCGGGGGGCGGGGCCGCCACGGCCGCGGCGGCGCCGCCCTCGGCCAGCGGACGGCCGTCCGGCCCGAAGAACACGACCGCCACGCCGGTCTTGCGCAGGACATCCTGCGCCACGCCCGGCGGCGCCGTCACGGCCGGTGTCGGAAGCGTTGCCTGGGTTACGGCCATTGCGCTTGTCCGTTCACGTCAGCGGCTCGAGGCACGTAGGCCGGGGCAACGCCCCGGCTTCGCTGCGCGGCGGGTACGCAGACCCGCATGCCTTCGCAAGCGAAAGCAAGGCGCCCGCCCTGAAGCCGTCCATGTTGACGCACGACCACGGCCTTTCACGCCCCCGCGGGCAGGGCGAGTAATTCCTGGACGGTCGCCAGGAGTTCTCGCGGGCTGAACGGCTTGGTCATGACGCGGCGGATAGGAAGGCCCGCCAGGGTCGAGGGGTCCAGTTCAAATCCCTTGGCCGTCAGGAGGATCGTGGGCACGCCGCCCGCCAGTTCCGCCGCAAGCCGGGCGCACAGTTCCAGCCCGCTCATGCCGGGCATCTGGAGGTCGGTGATCATGAAGTCCGGCCGGTCGGCCAATGCTCGCTCGTAGGCCTCGCCGCCGTCGAAGGCGACGGTCACTTCCAGGCCGGCGGCGCGGAGTTTCATGGCCACGACGTTCGCGATGGGCGCCTCGTCGTCCGCGACAAGCACTTTGCGCGACATAACCTGCCCCTTCAACGGCTGTCACTTGCCACTTGCCGTCTTGCCGTTAACAAGTGGCCAGTGGCCAGTCGAAGCGTTTCCTATCGCACCGCCGGCAGGGCCAACCTGAAGGTGGACCCGCGGCCGATCTCGCTTTCAACGTCAATCCGCCCGCCGTGCACCACCTCGATGACGTGCTTCACGAGCGCCAGGCCCAGGCCCGTCCCCGGGGCGGCCTTGCCGGAATGGCCCGACCGGAAGAACTTCTCGAAAATCCGGTGCGCGTCTTCCGGCGGAATGCCGTAGCCGTTGTCGGCCACCTCGACCACGACCGACCCGTCCGACAGGTAGGTTGAGACCCTCACCTTGCCGCCGTCAGGCGTGTACTTGACGGCGTTCGAGACCACATTCAGGACGGCCTGGTAGAGCATGTCGCGGTCGCCGTGGATGCGGAAGAAGACGGGCGCCAGGTCGGTCTCCAGGCGGATGTTTTTCTGGACGGCCTGGGGCGTCATGACTTCGCTCACGTCGCGCAGGATCTCGGTCACCGCCAGGTCCGTCTTGTTGACGGGCACGAGGCCCGACTCCAGGCGGCTGAGGTTGAGGATGTTATCAATCAGGCGGCTCATCCGGTCGGTCTCGGAGGCGATTGTCTGGAAGAACTCGCGAGACTGGGCCGGGTCCTGCACCTCGCCGTCGATGAGCATCTCGACGTACGCCTTGATGCTTGCCAGGGGCGTCTTGAGTTCGTGCGAGACGTTCGACACGAAATCGCTCTTCATCCTCGCGATTTCTTTTTCCTTCGTCACGTCGTGCAGCACGGCCACGGCGCCGCTGATGCGTTCGCGTTTCTTGCCCTCGACCACCGTGTTCAGGATGACTCGCCAGGTGCGGGCGTTCTCGCCGCCGCCCTGGACCCACTCGACCGTGCGGTGCGGCACAAAGAGGCCCGTCTCGCGCATCTCCTGGAGGATGGCCAGGAAGCCCTTGTCGGTGATGACCTCCTCGATGGGCTTGCGGACGGAGGTCTCGAAGCGGAAGTGGAAAACGCGCTCGGCCGCCTCGTTGGCCAGTATCAGGTCGCCGAACGCGCCCGTAACGAGAACCGCGTCGCTGATGGCGTGGATGACCGACTCGATGTGCCGCCGCTCGGCCTCCAGCACCTTGATCTGAATCTGCCGCTCCTTGGCCGTCAGGTGCGTCTGCTCGATCTCATCCTTGACGAACGTCATGTAGCGGTTGACGGCATGGCCGAGGCGTCCGAGGGCGTCGGCCTCGCTCTCGCTCAGCACCAGGCCGATGGCGCCCTTGCGCACCATGCCCTCCAGGTACGCCGACACGGCCCCGATGCGCTCCTTCGGCACGCGGGCGACAAGGTATCCGCCGATGATGCCCAGCACGGCCAGCGCCAGACCGCACGCAAGGGTCATCGCCTTGATGGTCGCCGGTTGACCTGCGTCGCGCAGGGGGGTCATCAGCAGGTGCAGGCCGACCCCCACCCCCAGAAACAGGAGCACGACCGCGGCTATGCGGCGGACCTCAATCACGCTTGACTTTCCTCCGAAGCGCCCATCCCCAACTCGCCGACGGTCAGCCGCGCCGCCCGCCGCTGACTTCCGAGCCGCGCGGCGGTTCTCCGTACCCGCCGCGTGGGCGAAGCCGGGGCGGTGCCCCGGCCTACGCTACTTTCCACTTTTTTCAGCCGGCGGGGCGGCGGCGGGGCGTTCCGCCTGCGCCCGCGCGAGCAGCCGCGCAATCGACGCCCGCCCTGCGCAGTGCGGGTCCTTCAGTGCCAGCGCCAGGTGCGGCTCGGCCTCGGCGGGTCGGCCCTCGGCCAGCAGGACGTAGCCCATCAGGGCGTTGGCCTCGCCGTGCCGGGGGTCGCGCCCGAGCGCTTCTTCGAGCGACCGGCGGGCCGACGGCATGCGGCCCTCCAGGATGTCGCACTTCGCCAGGCCCACCAGCGGCGCGAGGCCCCTGGAGTTCTGCGCGAGCGCCGCCAGCAGGCGCCGGGCATCCGCCGGCCGGCCCGTGGCCACCAGGCACTCGGCTCGCAGCGCCGTAATCCAGCCGGCGGCGAACTCCGGCTGCGCATCGGCAAGTTCCACCAGCAGCGTCTCGGCCTCGGCATATGCCCCGGAGTAGTAGAGCGCCAGGGCCAGCCGCTCCTTCAGGTCCTGCCGCTGCGGCTCAAGGCGCGTGGCGATGCGCAGGTTGCCGGCGGCCGACTCATGTCGCCCGAGAAGCATCAGGACCTCGCCGAGTGCGGCGCGCAGTTCTGCGCGGCCTGGCATCCGTTCGGCCGCCGCCGCAAGGTTCTCCACGGCCTTCTCCGGCTGCTCCTCGGCCACGAGCATTTCCGCCTCGGCCAGGGTGTAGCGGGCCTGGTCGGGGGAGAGGCGGGCGGCGCTCTCGAACGCGGCCAGTGCGCGGCCGGTCTCGCCGAGGGCCTGCTCGACGGTGCCCAGGACGTAGCACGCCTCGGCCGACTTCGGGTCGATCAACCGCGCGCTCTGGGCGTACAGCCGGGCCGCGTCCAGGTCGCCCTTGTCGGCTTCCAGGCGGGCCGCCAGGACGTACAGCGGGGCGTACGGCGCGCCGCTGCGAAGAACCTCCTCGACGTACTGGCGCGCGCGGCCGATTTCGCCGCGCTGGTAACACCCTTCGGCCATGCGCACGGCCATCTCGGCGCGAGAGACGGCCCAGCGGTCGCGGGCCTCCTGGCGCTGCTTGTCCATGTGGGCGGGGCCGCAGCCCGCGGCCAGGACGGCCACAATCACGGCCGCACATAAAAAGACGCGTCGGATACGCATGGGGGAACCTCCTA